>Ga0187771_10002444_pt1 | contig 12787 bp, 15 predicted proteins | sample 0116_SJ02_MP15_1_FD_133139 | JGI IMG/M metagenome (GOLD analysis project Ga0187771, IMG submission 133139) | Tropical peat soil microbial communities from peatlands in Department of Meta, Colombia - 0116_SJ02_MP15_10_MG | ecosystem: Environmental > Terrestrial > Soil > Wetlands > Peat | place... | reverse complement strand
GCCTGAGTCAAAGTTCACTATCCTGAGGGTTTGGTTTGGCAGTTTATACTTAAGGGCTCCTGGCTTAACGATTTTTGCTCCGCCTTGAGCTAAATCAAACATTTCGTGGATTTCCAGCTTACTAAGTAGTCTTGCGTCGGGAACTATTTTCGGGTCTGCTGAGAGCACTCCGCTTGTTTCTTTTACAAGAATTATTTCATCTGCCGATATGCATCTCGCGAGTAATACTGCCGTAGTATCGCTTCCACCTCTCCCAAGAGTGGTGACTCTGCCCTGAGAGTCTTTCCCGAGAAAACCACATACAACCGGAACAGCTTTGCCCAGGAGAGGTGTCAGGAACTGCAAGGTTAAAGATGCGGTTTTTTCCAAGTTAGGAGTGGCGTTAAGGAAGTTTGAGTCGGTTATGATTGGCCAGTTTTCGTACGCTGGGTCGAAAACTTCAGCCTTTAACCCTTGGGCCCTCAGCGCCGCACAGAAGATTCGAGCACTTGTTCGTTCACCCGTAGACAATATCTCTGCCCACTCAGCGTCACTAACTCCTATTTGCTTAATCGTTTTGGCAAGGCTATCGGTCGTCTTACCCATGGCGGAAACCACAACTATCATTTCCTCAAAACGTGCTTCCGCCACCAGCTTGGCTGCTCGCTGGATTTTTTCACCAGACGATAAGTCAGCACCTCCGAACTTGATAACGACCCTGGCCAAGTTGCCTCGCCTTAAGATAAGCCAAGAACATCAGCCATTGTGTATACCCTTGGCTCGTTTTGTTTGCTTAACCATTCTGCCGCATAAACAGCGCCCTGTGCGAATACGCTTCGTGAGAAGGCCGTGTGCTCTATTCGCAGCATCTCGTACGGTCCCGCAACAACCAGGTCATGAATACCGGGCACTCCGCCTGCACGCAACGCCGTGATTTCAAGTTCACCAGCTTCGCGCGGGCTTATGCCTTCGCGTCCAGAAACCACTTTCTTGTAACCGCGGCTGTTAGCGACAATTTCCCCGAGCTTCTTCGCTGTTCCACTCGGAGCGTCCTTCTTGCCAGTGTGGTGTATCTCGCTTATGCTAAAATCATACCCTTCTGGAAAAGCCTTCAAAGCTTCTGCCAGCTTGAAGAGTATGTTGACGCCCACAGAGTAGTTCGGTGAGAAAACAGCGAGAACTTTGCCTGACATCGCGGTTACGACCTGCCTGTTCTGCTCTGGAGTGAACCCTGTGGTTCCAAGAATTATGCGTTTTCCAAGATTAGCCACTATGGGAATGTTAACAACTTCGGCGGCTGGCGCTGTAAAACTGATGTAAGTATCTGCGTCTTGGACAGCCTCGCTAAGTCTGGCGGAACTCAGAATTTGCGTATCCGAATTGTTGACGCCGATTTGCCGCAGGGTTTTGCCCACGGATGGATTGTTGGGAGCTTCAATGGCGCCAACAATCTGGTGTCCTCTTGATGCCGCTTCAATTATGATGGCGTTGCCCATTCTGCCTGCAGCGCCTGCTACGCATAGCTTAAGCATAGAAGAGCCCCTCTAAGTAGCGTTCATTGTACAATCGCTCTTTCAAGTCTACGTTAAAGTAGTCTGCAACGGGTTGAAGGATTTCAGGGTTGTTCTCGTAGGTTTTTCTGGCGTTTGAAAGAACCACTTCCAAACCGTTTCGGCTCATTTTTCCCAGAGGTTGCCTGCATGGACCAGATGGCATACCTAAAACGTTCATCAGCGTCTTGTACGCCAACGGGTTGCGGGCTTTACATGCTACAGCGCCGTAGGGTGTTCGCTCTTGTGTCTTCACAGTAATTATGCTGAACAACGGCTGCAGAGCCTGAGCAATATCGTTTGCTTCCTCTTCATTACCGTCCAAGATGTAGTGTGTCATATCGGCAACTGCACGCGGCACTACGTTTGACGCGACCGAGATCACGCCGCCTGCATTGATATCAGGTGAGGTCATCATAGCTAAGGTTTTGTCATCATCTCCTGAGAGAATGTCAAAGTCTTCGCCGCAGAGTTGCCTTGTCAGCTCCATGTTTTTCAAGTCGCCAGTTGCTTCTTTTACGCAGCTGACGTTTGGGTACTGCTGGTGGAGCGTAGCTAGATCTTGCGGAAGAAGTTGAGTTCCTGTTCTGCCTGGGATAATATACGGAATGATTGTGACGTCAGAGAACTGTTGTGCGATTGGTTCAATGTACTCTCTGCGGATCTCCATTGAGCTTGGCCCGTTATAGTAGGGGTCAACAAGCAGAACAGATTTTACGCCTAAGTGCTGGGCGTGCAGGGTGCCTTCGATTGCTTCCTGGGTTGAGTTGCTTCCAGTCCCCGCTACCGTTAAGCATCTTCCATCAGCGTATTCGTACATTTGTTTAATCACCATGTTATGTTCATTCCAGTCTAACGTTGGGCTTTCTCCAGTTGTGCCGACGGCTAGTAAACCTTGCACACCTTCCTTTATCTGGAAATTGACTAGTTGACGTAAACCTTCGTAATCGACTTGGTGATCACGTGTCATGGGGGTTATTAAAGCAGTAAAACAACCGCTAAATCTCACCATTTCGAATTCCTCATTTGTTCTAAAATAATCAACAACAATTATATTTAAATATTGCGTTTTCATCACAGTTTTTACTAAAAACGCAATACTTATCCATGTCATAGCTTAACAATCCAAGAATTAAGTTCTCTCCGCTAAATAACTTAAAAAACATCAACCCATTAATCGCACAACGTAATAAGCAGTAAAAACACCATCGTAGCCATCGTAAAGCTGACGCAAATAAGCAACCGCACCCTCAACAGTTACGGCAGAAGGAATTACCAACACGTAGTTATCCGACCGCACAACTTCCTCAAGCCTTCCTATCTCTCTCTTTGTAATCTTCATCCGCAAAACTTTTCGACCTGACAGGTAAACTGCAATCTCTCCACGGCAAGGGTCGCCTTTTCGGACATCAATTGTTTTTTCACCCATCTCTAACCATTTGAACGCTTCTTTCTTTGTACGAAAGACGGGCAAGTTAGCACCAAAATTGATAATAAAACGACTAAAAATTAAGCTTTAAGTAAAAACCCGAATAAAAATGGAGCATAGAAAAATGGTGAAGCTGAGAAGGACTCGGTTTAACCTTTAACCTTTCCCTTTCTCTTCTTTACCGAAGTACTTGGTCCATTTTAGTTTGCGCGCGTCCCGTTTGAATTCTAAGGAACTCTTCTTGCATTTGCCAGAATCGAACCATAGAATTGACCCGTCGTTTTTAACGTACATCATGCCTGTTCCAGCTGGGAAATCAGCACCACAGAACGAGCATTTACGGTTTTTCGGCATGAAAAATTTCTCCCAAACAATTTATCTAGTGATTTTCTTCGCTTCTCTTTCTGTCTCTCGCAGCATCAGAATATCTTGTACTCGAACCGGCCCTTTAACGTTCCGTGTTATGATTCTTCCCTTGTCTTTGCCCTCCATTATGCGCACTCGAACCTGCGTAATTTCGCCAGTCACGCCTGTGCGACCTATAATTTGAATAACTTCTGAAGGGACAAGTTCTTCAGCCGCTTCTTTGCTCATCACTGAGATCCTCGTTTAACCTGATCAATCCGAGTTATGATTTCTTTTATTAATCCGGCGGCTTCGCCTTCTCTCAGAATGCATGCTGCTGCGCATGAAACGTCGATGCCTACCGCACCACCTAGTTTGTTTTTGTCCGGGACAAAAACGTATGGAATTTTTCTTTCGTCGCAGAGAAGTGGTAAATGCGCTATTACTTCTGGGGGATCAACATCTTCAGCTATTACAACAAGTTTTGCTTGAGATCGCTCAACAGCTTTTGTTGCCTCGTTTGTTCCTTTCTTGACTGCTCCCGACTTAGAAGCAATCGACAGGGCTTCATAGGCTGCATCTACGATTTCTTTCGGCACTTCGTATTTTACATAAAATGGCTTGGACATATTAGCCTCACCCTTTTAAGGCACAGTTGTATCCACACTTCTTGTTTAAGAAGCTTTCGACTCGAAAAGGACAGTCTCAGCGTTCTCCTTATAAACACTTTAGAAAGCTTTAAATAACCATCTACGGTCACGTACATGTTTTTCGAGAGAGGAATTGCGCGTTTGCAAAAAGTGGGCAGAGTGCGGGCGTTAACTCCATCTAAAAACATTATTGTAAAAACGGAGAAAGCGCCCAAAATTGGCTCAGAAGTTGTTGATGAACACCTGAAGTGTGTTGGCAAAGTTTCTGACATTATAGGTCCAGTATCCGCTCCTTATGCAGTTGTTAAACCTACAATTGGTGAACCAGCTACGCTGGTGAATAAGCCATTGTACTTGCTCTCTCGAGAACAAAAACGGAGCTAAAATGAATGATTAGAGACAGCAAGATACATGACGAACCAGACCTATCCGCAAAAGTAGAACCCCCAAAGATACAACCATGCCCTGAATGTGGCAGCACTCGACTTATGCGCGATTATGAGTGCGCTGAAATAGTGTGCATGGACTGCGGTTTTGTGGTGCAGCAAAAAATAGCTGACCGGGGACCAGAATGGAGGGCGTTCGACGACGAGCAGAGGTCGAAAAGAACCAGGGTTGGAGCGCCTTTAACTTACACGATCCATGATAAAGGTTTATCAACAACCATCGATTGGCACGACCGAGACATATACGGTAAAAGCCTCTCGCCTGGGCAGAAAGCGCAGGTTTATCGTCTTAGGAAATGGCAGAGACGCATCAGAGTTTCAGACGCAACAGAACGAAACTTGGCGTTCGCCCTCTCTGAAATAACAAAGATTTCTAATAACTTGAATCTACCAAAGAACATTCTTGAAACCGCCTCAGTGATTTACCGAAAAGCGGTTAGAGAGCGCCTAATCCGAGGCAGGTCGATTCAGGGTGTTACTTCAGCATCACTTTACCTAGCTTGCAGACAATGCGGTTTACCCCGCACCTTAGATGAAATTGCTCAAGCGTCAACTGTTAACAAGAAAGAAGTTGGGAGAAGCTACCGTTTTCTGATAAGAGAGCTAAACTATTCAATCCCACCGCTGAGGCCAAGCCAGTACATAACAAAGTTTTCCAACCAGTTGACCATGCAGGGAAAGGTGGAGGAAATCGCTCACAAAATTCTAGCCGCAGCGAAAGAACTTAAGCTTACATCAGGTAGAGGACCAACTGGAATTGCGGCAGCGGCAAGTTACGTAGCGTCTGTTTTAACTGGTGAACGGAAGACTCAGAGGGAAATCGCTGAGATTGCACAGGTCACTGAGGTCACCATTCGGAACAGGTATAAGGAACTTGTTGAACGGTTGATGTTCCAAATAAGCATTTAGCCGCTCTTTCTATTTTAGACTTAAGAAGCGGTGGGACTTAAGACGGCGACTAACTCTAACCAAAAAACGACGCAACCGCCGAAAATGGAAGAGTTAGTTGGTAAGCTTAGGGAAATACAATTGGGACTTAAACATAATTTGGCTTATCTGCAGCAGAAGTTAGCAACGCTTTATTCTGAGCCGGAATTGTTAAACGGCCTAGAGAATGCTAAGCGGGACGCAGAATCAAGAGCTAACAATCTTGAAGCAGAAGTAAAGCAGCTTCGTGAAGAGCTTAAAGCCTTTAAAGACCTGTTAGGTTCCAACATGGAGAAAAAATAATCGATGTAATTCCACGGATTAACACAGTTATTTTTTTAAGCAGCTTAATCTCATACCTAAAGCGTATGCCCTATAAGTTTACTTTCGATCTTTCAAAGCTTCCGCACTTCTTCTTCACCGAAATTGCCACGGTGAGTTACCAAAAGGGCATGCACAGAACCTTGATTAAGAAATTGCAAGAAATGAATTTAAAGTTTAAGATCCAAGAGGCCACAGGACTGAATCTTTCTGACGCCTTAGTCTTACTTGAGGATTTCATCGACTTACAAGCAGTTAACATGATGGAACGAGGCAAATTCTTGCAGACCAAGAAAAGGGCCATTTTTCTGCCTCACTGCTCAAGAAAATTCTTAGACAGCCGCTGCAAAGCAGCTTTTAACCCCGACATACCGTCATACACGTGCTCTCACTGCTCAGAAGATTGCCTAGTCAACAAGTCTGTACAGATAGCGACCAAAAAAGGTTACGATGTCTACGTAGTGCCAGGCGGCTCCTGCATTCCTAAAATTTTGAAAAACACGAGGTATGAAGGTATCGTAGGCGTTGCGTGCGGAGAAGAAATCAAAATGTTTGGTCCTTTTTTGAACGGTATGGACGTAGCTGGTCAAGCCATCCCATTAATTAAGAATGGCTGCTCAAACACCATTTTTAACGTGGAAACACTAGTAAAAGTGCTGTAGTTTGTAGCGGCATCTTTAGCCGAAATATTGAGTATAGCAAAGCTTATGATTTTAGCCAAACCCACAAACAGTAGTTTGAAGAAAGTTGACAAAACAGAAAGCGAAAAGCGAAATGAAAGAAAGATAAACGGTTACTTGACTATTTCTCGTTTCTTCCAGCGCAAGTTCTTACCCTTGCATTTTCTGCATTTCACCGCGGTTTCAGCATTTCGAGCACCGCAGTCCCTGCAGATTTTCATGTACAGCCTGTGCTTTTGTGCGATGGATTTTTTGACCGGATCTAATATAGGCATTGATTGTTAACCTTCGATTTTGGCTAAGTCTTTGATGATTAAGTGTCAAATATACCTTTTTGTCTTTAACCTTACAATTTGCAGAAGAAGATGCGTTTCATTGTTTTCCCAGTCAAACAACTGGTCACTAAGAGCATTGAACTGACCGGAGTGCAAGATTTTATTCAAAAGAAGAAGTAAAGCGCAACCACTTTCTTCTTCTACTGCAAAGTAGCTACAAAGCAGCAAAGCCTCCACGGAAACAAGAATCAAGCATGCATCCCAGCGAAAGTAAGCTAGCATAAGAGGAAGTGTCTGACTGTTCAATGCAACTTCCTCAGCCTCGACACCGCAAGCAACCTCGACTCTGACAGCACAAGCAGCTGATTCGACTCAAAAATATCCAGCAGTCAAAACGGCGATGCCAGTCCTTCTTGTTATTTGATTTCTTCGATCGTGACGTACGAGCGTGTGTCTTCGATTCCGTCTATGCTGTAAAGCTTCTTTAGGACTTCATCCAAGTTATCTCGCTCGACGATGATTAAGGCGTCAACTTCCCCCGCTATCCGGAAGGCTCTGGAAACGGAAAGCTCACGGATCTGTTCATAAACGTGTATTCGCTTGATCGGTGAGACTTTCAGGAGGATAAACGCTGGAGTTGTGGATATGCCTAAAGCGTTCAAGCCTTTATCAGTGACATCTATGAATCCTCTGCCAGTGCGGATATAACCACGGCTTTCAAGTTTACGCAAGTGTACATTTAACGCCTGCCTACTTACGCCTAACTGGCTTGATAACTCGTCTTGTTTGACTCTCAACGTGTAGGTGTTTGTGGGTTTTCCTTTCTCGTAGAGTGTTTTTAAAAGTTGAATTGAACGTTTAGTTAATGGTTCCAAACAGGTCACTTACGTGATGTTTTGTTAAGCTAAACGTTTACAATAGTGAGGTTGCTTAAGAATTTGATGCCTAAAAATAACAGAAAAAATGAAGCCGTAAAAATTAAACGGAAACGTCAACAGTTATACGTTTATTTTTGGGAAAAATTACGTTGCTTAGCACATTAACGGTTAAAATTTAGTAGTGTGTGTTCACATTTTGCAAAGCTAAAAAAGGAGAACTTGCAATTTTGGAAAACGAACAACAATTGATCAAGGTGGCGAACAAAATCTTAGAAAACTAATTTGCAACCGTCCAGCAGGAACGCAAAGCGTGTACCACAATGTATTTATTTTTAAAAAAATCTCTACTCAAGCCACTTAAAAAGTAAACTAGGAGTGAAGCGAAGGGGTGCCAGAAGAAAACGCTGTCTTGATTGGAAAGAAACCGATAATGAACTATGTCCTCGCATGCATCACTTTCTTCCATGGCGGAGCAAAAGAAGTAAGCATTAAAGCACGCGGACGATCCATCAGCCGGGCAATAGATGTGGCCGAAGTTGTTAGACACAGGTTTCTCCCAAACGTAAAAATCAAAAGCATCGGAATCGGAACAGATCAGCTGTCACCGCAAGAAGAAGGGAACTCAGCAACTAACGTGAGCACAATTGTAATAACGTTAATTAAATAATCACGCGGTAGCGAAACTCCTTATTTGCAGGAAAAAAGACTCGTAATGAAAACGGAACTATGCAGTTTCTGCCTAAAGAGCGGAATGTTATGTCAGAAATGTTCAGCTAAAGTTAAAGCTGGCGAGATCAGTGAGGTAGACCTGAAAATCGCCCGTTTACTACTCTCCCTTGAAGAGAAGTATCCTACCCTGCAAAATGTCTGCTTTTATAAAGCGGTTGATGTAGACAAAACCTTAGCCATCATCGTTGGTCACGGGGATGTCCCTAGACTTTTAGGTTATAACGGAAAAATCGTAAAGGCCATTGGCGATGAAACAGGCAAGAACGTTAAGGTTTTGGAGTACGGCGTTGACGACCGCAAATTCCTAGAAGACCTGTTCATACCCTTCAGCATATTAACAATCAATACTATCTGGATTCCCGACGGCACAACGGAAACCAGAGTGATTCTTAAGCGCAAACGTGGGGCCCATTTGCCTCTTGACCTTAAGGCTTTAAAGGAAATCGCCAGTAAAGTGCGTAAAATGTCCTTACGGGTAGAAATCGCAGATTAAGGATTGGCGATTAACATGAAGTTGGACTCTATCGGCGACTGGAGCAGAACTCACTATACAAGCAACGTCACACCTGAAATCGATGGGAAAGAAGTAACACTTTTCGGTTGGGTACAAGAAATCCGCGACTTGGGTGGAATACGCTTTATCATACTGCAAGACCGAGAAGGAACCATTCAAGTAACTATTCCCAAAAAAACAATCTTGCCAGAAGTTCTCCACAAATCAGACCCTCTGCAAAAAAGATTCAGCTTGGCAGTAAGAGGAGTAGCTAAAAAAACAAGCATGACTCCGAGAGGCATCGAAGTAGTCCCAAGTGAAATCAAGATCCTGAGCACAGCCGCAGAACAATTGCCCATCGACATCACTGGGAAAACGCCAGCAAACATAGAAACACGGTTAGACTCAAGAGCGCTGGATCTTTCTCAAGAAAAAAGCTTAGCCGCCTTCAAAATTCAGCACACAGCTCTTGAAGCAATGCGAAGTTACCTGTTTGAGAAGGGTTTTTTAGAAGTTCACACGCCACGCATTATTGCTTCAGCAACAGAAGGAGGAGCACAACTTTTTATTGTTGACTATTTTGGTCAAAAAGCATTTCTCGCTCAAAGCCCGCAACTCTACAAAGAACAATTGACGCTGAGCTTTGAGAGAGTTTTTGAGGTTGGCCCATTCTTTAGGGCAGAAGAATCGCACACTCGCAGACACATTAGCGAGTTCACCTCAGTAGACATAGAACAGGCCTTTGCGAACGCCCAAGACGTCATGCAACTCCTCGAACAGGTAATGTACCACACCTGCACCACAGTAAGGCAGAAGTGTACAGAGGAGCTTTCCGTACTCAAGTACAAGTTTGAAGTGCCAGAAATTCCGTTTAAACGCTTAACCTACGACCAAGTACTAAGTGACCTGAAAGCTCAAGGCGTCAACATTCCATGGGGCGAAGACATTCCCACCGAGGCTTTAAGGGAATTAGGCAAGCTCTACCCATTCTTCTACTTCATAACAGACTGGCCAACGCACGCAAAAGCGTTCTACATCAAACCGCGTGATGACAAACCTGAAGTTTGCGAAGGCTTCGACTTGATGTGGCGCTACATAGAACTTGCCTCGGGCGGAACAAGAATTTCCCAGAAAGAACAGTTAATGGAAAGGATAAGAGAGAAAGGATTGGACCCTGAATCGTTCAAGTACCATCTTCAAGCCTTCGATTACGGCATGCCACCCCACGCTGGATGGGCGATAGGACTTGAAAGGTTAACGATGGTCTTGACGGGTAAGAAGAACATTCGAGAAGTGACGTTATACCCACGCGACAGGGTCAGATTAACTCCATAGTCCGTTGCCATCACCCATTCACTTCTGAAACGGAATTTGACAACAAAAATGACCCTATCCACGAGGATGTTTAGCGCTTTGACTCTTGGAACAAATCATTTAAGTATTCGTTGACCGTTTTGCCATTCTTTTTCGCTATTCTTTTTACGGCATCATTTATACCAGTCGAGTACTGTACCGCTCTTTTCGGCTTATCCACAACTGAACTGGGCATGCCAGTGTTCAAGGCAACCCTTCGCAACACCAGCTTTCTCAAGGTGTCTGGTCTCGGCTCAATCTTGCACTCGATCGGCAGGCTTACAGCGAACTCAGCGATATCAAAAGAAGCGAAGGGCAAACGTAGCTCTATGTCGTGGTAACTGGTGATTTTTAAGTCGCGTTCAAGGTTGCTTTTGTGAATGTTAACCACGTCATTAAACATCGTTTTCAGGACTTTTTCGCTTCCATCTTTGCAGTATTCGTTTACGTAGCGTTGGTAGCCACCGAACAGTTCATCCGCACCCTGCCCGGCCAATACGACACGCAGACCTGCTTCAGCCGCCTTCTCCGCCGTCCAATAAAACGGTAAACCGACGCTGGCTTTAATCGGGTCAGCTTCTTCGATGAGAGCCACGACTTTAGGCAAAGTTTTTTCCACATCAGAATCCTTGAATAAATGGACCTGAAGCGGCAGATTCAGCGCGTCTGATACCACGATGGCTTCTTCTGTCTCTGATTCGTTCTCCATGCTAACATGCAAGAGGTTAACTTTCAATCCAAGCTTCCCTGCCAAAAAAGCGACTAAGCTGCTGTCTAATCCACCTGAAAACGCCACCGCAACCTCTTTTGCGTCAAGTGTTCGGCGCTTGATTGATTCTTCAACGAGCGCCTGAAGCCTTTGGGCTGCATCATCCAACGTTATCGGCTTAGGCTCTGCGAAACTCAGAATTTTAACTGGTTTGAACTGGAAGCCTTCGCGGTTTACGAAAGCAAGATTTCCCGGCGGAAAAGAAACTGGGTTTTCTATGTCAAGTTTCCACAATGCCTTCCGGTTTGTCGCAATCGCCGCCACTTCTTGATTTTCTCCATAATAGAGCGGTTGAACTCCTACTGGATCTCTTCCAGCCGCAATCCAATCGTCTTTAACCATAACAAACGAGTAGTCGCCATTGGCCTTCTCAATGAGCGTTTGCAAGATTGTTTCGCAATGTTGCGGTTCCTTGGCGAGCTGCTGCAACACAGCGGTTTTTGGTACGGGCGAGTACACTCTCCCTTGAAGAACGAGCGCTGCATCATCCAGCCGCAGAAACTCATAGCCGCTGGCGTCTTTTGGTTTTGAGGAACCATAACCGATTAAAGTTGAAGAATCAGGGCTTTGTTTGCTTAGGAGGTCAAGGTTTTTCTCAAGAACGCTTTTCTTTGGTGAAACTATTCCGAAATGAGAAAGCTGGTCAATACTGAACTCTTCAAGCACTGCAAGAACCTTTTCAGCTATCTTGTTGCCCTGTTTATCTAACACTGCAACAGCAACTTTCATACTCAACCACTTGGTGTCACGTACATTCGAAATTGTAATCGTTAAGCATTAAATTTTTTAGGTTTTCCGTATTCTTTGTCTTTGCCTTTTAAGAAATCATGAGCCTTTATTTAACTTTGATTAGAACGGAATGAATAGTGCAAGGGGCGGATTTTTGTATCCCTTTATTTGGCGACTTTGAATGTGGTTCCGCATTTATCGCACTTATAAATTGCTATGTGGAAGAAGGAGTTTTCTATTTTTTTGTCTGGTTTAGCAACTTCTTTTCCGCAGTTTGGGCAATTGACCATTCCAAGCACCAAGCAAGTGCATTTTACAAATAGACGCTAACTAGTTTCAAAGATAAGAGGATGTGTTGTCTCATGTTAGCAATCACAAACGGCTTGCCACCGTATCTCTGTTTCTTTCGACCAAAACATCTTGTCAGCCTTAGACCTCGCTCTGCACTTATAACCGTCTTTTGAGGCAGCGTTTACCACGAAAATTAGATACTACATCAATTTAGAGTTTTCCTCACCGACAAAACATTAATCTTTAATCCGCATATCCTTCACTCTTGAGGAAATGACACATGCCGATCCTACCAATAGACACCGGCCGCTACGGCACGCCAAAAATGCTGAAAATCTTCGAAGAAGAAACCCGTGTTCAGAAGCTGCTTGATGTTGAAGCCGCCTTAGCCTTAGCGCACGCTGAAGTAGGCAACATTCCGTGGAAAGATGCGGAAAAAATTGCCTCTATGGCTTCCACAAAGTACGTTAAGGTTGACCGCGTAAAGGCCATTGAAAAAGAAATAAAGCATGACATCGCCTCGCTGGTCCGGGCGCTCTCAGAGGTTTGTGGAACAAGCGGCGCCTACGTACATCTAGGAGCAACAAGCTACGACATAGTGGACACCGGCAACGCGCTGCAGCTAAAAGACGCAATAGACCTAATCGAGAAAAAACTTGAAGAGCTAAAAATTGTTCTCCAAAAACAAGCGGATCAGCACAAAGAAACAGTGATGATCGGCAGAACCCACGGACAGCACGCTTTGCCCATTACTTTGGGCTTCAAGTTTGCGGTTTGGGGTCACGAAGTCAACAGGCACATTGAACGGTTAAACGAATGCAAAAAACGCGTCTTAGTCGGAAAAATAAACGGCGCGGTCGGCACGCAGGCTGGTTTAGGTGAACATGCTGAGCAAATTCAGGACCTCGTTATGAAACGGCTATGTCTTCAAGCAGCCGAGATT
>Ga0187771_10002443_pt1 | contig 12787 bp, 13 predicted proteins | sample 0116_SJ02_MP15_1_FD_133139 | JGI IMG/M metagenome (GOLD analysis project Ga0187771, IMG submission 133139) | Tropical peat soil microbial communities from peatlands in Department of Meta, Colombia - 0116_SJ02_MP15_10_MG | ecosystem: Environmental > Terrestrial > Soil > Wetlands > Peat | place... | reverse complement strand
GAAGGTGACCGTGGCCCAGGCGTCAGCGGAGAAAAGTCCACCCACCATCGCGGCGCCGAAGGCGGTGAGCAGCCCTGGTGAAAAGCCGCGCATCCCGAAAAAAGCCGTCGAGCTGCCGAAATTCGCGCGAACCGCGCCTAAGTTCGGTGCGAGCAGGCATCCAAGCACCGCGATAAAGAGCAGCGAGGCAATCTTGGTGACGGTGAAGGTGTTTTGCACCAGCCGGCCCATATTGAGGCCGCGCAGGTTTATCAGGGTGAGCAGAGCGATCACTGCGATTGCGCCCACCCGTTCGCCGGAAAGCCCGAAACTGCCTGCACCCAGGAAAATACCTGAGCCGAGCGCCGGCCAAAGCACGCCGCCGAAACGCGCAAAGGCCACGGCGACGGCCGCGATCGTCCCGGTCTGAATCACCAGGAGCAGCGTCCAGCCGAAAGAAAACGCCCAGACGCCACCGTAAGCTTCGCGCAGGAAAACGTATTGCCCGCCCGCTTGCGGCATCATCGCGGCCAACTCGCCGTATGCGAGCGCGCCCGCGATGGTCATGAGCCCGCTGACCAGCCATACCATCAGGAGCCCCGCCGGCGATCCGACCTCGCGCGCGATATCAGCCGAAACGATGAAGATACCCGAACCGATCATCGAGCCGGCGACAATTGTGGCTGAGTCGAACAGTGAGAGACCAGGCCGAAGTCCTACGGCTTCCATTTCATTCCGTACGATGTGATCGGACGCATCTTAGCGGGTGCGCGGACGAATATCAGCGCGATCTCGGGAAAGGGCGGATGCGGTCAGGGAAACGGATGGCGAGACAATCGGACTCGCCATCCAGTCTTGGCGCAATACTCCTCGTCCTCAGATCGATTCCCGCGGCGACGGGGCCCTATCCGAGCGTAGGCTGAAACCGAACGGGGGAGCTGCCTCCGTACGCCACGCGCGGACGCATAAGCGCCAGCGCGCAGCGACGGAGGCGAAAATTAGCGTAGTCTCAGGAACCAGCGGGAGAAGCAGCCGGGCTGGCTTCGGCAGGACTCGCCTCAGTGGAAGCGGCGGCGGACGCGGCCGGGCTCGCTTCCTCGGAGGCAGCGGCGGACGCAGAAGCCTCAGGAGAAGCGGGGGTTTCCTCGGATTTGGTGCAAGCCGTCGCTGTAAAGAACATCGAGACCAGGGCCAAGATCAGGACTTTGCGCATTACTGCCTCCTTCGTAACATCCGCGCTCGCCGAAACGCGCAGAGCTTTGAAACGGCGCTAGGATACTTTACGGCAGCGCCGACTTCAAGCAGATCATTGAACTCGGAAGCGTCGAGGGACGCTTTCACAAAAGTTTTTTTTGATTAGCGGTCGAGATTCAATATAGTATCAAAGGTGAGCCTCGCAGGAGGAAGGTGATAGAGATGGAGGCCAGGCACCGTTTCCCGTTCAGCGACAGGGGCGCCGATAACGCGAAGCGCGTCGTCGAACCGGAACTCGACATGAACCGAATCCGGCCGGAGGATTCGTCCTGGATACGGTATTTGCGCGAGTTCGTGCACTGGCTATTGTGGGGCAGTCCGTCGGCCGCGAAAGCGAAGCGATCGATTGGTCGGGAACTGGAAGAGGACTGGCCATCGGTTGAGCGCTGAGCGATGACAGCGGATCAATTGCCGGAACAAAGTAGGTGCAAAAGATAAGCCGGATTACGAGCGGCGCGCCCTGGGAGCCGATCTTCGGCTATTCCCGAGCGGTCCGTGCCGGCGATTGGGTTGCGGTTTCGGGTACCACCTCGTTCGACGAGCGAGGCCTGGTCGTCGGCCCGGGTCAGATGTACGTGCAGGCGCGCCAGGCGATCGGCAATATCGCCGCGGCCCTCGCGCGCTCCGGAGCAAGCCTCGCCGACGTAGTACGAACGCGAGTATTTGTCACGGACATCACGCGATTCGGTGAAGTGGCGCGCGCGCATCAGGAAAGGTTCGGCGCGAATCCGCCGGCCTCGACCGCGGTCGAGGTGCGGCGCCTGGTGCATCCGGACATGCTGGTCGAGATCGAGGCGGATGCTTACGTTCCCCTGGCCGGGCCGGCGGTCAATGTTCAACCCGCAGAATTGGCCGCGGGAGCGGCGAAGACCAAAGCCTCGATCGAGCCCGCACGCGCGATGAAGTCAGCGCCGCGAAAGCCGGCGCGCAAGCGCCGCTAGCGTCACGCCTTGCGGCGCAACCGGGGCTTTCCAACGAAAAACCTCCGTCCGCTACGGCAGGAGCGCGGTCGCATGAATCGCGGGGCGGCCGACGGCCGATGCGAACGCGTTTACCGAGGCATTCATAGGAGGCTGCGGAAAGATCCCGATAATCACAGTGCCGGCGACCGCCACGGCGATGCTGATTAGAAGGGCCGGACGCGCGCTCATCTGCTCGACCTCGATACGGCCCTCCTGCATGTACATCGCAACGATCACCCCGATGTAGTAATAGGCGGAGATCACGCTGTTGAGCACCGCGATAATTACCAGCCAGACCAGGCCGCTGCTCAGTGCGGCAGAGAAGACATAGAATTTCCCGACGAAGCCCGCGAGCGGCGGGACTCCGGCGAGCGACAGCATGAACAACGCCATCGCGGCCGCAAGACCGGGATTCGTGCGTGCGAGGCCGCGGTAGTCCGCGATCAGGCCGTGCGTTTCGCGGGCGCGCTCGAGCGCGATCACCAGCGCGAAGGCCCCAAGGCTAGCGAAGGCATAGCCGAGCAGATAATAGAGAATCGCACCACCCGCCGACGGCGCGGGCGCCGCCGCCATCCCGACCATCACATATCCGGCGTGTGCGATCGCGGAATAGGCGAGCATACGCTTGATGCTGGTTTGCACCAAGGCGTTCACATTTCCGATCGTCATCGTGAGCACCGCCAGCACCCACAACACCATCGTCCAGCGCGCGCTGACAGGACCCAGATGAACAAGGAAAATGCGCAGGAAGCCGGCGAAGGCCGCCAGCTTCACGCCGACTGCCATAAAGGCCGTAACCGGCGTGGGTGCGCCTTCGTAAGCGTCGGGCGTCCACATATGGAACGGGACGGCCGCGACCTTGAAGCCGAATCCAATCAGCATCATGCCGAGACCGAGGAGCAGGAGGGGATTCGCGGCGAGTCCACTCGTGAGCGCCGCCCGGATCGGTTCGAGGCGTATTGTTCCGGTCGCGCCGTAGACCAGCGCAATTCCGTAGAGCAGGAAGCCGGTTGAAAACGCGCCGAGCAGGAAATACTTGATTGCGGCCTCGTTAGACCTAGGGTCGCGGCGCTCGAATCCAGCCAGCGCATAGACCGCGATCGACATGGTCTCGAGCCCCAAAAAGATGATGATCAGGTCACCCGCCGCCGCCATCAGCATCATTCCGAACGCAGCGAACAGGACGAGCCCGTAAAATTCAGCGCCGGCCAGGGCTGCGTCGGCGACGTATTGAAGCGACATACCGACGGTGAGCGCAGCCACCGCAATGATGATCAATTCGAAAAACGCGGAGTAGTCGTCAGTCGCGAGCGCACCGCCGAAGGCGAGCGTGTTCTGCCCCAGCGTGAAAAGGGTCAGGATAAAGGCCGCCAGCAAACTGACGAGCGCGAGAAAACCCAGGCCTTCGCTCTCCTCATCCTGGAGTCGCACGCCCACGAGCAGCACTGCTATCGCGCCGCCCGCGACGGCGACGAGCGGCAGGATCGGCAGCCAGGCGAAGTTTATCGAGGATGGATTGAAGACGTTCATCGTTGAGACCGAGAGTGCGCCGCCAACTGCAAGCCGGTTTTCTGAGGAGAGCGGTTATCCTGGGCCTCGGCGGCATGCACCCGGCTCAGCAGCACGGTAACCGACGGCTCCATCCGGCTCAGTAGCGGACGCGGATAGAGTCCCATCAAAACCATGAGCACTATGAGCGGTACCATTACGGCGACCTCGCGCCGGTTGAGATCGGGGAGGCCCTCGTTTACCGCCTTTGTGATCGGTCCCCACATTACACGTTCGTAGGCATACAGCATGTAAAGCGCACCCAGGATGATTCCGGCGACCGCGATAGCAGCGAACCACCACCACGCGGTTCCGAGAAAGGTCCCGAGCAGGATCAGGAACTCGCCGACGAATCCATTGAGCCCCGGCAAACCGATCGAGGACAGCATCACGACCATGAAAATTGCGGCGTAGACCGGAACACTCTTCCACAGGCCGCCGAACTCGGAGATTTCGCGAGTATGGCGGCGCAAGTAGATCATCCCGACCAGGAGGAAAAGCCCCCCCGTCGAGAGACCGTGGTTGAGCATCTGGTAGATCGCGCCCTCAACTCCTTGAGGGTCGAGCGCGAAAATTCCCAGCATCACGAACCCGAGGTGGCTCACCGAAGAATATGCCACCAGTCGTTTCAGATCGGGCTGCACCATCGCCACCAGCGCGCCGTAAATAATGCCGATCACCGCCAGTGCCATGAAAAGCGGCGTCGCTTCGATTGCGGCTTCGGGAAAAAGCGGAATCGCAAAGCGCAGGAAGCCGTACGTCCCCATTTTGAGCATCACACCCGCCAATATCACCGAACCGGCGGTGGGGGCTTCGGTATGAGCGTCCGGCAGCCATGTATGCACCGGCCACATCGGAACCTTGATCGCAAACGCGATAGCGAAGCCGGCGAAGAGCCAGCGGGCCTCGGTCCGCGTCAGCGGCACGTGGTAAAGCTGCGGCAGGTCGAACGTGAGATAGCCAAGATGCGCACGGGCCGCACCGACCAGATAGAGGATTGCCACCAGCATCAGAAGCGAGCCCAGCATTGTGAACAGCACGAACTTGAAGGTCGCGTAGATTTTGCGGCCATGGCCCCAGATACCGATGAGGAAGTACATCGGCACCAGCATGACTTCCCAAAAGACATAGAAAAGGAACAGATCCACGGCCAGGAGGGCGCCAAGCAGCCCGGTCTCGAGCAGCAATATGAAAAAGCAGAATTCGCGCGGCCGCATCTCGATATCGCCGCCGCCCGAATACAATATCGAAAGCGAAATCAGGATCGCGGTCAGGATCACCAGGAAAAGGCTGATACCGTCCATTCCAAGGTGGTAGGAGATGCCGAACTGCGGGATCCAGCCGTAGGCTTCGACGAACTGGTAGCCGCCGTCGTGCGGATCGAAGGCGGCGAAGAGATAAAGGCTAATCAGCAGCGGGATCAGCGAGAACACGAAGGCCGATCGCCAAATCGCCCGATCCTCCGTCTGCATCAGTACGGCGAACGCGCCGAGGAGCGGCACGAACGTCAGCGCGGTCAGCCAAATCCCGCCCATCAGCGCATCACCAGGTAAATGTAGTAGGCGGCGATCATCAACACCCCGAGCAGGTACACGAAGGCGTAATGCTGAACGTTGCCGGTCTCGAGCTTGCGCAAGCCTTCGCCGCTCTCCTCGACAGTGAACCCGGTGCCATCGACGATGCCGTCGATGACAAGGCTGTCGACCCCGCGTTGGAGTACGTAGGTCGAGCCCCAGAAAAGCGGCCGCGTGATTATCAGATCATAGATCTCATCGACATAGTACTTGCGTGCGACAATCCGGTAGAGCCCGCGCATTCGCTCCGCCAGCGTTTCCGGAAGGTCGGGATTGCGGAGATAGAGCACCCAGGCCAGCGTGATCCCGATCAGCGCGGCGGCGATCGCGATCGCGCTGAGTATCGCACCGACGGCGCCGATTGTCTCAGGATGCGTCAGAGCGCGAGCGGCGGTTCCCTCGACCACCGGCGCGAGGAAGCGCTTGAACGCGTCGCCCCACAGAACCCCGTTGGGCAGCCCGACTAATCCCCCGACGGCCGAGAGTACCGCCAGCACGATTAGCGGAATCGTCATCACGGGTGGCGATTCGTGCACGTGATGTGCTGTGTCGGGTGCAACACGCGATTGGCCGTGGAAGGTCATGAACAGCAGGCGGAACATGTAAAAGGCGGTCAGGCCGGCGGTGATCACCCCCAGAAGCCACAGCCATATATGGCCCGAAGTATAAGCCGACTCGAGAATGAGGTCCTTGGAGAAAAAACCAGCGAAGGGCGGCACGCCGCTAATCGCGAGGGTCGCGACCAGCATTGTCACCCAGGTAGTGGGCAGCTTGTGCCGCAACCCGCCCATCCGGTTCATGTCCTGCTCGCCCCCCAACGCGTGGATCACCGAACCCGCGCATAGAAACAGCAGGCCCTTGAAAAACGCGTGCGTCATCAGGTGAAAGATTCCGGCGGCGAAGGCGCCGACGCCAACGCCGAGCATCATGTAGCCGATCTGGCTGATCGTCGAATACGCGAGCACGCGTTTGATGTCGGACTGGACGATCGCAACGGTAGCGGCGAAGAACGAGGTCAACGCTCCGATTATCGCGACCACCCGCATTGCCTCGGGACCAAGCGTGAAGAGAAAGTTGAGCCGAGCGATCATGTAAACGCCGGCCGTAACCATCGTGGCTGCATGGATCAGCGCGCTGACCGGCGTCGGACCGACCATCGCGTCCGGCAGCCAGACGTAGAGTGGGATCTGTGCGGATTTGCCCGTCGCGCCGAGGAAGAGCAGCAAGCCTGCGCTGACGGCAACCGGCCGCAGCAACACCGCATGTGCGTGCATCCCGGCGAACGTCAGCGTCCACACGCCATTGGCCGCAAGCGCGCCGACGATCACAAGGATTCCGAGTATGAAGCCCGCGTCACCGATCCGGTTGACGATAAAAGCCTTGCGCCCGCTGTAGGCGAACTGCGGATTGCCGTACCAGAACGCGATCAGCAGGTACGAGCAGAGGCCGACCCCCTCCCACCCGATAAACATCAACAGCAAGTTGTCTGCGAGCACCAGCACGAGCATCGCGAGCTCGAACAGGTTCATGTAGGTGAAATAGCGCGCGTAGTCCTCGTCATCCGCCATATATCCGACAGAGTAGACGTGGATAACCGCACCAACGCCGGTCACCACCAGCGTCATCACTGCGGACAGCGCGTCAAATCTGAGCGCGATATCGGCGTGAAAAGGGCCCGCCTCGATCCATCGCCACAGCGTGAAACCGAGCGCCGAGCCGGCCGGCAACGCCAGCAACCTGGCCAGCCCCCAGAGCGCCACAGCGAAGGAGAGAAAGATCATGGCCGGCGCTACGAAACTGACCGCCGGTCGGCCGGCGCGTTGTCCCCAAAACAGGTTGAAGAGAAGACCAAGGGCCGGGAACAGCACGATCAGCCCGAGTGCGGGAAAGCTTTGAGTCATCGCCTACCAGCGCAAGAGGTTGAGTTCGTCGGCGTTGAGCGTTTCGCGGCTGCGGAAAAGTGAAATTATTATGGCGAGACCAACTGCGGCTTCGGCTGCCGCCACGGTCATCACAAAAAATACGATCACCTGCCCGTCCATCGAACCGACGCGCCGACCCAGCGCCACGAAAGCGAGGTTGACTGCGTTCAGCATCAATTCGATCGACATGAACATCACGATAACGTTGCGCCGGATCAGCATCCCGGCCACCCCGATCGCGAACAGAACGGCGCTCAGCGCCATGAAATAGCCGATAGGCGTCGTCATCTCACCGTGCTCCCGGGCCTCGCCGCGCGTTGGATTTCCGCCGGCGCCCGCAGTAGCGCAGCACCCGGCACTCGGCGCGCCAGCGCGATCGCGCCCGCAAGAGCCGCCAACAACAGAATCGAGGTCACTTCAAAAGCGACCAGGTAGTCGGAGAAGAGCATCCGCGCCAGGTCCTCGACCGAGCCATAGCCGGACGGGGTCGAAGTTACGCGCGAGATCGGCTGTGCGCTGAAAAAGAAAACCGACAGTTCGGCTGCCAGCGCCGCCGCCCCTATCGATCCGAAGAACTTGAGCGCCAGATGGCCGTTCGGCTTCGCCTCCGATTGCAGATTGAGAAGCCAGATTACGAAGAGGAACAACACCATGATCGCGCCGACGTAGATGATGATCTGGAGGAAGCCGAGGGTTACCGCGCCCAATCCTACGAACAGCACGCCGACGTCGACCAGGGTAAGCGCCAGCGCAAGCAGACAATGGACCGGGCTGCGCTGCAGAATTACGCCGAACGCTCCGACAATTGCTATCACCGCGAGGAAAGTGAACAACCACAGCGGCATCGGCTTACTTTGCTCCTATCGCGACCACGACGAACGCGGTTACGACCAGGTTGGCCAGTCCCAACGGGACCAACCCCTTCCACCCCAACCGCATCAACTGGTCATAGCGGAAACGCGGCAAGGTCCACCGAACCAGGATCTGCAGCCAACAAAAGACCACCGTCTTTAGCCAGAACGCTATGATCTGCGCAATCGCCACGACGACGTTGGGCAGGGCGAGATGCGCACCGCCGGGGAATCGAAAGCCATCGCGGTACAGCCACGGCACCTGCCATCCACCGAAGAAGAACAACGTTATAAGTACGGCGACGAGAACGATCTCGGCGAAGTCGGTCATCATGAAGACCGCCTGTTTGCCACCCGAATACTCGGTGAAATAGCCCGCGACCAGTTCCGACTCGCCCTCGGGCAGGTCGAACGGCACCCGCTTGGATTCCGCCATGCCCGAGGTCAACAGCAGAATAAACGAGACCGGCTGAATCAGGATGCCCCATCGCGGCAGCCATCCGAACCAGACGCCGCCCTGAATCCTGCAGATCTGCTGCAAATCGAGCGTGCCGTAAGCGATCACGACCGCTATAATCGCGAGCCCCATCGCGATTTCGTACGAGATCATCTGGGCGCTCGCACGGATCGCGCCCAACAGCGCCCAGCGATTATTCGAAGCCCATCCGCCGAGCGCGACTCCGTACACACCGATCCCGAGCGTCGCCAGTACGTACAAGGCCGAGACGTTCAGGCTGGCCGCTTGCAGATTGATGGAGCGAGAGCCGATTTCCAGGACATCGCCGATTGGCACCACGGCAAAAGTCACCAGCACCGGGAAAAGCGCGAGAAACGGCGCCAGCCCATGTAGAAACCGGTCGGCGCCGTCCGGCACAAAATCTTCCTTGGTGAACAGCTTGATTGGATCGGCCAATAGCGTGTTCATCAATCCCAGGTTCGGCAACCCCAGCCTCTGCCCGAGCCCGAAGACCGCTGCCCGATTGGCCCCGACTCGGTCCTGGATAAGCGCGCTACCCTTGCGCTCGAACCATAGCAGCAGGCCGGCCAGGTTGAGCACCATGACCACGATTACAATCGCCTTGACCGCGCCGATTAACAGATCAATCGCCACGTTCCCTGAGCTCGTCGATGAGTTGCGCGACCGCGTCTTCCGTCAGATTCTCGAAATAACGGTCATGGTTGAGCTGGAGCATCGGTGCGGTCGCGCACGACGCCATGCATTCGACTGTGCTCAACGTGAACATCCCGTCATCGGTGGTTTCGCCCGGCTTGATTCCGAGCTTTTGCGCGATGAAGTCGATTATTCGCTGGGAGCCGCGCAGACGGCACGGCAGATTGTTGCAGACCTCAAGATGGAAGCGTCCGACGGGCCGGCGGTAGAACATCGAGTAAAACGAGACCACGGCGCTGACATGCGCCACGGGCAGTTCCATCAGCCGGGCGACATATTCCTCGACCGCGCGGCTAATCCAGCCGAACTCGCGTTGAGCGATCCAGAGCGTCGGCAAAAGGGCGGCGCGCCGGGTCGGATACCGGCCAAGCAATTCGCGATACTCTTCCAGCGCCTTCTCGGAGAAGGCCGCCCCGCGGGCGGCGGAATCCTCGGCCACTATAGTCCTGCCTTCACTGTGCGGCTCTGACGATTCAAAAATCCTATGATAGGTAGCTCAAAACCGGCGAACGCGCCAGCCTGACGGGCTCGCTCCCGGGATGGTCTGGGCGACCGCCCGCAGTTTCTTATAGAAATAGGATAGACCGTTAGGCAAGCTGGCGGAGGCTTCCGTTATACGCGATGCGGTTCTGCTCTTAGCGGTCGAGGCGAAAGTCTGCGCTACAATTGTTACGGAGTTTTTACCTTTGAGGAATCCCGAATTGGAGGGGACTTGAAGTGCGGGTAATCGCCGGGGAAGCGCATGGCCGCCGCCTCGTCGCGCCGCGCGGGTTTTCGACCCGGCCCGCGACTGCTCGCGTTCGCGCTTCCATCTTTTCGCGGCTGGCCTCGCGGCTGAACTTCTCCGAGGCGCGGGTCCTCGATATCTTCGCCGGCTCGGGATCACTGGGTCTTGAAGCGCTTTCCCGGGGAGCAGTGGCTGCGGTTTTCGTCGACTCGTCACGGATTGCCACCGCCACGATCACGCGTAATCTGTGGGAGCTTGGGTTTGCCGACCGGGCGCGGGTTCTTCAGCTCGACTTCCGGCACGCACTGGCGGATCTGGCTGCTCGCGGCGAATCCTTCGAAATAGTTTTCGTTGACGCCCCTTATGCCCGCGACACAAGTGCGGAAGTCCTTGCCGTGCTCACCCAATTAGGTCTAATAGCGGTCGGAGGGTATGTCGTGATACGTCAGTTCCATCGGGCACCGGCCCTGGAGGTGGCAGGGCTCGAATGTGCTAGCGAGGCAACTCTTGGCGATCACCGCATCGCCCTTTACCGGCGGCTATGAAGGTCTCCGAAACGAGCGGGATGGTCCAGCATGGTGAGCAAGAGCAGAGAGCAATCTCCGTTAATCGCAATCTACCCGGGCAGCTTTGATCCCATCCACTACGGCCACGTCGATATTATTCGCCGCAGCGTCGCGATTTTCGATGAGGTCATCGTTGCCATCGCCTACAATCCTCACAAGGATTCCGCGCTGTTCAGTCCGGACGAAAGGGTCGATATGATTCGCGACACCATCCGGGACCTCGAGCCCAGGGCGCGGGTCGACAAGTTCAGCGGCCTCTCGGTCGATTACGCCGAACGCATAGGCGCCCGAGTCATCATCCGCAGTCTGCGCGCCGTCACCGATTTCGACTACGAGCTCCAGATGGCGCACATGAACAAGCAGATGAAGGGCAACGTCGAAACGGTTTTTCTGTTCGCCAACCCCAAGCTGTTCTTCACTGCCTCGCGGTTGATCAAGGAAGTCGCGGGTTACGGCAAGCGTCTGCCGGAGTTGGTGCCGGAGCCCGTGATGGACCGGCTGCGGGCAAAGCTCAAAATCGACTGAGGGGCTGGACGCGTCGCGGTGATCAGGCGGGGGGAGCTTCGCCAAGTTTACGCAGTGAAGGATTTCACCCTGCACACAAACTCTATTCCGTCGTACACTGCTATGATCCTGACACCGGGAATGTCGATCTCGGGGGCGGGAGGCTCGGCCAGAGACCGGACTCGGCGGTGTCACGCGAAGAACCGGCGAAAATCGCCGCTCGAATGAACGCGACGCGGCGCGGGTTTCGTCGGCGCCGCAGCGCGAGTAGAATTCGCGTGCGCCGGTATCTTGGTCCGGCGCCGTATCACGATGATCAAGCTCAATCGCAGGATTGCCGCCCTCAAGGGTTCCGCCACCCTGGCAGCCGACGCCCGCGCCAACGAGATGCGCGCGGCTGGTATCGACGTCATTCCGCTTGCGGCCGGCGAACCCGATTTCGACACTCCCGAACGGATCAAGGACGCCGCACGCCGGGCCCTGGCCGAAGGCAAAACCAAGTACACCGCGGTGAGCGGCGTTACCGAACTCAAGGCGGCGATCCGCCATAAGCTCAAGCGCGATAACGGGCTTGACTACGAGATCGCAGAGATCATCGCAACCGCCGGCGGCAAGCAGGCCGAGGCCAACATTCTCGCCACGCTGTTTGACGAAGGTGACGAAGTCATCATTCCGACGCCGGCCTGGGTCAGCTTCTCAGCGATGGTGGCCCTGAGCGGCGCCCAACCGAAGCTCGTGCCGTGCCCCGAGGGCGACGGCTTCATGCTCGACCCGGACCGGTTGCGCAAGGCGATTACGCCCCGCACGCGCGGCATCATCATCAACTCCCCGTCGAATCCAACCGGCGCGGTCTACTCGACCGAAATCCTGGAGGCGCTCGCGAAGGTGTTGCTCGGCAGCGGCATCTGGGTGTTCTCCGACGACGTTTACGAGCACATTGTCTACGACGGCTCCGCCCCGCACATTTTCCAGATCGAGGCGGGGCTCAAGCAACAGGGCATCGTCTTCAACTCGTTGTCCAAGACCTATGCGATGACCGGATGGCGCATCGGATTTGCCGCCGGGCCGCGTGAAGTGATAGCGGCGGCCGGGCGCCTCCAGAGCCAGAACAGCGGCAATCCGAATTCGATTGCGCAGGCGGCGGCTATCGAGGCGCTCACCGGGCCGCAAGACGAGGTCGGGAGGATGGCGGGGGAGTTTCGCGCGCGCCGCGACCTCGTAGTCGAGCGGGTACGCAAGCTTAACGGATTTCGTCTGCCCAACGTGCCGGGCGGCGCTTTCTACGCGTTCCCCAATGTCTCGGAACTCATCGGAGCAAGCCTGGGCGGCAAGGCTATCACTGACGGGGATTCGCTGGCCGAGGTGCTGCTCAACGAGGCGCATGTGGCCGTTGTCGGCGGCAACGATTTCGGAGCGCCTGACCACGTGCGGATCAGCTACGCGACCTCGCGCGAGAACCTGAACAAAGCGTTCGACCGGCTCGAGCGCACGCTGGCGCGCGCGAAGAAGTGATTTAGCGCGGGGTTCTTTTCCTCGATCGTCGTTCCCCGCGCGGCCGCGGCCTCCGGAGTGACCGCGGCGCACCGCCTACGGGTTGGCGCTGGGCGTCACCACTTCGAGCGTGTCCTCGTCGATGATGCGCCAGCAGTTGCAGCGCACAAAAAGGCGCGGGCGCGGGAGGCCGTCCTGCGCGTCTCTGTAGCGCGTGAGGAACCCGGCGCCGTGCTTC
>Ga0187771_10002442_pt1 | contig 12787 bp, 12 predicted proteins | sample 0116_SJ02_MP15_1_FD_133139 | JGI IMG/M metagenome (GOLD analysis project Ga0187771, IMG submission 133139) | Tropical peat soil microbial communities from peatlands in Department of Meta, Colombia - 0116_SJ02_MP15_10_MG | ecosystem: Environmental > Terrestrial > Soil > Wetlands > Peat | place... | reverse complement strand
CGTATGTCTTTGCGGACCTCGGGAATCTCAGCCTGAGCCTTTCCGAACTCACAGCCCGCAAAAAGGTCTGTGTCAAGGCCCACGACCTCATGGCCCGCAGACCGCAGAACGGGGCCGGCAACTGCACCAATGTAGCCTTTATGACCAGTCAACAGTATTCTCATGGCACTCCTGTCTAGGAAGATTTGACCATAGCTGATTCAACTTCACAGATTGTTCAGGAAGGAACGGCCCCCGCGGGGTGCAAGCGTGAGAAAAGTGGAGCGCCCCCTCCCCTAATCGGGCGTTCCAATCTTTACCCCGAACCGGCTCTGGCGGAGCGGTACGACATCGCCTCCACTTGGATCGGTTTCCGGGCCCGGAGCCTCGGGAACCGCTGACAGCAGCCCGTTCTGGCTCAATAATTCCGCAGCGTCGCTGAGGGCCGAGAACGGAAGACCGGAGCGCTCCGCAATGTCCAGCAGCGAGTGTTTTCCGTCAGAGAAATTCAACACCCAGAGACGCGCGGAGATTTCGGCTCCGACGGTGTCGCCGCCTGTGGCATGGTAGAGATTTCTCCGCCCCAGTTGGGGTTCACAGTAAGGGTTGAGATTGCGATATCGGAGGTTGTTTTCAAGCACATCCAGGATGGCCGCACACACGCGAAGCGATCCGCCCAGAGCGGCCGGACGAACAAAATCGAGATTGTCGGCGGAAGTGTGATATTCGGGGAAGCTCGCCCACACACTCCGCATCAAACAGCCGACCGGGAGATTGAATCCCGGAGAACAGTACTGCCGCTCATCGTAGCCGTAGGGTGAGAACTCCAGAATGCCGGGTGATTCGCCGTATTGGCGGAGCACATGTGCCGCCGCCCGGTCAATCTCGGCATTCCCTCTGCGACTCTTCTTGTAATGGAATCCACCCGCGTCTCCGATGCACGTCAATACCAGCCCATGCCGGATGCGTCCAACATTTTCACGATTCCGCGCCAGCCAAGTGATGGCCCCGATCGTGCCCGGAATAAACAGGAACCGATACGAGTAGCGGAGATCCCGCCCAGACAGAAACTGCGCCAGAAAGGTGGCTACGGTCAGCCCCGAGAGATTGTCATTGGCCAGGGAAGGATGACATGCATGACACGAGATCAGGACCTCGTCGCTAGAGCGACCGGGCAAATAGCATTCTCCATAGGTCAAGTGCCCGTCTTCGAGAGAGGAGTCGATGCACACGTCGTAGTCGCCATCCTCGAGCGCCAGCATCTGGTTATGAGACAGGCAGAATCCCCAGTTTTCCTGGTAATAGGACGTTCGGTAAGGGATCCAGTCAGGATTTGCGGGAAGCGTGAACAAGTGTGCCTTGAGCTCGGTCAGCGGCATGGTCGCGCGCACCGGCATGCTGTAATTGAGGACATGCAGGTTGCACTGCCTGAAGTCCACAACCCGGTTGCCGCGAGGGTCCTTGATATATGCATCTCGGATATTCCACTCTTTGGGCACAGTCCAGTCGAAAACCGGGGTTCCGGTGGGCACTTCGAATATCTGTAGCGGGATCCGCTTTTGGATCAGGGCCAGCGTCCGCCGGATGCCGTCGCCGGTGATACTCCGGCAGATCGGGTAAAGATCTGCCGCGAACCGATGCAATTCCTGGCCGGTGTCCGTCAGGTTTCCGCGCTCAAGTTCCTTCAGCAGGCCCATTGCATTAGCTCGAAGTTCGGGTACGTTCGGTCCCGTTCGGAAATCACTTGTACTTCGTCCGGCCAAACAATCTGGAATGCCGGATCATCCCACCGAACTCCCCGGGCCGATTCTGGTTTGTAGAACTCCGACATTTGGTAGAAAATCTCGGTGTCGTCTTCCAGGGTAAGAAACCCGTGCCCACACCCCTCCGGTATGTACACCATGTGGTGGTTCGCAGCCGTCAGGACCACCGCGATCCACTCTCTGAAGGTCGGCGACTGCGGGCGGAGGTCAACCACCACGTCGTAGATTGAACCCGCGGTACAGCGCACGAGTTTGGACTCCTGATAGGGCGCCTCCTGATAGTGGATGCCCCGCAGCGTTCCCTTGCGCGCGTTGAATGACAAGCTGCATTGCGCCACCTTGGGATTCAATCCATGCTTCTCAAACTCCTCCTGGCACCAGCAGCGTGCAAAGAAGCCCCGCTCGTCGGGCTTGAGTTCGAGGTGGATCTCGAACACTCCCGAAAGCTTGGTTTCATGAAATGTCATTTTGGAAGGCGCCTTCGCACAAACTAAATGCGACTGTCTGGCTGCAACGGCTCACACTGCGCCAGATTTGGCGTCGATGAACACAGGCCAGTCCTTTCTTCACCATTTTTGTCGCAGCTTTCAGCCATCTCCTCCACCGGAACCGGGGCAGAAACATCAACCGCCCGCTTGAGCCAGTTCTCACGCCAGTAGGGGTAAATGGCCCTGGGGCAGAGTCGGTGAAAATCAGACTGGCATACCACTCCCTCAAGGACGATACAGGGATACTTCATGTCGATCATCTTACCGGTCTTCTCATCGATGATGTGGTGCACCCGGCGCAGCACTCGATAAATCCCGCCGCAGTATGGGAGCATCTCCGAATCGAACCATAGGCCCCGGTTCCGTTGGTCCTTGTCGAGAGTCGCCATGATCTCCTCTTTGCTCCGTACCTCGACCAGTTCACCGGGCTGCAGATTGAGAATCTCAACGGGAGTCTTGGCTACCATTCCTTCGATGAACGGATAACGGCCCCGCTGACGCCGTTCTTGCACTTCATTGAAGAAACCTATGAGCACCGCGTGCAGCAAGCGGACAACTGCGAGCGCCATATCGAGTGCCCGGTGTGCTCGTGAATCGCCGGCCAGGCCGCTCGCGAGGTTACCGGAACGCAGGTCGCGAATATATTGGCGGGGATCCCAAAAGCTCATATGGGAAGTGAATTTGCGCACATCCATGGCTTGGCATGAGTAGAGGGTCTCGCCCTCCTGATTAGTCGCCTGGCTTGCCGCCAAGATGCTCTCCACGGTGCACCGTCCACCGCTTCCCGCCGAGACCGAACCCCGTGGCGACAAACTTTCCACTGACACTTCACTGTTGTCGGCGCGTCTGAGCCAGGCCTCCTTCCAGAAGATCAGGCAGCCAGCCTGGCATCCGCCATGCCCCGACCCATCACACCGTACGCCCTCGAGATGTACGGCATCCTTCATGCGGCGAATGCTCCATCCCTGGATGTAGTCACAGGTCTTGTCGGCGCGCTTGAAAACCCTGAGCTTTTGTCCGCAATATTGGAGCATTTCCGGCATAAACGGTAGGTTTTCAAGGCGGCTGTCCTCGCCCAGCGTCGCCAGGATCTCCTCCCGGCTACGGACCTCGACCCAATCTCCCGCCTTCAGGTTCAAGGTGCGACGCCGGGCTGCATCCCTTCGGGCATTCCTTTGTTTCTTCGCGTCGTGCGACTGGCCATAGCTTTCCAAAATCTCCCCCATTAGCAGCCTCTTACTCGGGCTTGAGTCCGCCTTCCCATCTATCGCGTCTCCCTGTGCTCTTGGAAGCCAGGGACAAATGTGGGATCGCCGGGGACGCCTCTCCCCTTCAGCAGCCGCTCAATTGTGTGCTTCGGATTCAGCACAGCACTGCACAACTTGGCCAGGGTCGCTCTGGCCAAACGGGCGCGATCCAAGCCGACCCCCGCCTCAGTCAGTTTTCTCTCGTGATAGTCCCAGAACGCCTTGTCGCGGCCCCGCACAAGACTTCCGGCAAGGAATCTGTAGTATTCGGACAGTTTCCGATCCAGGCAGGTCTCGAACTCTTTCCGAGTCAGGTAATCAGGGCCGTGGGTTACCAGATCGTGCAGCCTGCCCGCGATGAGGGTATTTATGTCATTCGTAAACTCGGTGAGCGACCCCGACCGCACTCTTGTGAAGGTAAGGACTTGATGGACGAAACCAAAGTCGCACTTTTTCAAAAGGGCACAGCACGCCTCCGAGTCAGCGTGCAGGTTCGCCTCGTTATAGAAGGGAACGTGCTCCCGGACGAGGTCGGATCGAAATAGCAAGGAGCTTCCTGTGCCGAACACATACAGGTCCTCCAGATAGAGCTTGCGGCAGACCTCCCGACCGGAAATCAGCCTGCTCGGATACGGTAGTCCCGCCCACATAACCTGCCGCCCTTGCAGGCCGTAGGCACCAACGATCCCCACCGAGGGATGCTCCTCGGCAACAGCGACCATTCGTTCCAGGCACTCAGGAAAGATCCAATCATCGGCAAACACAATCTTGCAGTACTTGCTCGAGGAAGAAATCTGGCGCAAGGCGACGTTGTAGTTCGGAACCGCACGCAAAAACTGCTGGTTCTCGTGAACCCGAATGCGAGGGTGTTGCGCAGCATAGCGACGCGCGACCTCGGCGGACCCATCCGTGCTGCAGTTATTGACGATGGTGTACTCCCAGTTCTGATAGGTCTGCGCCAGAACGCTTTCGATGCATTCGGCGAGGTACTCCGCTCCGTTGTACACGGGAGTGACTATGCTCACCAATGGCTGCGATCCAGTCCTCATACTTCCCTTCTATCCAGTGCGGATAAGTACCTTGCTTGAAGCAGGGCAGACATTTGCTAGGCCAAAGCCAAGGTCTTTTCTTCGACCGATGAACGCCCCTTCAGTCCTCGAAGAAGGTTCAGATAGAACGCTTTCTGTCCCATGACGTACAAGAGCATGCCAAGGTACGCCCCGATAAAAACAGTGCCACCTAATGCAAGCCTCGGCAAAGGAGACAACAATTGACCGTACAAGAATTGCAGGGCAAAAGCGAGCGCTCCCGCCACCAGACCTGAAACCAACGGCCGGCTCAGGGTCCGCACAACATCCCGGAAGGAGATCGCTGTGCCGTGGACACACCATGCAATGTGCGGAACAACCCACAACGCCATCGCCGCCGAGTAGCCGAGCGCAACTCCCTTGGGTCCATAAGGCAATCCCATAACGTACCCCGCAATCACCAGAGGAGCGATGACCAGCGCGATTTTTAGGCTTCGTCCGACCATTCCGATCGCGAAGAGCAGCCATGAAAAAGGGTTCATCAGCGCGAACATCAAGATCGTCGGGGTCAGCAGGCGAAAGACAGGAACCGCATCTTTCCACTTCGGTCCAAGGAGAACGAGAATCGCATCATTAGCAAAAAGAGTGCAGACAATGGTGATAGGTATGGTCAGGGCCAGGACCAGAGAGTAGCCCTTTAGGAAGTAGCTCTTAAACCGAAGGGGGTCGTCCTGGATCCGTGAAAGCGCCGAAAACGCTACGCCGCCGATTGATGAATTAAGGTTGTCAGTTGGAATGTTGGCCAGTTGGTAGGCTCTTCCATAAATCCCCAGCGCTTCTGCTCCCCAGTAGCGGCCCAAGAGCACCTTTTCAAAATTGTAGGCAACATAGACGACCAGGCTATTCACAGTGATCGTGCCGCCAAGACGCATCATGGAGCGGATGCCAGCCCGTCGGCGCGGTCTGCTTGGAACCCACGCCGTGGTCACCCACACACAGATAGTGGAAACAACCGGAGAAGCGATCGTCATTCCTACCAGAGCCCAGTACCCGTAACCCACAAGCGCCATGCCGATTCCCGCGGCTACACTTGCCAACAGGGACAAAATGTCTATCACGGCCAGGGCGGTAAAACGCATCTGGCGTTGGAGAAGGGCCGAGTGCTGCACCCCTGCCGCGTTGAACAGGAATCCAAACGCCAAAACCGCCGTCACCGCAGAAAGGCGAGGCTCGTGATAAAAAGCAGCGACAACCGGTGCAATTGCGAACGACAGAATCCCAAGTATCGCTCCAACCAGCATATTGATCCAAAACAACGTAGAAACTTGTTCGTCGGTGATCGTCGTACGCTGAACCGTGGCTGTCGAAAGCCCGAAATCCCTGAACAGATTCAAGACCCCAATGACCGCTGTAACCATTCCCACTAACCCGAAGTCTTTCGGCTCCAGCAGTCGAGCTAACACCATCAGGGAGCCCACGCGAAGCAGAAAGGTTGCTGCCTGGGCACAGACTTTAGCGAACCCGCCACGAATCGTTTTCTCTCTTAGATCCTTCACAGCTATCTCGCGCCGCCTGTGGAGACGTCAATCGCCTGTGCTACCGGACTTCGGCCCACTCTCCGGTTGAGTTCAGGAGCCTATCGCAGCTCACATCAGATTCGGGCATTGCATTCTCTTCTTTTTTTCTTGTCGCGAGACCGGCAATAGCACTCTAGAATCTCCCCAGCATTTATCCAGGTATTGAGCTTGCAGGAAAACCGATGGGACGGATTGAGTGCGACCATCCATCGCACCGTCCATACGACAAGTCGACGAAGCGAAGATAGTGGAACTCCTCCGACGTACCACTTGGTGCCGGGCGGAATGCCGAATGTCCGGACGTCGGCGCGGCCCTTATCGAACCACCACGCCAGGAAGTACTCTTTCTGGAGGCGATTCTCCAGCACCGGATGATATACGACAGCGGACGGTTCGTAACGCAACCGCTCTCCCGCAGCAATCAAACGGCTACCGAACTCGGTGTCCTCGTTTGGGCGAGGCGTACGTTTGTGGGGGCTGGGGCCCAAGTCCGTTCGAAAGACACCATACTTCTCAAACATGTCCTTTCGAAAGGCCATGTTGGTGCCGAATGGAGGTTCCAAGAGCTCTTTTGCCTCGGAACCCAAGTCGAAAGAGGTCCACGGTCCGCGCGCGTGTGGCCCCTCGAGCGCCAGCCAGTGGGGAGGCGAACAGGGCCGCTCCAGAACGATGCGCCCTCCGGCGCCGGCCCATTCGGTGCTATGCAAATTCGCAGTCAGGCCCTGTAGCCATGTCGGCTCGACAGTCACGTCGTCGTCCACAAACGCCAGCACGTCACCCCGAGCCTCCCGAATCCCGGCGTTGAGAGCATACGATTTGCCCGGCCGCGGTTCGAACAGGTACCGGAAGCGTCCGGGATACCGGTTGCAGAAGTCGTCCACCACCTCGCGTGTGCGGTCGCTCGAATTATTGTCAACTATTAGGACCTCCCATTCGACCGACTGAGGAAGCGTTGAGGCGGCAATGCTATCCAGCGCCTTCCCCAAGAGTTGGCAACGGTTATATGTACACAGAATGACCGTGATTTTCATGGTTTAATGCCCGATTTGAAATCACCTGCTTAGAAGGACAGCGTGAGAAACCTTACGGTATGTGCTGAGCATCCACGGGGTTGTTTCTTGGTCCCGCTGAGCGCGCGAAACAGATCCTTCATCGCTATCTCGAGCCTCGCCGATCTTCCATCGTCCCCCACTGCAGTACCTGGCGGACTGCGTCAAACAGGGATGGCGCAACTACATCAGCGTTGCCCCGCCCGGTCTCGCCACTCCCCACGAGCAGGGCCGTCTTGCACCCGGCGTTTCTGCCGGCTTCTACATCGATAGCGGAATCACCGATCATCCACGACGCAGCCAGATCGATATCATGTGCGCGCGATGCATCCAGCAGCAGGCCTGGCTTGGGTTTGCGGCAACGGCAAGGAGGTTGTATCTCGTGCGGACAGTAATAGACTGCGTCGATGGTGGCTCCGGCGCGTACGAAGGCGGCGCACATCCGCTCATGGATGGACTCCAATTCGCGCGCTGTCACGAGCCCCTTCGCGACACAGCGCTGATTGCTAACCACGATCACGCGGAAAGCAGCCTGGTTGAGCAGGGCGATTGCCGCGGCCGCGTCAGGAAGAAAATGCATTTCCTCCCAACGCGTCACATAGTGGCCTTCCGGAGCTTTCCGGTTTATGACGCCGTCACGATCCAGAAACGCGGCTTTGTGCATGGAAAATCGTCTGTTCTACCAACTCTGAGATGATGTGCCCGACCAGAATGTGGCACTCCTGAATGCGGGGAGTTTCGTCAGACGGCGCACAGATGCAGTGATCCACTGCGCTCCTCAGCTTCCCGCCGGTGCAGCCGGTCAAGGCGACCGTGTGCAATCCCATTTTCTTGGCCACTGCCATCGCGCGAAGCACATTGGATGAGTTGCCGCTGGTTGAAATGCCGATCGCGACGTCTCCGGGACGGCCCAAAGCTTCCAGTTGTCGCGAAAAAACCACGTCAAAGCCGTAGTCGTTCCCGATCGCGGTCATGCTCGACGTGTTAACGGATAAGGCCAACGCAGGCAAAGCCGGCCGGTCAAAGGCGAAGCGCCCGACAAATTCCGCAGCGATGTGCTGAGCATCCGCTGCGCTGCCACCATTGCCGAACAGAAGCGCCTTGTTGCCTTTTTCGAGCGCGCCGACCAGGATTTCGCTGACTCTGGCGACAATGGAGATTACTTCGTCGCTGCCAAGCAGTCTTTCCTTCACGGCAATGGACGCCTGGATGGATCGACTTACGCGTTGCTCAAAATCACTCGTGGATTTCATTCTGTTTTCGATTTCTGTGGGTGGCCTAAGCGCCCTGGGTACTGAACATAGCCAGACTACTGCTTCTGGAAGGCTGCCTCATTGAGGCGATCACAAAGTTGTTGCGCGCGCGCATAGTCTTCCGGAGTGCCTATGTCGATGAACATCCCGTGCTGCTCCAGCGCATAGACTCCGTGATCGAGCAAGCGCGGAAATACATCCCGCTCCAAACTGACAGGCCCGTCGGGAATATGTCCGAACGCGGCGCGGTTGAAGACATACACTCCCGCATTGATGAGACCGGGAGAATTGCTGCCGGTCTTTTCCGTAAATCCGACCACTCGGCCGCCGGCGTCCACCGCTACTGTTCCATAACGGGTCGCACTGGGCACTCGCGAGACGGCCATGCTCACTAATCCGCCGTGAGCCCGGTGAAACCGGATCAACTGGCGAAAATCGATTTCCAGGAACGAGTCGCCGTTCATCACCAGAAAGTCGGGACTATCCAGAAGATTCCGCTGGGCGAGCTTCACCGCGCCCGCAGTGCCAAGGGGATGGGGCTCCTTCGAGTACTCAATGGCAACGTCCCAGGCACTGCCATCGCCGAATTCGTTCTCGATTTGGTCGCTGAGATAGCCCGTGCACAGGACCATACGGCGGATCCCCTGGTGGCTGAGTTGCCGAATCAGCAATTCAAGGAACGAATTGCTTCCGATCGACGCCAGCGGCTTGGGCTTGGAGGGCACCACCGACCGCAAGCGCGTCCCCATGCCGCCCACCAGGAGCACGGCTTTAATGTCCATCTCGTTCCGAAGTTGGGAGCTGGTGGCTGACTTTGATATGGAAGACACGGCGCGCACGCTAGATCACCCGATCCCAATACTCCAGCATGGACGACAAGGTCTGCTCGATGGATCGCGTCGGTTTCCAGCCTGTGTCCTTGCGCAACTTCTCCGTTCTGCCGAAGATAATCTTTTCGTCCGACGGACGCATAAGACGGGCAACAGGCCGGACCTCCGCTTTTACACCAGACAGACGAATTGCGGTGCGCAATAACTCGCCGATCTCATGCGTGGTCCTTGCGCAAAGGTTATAAGCCTCACCACGCTTTCCTTTCATGGCGGCGAGATAGAATCCTTGCACAGCATCGTTTACGTCCAGAAATGCGCGGCGTGGCTTCAGATTGCCGACTTCGATGACCGGCGGTTGCAGGCCCTTCTTGATCCGAATCAATTGCCGCACGAAATCCGACGGCGCGTCGTTCGTCTTTCCCGGCCCGGTGGTGTTGAACAGACGTATGTTGACGGCTGGGATCGCGTAATCCAGGAAATACTCGCGCGCCAGCAAATCCAAGCACACTTTGCTGATGCCATAGGGATGCAGAGGCCGAAGCGGCTGCTGCTCAGAAACCGGAATGGCGGATGGCGGAACATTTCCGTACTCAGCGCTGGAGCAGGCTGACACCACAACCGGCGGGCGCTTCATGTGGCGCACCGCTTCAAACAGGTGGAGCGAGCCCATGATGTTCGACTCGAAAGTCCCAACCGGGTCTGCCCAGGATATGGTGGGAAGGCTCTGTGCTCCCAGATGGAAAACGTGGGTCGGACCGCACTCGTTCAGGAGCTGCGCCACCCGCTGGCCGTTGCGCAGGTCGCACTGGGCGAACGACAGGTTCGGCAGCTTGGGGAATGAATTGGCGCCGTGTGCATAGTATCCCCCGATTACGGCCCAACCCTTGGCCTGCAGGAACTTGACCAGGTGAGAACCGATGAAACCTTCGGCGCCAGTTACGATTGCAATCTTAGTCATCGGAGTTATCGCTGGAAGTTAGAACTTGCCGCAGGTCCGTGCCCAACAGCCTCCGCCGGTCTGGGTTGGCAGGTCACCGGCTGTACACCAGGCAGCGCTCATCGGTAAGCGCCTGGTCGTAGATTTCGTCCGGCTCGTAGACCACGACGTGGCTGCCTCTCTTGGAGAAGGCGAAGGGGATGCACAACAGCTTCCGCAGCCGCGCCCGTAACGCCGCCCGCCGCTCCGGTGGCACGAAAAACAACATGAAGCCGCCGCCGCCTGCACCCAGCAACTTGCCACCGAGGGCGCCAGCGCTCAGTCCGGCTTCATAGATCTCGTCGATATTGGCATTGCTGATGTTCTGGCTCAAGGACCGCTTGAGCTTCCAGCCTTCGTGCAACATGCGACCGAATTCCTCGATGGGACGGCCGGGGTCGGCAACAATGGCTTCTGCCTCGTCCACCATCTCGTACATGGTTCGCAATTCCTTCTGCCGGTGGGGCGTCATGCGAATCTGCTCCTTGGCAACTTCCGAAGCCGTGCGGGAGAATCCAGTGAAATAGAGCGCCAAGTGCTGCTCGAGTTCGGCCAGCCGGTTGGGAGCCGCGAGTATGTGCTTGGCCTCGACGGTGCCATCGGGGTGGAAATTGATGCGATTGAAGCCCCCATAGGCAGCGCATACCTGGTCCTGCGCGCCGACGGCCTCTTGCAGCACCTCCTGCTCCACATGGATCGCATCGGCAGCCAATGCGTGTTTGTCGCGCATCTGGTTCTTAAGTGCGTAGAGACCCAGAAGAAGACCGACAGTGAACGCCGAGCTCGTACCCAAACCGGTCCGGGCGGGCAGGTCGGCGACGTGATGGATCTCGACCCCGCCATCGATCCCCAGGAACTGAAGGCAGCCACGCACCGAAGGATGCTCGATGGCATGGTTCTGGTCCACGTTCTCCACCTTGGAGTAGGAGATGCGGCTGTGATACTCGAAGAACGGCGGCAACCACCGGCAGGTGATGTAACAACATTTGTCGATGGTGGTCGCCAATACAGCGCCTCCGTGCTCCCGGTACCAGACCGGATAGTCGGTACCGCCGCCGAAGAACGAGATGCGAAGTGGGGTTCGAGTAATGATCATGGGTTCAGCCCAGCCTTCCACCCAGGTAGCGGACTTGACAGCAGCAGTTCCGACCTACCCGTGTTTTCTGTTCTAAAAGGAAACGCGAAAGGGGAGTAATTTGCCTTTGATCTTTTCAGGATGGGACCTTCACATCGAGTGAAGCGCTCCCGCGCTCATCCTGTTCCGACACCGCTGCCGCTCGACCCGCCTCTAGCGTATAGAGTGCCTTGTCACAATGCCTGAGACATGAAGCCTTGAGCTGCGGAAGCGCCCTCTGGGCCCATTTTGCGGTTTTCCATCCGAATAACAGTTTCATCCAGGCATATTTCCAATGCAAGCGGGGCTCATCGAGGTGTCCCCGAAGCTGCGTGGCCAGGCTCTGCAATTCCGCAACGATGTCCGACCGCTCCGGATAGAAATTTCCGTACCAATTCTGCAGGTATGTCAGGCAAGCCTTGCGCACGCGTTCACTATCCTCAAGCGATCGCAGGTACTGAACGTGCAATTTCATCCCAATCATCATTGCGTCTTTCTTCCTGTCGGATACGCCGATGTGGCTCAGCCGGCTCGATTGAGTGATTCTGTAGAAGACCTTCGCTTGCGGCACGAAACGGGTACCTTCAGACGCCAAAAGCACACGGCAAAAATATTCACCGTCGTCGTCACTCAGGAGGCGTGTGTCCCACGGCCCTGCTGCTTCGGCCAGCTCCCGGCTCATCAGCCAGGTCGCAGTTTGCATGTGCAAATTTTCACCCAATTTCCTCAGGAGCCACTCGGCGGGGGAGAGGTCCTGCCACAGTGAAGTCGGGACGAAGCGCGCCCGGTGGGTCCGATAGTTGAAGTAGGCCCACGCCGAGGAAAGAAGAACCCGCTTGCTATCAACTTCCCGCAGCGCCGCAAGCTGCCGCTCGATCTTGTCCGGCGCCAGAAGGTCATCAGCATCAAGCCACTGAATATAATCGCCCTTGCTCAACAGGAAGGCTCGGTTCCTGGCCGCTGCGGCACCATGGTTCGTCTGCGTGAACACGCGAACTGAATCGGACTCAAACAGCCGCGCAATCGGCAGTGTCTCATCACCGGAGCCATCATCCACAACGATGATCTCTTTGCGTTCCCAGGTCTGCGCCAGGGCTGAGCGGAGGGTATCCGCTAACCATTCGCAGGCGTTGTATGTTGGAATTAATATCGACACCAACGGCTTCATTACCTTTCGGCCTCCAGCAAGCTTGTATAAACCTGACGTGTTGTCTCGTCCATGCTCTCGATGAGGTTTGCGCTGGTTGCGAAGCCTCAGACTTACCGATGTCGCCGATCCAACGCCGGATGCCTGCGGCCAGTCGCACAAAGGCCCACGCCTAATACTCATTTGTTTGTAGGGCCGAACCGCAACGACAAACTTGGTCTAATGCGGATGATTTAGGCGAGAGTTCTGGCTTTGGCTTACCAGAACGACTTCCGAATCACGTTTGTCACCCTTTGCGACCTTCGCATATGCCGCAATCAAATTCTCGACCGAATG
>Ga0187771_10002441_pt1 | contig 12788 bp, 10 predicted proteins | sample 0116_SJ02_MP15_1_FD_133139 | JGI IMG/M metagenome (GOLD analysis project Ga0187771, IMG submission 133139) | Tropical peat soil microbial communities from peatlands in Department of Meta, Colombia - 0116_SJ02_MP15_10_MG | ecosystem: Environmental > Terrestrial > Soil > Wetlands > Peat | place... | reverse complement strand
CTGGTCGATCTGCTGTACGTCGCCGTCGATCCGCGCATCCGGATCGATGGGCGCGGCGGCTGACCCGATGAACGACGAGCCGCATGGCACCGGCCGCGACGCGCCGCGCGGCGGCGGCGCGGTCTGCGGCGTGCTCGACAGCGACCTGCTGCACGCCTTCCTGCGCTCGAGGCTCGCCGTGGCGGCGGCCCTCGTCACGCTCGCGATGCTGCTCGCCGCCGCCCTCGCGCCGGTCATCGCCCCGCACGACCCGTTCGACCTCAAGGGGCTCAACCTGCTCGATTCGCGATTGCCTCCGGCATGGGCGCAGGATGGCGACGCACGCTATCCGCTCGGCACCGACGAGGAGGGCCGCGACGTGCTCTCGACCATCCTGTACGGCTCGCGGATCTCGCTCACCGTCGGCATCCTGTCGGTCGCGTTCGCGGCCACGCTCGGCATCACGCTCGGGCTCGTCGCCGGCTACGCGGGCGGGGCGGTCGACGCGCTGCTGATGCGGATCGCCGACGTGCAGCTGACGTTTCCGGCGATTTTGATCGCGCTGCTGATCGATGGAACGGTGCGGGCGCTGTTCGGCGAACGCCGCAACGAGCTGCTCGAATTCTGGGTGCTGGTGCTGTCGATCGGACTGTCGTTCTGGGTGCAATATGCGCGCACGGTGCGTGGATCGACCCTGGTCGAGCGCGACAAGGACTACGTGCTCGCCGCACGGCTGATCGGCATCAACCCGGTGCTCATCCTGTTCCGCCACGTGCTCCCCAACGTGCTCGGTCCGGTGCTGGTCATCGCCACCATCAACCTCGCGCTGGCGATCATCACCGAGGCGACCCTGTCGTTTCTCGGCGTCGGGCTGCCGCCGACCGAGCCGTCACTCGGAACCCTGATCCGCATCGGCAACAATTTCCTGTTCGCGGGCGAATGGTGGATCGCGATTTTTCCCGGCTTCACGCTGGCGGTGCTGGTCGTGGCGATCAATCTCTTGGGCGACTGGCTGCGCGACGCCCTCGATCCAAGGCTGCGATGACCGCGCCCCTCCTGAGCGTGCGACATCTGCGCGTCGAATTCCCGACGCGGCGTGCCACCCTGCACGCCCTCGACGACGTCTCGTTTGACATCATGGCGGGCGAGGTGCTCGGCATGGTCGGCGAGTCGGGAGCGGGGAAATCGGTGACCGGCGCCGCCATCATCGGGTTGATCGACCCGCCCGGCCGGATCGCCGGCGGCGAGATTCTGCTCGACGGGCAGCGCATCGACAACCTGCCGGCCGAGGCGTTGCGCCGCATCCGCGGCAAGCGGATCGGCATGGTGTTCCAGGATCCGCTGACCAGCCTCGATCCGCTCTACCGGATCGGCGACCAGCTCCAGGAGACCATCGCGACCCACACCGATCTGCGTGGCGCCGCGCTGCGGCGGCGCGCCGTTGCACTGCTCGCCGAGGTCGGGATCCCGGCGCCGGATATCCGCATCGACAACTTCCCCCACCAGTTTTCCGGCGGCATGCGGCAGCGGGTGGTGCTGGCATTGGCGCTCGCGGCGGAGCCCGAGCTGGTCATCGCCGATGAGCCGACGACGGCGCTCGACGTGTCGGTGCAGGCCCAGATCATCGCGCTGATGAAGCGGTTGGCCCGCGACCACCGCGTCGCCATCATGCTGATCACCCACGACATGGGCGTCGTCGCCGAAGCGGCCGACCGTGTCGCCGTCATGTATGCCGGCCGCATTGTCGAGATCGGGCCGGTGCGGGACGTGGTGCATGCCCCGCAGCATCCCTATGCGAAGGGCCTGATGGGCTCAATCCCCAAACTCGACGGCGACGCCGACCGGCTGGTCCAGATCCCGGGCGCCATGCCGCGGCTCCACGCGATTCCGAGCGGCTGCGCCTTCCATCCGCGCTGTCCGAGCGCATTCTCTCCCTGCCTGGCGCGGCGTCCGGATCTGCGCCCGCACGGACCGGGCTCAGTCGCGTGCTGGCTCCATGACGAGGCTGCGCCGACGGAGCGGGGACCATGACAGGCACGCCCCAGGTTCGTGCCGACCCCTCGGATCGCACCCAACCGTCGGTTCGCGCCGGACCGTTGGTCCGGGTCGAGAATCTCGGCCGCGTGTTCGACGTGTCGCGACCGTGGCTCGAGCGGCTGATCGCCGGCGTGCCGCGCCATGCCGTGGTCGCGGTCGCCTCGGTATCGTTCGAGATCGGCCGCCGAGAGACGCTCGCGCTCGTCGGCGAGTCGGGGTCCGGCAAGTCGACCCTCGCCCGGATGGTGGTCGGCCTCGTCGCGCCGTCGAGCGGCGAGGTGTTCATCGACGGCGTCGCCATGCACGATCCGGCGCAGCGTGCCGCCCGGCGCCGGCTGCGGCGCCGCATCCAGATGGTGTTCCAGGATCCCCATGCGAGCCTCAACCCGCGCTGGCGATCGCGCGACATCGTCGCCGAGCCGATCCGCGCGTTCGGGCTGGTCCGGGACCGTCCGCAGGTCGCGGTCCGGGTCGGCGAATTGTTGCGCCTGGTGGGACTGGACCCCGCCGACGGCGCCAAATATCCGCATGAATTCTCGGGCGGCCAGCGCCAGCGGATCGCGATCGCGCGGGCCTTGGCCTCCGAGCCGGAATTCATCGTCTGCGACGAGCCGACCTCGGCACTCGACGTCTCGGTTCAGGCGCAGATTCTCAACCTGATGCGGGATCTGCAGGACCGGTTCGGCCTCACCTACCTGTTCATCAGCCACAACCTCGCCGTGGTGCGCCACATGGCGCACCGGATCGGCGTGATGTATCTCGGCCGGCTGGTGGAGATCGCGCCCCGTGGGGCGCTGTTCGGCTCGCCGCGGCACCCCTATACGCGCATGCTGCTCGACGCTGTCCCGGACCTCGACATGACCGGGCGCGTGCGCCGGCCGGTCGAAGGCGAGATTCCCAACCCGGTGCACCCGCCCCGCGGCTGCAGCTTTCACCCGCGTTGCCCGCACTCGAATGCCAGATGCGCGGCCGAACGGCCGGGCTTGGCGCCGGCCGGTCCTGGCCTCGTCGCCTGCCACGCGGTCGAGGAAGGCCGGATCTGAGCCCCCGACCGGCCTCCGCCTAGTCTACTGCGCCTTCAGGCCGAGTGGAGACCGGTCGGCCGCCCGGAAACCGCGCCAGATCTTGAGTTGAGGGCGCATTCGGACGCAAGACCGGTGTCCACTTTTGCTGAATGCGCCCTAGCGTTCCCTACCGCTCGGAACTCGGCGTTGCGATCTGGGCAAGCGCATCAGGAGCCAGCACGACGATGCCGCCGCGTTCGAGGCGCACCCAATTCCGCTGCTCCCAATCCCGCAGCTGCTTGTTCGTGCTCTCCCGCGACATGCCGATCATCTGCCCGATCTCACGCTGGGTCATCGCGACCTTGCGGCCCGAGCCCGACGCCTCTGCGTTTTCGGTGAGGCGCAGCAACTGCTTGGCGAGGCGGCCGGACAGATCCAGGAACAGCACGTCCTCGACTTGCTCCGAGGTGCGGCGCAGACGTCCGCACAGCACCTCCATCAGTTTGAGGGCAATCTCCGGCTGGCTCCGCACCAGCGCGACGAAGTCGCGGCGGTCGATTACCATCAGCTCACAATCCGTCATCGCGGTCGCGTCGGCAGTCCGCGGGCGGCCGTCGAGCAGCGCGATCTCGCCAAAGATCTCCCCCTCCCGGACGAGATTGAACACCGCGTCCCGGCCGTCCCGGGACGGAACACCGATTCGCACCGTGCCGGCGCACACCGCGAACAGGCTCGTTCCCGGATCACCCTTGGTGAAGATCGTCACGCCCCGTCCGACCATCCGTGTCGTCGCATAGGTGCTCAGCCTCTCGATGTGTTCGGCGTCAAGGCCGCCGAACAACGGGTGGCGACGGAGCAACGCGAGCTTGTCGGAGGCAGAAAGGGCACGGCGGGTCTCGTGTCGTGATTGCATGAGATCCGCTTCCGGTGGTCCAGGCTGCCCTCGCCAGCGCTTGACATGAACGATATCGGAACGCCGGCGCCGAGCGAAGGGGCAGCGCCGGGACCGCGGTCATTATCGGGCAAGATTGATCAATCACCAATATCTCGATCGCCTACCCGCGGTTTTTATATTCGCAGCACTCCCTTCATGCGAGAGCCCGATCCGAGCAGCGTCAATCGGAGCGCGCGCTCGCGTGATACTCGCATAGCGCGCTTCCGGGCCGAGCGGAGACCGGTCGGCCGCCCGGAAAGCACGCCAGATCTCAAGTTTAGGGCGCAATCGGACGCAAAACCGGTTTCCACTCTTGCTGAATGCGCCCTGGCCGGAACGGCTTTACGATTTGCGGAATCTGTCGTTCAATCCGGCTGCGTCCGTGCCGGAGCTCAGGCCGCGGGTCGGTCCCGACCGGGTCGGCTCGTGGTCTTCGCCTTGAGACCGACGCGGCAGCGAATGCAGGCAGCGGGCTGCATGTTCGCATCCGAGGGCTGGTTCTAGGGCATGATCAAGCCGTCGGAGCAGGAACGGAATGTCCCGCAGGGCGGCGTGGAGCCCGCCGCCGAACGTCGGCAACTGACCATCATGTTCGTCGACGTCGTCGGTTCGACGACCTTGAGCTCGGGGCTCGATCCCGAAGAGTTCCTGGCGATCCTGCGGCAGTACTGCAGCATCTGCGACGAGCAGGTTCGCACCTATGGCGGCCAGGTGGCCCGGGTGTTCGGCGACGGCATCCTGGCCTTCTTCGGGGTGCCGCGCGCGCATGAGGACGATCCCGAGCGTGCGATCCACGCGGCCATGTCGATCATTGCCGCGCTCAAGGACCATGAATTCACCACCAGCGAAGCCGGCCCGGTCCGGCTCGCGGTGCGGATTGCGGTCAACACCGGCCTCGTCGTCGTCAGCAATCGCGAGGGGAACGCGGCGTCCGGCCAGTCCCAGGTGTTCGGCAACGTCGCGCACGTGGCGGCGCGGCTGCAGGCCCTCGCCTCCCCCAACGGCATCGTCATCGGACGCGGCACCCACGATCTGCTGCACGGGGCCTTCCGCTGTGACTATCTCGGCGAGCGCAAGCTGGCCGGCGTCAAGGATCCGATCGCCTGCTGGAGCGTGATCGGGGCCACCGCGGTCCAGAGCCGTTTCGAGCGGCGCCGCAGCGCACCGCTCACCCCGATGGTCGGCCGCGCCTCCGAGCAGGCCCAGCTCATGCAGCGGTGGGAAGAGTGCCGCGACGGCTCCGGATGCGTCGTGGCGATTTCGGGCGATCCCGGGATCGGGAAATCCCGTCTGGTCCACGCCTTCGGCCTGTCACTCGGAAGGGCGTCCAGCGGGATGCAGAACTACCAGTGCTCGCCGTTCCACGTGAACACGCCGCTGCATCCCTTCATCGAGCAATCCAGGCGTTGGGCGCGGATCCACGACAGCGACAGCCCGGCGCGAGCCTTGGAGAAGCTGCGGGCCCACGTGTCCCTGGCAACCGACGACCCGGACCCTGCGTTGCCCTATTTCGCCGCCCTGCTGTCGATCCCGGCCGTGGACGGGTTCGAGCCGGCCGATCTGCAATCGTTGCGCGAACGCGAGCGGGCGCTGGAAACCATTACCAGCACCACCGTTTCCTATGCCCGGCGCGGCCCGCTGCTGTTCATCGTCGAAGACGTGCAATGGATCGATCCCACCAGCGTCGAGTTCCTCAAGCACCTGGTGGCGCGGACGGCGAGCGAGCCGATCATGGTCGTCATCACGCATCGCTCCGGATATTCCCCGGACTGGCTCTCCGGCGCGCCCGTGCATACGCTGGCGCTGTCGAGGCTCGCCGCCGAGGATTGCGAGCGCATGGTGGACGCCATCGTCCAGCACGCGACGCTCCCGAAAATCGTCCGCACCCGCATCATCGAGCAGACCGACCGCGTGCCGCTGTTCATCGAGGAATTCACCCGCAGCGTCCTCGATTCCGGCCTGCTGACCCGGAGCGGCGATCGGTGGGTGCTGACCGGAATCATGCCCGACTCGCTGGTGCCAGCGACGATCCAGGATTCGCTGATGGAACGCCTGGACCGGCTGGGCCAAGCCAAGCACGTCGCCCAGGTGGCGTCGGTATTCGGGCGAAGGTTCCAGTACGATGGCCTGCAATCCCTGACCGCCATGCCGGACGTCCAGCTCATGGGCGCGGTGGCGCAGCTCGAGGCGGCCGGCATCATCCGCCGGCACGGTGATCCGCCGCAGGCGACCTTCGTGTTCCGGCACGCCATGCTGCACGAGGCCGCCTACGCCTCGCTGCTCAGGGAGGAGCGGCGGGAACTCCACGCGCGTGCCGCGGCATGGCTGCGGCACGGGGGCTCGATGTCGGAGACGGCCGAGCCTGCGGTTCTCGGCCATCACTATTCCCGCGCCGGTATGCCGGTCGATGCGGTCGCGGCGTGGCTCGAGGCCGGCACCGCCGCGTTGCGCCGCTCAGCCCTGACCGAGGCCGTCGCCCATCTGCGCGACGCGCTCAGCCTGCTCTCGAAGCTGCCGGCTGCGCCCGAGCGCTACCAGTCTGAAATCCAGATCCAGATTTGCCTCGCCATGGCCTACACGGCGCTGGCCGGATGGGCCCAGGAGTCGGTCACCAAGGCCTGCACCCGGGTGCTGGAACTGTGTGACCACCACGGCACCGCCGGCCAGAAGTCGATCGCCCTGTGGGGCGTCACCATCGCCACCCTGGTGGCGGCCGACCTGCCGAAGACATTCGACCACGCCCAGACCTTCGTCGCCCTCGGCGAGGATACCGGCGACGACGCGATCGCCCTGATGGCCCACGCCGCCGCCCTCCTGGCCAATTTTTATGCCGGACGGTTCCTGGACGCGCGCGCCTCGGTGGATTTCATCTGCGCGCGTTACGACGCACGCATCCACGGCAATCTGGTCCACCTCTACCAGCACGATCCCAGGATTCTGGCCCTGGTCTATGCCGGCCACATCGAGTGGCTGCTCGGGCGGCCGCGGCGGGGCCGGGCCTGCGCCGAGGAGGCGCGGCGTCTCGCCCGCCGGATGGGTCACCCGTTCATGCTGGCCTTCTCGCTCATCATCGGCGCCGCCGATCACTACTACGAGGGAGACCTGACGGCGCAACTGGCCTTGCAGAGGGAGGCGATCGCGGTCGCCCAGGAGCACGGACTGCGCCTCTACGACGTGTTCGGTCCGCTCTGGGCGATCGAAGCGGTCGCCGCCGACGATCCCCGGCCGGAGACGCTCGAGCACCTGTGCAAGCTGGCGTCCCGGCTGCTCCACATCGATGCCGGGATCGGCGCACCATTCTACCAGATCCGCATCGCCCGCGAGTTCGACCGGATCGGGGTCACGGCGCGGGCGCGGGAGCTTGCCGCCTCCGCCGAGGCGATCGCGCGGCGCACCGACGAGCGCTGGTTCGAGCCGGAGCTCTATCGCATCCAGGCCGAGCTTCTGACCCGCGGCCCCACGCCGGATTGGAACGCCGCATTCGAGCTGTTCGAGCGCTCGCTCGCATCGGCGGCCGTGCTGCAGGCTCCCGGCTGGGAGCTGCGAACCGCCATGAGCCTGGCGCGCGCCCTCGTCGCCCGCGGCCGCGGCGACGAAGCGCCCGCGGTGCTGGCGCGCGCGCGCCGGAAATTTGCGTCCGATGAAACCTCCGCCGATCTGCGCGAGGCCGACATCCTGGGCGAGCAACTCACGGCGGCGGCCGGAACGCAGCGTTCGCAGCACGACGCCGCATCAGCCTGACCGTCCCGCGCCCTCACGGGAGCTTGTCGTATTCCCGGCTGACGGCCTCGGAGATCAATTGCTCCGCCGCCTCGTCCCAGGTCTTGGCCTGGCACTCGCCGCAAGTGCTCACCGGGACCACAGCCAGGCAATGGACATAGCCCTTGTCGGTCCACTGGTAGAAAGCAATCTCCTCGGTGCGTTTGGCCAGGCGCCCCCGCCTGCAAAACTCGCAGAGAACCGCATCGGACTCCGACATCTTGCTCACCAGCCGAAGCATGCGGCGAGTGTGCGGGGTTTTGCCGGGCCGTTGTGTGAACCAGCTCACATTGAACGCACTTCTACGAAAAGTTGTGCACAAATTCACGACGGCGATGTGACGCAGATCACACGAAGTGTTGCGCCGGCGGGGTATCCATGCCGTCGGGCGGAGTCTCGCCGGGCCGTGCCGGTCGCGACGGCCTCGCGGCCCGGTGTGGTGCCCGCGATTTTGGCGGAGATGCGAGCCCGGACGCGCTCGCGAATGCGCCCGAGGCCAACGGGATGTTGCCATGCGTCACCACGACGATGTCCATCGGACGGCCGCTCGCAGCCGCACCACGTTCGTCAAGTCGGTGCTCGGCATGATCGCGTTCTACGGGGCGCTGGTTCTGATCGTGCTCGCGCTCGGGCTGTTCAGCTATTTCGCGCCAGTCACGCACAGTGGCCTCGGCGTCATGTCCGGCGGTCTCGACAGCACCCAGGACGCCATCGATCTGACCCGGAGCGCCGACGTGGCAGCCGCGGCGGTTTGGTCCGAGGCGGGCGGCCGGGCGAGCCCGGTCGAGCGGCAGGCCTCCGCATCGGTGCGCTGACAAGTCCCCCGCCAGCGAGCGGACCGGGGCGGCTCCTTTTTGGTGGCCCGGCCAGACGACCGGCGAGGCCACGAGGCGGCGGAGACGTGCAAGCAGCACCGTCGCCTCCGGGATGCCGGTGGCGGTCAGAAGCGTGTCGCCATGCCCTCGGCGTACCTTCGATTCCGCGCGCAAGGCACCGACCCGGCGGTGGTCAAGCCTCGGCCGAGGTATTGACCCGCCCGGAACCGCCCCCTACACACGGGCCCAATGAGCCCGTAGCTCAGCTGGTAGAGCACTTGACTTTTAATCAAGTGGTCCTGGGTTCGAGTCCCAGCGGGCTCACCAAAATCACCTGAAAATACAGGAACATGTCGGCGCGATCCAGCCAAGGGGTCGCGCGTTGCCAAATTCGGTGCGGCGTTGCCGCGCGCTCGAGCTCCCGGCCGCGAGCCCCGACGGCTGTACCGCTACTGACGGCCCACGGCTTGAGCCAGACGCTCCTGGTCGACCTGGTCCGCTCCGGCCTCGCCACCGTCCGTGCCAAGCGCGTACGAACGGGCAGGCAATCGATCGACATGGTTCTGGTGCTGATCGGCACCGCTGGTCGGGAACGGCTCACCAGATAGTCGGGGCGTCGTGTGGCAGCGCCCTTCCGACCGGGTTGTCACCCGGCGCTAATGCGCGTCCCATGCTGCGGCGGAAAGACGGTCTGCCTAAGCCAGATTCGGAAATTCCGGGAGCGCCACGACTCAGCCATCCCGCCGAATTCAATCTTCCCATTTGATCCACGCCAAACCACCACCCTTCCGGCCGCCCGTCACATGACCTAAAAGCAGGAACACTCCTTCCCAATGACCTTGATGATGTTCATTCGCCGAGCGATGCCACGAGGTTTGGGGAGCCGGAAAAAATATGGCGAGACTTCAATCGCGAGCTTCTGTCGAGCCTCTTCACTACACGCGAACACGCCGACGAGTACGTCGCTTCTACGGTTCCAGAAGGGGACGCTGCCGGTGAGCTGTGGACCGGACAGGAATGGGACTTCGGCTTCAGCACTCGCTCTCGGCCGACCATCGAGCTAGTCTAAGCGAGAGGCTCTGCGTCGTGGCCCGGGAATGGCTGCAGGGCTATGCACCCGTCATCCGCGTCGATTGCCCAGCCTTTCGGATGGGCAATCGGAAGTGCTATTTGGGGTCTCGCAGCGCAGCGGACAAAACACGAGATGTCGGTTGCCGCCTTGGCGCTCGGTCCGGTTTCCTGCTATTGGCCAAGTGAGACCGACGCCGAGACATCTCATCGGCAGCCTGCTTGCCAAATGGATCCGCCATGACCGATCTTTCCATGTTCCCCATCACGAGGAAGTGGCCTGCCCGGCATCCAGACCGCCTCCAGCTCTATTCGCTGCCCACTCCCAACGGCATCAAGGTCTCGGTCATGCTCGAAGAGACCGGGCTGCCATACGAGCCCCATCTGGTGCGCTTCGAGGCCAACGATCAGATGTCGCCGGAGTTTCTGTCGCTCAATCCCTACGGCAAGATCCCGGCCATCCTCGATCCCAACGGTCCAGGCGGCAAGCCGTTCCCGCTGTTCGAATCCGGTGCGATCCTGATCTATCTCGCCGACAAGACCGGGCAGTTCCTGCCGAACGATGCGGCCGGCCGCTACCAGACGATCCAGTGGCTGATGTTCCAGATGGGTGGCGTCGGCCCGATGTTCGGCCAGCTCGGATTCTTCAACAAGTTCGCCGGCAAGGACTACGAGGACAAGCGCCCGCGCGACCGCTACGTCGCGGAATCGAAGCGCCTGCTGGGCGTCCTCGACCAGCGGCTTGCCGACCATGCCTGGATGATGGGCGACGCCTATACCATCGCCGACATGGCTGTCTTCCCGTGGGTGCGCAACCTCATCGGCTTCTACGAAGCCGGCGAGCTCGTGGGGATCACGGACTTCTCCCATGTCACCCGGGCGCTCAAGACCTTCCTGGCGCGCCCGGCCGTCGTGAGGGGCGTCGATATCCCTGCCCGCGTCAAGGTCTCCTGAACAACCGGACGGGTGAATTGCCGACGGGCCGTCGGAGAACGGTGCTTCGATCACCGTCGGCGAGTCACTTGCCGTGGCTCTCCAGCACTTTGCGACAGCCGTCGGCGCCCTCGGCCTTGTGGCCCGCCAGGCAGTCGAGGATGCGGCCGCCGCCCGGCTTGACGTCGGCACAGAATTTCGTCCGATCGGCCGCGCAGGCGGCCCGCTCCTCGGCGGTCGGCCGGTCCTGGGCCACGGCCGGAAGCGCCGACGCGGCGAGCAGGACAAGCACCACGGTATGCCGGTACATGGAACGTATCTCCCTGTGAGGTTGATGGAAGGTGTCGGCCGCATCCGGATAGAGGACGGCAATCGATGGCGCGAAGATGAATACGGGCGCAGGCGCCCGACGAGCCATCGCGTATCCGTGCGGAAATGTCCAGGGGCGCGGCCGCGCGCTGCGACGGACCGCAATGCCGGGCATGGTCTTCACGGATCGGCTTGCAGCGAAGCACTTGCGGCCACCATGGCGGTACGCTGCTGGTCGAAGCCAGTCAGGAGACCGCCATGTCGATCACCGTCTTCATCCGCTACCAGCTCGATCTCTTCAAACGCGAACAATTCGAGGCCTACGCCAGGCGCTGGCTCGGCGTCATTCCCAAATGCGGCGGCGATCTCGTCGGCTCCTGGATGCCTCACGAAGGCACCAACACCATCGTGTCCGGCCTGATCTCTTTCGACAGCCTGGCGGCGTACGAGGCGTACAGGGCCCCTCTGAGGCTCGACAGCGACGGTGCCGCCGGCGGTCTGCGCGGCCACCGTCACCCTTGCGCGGCCGCCGCCCTGTCGTAGGCCGCCAGGATGCCTTGCAGCCGGGCCTCGAGCGGGCCGCGCATGAGGGCGTCGGTGAACACGTAAAGCTCGTCGTTGCGAATGGCGCCGAGCACGCGTCTGGCGACCTCCTGCGGATCGACGCCGTTGCGCACCAGCTCGGCCATCTGCGTCGCGGCCGCGCTGGCCGCGCCGGCAATCTCGGCGACCGCGGACGGATCGCCGTAACGCTCCTGCCGGTTGCGCCCGCTCTCCAAAATCCTGGTGCGGACGAAACCCGGACACAGCACGCTGACGCCGATGCCGAGCGGCTTGAGCTCGATCGCCAGGCCCTCGGACATCGCCACCACCGCAAACTTGCTGGCCGCATACGCCGAGAATCCCAGTCCGCTGATCATCCCGGCCATCGACGCGGTGTTGACGAAGTGCCCGCCCCGTCCGTGGGCCCGCAGGTGCGGCAGGAATGTGCGAATGCCGTGGAGCACGCCCATCAGATTGACGTCGAGCACCCAGCGCCAATCGGCGAGCGAGATGCGGTCGATGCCGCCGCCGGCACCGACCCCGGCATTGTTGCAGACCACATGAACCTCGCCGAACGCCGCAAATGCCGCCGCGGCCGCCCGCTCGACCGAGTCCGGGTCGGACACGTCGCACACCACACCGCGCACCCCCGGCCCGAGCCCTGCGAGGCTCGCGACCGCGGCGTCAAGCGCCTCTGTCTCGATGTCGGCGAGCATCACCCGCATGCCCGCCTCCGCGAAGGCACGGCCGAGCGCCAGGCCGATGCCGCTGGCGCCGCCCGTCACGAATGCCGCCTTGCCGTTGAACTCTCGCATCCGCTGCCTCCTCGTGCGGTTCGAGCGCGGCACCAGCCCCTACGCCAGTGCCTCCCGGACCGCCGCACCGGCTTCCTCGACCGCCGTGCGGGCATAGGGGATCGCCTCGATCAGGCCGTAGAAATGGTGGATCATGCCGGGATGGCAGGTGTAGCGGACGGCGACACCGGCCTGCGCCAGCCTGTCCGCATAGGCCTTGCCCTCGTCGCGCAGCGGATCGAACTCCGCGGTGTGGATGTGCGCCGGCGGCAGGTCCGCCACATCGGCGGCCAGCAGCGGCGAGATGCGCGGATCGCGGCGGTCGACGCCGGCATCGAGGTATTGATCGGCGAACCAGTCCATCGCCTTCCGCTCCAGCAGATAGCCTTCGGCGAAATCGCGGGAGGACGCGGTGTCGGCGGATCGGTCGGTCCCGGGACAGAACAACAGCTGCAGGGCCGGTCGCGGCCCGCCCTGCTGCCTGGCCAATTGACAGACGACCGCGGCCAGGCTGGCGCCGGCGGAGTCGCCGCCGACCGCGATCCGGCCCGGATCAATGCCGAGCTCGGAGGCGTGCGCGGCGACCCACCGGGTGGCGGTCAGCGCATCCTCG
>Ga0187771_10002440_pt1 | contig 12789 bp, 8 predicted proteins | sample 0116_SJ02_MP15_1_FD_133139 | JGI IMG/M metagenome (GOLD analysis project Ga0187771, IMG submission 133139) | Tropical peat soil microbial communities from peatlands in Department of Meta, Colombia - 0116_SJ02_MP15_10_MG | ecosystem: Environmental > Terrestrial > Soil > Wetlands > Peat | place... | reverse complement strand
CGTTTTTCCCCGTGGGATCGACGCACAACGCCATCGGGTTGAAGGTATGCCTAGAGTCTCTCAGGGATGTTCCGGAAAGGCAGGTTGACAAAGCGGATAGGCGTAACTAGGCTAAGTAAACTCGCTCGTTGTCTAAAACGAACCAACCAGCGGCGAGCTACCGAATCAGCAACGTCAGATAGCCTATGCCTTACGTGCCTGATCGACTGGAGGAGTTGCGGAAGAGGGTGGTTCGCCTCCTTCCGAAGTTCCTCCTGGCACGTCTCGACCCCATCGAGACCTCCATCGCAAAGCACGTATCGCAGTTCGCGGCGAGCCTGCCCGAAAGCCTCGTGGTGCTCGACGCAGGCGCCGGGGAGTCACGCTTTCGCAAGGAATTTTCGCGACAGCGCTACGTGGCGCTCGACAACCGCGTGGGCGACGCGGACTGGGACTATTCGCGCCTCGACGTCATTGGCGACCTGCTGGACCTGCCCGTGCGGGAGGGCTCTTGCGACGCTCTCCTCAATGTCGTGGTTCTGGAGCACACACCTGACCCGAAGCGGGTGATTGGGGAGCTTTATCGAGTCTTGAGGTCAGGGGGCAGGATGCTGATCGTGGTCCCCATGATTTGGGATATCCATCAAGCGCCGCATGATTACTTTCGCTTTACGCGCTATGGACTGGAACGCCTGCTCACTGCCGCCGGGTTCAAGATCGTTTGGCTAGTCGCGGTGGGAGGATATTTCTGGCTGCTCGGCCGCTACTCCTTCTACTTTCTGAGGTTTTGGCGCTCCGGCCTCCGCGCCCTATGCTTGCCGCTCCTGGCGCCGGTGTTTGGCTTCTTCATCCCCCTGGCCTGCTACTATCTGGACCGCTTCGACCGGACGGGAGTCTACACCCAGCTCTACATTTGTGAGGCGCAAAAGCCGTGACCAGCTCCTGCCCGTGTTGCGCTTCCACCGAGTCCCGGCTCCTGTTCAGCAGCATGGCGGATCGCCTGTTCCGCACCAGCCAAGAGACCTTTGACCTTCGGGAGTGTGCGAGGTGCCAAGTCATCTTCCTCGAACCCGCGCCGAGGGGCCCGGAGCTTGCGCGCTTCTACCCTGCCGGCTACTGGTGGCAGACCACCGCCGGGCCTCAGCGTGTGCGCCCTTGGCACCGCTTGCTGGAGTTCTATCGTCGGGTGGTGCTGCGCGGGCAGGTCCGCAAGATGGAACGCCTGGTCGGGCCTCATCCTCCCCGAGGAGCGCGCCTTCTTGACATCGGCTGCGGAGACGGGGTGTTCTTAGGCGTCTGCTCCGGCCTCCCGCTCGCGCGGGTGGGGCTGGACCAGTCCCTGGGCGCCCTGCAGGCCGCCCGGCAGCGCGGAGGATTGGAGCTGGCGCAAGCCCACGTGGAGGCGCTGCCCTTTGCCGGCGAATCGTTCTATGTGATCACGATGTTTCACGTTCTCGAACACGTTCCGGATCCCTCTCTCTGCCTGCAAGAGGTGCGCCGCCTGCTGAGCGCCGGCGGTTGGCTGGTGGTGCAGGTCCCCAATGCCGGCAGCCTGCAGCGGCGCCTGATGGGACGGCGTTGGGCGGGGTTCGATGTCCCAAGGCACCTGGCCAACTACACTCCGAGGAACCTCCGGGCCCTTCTGGAGCGAAATGGCTTCCGCATTGCCCGGCAAAGCCATTTTTCCCTGCGGGACAATGCGGCGATTCCGGTTATGAGCTTGCTTCCGCGCCTGTATCCGCCGGCGCGGCGGCTCGCCTCGCGCCCCCCCGGAGCCGCGCGGGCGTTCACCCATAACCTCCTGGATCTTATATTCCTTTGCCTGGTGCTCTTGACCATGCCCCTCGCGTGGGGGGAGAGTCTCTTGGGCCGAGGGGGGACCGTCGTGGTCACGGCCCGGAAGGCGTAAACTAAAAAGTCAACCTTCGCACGGTGATCGCATAGCGCTTCAAGAGGTCCGTGAACTCGCGGGTCGAAATTCGCCGGCGAGATTTGATTTCCCGGCGTTTCGCAAGCATACGCGGGATGCCGGGGAGCGCGGCGAACTGCGCCCGCACAATGGCCGTAAAGGTTGCCCAAGCAGAGCCCCCGCGAGCGGCTCGCGCGGCGCGCCCCTGGCCGCTCACTAAACTCCCCAACGCATAGAGAAACCGAACGCCCGTGTAAAACGGCACTTTGATGAGCTCGGCCCAGGGATACAGCTTGAGCACCAGCCAAATGCGGTTGCGCTCGACCAGGAAGAATTTTCGCGGCGCGTAAGGCCCCAGGGTCGCCGACTGGTGGTGATAGGCTACGGCCGTCGGAACGTACACGCACTTCCAGCCGTGGAGTTGGGCTCGCAGGCCAATGTCAATGTCCTCGGTGTAGGCGAAGAAGTCTTCGTCCAGCAGGCCGACGCTCTCAAAAACCTCCGCGCGAAAGACGGCGGCCGCCCCGTCTGGACAGAGAATTTCCTCCACGCGCTCGAATTGTCCGTGATCCACCGCGCCGTGACCACGCCCGCTGTTCTGGCCATCCCCAAACATCAAATGCCCTACCTTGTCGATGACGTGCGGACGATCGAAAAAGAGAATCTTGCAGGCACAGACGCCCACTCGCTCCTGCACGGAGAACCCGCTCAGAATTTCTTCCAGCCAACGCGGGTCGAGCACCGCATCGTTGTTGACAAGGGCGATGAACCTCCCCCGCGCCGCGCGGATACCCTGATTGACGGCGCGCGCGAAGCCGTAATTATCGGGATTGGAAATCGTGGTGACGGAGGGCAGGCACACCCTGTTCAGGCACTCCAGCGACCCGTCGGTCGAGCCGTTGTCAACCAGAACGAGCTCAAAATCCGAGAGGGTCTGCCGCTGTAAAGATCTCAAGCACTCTTCCAGGAGCGCCTTGCGGTTCCAGTTTACGATGACGAAAGAGACGTGCGGCACGATGTGCGGTAAACCCCTATGCGTTTCTCAATGTTAAGACGACAAATGAGTAACGCAGCGAAGGAGCGATGCCGGAGCGCTGCTTGCCCGGTCTTCCTTCACTCCATCTTCATTCTATATCACCGCAGCACGAACCCGGCGCAAAAGCGGCGCCCATCGGGCGTGCGAATCGTCAGAAGATAGGTCCCGGCTTCCAAGGATGCGGTCCTCAGGTCATAGGCCCAGCTTGTGCCATGGAAGTGAAATGGGAGGCAGGCCGGGTCAGATTTCCCCCCGGCCGCGCCAAGGGAGTCCAGCGCGATGGGACCGCGATCTCCCGCCAGCGCCACAACGCACGGCGGGGCCACCTCCGCATCGCCAAGCGGCCGTTGACCACAAAAGAGGCGCAACTCCAACAAGAGGTTCGCTCCTCGAGGCCAAGGCTGCGGGGAAATTGGAATCGCACTTCCCTCCGGCACAAGGCTCGCCAGCGCCTGCCCTGCCGGCTGGGGTCTCACAGTGACCAGCACCGTCGCCTCGCTCGGCTGCGAAACCAACTGTGCGTCATGGACCACCAGCCTCAGCACTGATTTGCCAAGTGGAAGCAGGACTTGAGGGTCGACCCCGCTCACGGGCCCTCGAGACTTCAAAAAGGGCCCCCTCCAGGCGAAGGACAGAGGGTCGCCGTTAGGGTCGGAAGAGGCGGAGCCATCGAGGCGGACCAAGGTCCCCTCCGGGCTGGAGCACTCCACGACGCGATCGGGCCCGGCGTCGGCAATCGGAAGCGGGTCTCCGCCACCCGCCGACCCGTCGCCAGCCAAGGTCGTGATCACTCCACTGCGGTAATCGACGCGGCGGACGCGGCGACCTTCGGGCTCGGCAATGTAGAGATTTCCCTCCGCGTCGACCGCCACTCCCGTAGGGTTCGAGAGGGCGACCTCGGTGGCGGAGAATCCGTCCGGGCTGAATCCACCGTAGCCATTTCCCGCGAAGGTGGTCATGACGTGCGTTGAAGCGTCCACACGCCGCACTCGGTCGTTGTACGAATCGGCGATGAAGAGATTGCCCTCCTCGTCCACGGCCACTTGGGTGGGGCGGGCCAAGCTTGCCTGGAGGGCAAGGTCGCCGTCGCCGCTAAAGCCCAAACCGCCATTCCCCGCCACGGTCACGATGGTTCCGCTGGAGGCCCTTACCAATCGAACCCGGTTGTTGCCGGAGTCGGCGATCCAGAGGTTTCCCTCGCTGTCCACCGCCAGACCCTGCGGACTTGTCAGGCTGCTGCTGGTGGCAAGTCCGCCATCGCCGCGGAAGCCCGCACGGCCGTTCCCTGCTACCGTCGAGATGACTCCTGTGGATGCCTCCACGCGTCGAATGCGGTGATTCCCCGTATCCGCGATAAAGACGTTCCCCGCGTCGTCCACAGCGACCCCGCTCGGACCCGCCAGCAAGGCGTCGACGGCCGGCCCTCCGTCGCCGCCAAAACCGGACTGGCCATTCCCGGCCAAAGCGGTTATCCCGCCTCCGCTGTCGACATAGCAAACGCGATTGCGGGCGGAGTCGACGACCACCAGGTACCCTCTCGGATCGACCGCCACCCCGCTGGGCGCGATCCGGCTGCCGAGGGTCGCGGCAGGTTCCAACGCGGCCTCCGGGGCGTGGGTCTTGGCTCCCAGCAAGGAAACCGCGCCCGCGGCATTCACTCGCCAGACGCCATCCGCCCCTGGATCCGCGATGAAGACCGTTCCTGCCGAGTCCACAGCCACCGACCGCGGGCTCTCGAGCCTTACCCGGCGCGACGAAGTCTGTGCCATGGGCTCAGTCGCGCAAAAAGACAGGGCTGGACGCGGGAAATCGGAAAAAGAAAGCAGGGAGAGGGCGATGAGAAGCATGGAACGAAAAAGAGACACAGGGCAATCCACCCAGTCGAACCTCCGGCGATCCCGAGCCGCCCTGCGCGGCGGCCTGCCGATCGTTAGCGGGTTGAAGACCCTCATTGGCTTCATCCCAGAATCTGTGCATGGCCTCGGTGTGCAAGGCTTTCAGACGCCGCGGTTTTCGTCCCGGACAGAATATGTTATATTCTCCCTATGAAACGTGTAAAGGCAGCGATCTTCTGCATCGCCGCGTCTCTCCTCGGGATGAGCGGGCAGCTTGCCGCTCAAAGCAATCCACCGAAAGTACGCCCCGCTCCGGACTTTACCTTGACCGATTCCCAGGGCAAACAGGTATCGTTAGCGGAGTTTCGAGGGCGAGTCGTGGTGTTGCAATTCTTTCAAACTACCTGCCCGGTTTGCCAAAAGCATGCACCGATGCTGGAAAAACTCTACCGCACGTACAAGGACCGAGGCGTGGCGGTGATGGGCGTTTCCCACAACGTCAACTCGCCCGAAGCCCTGCAGGCGTTCGCCAAGACTTACGACATCACCTACTCCCTTCTGGTGGGAGACCTGGAAATCGCGGTGCGCTACCTCGGCCTCAGCCCCCAGAATCCTAAGTTCGATGTGCCTCATTATTTTGTGATTGATCGCGAAGGGCGCATCGTCCAGGAAATTGATCCGACCCACGCCTCCCCGGAATTCACCAGGAATCCAGAAGGGACTTTGCGGCAGACCATTGACGAAGCCCTGGCGGGTGCGCCGGCGGCCCACTCGCCTGGCACAGCCTCCCACTAAAAAAAGGGGCAAGTGCAAAGGATGAAGGATCGAAGGCGCTTGGCGCGCTTTACCCTTAACCCTTCAACCTTGACCCTTCTCCGGAATCCGCGGCTCAACGGATAAGAAAAGGCAAGAGGCTCAGTTGGGCTTCTTCGGCTCCTCTGGTTGCTTGTTCTGCTCTCCTTGCGGCTGGTTCCCCGCCCCGGAGGGTGGAGTGCGGGAGGCCGTAGCGGTGAAGCTGACACCCCAATAATCGAAGTCCATATTCATCGGGTACTTCTTCTGTTGAATATCCGCTATCACGTCGATGAACTTCTGCTGGCGGATCTGCGCTTCCAAATCCGGCTTGACGTCCGCGAGGGTCTTGGTCCGTTTGTCCTCGAGTTTGACGATTTCCAAGCCGAAAGGAGTGGAGATGATGTCGCTCACCTCGCCGGGCTTCAGGACCGCAGCGGCATTGAAGACGGGCGGCAGGGTCCTCTGGGACGTGACATAACCCATATCCCCGCCTTGCCCCGCTGTCCCCAGGTCTTCCGAGTAGGCGCGGGCCAGCTCGGCAAAATCGGCTCCCCCCAGGATCTGCTTGCGGATGTCCTCCAGTTTCTTGCGGGCCTCGTCGGCGGACAGGGCGGGACGTGTGGGGGCGCCGGCGAGAGGCACGACGCTCTCCTTGGTGCGGAAAACGATTTGGCGGATGCGCAACTCCTCGTATTGCGGCTTCTGCTTATCGTAGAGTTCCTGGAGCTGCTGGTCCGAAACCGGTATCTGCGATTCGATATCATTTTGGGCCGCGGAAGCCAGGACGCTCTCGCGAGCAATTTCGAGGGCTTGTTGGACCTCCGGCCGGCTTTCCAGATGCCGATCGAGGGCTTCCGCGTACAGCACCTTCATCCGTGCGAGGTACTGGGGAAGCTCGCGCTTGCCCTGGCCGGCGTAGTAATCCCGATAGCTGGGCGGCAAAGCGGCGATAATTCCTTTTATGTCGCCCGCCGTAATCTCTTGCTTGCCGATGGTTAGGACCACGTGATCGTCGCTAACCGGCTTGGCCTTCGTCGTTGCCGCGGGCTGGGTCGTCACATGGACCTGCGACGGCTCCCCCCCGGCGGCCGGCTTCTGGGCCCGGCCCGTGCGCACGCTACCAAGAAGCAGCGCAAGCAGAACGACTGTCTTCGGATTCCTCATGGCTTGTACAAACATCCAACTCTCCTTTCAGTTTTCAGGGGGCGCGTGTCTGCTTAATTCGGCTTGGGCGCCGCCGGCGGATTGGACTTCGGGGGGCTTTCCTCCTGGCGGAACGCGACGAACCCCAGAATCGTCAACTTGGTAACCAAGTGGCCCGGATCCGTGGTGACCAAGATCGTTTGCCCGAATCCACCCTGCCAATCCTGCTGATCGAACTCGATGGCTAATTCTCCCGATTCACCAGGTTTGTACGCTTTCTTCTCCGTTTTCAAGTGCAAGTACCGGGAACCTAGATCAACCGAAGTGATCGTCACCAGGTGGTCCGTCACATTGGTGAAGGGAAAGCGGGCAGTTTTGGTTTGGCCGGGGAAGATGTTCCCCAGGCGGTAAAGGTGCCCCTTGAACTTAAGCTGTTCGGGCGGCGGATGAGGCATGGCCACTGGGCCCCCGGGTAAAAAGGGGGACTGCAGTTGTCCGGAGCCGGCCTTGGGTAACTCGACGTACCAAACTCCCTTCACGAGCCGCCACTGCGTGGTTTGAGGGAAAGGCAACGGTCGGGGTGCGAAGGGCACGAGGGAGCTCACATTGACCACCACGCTCGCGCTTTGGCCGTCTTCGCCGAGGGTGAAGGATTTAACCTCGAAGCCAAGCATCTGGCCCTTCTGTGTGTTGCGGAATGTCTCTCTCGAGTCCTCCGTGAAATAAGCCTCAGCCTGCGTCCATTTGCCTCCTTGCAGGAGCGTGTAAAATTCCTGCACCCGATCCTTGAGGGCCTGCGGGGGCTCTGTGGCGGCCGCAGGATCCATTGCCGCCAGGGAGTAAAGGCCTCCCGCCCCAAGAATCGCCACGCCAAGCATCTTAAGAACGCATTGCCTTACTTTTCTGCCGCCAGACACGGCCTAGAGGCCTCCTTGATCGCTGTAACCCGCAGGGCGGGGCCACCCTTCGACTTCGCCTTGGGAAGGTGAGCAAGATCGAACCGTTCGCTCATCCCGGCCGAACCAAAGGCCGGCCCGGCAAGGAGCATTTTGGCATTTGGAGGTTTGATTTGTTCTTCTCTGCACGGTTTGGAGGAACGGGAAATCAAAAGGCCAACGTTAATAGCCTAGAATCAAAAACACTCTCTCTGTCCGCTTCCTTCGGGCAGAACAGCCTTCCTTCTGTGTATACCAAAAAAAAGAGGAGGCAGTCAAGCCAACACTGCCTCCCTCAGTAGCAATTCATGATTGACTTAGTGCTAATGTCGTTAGTCCTGGATCTTCCTCCGTCTATTCAGGTGTCAGTAGGGGCACGCCAAAGCGGGCCCCTACCGCTAGGACTCGCTAGCCTACTGTGCAAGTCCTTCACCCTGCGGTATGCAGTTCCCGCCAAGTCCACCAGCAAGCCCGCCAGCCTGGCTGGCGTCGCAAGGTGCGCGCGACTGCAGCGGCAGTGCGGGCGTCCCAGTGTGGTTGAAGCGGGGGTCTGGAATCATCAGCGGCAAATAGCCCATCGCCGCATTCGGGTTAGCCGAACCAGCCGGGTTGGAAATGTACGCAAATCCGTGAGCAAACTGGAAGTCGCAGATTGCGATGATGTACCCGATGAACCCATTTCCTCCCGCGGCAGGCGGACCAAATCCGGGTGTCCCCGATAGGACTCCTGTCCAAGAGTCGCCAGGAGCGAGGATGCCCGTAGAGTAAGCGAGCACGTTCCCCGGGACCGTTCCGCTAGCCGTGCCCGAGCCGCCCGGATACGCTTGGTCCGGTGCAGTCGATTGCGGGAAGCCATAGAGAGTGCAGGCCCCGGTCTGCGGGAACGTGGGCGTAGTGACCGTGATGTTGGAAAGTTGCTCGTCAACAGGTCCCACGTTTTCGTAAGTCACGGAAGAGTTATTCGGCTTGGGAATGCCGAGAGCGTTCCAGATGTCCCTAGAGGTGTTCGCAATGGCGATACCGGTGTCGAACCCAACCACGCCACCCAAGACATAGGGGAACAGAAGCGCGGTGGAGCATGGGCCAACAGCCAGGAAATGGTCGCCGGTTGCGAAGTGGCCTGGGGGCGTAGGAACCGGGTTGACTGACGTGGTGTTGCTGCCCGGGATCGGCTGCAGCTTCTCCGTAAAGCTGGGCGCCACACCGCCTAGATACAACGGAGTGATCCAGGTGGGGACCAGCATGCCTTGGGCATCGGCCGTGCCGTAATCCTGCGCCGTGCCGGAAAGCTTAATTCCGAATGGTCCGCCTCCTGTGACCGCGGTCCCTGCCGTCGCGCAGCCATTGGCCACCACAAAGGAAGCCGGGATCTTTGGAGTCGTGGTGAACTGCTGACCAGTGCAAACGGTTAAGAGGTTGGTCGGCAGCGTCGCAGCGCTGCACACATTGCCAAGCACGAATGTCTCGAGGTTACCATCGCTGTATCCTTGGCATTGTGTATCAAATATATATGTAGCGCTCGAGTTGGTGGAGCCGGGAAGAAGCGTCAGCATGGCAGCCGTAACCGTGTCCGGCTGGCTGGTAGTTGGCCACGTCAGCGTGATGCCGGGCATCAGGGCTCCTCCGGCGGGGCCGGGAGTCGAGGTACTGGATGGGAAATTGAGTTGGAAGTAGACGCGCGTGTTGTTCGTGGCGCCGAAGATGGGCCGGGCATTGGGGAAAATACCATACTGATGCACGTCGCCCGGAGGCCCTGGGAAGGACTCGAAGACATCCACGAGGCGGTAGTCTACAAAGTCCGGGTTGTATTGCTCTTGCGCCGTGATCAGCGGTGAGGGGTAGGGCTTCGGCTGGCAGGGAGAAATAATGGTCACCTCGGTTGCGGAAACCAACAGAGGGGGCGCCAAGGTCCCTACGGTCACCTGGATTTGGCTGAATTGAGCGATAGTGCTGGGCGAGGTGGTGACTCTGGCCTCCACGCTCCCAGGTGTGATGGATGGGGGGCATGGACCGCTGTTATCGTAACCCGCGCACCCCAAGGAGGTGACGGCAATCTCTCCGCGCGCGCCGTTGATCAGGATCTGATCCCCAGCGGTAAGCGTAATGCCGCCCTTAATCGCGAAGGAGATATAGCCGCTTCCGGCCGTGGTACCCGCGGTCAACGGCCCGTTCACCACGGATCCAGCGCACGGAGAAGCTACGCAGACCGTGGTCACACCGAGAATGGTCTCAGAGACGGTCACGCCGAATCCGACAGCATTATCGAGCGGAACGCCGACGTAACTGACACTCAAGGTGCCCGCAGTCGTCACGCACTTGCCATTGGCGGGGCTCCCGCAGATCGCATCCGCGGTCAGGGCTACCTGCCCGAGAACCTCCGACATTCCTGTGGCAGCGACTAGCGGGTTCGCTTGCCCGACGTCGAACACAGGGGTCTGTGCTCGCGTCGTGCTAGCCACAAACAGCAAAAGCAAACACATTAGCACTAAGTTGCGTTTCATCGTCAAGATCCTCCATTTGTCGATCATGAAGTTTGAAACTGTGAACAAGGCGAAAGAGTCCGAGTGCATGGGGATTAGGTTTCGTCAATGCCTTCCAAACGCGCAGCAAACTACCATCCTGCTCGTCATCCTGTCAAGCACTTTCTCGCAACTGCTAACTTTATCCTGTGCGCGTTGCGCCTGACCGCGCCTAGCCTGGGGCACAGGAACCCAGCGACTTGCGCCGAAAACTAACATTGTCAAATTAGGCTGTCAAGTGTTTTTTTTGACTTACGTCGAAATAGCAGGTCGGATGCGGGCCCTAAGGAACAGGGAGTACGGGGCCGGGAGTTGGGCCGTTGGCCGACCCTGAAGCGCGGTTTATTTCAGCCCGCGCCGTAGGGAGCGGATCTCCGCACGAAGCGCTTTCCCAAGGGTTTCACCTTCGTCCAGGATCAGCCGCACTCGGGCTGGCAAGGCTGCCTCCGCCCCTTTCCCCCGCCGCCGGCTTCCCTTCCTGTCTGCCTTCTACTTCATCGCTTTTTCGTTTTTGAAACTCTGTTTGAGCGTGCGCAGGCTGTCGCGCAAGTCAAGCGTAGCGTCGCGCGTTTCTTCGAGAGTTCTCACAATGCGTGGAGTAATGAGAATAATCAACTCATCTCGGGTCGTAGAATAGCTGGTGGAACCGAAAAGCGCGCCAAGCCCCGGAATGTCGCCCAACAGGGGAAAGCGGTCGCGGCTGACGGTGATGGTCTGCGAAATAAGCCCGCCCAGGGCGATGGTCTGGCCGTCGCCCACTACCGCGTTGGTGGTAATGGAACGCTTCAGGAAGGAAGGCGATTGGATGCCCCCTGCGGGGGGCGGCTCAGCGCTCGAGATTTCCTGCTGCACCTTCAGCGAGACCAAGCCGGTGGAAGTAATCCGAGGAGTAACGGTGAGGATAATGCCCGTGTCCACGTTCTGGACGGTGTTCGTAAACACACTCGACCCGCCCACCTGTACGCCCGGGGTTACGGCCTGTGAGCTCAGCGTGGGAACCGACGAGCCCACTTGGATTTTCGCGTCGGAATTATCCACGGCTAGAACCGTAGGCGCGGACAAGACCCGCACCCGCGAGCGGTTCTCGTCGGCGTTGAGAAAGCCCAGCAGCTCGCGACTCTGGCCGATCAACATGCCCGCCGAGGCCAGGAGGCCCGTCGTCCCGGAGAAGGAGGCGGTCCCTTGCTTGTAAGCGCTGGAGCGCTGCTGGAGGTAATAAGCAACCCCGAAGGAGAGGTCGCCGGTCAGGGTCACTTCATACACGCGGGCTTCAATCATGACTTGGCGGGGAATAACATCGAGCTGCTTGAGCGTCTTGACAATCTCGGCGTACTGCTGGGGGGTACATTGGATGATAAGGGAATTATTCACGGGGTCCGTGGTGATTTGGAGGCCCCTTACCGGGTTCTGTCCCGATTCCGGGCCCGCCGGAGGAGCGGCGCTTGGCTGTTGCATCGCACCGCCAGCGCCCGGCGCGCCGGCGGTGGCTCCTCCCACGCCACCCCCGGACGACCCGCCCTCCCCTCCTCCGCCGCCGCGATGGACCGTGGAGAGAAGCCTTTGTAAATAATTGGCTTCGGAATTCTGGACCCGATAAACAAAGGTTTGAACTCCGCTGGGCGGGGCCGGCTGGTCCAGCCGTTCGATCCACTTCTCCACCTCCTCAAAGGCCGTGGGCTCCGGCGTAACCACCAACAAAGAATTGATGCGGTCCAACGGGATGAAACGGATCGGCGAGGTCTTCTCGCTCAGGGCGTAGGCCGCGAAGATGGACTCCAGCTCCGGAACCAGGCCGGAAGCCACATTGTTCTGGATGGCGACGAGCCGGAAATGCTCGCGGGCGAAGGTCATGCTGTCAAACTGCTCGATGATCTCCACGAGGCGTTTCACGTTGAGGCTGGTATCGAGAAGGATAAGGACGTTGCCGGCTTCGTGAATGACCAGTTGGCCGCCGTCGGAAAGAAAAGGCGTCAGCAGCTTCGCCATGTCCCCTGCCAGAACGAAGCGCAGCGGGATGATCTGCATCATCAAGCGATCGTCCGGCGGGATGCCCTTCCCGCCGGCGCCGCTGGAAACCTCGACCGGTATCCTGGTCGCCTGGATCAGAGGAACGATGCGATAGAAGTTGCCGCTCTGAATGGCGGTCGCCCCGTTAATCCTGAGCACGGACTGAAGGATGGGGAACAGGTCCTCGCGGCGCAACTGGCCGCCCGTGGAAATCGTCACCGTGCCCTTGACCCCCGGGTCGAGGATGTAACTCATTTGAAGCTGATTTGCTACAAGGTTGATAAACTGCAAAAGGTCGGCGTTTTCGAGCCGGAAGCTCACCACGCCGGCCGCTGCGGGGACGGGGGGCGCAGCCACAGGCGTGGGGGGAGGGGTTCCCGGCGCAGGCGCGCCAGGCTGCTGCGGCGTAGGCGCTCCCTTCGCTTCGGGCAGGGCAGGCCCTGCCGGCGCGCCCGGGGCCTGCGAGGTAGGTGCTGGAGACGGTTGCGCGGGCTGTTGCGGCGCGGGCGCTCCCTTCTCTCCGCTTACGGCAGGCCCCGCCTGCGCCGCACCGATAGGAGCACCGGGGCCGCCTTGCTTTGCCGCGGGTTCTTTGGACTGGGGGGCAGGCTTCTTCTCCTTTTCCGCGGGT
>Ga0187771_10002439_pt1 | contig 12790 bp, 5 predicted proteins | sample 0116_SJ02_MP15_1_FD_133139 | JGI IMG/M metagenome (GOLD analysis project Ga0187771, IMG submission 133139) | Tropical peat soil microbial communities from peatlands in Department of Meta, Colombia - 0116_SJ02_MP15_10_MG | ecosystem: Environmental > Terrestrial > Soil > Wetlands > Peat | place... | reverse complement strand
GCGCGAGCTTGCTCGCGCCCGTCAGTTGGAGCCCCAAATCCCGGCCGGCAAGCTGGCCCGAACAAAAGCGGCAGCAAGCTGCCGCACTCCAAAGCGCCCGCGGCGCCCTCTTTCCCTAGCCGAGTTACTACACGGGCTCTCGCGGGAGAGGGCTATCACTTCAAGGGGACACCTGGATCACAAACCGAAATCGCATATCATTCCCATACCATTGCGGAAACGCTGTCCCCCAGAGGTTGTTGTAGAGGTTGATGTGAACCCCTTCACGCATCTCGGGAAGACGGTTGTCGAACACCAACAGCCCGCGCTGGCCAGGCGAAACAAGGGGCGCGTCGAGCGTTTCAAGTGTGAAGCTTCCGTGCGCATCGCGATATATTACATCGCGCGTAACGGCATGAAGGTGCAAGCCGCCATCGGCAATAACATCATGGGGTGATACCGGGCGATTCACCTTTTCGAGCCGCCACCTCTCTTCGTCTGGGGCGTCGGGCGCGAACGACAACCACATAGCCTCCGGGAGGCGGTTGGCCCGCTTACTGAAACACTGAAATGTGATCTCCACAGCCGGCTCCGTGGCTCGCAGGAGTATCTCCATCGTCAATCGTTCTGGCCAGCTCACAAGCTCTGCCAGCGCCGCCTCGGCTTGGGGCAAGCGCAACTCCGCTAATACCCGGTGCCCCTCCGCACCTTCCCCTACCCAACCTTCCTTCAGGGTAGGCTGCCATATCCGGCTCTGGACAGGGTATTTCTCCAGGCCGGGCTTGCTGAAGTCGTAGCCCATGGGCAATCGGTTGTAAACGCGGTTGAATCCCGCAAAATCCGCGCTAGTGAAAGTCTGATAGCGGAAGCTGGCCAGCGGATGTTGTGCGGAAGCCCATTCGCGCCCCGTCTTGCGGTCCTGAAGCCGCTGAATGGCCCCCGTCGCCGAATCCAACGCCAGGATGAAATGCGTTCCTTGTATTTCCGTCCCAGGGACAAGAGGCGCCAAATTGTGGATGTCCGGCGGTTTTGGCTTCAGACCTTCGAGGCGCCGTTCGGCCTCTTCTCGCATGGCCGGAGGCAACACCGATACGGCCCGATCCATGTCCGCGCGTTTTTCCACCCACCCGGCATCCATCTTTTTGAACTCCGGCAGGCTGGCGCGGGCATGCGCGAGTTCCTTGGGTGAGTACACTTCCGGGTGTTTCAAGTATTGCCCGACGCTCAGCCCCCAATTGTGTTCGGGCGCCAGGATGAGCTTGCGAGTCAAGGCCAAGTCTACGGTATCACCGGACCTGATCTTGCCCCTTGATAACCACTCCCCCCGAAGCCGGCACAGCTCGCGGTATCGCGCCACCTTGCCAGGGTCGCTGCCTACTCCATAGATCCAGGTGTCGCCCATCTCTTGCGTCACGACCGGCAACTGGGGACGCAGGGGCTCCAGGGCTTTCGCGATGACACTCAGATTCGTAGGAACAACCCGCGCGCCAGGAAAAAGCGCGTGCAGTTGGCGGTACGAGTCCTTGATCTCTTGGAGGGAATGCGGGCCGGAATTGTCGCCTCGCACTCGGATGGATACGGCAAGGTCGGTTCCCGGAATTGCCACCGTGCTGCCGTAGTCGAAGGGGTGATACAGCACCATGACTTGCGCCCCCTCCGGATCGTGCCAGTTGAACAAATAGGCGTGGGGATCTTCCTCCGCATTTCGGATTTCCTGCCGGGGTTGCGATGCAGTGGCTCCTTCAACCTCCATGAAGGGAACGTCAGGCCCTTTACAGCCCGCATTGTCGCCGATGTCGAGGAAGCGAATGCCCGCATCAGCCAGCGGACCTACGATGCCGCGAGTGTGGCAGGGAACATCGGTCAGCTTGCCGGCAATCGTCTTTGCGCCAAAGCGCTGATCGAGCGCCGCCGAGAGTTTCAAGGAGCTGGCGATCAGAGAGCGGTCGACCATCTCCGAGTTCCAGGTAAACGGCATGGCATGCCAGGCGATATCTCCGTTGGCGATGGCTTGCTCGATGCGTTTGCGCTTTTCAGCCGAAGCCTGTTCCAGGTACTCATAAAGCATCCAAGCTGCGATCGTCCACACGTAACGCTCCTCGCCTCCCGACCTGCGCAGCGTCTCGGCAATGTCCATAGCACGGGGAAAATAGTCGTCGAAATAAGTGCGGATTACGCCCTGCTCGGTATCCGTAAAGCCAACATCTAGGTGGCATTTGTAAATAACGTAGGCTGTTTTGACTTGGCGCCTCGGCTCCTCGGCCCGAGCTTGCCGGGAGAGAGGTTCCAAGCACGTCCCGATGGCGCCCGCCGACAACGCCCTTAGCAAATCGCGTCGATGCATTTTTTAGCCCTCCTTGGTGCTTCGCCCGCGAAGAGGCACCGCCGATCCCGCCGGGCTGATTGGCCGGAGTTCCCACTCGCCCGGCCCGACCTGGCGAATCGTGGCTTGGCAACTCGCGCTCAAGGGGGCCAGTATTGAATGTATCGATTTGCTTTACTCGCCCCCGGCCCGCGCGTAGCCAGGCGACAAGTTTAATGCAACAATCAGACTCCCTGCTAGAAGTTAGTGTGTTCCCCGTGGCCGAAAAAGGACTAAACCCAACGCGGCCTCGAGGCCGCAGCCAAACGAAGTTCTCGGCGGCCTCTGTGCCTTAAGAGCGTCAACACGGAGAACACGGAGGCGCTACCTGCTCTTTGCGCTTGACACGAAGACGAGGTTATTGTAGCCCATTACAGTTGTCGCAAAAGAGCGTGGTGGAGCTAACATGAAAAGGTCCTCTCTCCAGCTTGCAGTCCTTTGCCTGCTTCTCCTTGCTTTGTTTGTTTCTCACCTGGCAGTTTCGCGCCCGCAGAACGGACCAACTTATTCCGCGCCGCGTTTCGACGCGTGGCGCATTCTGGGGCCGGGAGGCGGGGGCGCGCAGTTTTTCCCGGCAGTCAGCCCGCACGATCCGAATCTCGTTTTGGTAGCCTGTGACATGACGGGCGCCTACATCTCGGAGAATGCAGGAAAATCTTGGCGTTTGTTCGATCTTCGCAGCCCCGTGACCTTCTTTGCCTTCGATCCGCTGGACTCGAAGGTGATTTACGCCGGCGCGGACGCGCTGTGGCGAAGCGCCGATCGCGGCCGCACGTGGAATCTGGTTTACCCTTCAGCTTCGGACGTGCGGCTCATCATGCCGGATGACCATGCCAGTCCGGAATTGCTTACCCCCCAGGGACCGGCCGGCCGCGTGCTGGCCCTGGCCGTAGACCCCGCCGACTCCCGGAAGCTCTACGCGACAATCCGCAACGCGGGCGCCGTTGCACTCTACGTGTCGAGCGACTGGGGCGCGCAATGGCAACACGCGGCGGACCTTCCTCAAGGCGGCCGGAGAATTTTTATTGATCCCCATTCGCCGCCCTCTGACCGCACCCTCTACGTTCTGGGAGAAAACTCTGTTGCCGTACGCAGGGGAGGCCAATGGAAGCAGGGTCCGGCGCCGGAAGGCGCGGGGCAAGCCGTCGACATGTCGGCAGGATTTTCTTCCCGAGGACAATTGATCGTTTACATGGTGACGGGAGCAGGACGGCGAGCCAGTTCCGCGCGCGGCATTTTCATCTCCGCCGACGGCGGCGCCACCTGGAAAGCAGCGGAGGCCGCGGCGCTTCGCAATTCCGCTGCCGGCGCGGCAATGCCTGAACTGACCTGCGTGGCAACCTGCCTGCTCCATCCGGAGGTAGCTTACGTTTCGTACGAGGACTTCCACGCGAGCGGCCAATTGTTTCACGGTGTAGCCAAGACTCATGACGCCGGCGCCACTTGGGAGTTGGTTTGGAAAGAGGCAAGCGAGCCCGCCCCCAATGTCCACGATGCGTGGATCTCCGAACGCTTCGGGACGGATTGGGGTGAGCCGGGTATCTCGATGGGAGTGGCTCCGAACAGTCCTGATATCTGCTATCGCACCGATGACGGCCGTACGATGCGGACGCTCAATGGCGGGAAGACCTGGAACGCCGTTTATTCAAGGCACGTGGCAGAGCGAACCTTCGTAACCACCGGCCTTGATGTCACCACGAACTACGGTGTCTTTTTCGACCCCTTTGATTCCCAGCGCATGTTTATTGCTTATACGGATATCGGTCTGTTTCGCAGCGAAGACGGCGGCCAGAGTTGGACGAGTTCGACCGAGGGCGTACCGAGCCGCTGGACGAACACAACCTATTGGATCACCTTTGATCCTGCGGTGCGAGGCCGCGTTTGGGGCGTGATGAGTTACGTGCACGACCTGCCGCGTGCCAAAATGTGGCGCCGTACCTCGCCAGCGCGCTACGACGGTGGAGTGTGCCTCAGCGAGGACGGAGGCAAGACTTGGCGGACCTCGAGCCAGGGCATGACTCCCACTGCCGCAACCCACATCCTGCTGGATCCCGCAAGCCCGGTTGACGCACGCGTTCTCTACGTTGCCGGCTTCGGCAAAGGCGTTTTTAAATCTGCAGACGGTGGCCGAACCTGGGCACTCCGCAACCAGGGATTGCCGGGGCCGGAGCCTTTCGCCTGGCGTTTGGCGCGCGACAAGAATGGAACGCTGTATGTTGTTTTGGCGCGTCGCAGCGAGGACGGCAGCTTCGGCAACGCGCAGGATGGCGCGCTCTTCCGCTCGCGCGACGGCGCCGAGCACTGGGAACGAATCGCTTTGCCCAAAGGCGTGAATGGCCCGAACGGCCTCGCCATCGATCCGGAGAACCCGAGTCGGCTTTACCTCGCCGCCTGGGGCCGCAAAGCGGCGGAGGGGGCCGTTGACGGCGGGATCTTTGTATCGGACGACGGCGGTAATTCCTGGCGAAATGTGCTTTCCCAGGACCAACACATTTACGACATCACGGTTGATCCACGCGACCCCAAGGTTCTCTACGTGTGCGGTTTTGAGTCTTCCGCCTGGCGGTCCACCGATCGCGGCGAAACCTGGAAGCGCATTCGCGGCTTCAATTTCAAATGGGGCCATCGGGTCATTCCCGACCCGCGCGATCCTAGCAGGATTTATATCACCACCTTCGGCGGGAGCGTGTGGTACGGCCCCGCGACAGGTGATCCTGCGGCTGTCGAGGACATTGTCACACCCTCGCTGGGCTACAGTGTGGGAGGACGACAGTGAGCGCGAAGTAGTCTAAAAACTGGGGTGCCCAAGGCACCTTGGAGTGCGGCGGCCTGACGCCGCCTTGGAACTTCGGGGCCGCGATGGTTTGCCTCAGGACAGCCTACTGTTCCCGGTGCGCAAAGGCGGCGTCAAGTCCGTCAACCGACGGACAGTCCAAGGCGCTTCGCGCATTTTCAACCTACTTCGGAGATGCTGTAATGAAAAGAGCACTTATTCTCGTATTGAGCTGTTTCGCTGTCATGCCAGCGGCGATGCTTAGCCAATCCCAGGTGTATCGCGACCGCTGGGTTTACGTCTCGACAGATCTAAACAGTGACCGTGAGCTCGAGCGCGTGGAAAGCATCGCGCGCACGGCGAGCGCGCACGGCCTCAACGGCATCCTGCTGTCGGCGGGCTTCGACACTATGGACCTGAAATCTCCTGAGAATCTAGAGCGCCTGACGCACCTGAAGCAGGCCTGCGACCAACTTGGAGTGGAAATCATTCCCGCCGGCTTTGGTGTTGGTTACGGCGGCGGCGTGTTATCACATAACAAGAATCTAGCCGCAGGTCAGCCCGTCCGAGGGGCGCTGTTCGTGGCGAAAGGAAACAACGCAACCTTCCTGGCGGACCCCGCGGTGAAGATCGTGAATGGCGGCTTCGAAGAGACTGAGGGCAACTTGCCTGCCCACTTCACGGCGCATGGGGTGCGCGCCACGCTCGATACAACCGTTTCGCATTCCGGCAAAGCCTCGGTGCGCTTCGAAGAGTTCAGCGATCCGGAAAACGGAGTTTACCTTGCGCAGCCGATACGCGTGCATCCTTATCGCTGCTATCGCTTGCGAGCCTGGGTGAAGACCGAAGGCGCGGGACCACGCATGGCCATCCATCTACTCGCCGTGGCGCCCGACGGGCGTGACCTTTCTTACATGGAACCGCCTTTGCCCGTGACCAGCGACTGGCATGAAGTGGTCTGGGGTTTCAGCAGTTGGTATGCCGACAACGTGGAGTTCCGCGTCGGCGTTTCGGACGGCAAAGCCGGCAAGGTTTGGGTGGACGACGTCGCCATCGAGGAAGTTGGCCTGACCAACGTCCTGCGCCGCCCTGGGACCCCGGTGACGGTGCGCAATGAGAGGACGGGCGTGGTTTACGCGGAAGGCCGGGACTTCGCGGCCATTTCCGACCCCCATCTTAATTTCAGTTGGAATCACGAAGGGCCGGCGATCAGACTTCTACCGGGCAGCAGAATCCACTCGGGCGACCGCTTGCGGGTTGACTATTTCCACGGCACCACGATCTATCGCGACCAGACCGTGATCGACATGTCGGAGCCCGCCGTCTACGAAGTGTGGCAACACCAGATTCCACTGATCGAAAAGTATCTCTCGCCCAAGAAATACTTCCTGAGCATGGATGAACTGCGCGTGGGCGGCTTCTGCGAAGCGTGCCAGCGCCGGCATCTCTCCATGGCGCAAATCCTCGGCGATTGCGTGACGCGGCAGTACAAGATGATTCGCGCGGCAAACCCTCATGCAGAGATTTATGTTTGGTCCGACATGTTCGATCCCAATCACAACGCCCAGGAAAAATACTACTTGATCGACGGAAGCTTCGAGGGCACGTGGAAATACATTCCCAAGGACCTGATCATGGCCTGCTGGTATTACGAAAAGCGCGACCTGAGTCTTGGATTCTTTTCGAAGCTAGGATACCGAACGCTGGGGGCTGCTTACTACGACGCGGACGACCTTGAGAATCCAAAGGGCTGGATGGCGTCACTGGACCGCACACAAGGCGCGCTCGGCATCATGTACACGACTTGGGAAAACAAGTATAAACTGCTGCCAGCGTTTGGGGATTTGGTGTTGCGGCACTGACGGAATTCCGTGATAGCTCGTTCTGCCCGAACCGACCCAGTGGAGATTGGAGGGTGCAGACGGACATTTTGACCGATCCAGCCGGCCTTCATAAGTCAGTGCGGTGTATTCCTCGCGGCCACTAAGGATGCCGCCCCAGGTACGTAATTCTCAACCGGAACGGAGATAAGCGCCTCGAAGAAAGGAGGAGGCGTTTTCTTATCCAGGGAGACTGCAACGAGAGCCTTGCGGAGCTCTGCCAGTCGGTCGGCATTGGTCACGTACTCGGCGGCGCCCTCCGTTCCTTGAGTGTAAAGCCCGTAGAGTAGTAACAAACGCTCTTGCTTCGTTTGGTTGGGTTCCATGAGAATCAGAGCGTAGTCTTGGGTCAGGCGGTTGGTGACGGGGTCGAACTTAGGAGCATACACTGACGCCTGCGTAGTTCCCGGGGCGTTGTTCTTGAAGACGCCTTCGCTGACATAGAATCCCGGGGGATTAGCGAACACCCGATTCGACCAGGTATTTCCACCGCCTAGAATAATGGCATTGCCGCTTTGGATTTCCGTGTAGTCTGTAAGCCGACCCGGTTTAACGCGGATGGTCATTCCTTGGCCGTTAAAGAGCCGGCAAAGATCGACGAGGCCGAGCGCCTCCCCTATTCCTGTCCAATCAGTGGTGGTAGGGACGAAAGTGAAATTCTTCAGCTCGGTGAAATGGAACGTATCGCGAAACTGCGGCACCCTGTTTTTGGGGATAGCGTAGCCGCCCTGGAGAGTCTGAGCGGTGTCTCCGTCCGTTGCGAGGCGGAGCAACGGAGGAGTGGGCACGACGACGAGTGGCTGGCTTCCGTCCACGAGGAACGGCTTCCAGAACCATTCTTCGCTTTCCGGCAGAGCGGCCACCATCGCCCGCGACGTTGTGGGTTGCCGAGAGAAGGTGCGCTCGCGGATGAACAAGAATCCCAGTGTAGTACACGCCAGACCCAGGAACACCATAACGGAATACTGCCACTGGGATGCGGGCCAGGGGAGGCCTCCAGTGGGGTATTCTCCCTCTGCCGGCGTGGTCGCCAGACTTTCGGAATCAATCTTCACTCTTCGAAAGACCGGGGCGTATTGGCCAGGGTGGAGTTCAACCCGCACTGGGCTGTTCTTGCCTTCTTGTTCGTAATAACTCTTCAGGAGACGACGGATGTCGTGCGCCTGAACACGCACGATAGGGTCTTGCTGCGGATCGAACTCAGTACCCCGCTCGTAGACCTCGACGCCGATTAGGTACTCGTTGAGCTTGCTCTCCTCCCCGAGGAAAACCTGTCCACTCGTAAATTCGAGGAAGCGTCTTCGCTTCGGGGCCTTGGCAAAATACTTACTCTCAAAAATGCGCTTCAGTTCACTTTGCTTCTCGTAGAGTGTCAAGGAATCGGAATCGGGAGGATTGCGTGAGGCCATCGAAATCACTCGTGGCGAGGGGCCATTCTGGGCGCTGGCGTTATCGAGCGGGGATTATATACACGGCATGTGGGCGTCGTCAACTATCATCCGACATCAATCCTTAACTGCAAATAACGGTAAATTGAAACGTTATTAGCACGCTGCCAGCCTACTCCTGCGAACCGGGGAGCGCCCTGGAGTGTCCCGCAGCAGCTTTACTTTGAGGTATTTCCATGAACGTAACTGGCCGTGGGGCGACTTGGGGTTGTCGAAGGAGAAGACCCAGCCTCGTCAAGCTGTCGTCCATTTTCAACAAACGACTTGTTTTCAATGGACTAATAGCAGTCCGAGGAGAGTTAACGGCGTCAGTAACCGGAATAACCTTGCGGTACTCCCCCAGGCAGTTTTCTACTACTCACCGTTCGAAACAATTCGTAAGTGAGATTTGACCTATTTGGAAACATCAGAGGAGGCATTCGAAAGTTGACATTGTCCGTGTTCTCCGTGTTCACAAAAGATCGAACACAGAGGCCACAGAGACGCTCCGTGACCTCTGTGTTAAGGCTCTCAGAGCACAGAGAACACTGAGAAGCCCCTTTTTCCAAGCGTCGGGTTGGAACTCGATCGAAACTGAAGGAGGCGACGAAATGTCCAGATCGTTACGTATCCTAGTCCTGTGTTTGGGGCTCTTACTTATCCCCGGATGGATCTACGCACAAGGCAATTTGGGTGCCTTGACGGGATCTATCTTCGACCCTTCCAGCGCCCTTATCCCGGAGGCGCAAATCACCATCACCAACATGGACACGGGGGTCAAGTGGGAAGTGAAGAGTTCCGCGGCCGGTTACTATCGCGTCCCCGTTCCGCCAGGAAAATACTTAGTGGAGGCTCGCAAGGAGGGGTTCAAGGCCGCCCTGGCGACGGAGATTGTGGTGCCGGTAGCTCAGGTTGTAACCATTGACCTCACGCTGCAAGTGGGCGCAACCACCCAAGAAGTCACGGTGACCACCGCAGCACCTCTGCTCACCACCGCCACGGCAGAGGTGGGGGCAGCCATCACGCCACAAGAGTTCCAGACGCTCCCGGTCATCCTCAGTGACGGCGGGCGGCCACTGGACGCGTTTGTCTGGGAGAGTCTGCCCGGCACCGTGCCGGACTGGAATGGCAGCGCTTCGATCAACGGTGGCCAAGAGTCGAGCCACCTCATCCTGATCGATGGCGTCAGCATCGCCCGTTACGACTGGGACAACATGGGCGAGTTCCAGCCTGGAGCGGATTCCGTCGGTGAATTCAAGGTTCAGATGTCGAACTATTCTGCCGAGTTCGGCGAAACTGGCGGAGGGGTTCTCAACTTCAACCTTAAGTCCGGCTCCAACCAGTTCCACGGAGCAGGGTTCGAGTACAACATCAATCCCATTTTCAACGCCAACGGCCTGCTGAACAACGCCTATGGTTCGCAAAAGAGCAATTATAAGGAAAACAATTTCGGCGGCAACATTGGCGGTCCTGTGCGGAAAAACAAGACCTTCTTCTTCTTCAACTACGAGGGAGACCGCTGGCGGCACCTTGCTTATGGCGGCCTCACTACGGTGCCGACCTCCGACATGCTGAAGGGGAACTTCAATGCCTGGCTGGGGAGTTCAGTAGGTACGGACGCGCTCGGACGCACTGTATATCAGAACGAGATTTACGACCCCACCACCACTCGGGTCGTCCCGGCTGGCGGCATTGACCCAGTGACTGGATTAACCAACAACAGCGGGGCGGATGCCACCATCCGCGATCCCTTCGACGACGGTGGAGTCCTGAACAAGATCCCGGCAGGAGAGTTCAGCACGGCCACCTCTACCCTGCTACAATACTTTCCGACTCCACAGTTCGGTTCCCTGACGAATAACACGCCCCATTATGGCGGCACTTGTTGCCCAGTATTTAGGCGGGACGCCTATACAACCAAAGTAGACGAAGTGATCAACGACCAGCAGAAACTGAGTGTGTCTCTTACCGTGGCGATCCGGCACCGTTGGCACAATTCGCCCAGTTCCGACAGTTGGTCGCCTTGGCCCAGCCAGCCGCTCACCGGGGCCTACTCGCAGGATGTGGGCGGGCCACAGTTGCGCATCTTGCACACCTGGGCGATCAACGACCACTCGGTGAACGTCCTCTCGCTGGGTTACAACCGGTTTGCGGACAGCAACCACAACTCAACAGACAACAAGTTTACGCCCGCGATGAAGATCCCGGGAGTCCCCGATAATTGCTTCCCCGGCCTGAGCTTTTCAAACAGCAACGGCATCGCATTCGTGAAGTCGCTCGGGAGCAGTTGCGGGACTATAGATCCTGAGGAAAGTTACCTTTACATGGACAGCTTCACCACCACGCGCGGTAAGCATAGCCTGAGGTTCGGCGGGTCGTACCTTCGCTATCGCTCTAACGACTACGAACCTGGAGCCGTTTCCGGGAGCTTCGGCTTTAACAACCTGGAAACCTCGCTCCCCAACTTCGTCAATAGTACAGGGCACGCGTTCGCCAGCTTCCTCATGGGCGCCGCCCACAGTGCGACTAAGAGTATTTACACTACCGAGCCGGGCTACCGGCAGGGCGTGATGGCCTTCTTCGCGCAGGATGACTGGCGGGCGAGCTCGAAGCTCACTCTCAACCTCGGAGTGCGCTGGGAGATTCCGACCCCCAGGACAGAAGCCTTCAACCGCATGGCCCAATTCGACCCCACGGCTTCGAACCCGCTGCCCAGCGGCGCGACGATTCCCGGCGCGCTTGTCTGGCTGGGCCATTGTACCGCCTGCGTCAACCGCTCTTCCTTCCAGGATTATTACTTCAAGGAGTGGGCGCCGCGTTTGGGTCTGGCTTACCAAATCAACAATAAACTAGTCTTCCGTGGCGGGTACGGGATCAGCTACCAGCCTCCCACCGAAGGCTCGTGGGGACCGTTGCAGTACTTCGGGTTCAACTCCGCCGTTGTAGTTCACCGGCAGGCGGGCCCGTTGAACAAGGTGAATCCGGTCATGTACCTGTCCAATTTCGCGAGTGGTTCAGCGCCCGGCCAGGTGGGCATGCCGGCGTTTACAGGCACCTTGCCGAACACGGATCCCGCGAGCATGGATGGGCAGCAAGTCGACTACTTCCCCGCCAACTCCCTGGCCCTGCCTTATGTCCAGAACTGGAGCGGCGGATTCCAGTACCAACTGCCGCACCAGATCGTCCTGGAGGCCAATTACGTAGGGTCAAAGGGGACGCGCCTCATCAACAGAGCCTTCGGCGGCAGCACGAACGCGGGGCCCGGCGTCGATCAACCGTACGCGAAGTATATGGGTCTAGGGGACATGCTGACGGATGACTTCGGGGCGGATCTGAGCAACCCCGCCACCGCGGCTACGCTCGCCCAATACGGCATCACCCAATTGCCCTATCCCACTTTTGAATCGGACAACGCCGCGGTTAACAACGCTCAGGTGAGCACCGGGCTCACCCCCTACCCACAGTATTCCGGCGTGTACAACGATTCTCCCGGCATCGGCAACTCTACTTATCACGCCCTGGAACTCACGGCGCGCAAGAACTCGACGCACGGGTTGACGTTTATCGCTGCCTACACTCTCTCCAAGGACATCTCGGACTCCGCCAGCGCGCTCCAGTACAACACGTATATTCAGGACCTCTACAACCGAAAACTGGAGAAAACCATTGTGGGATTCGACTACCCGCAAACCCTGAAATTGACCTGGATCTATTCGCTGCCCTTCGGGCGCGGCCAGCGGTGGCTGCATTCGACCGGCTTGGCTGACCGACTCTTCTCCGGGTGGCAGTTGACGGCCATTCAACGTTACGGCTCGGGGGACCCCCTGGCCATTTACTCCTCCGTGGGCAGCTACATCACTCCGACCGTCCGACCGGATGTCCTTTCCGGCATCCCCAAGACCGTCACGCCCGTAGGGTTGAACGCCAACCTGGCGTATGACCCCAACACTGGGGCCGTCACCAACGGGACTGCCTTGCTCAACCCCGCAGCGTTCGTCAATCCACCTACCTCGGGCAATGGCGCCGCGCTGCGCCCGGGAACGGCCGGGCCGTTCCTGCCGAATGTCCGGGGGCCTGGTCACGAATCGGAGGACTTCGGTCTCATCAAGAACACGCGAATTACCGAACGGGTTAAGCTTGAGCTCCGCGCGGACTTCCAAAACGTCTTTAACCGCACCGGACTCAGCGACCCGGATACGTCCCTGGGCGACGGACTTCCGTCCCAGGGCGGTACCTTTGGATTGATCACAGGCCCGATGTGGGGCCCGCGTGCAATCCAAATGGGTATGCACATTACCTTCTGATCGTTTGTTTATGAACTTGATCTCGACGGCCCGCCCCGTGGCGGGCCGTTTCTTTTTGGCTGTCG
>Ga0187771_10002438_pt1 | contig 12790 bp, 10 predicted proteins | sample 0116_SJ02_MP15_1_FD_133139 | JGI IMG/M metagenome (GOLD analysis project Ga0187771, IMG submission 133139) | Tropical peat soil microbial communities from peatlands in Department of Meta, Colombia - 0116_SJ02_MP15_10_MG | ecosystem: Environmental > Terrestrial > Soil > Wetlands > Peat | place... | reverse complement strand
GCTTGGTTTGTATACATCCCTCATTCTAAGCTCCTTCATATCTTCACCTCTTCTGTCACGGTATTTGCCGACAGGTCGAAGGGGAAAAGCATCTAAGAAAAATATTGCCTCATGTAAGGAGATGCCAAGGGTCATCCCAAAAACTTCTCCTTGACAAAAAAAACTAATATTGATAAGGAATGTGTATAAAATCACAAATGATTAATCCTCTCCTTTTCCTTCTTTATCAAAGAGGGCGTTGGGTGGATTAAGAAAGGGGTGGACTCATGACAATTAGTAAATGGATAACAGCTGGAACGGTTCTAAAGATGATGGCAACGCAGTATCCCGATAAACCGGGGGCAGGGGATAAGTTTCGTAAGATGACCTTCAAAGAGTGGAATGATAGGAGCTGTCGCTTAGCCAATGCATTAACCAAAATGGGGCTTAAAAAGGGAGATCGGATTGCCATCTTGGCATACAACTGTGTTGAATGGATGGAGATTTATGCGGCGACTGCAAAAGCTGGGCTCATTACCGTCCCAATCATGTTTCGCCTTGCGGCTCCTGAGATGGAGTATGTTGTGAACCATTCAGAATCTAAGGCGTTTTTTGTTTCAAAGGATTTTGTTCCAACGGTCAATTCCTTTCGTAATAAACTTCCTTCTATCCAGCCGGAAAATTATGTTTACTGGGGAGATAATCAGACACCTGAGGGTTACCAATCTTATGAAAAACTTATTTCGGGGTCCTCTCCTGTGGAACCTGATGTGACGGTCGATGGCGAGGATGTCTGGAACCTGATGTATACCTCTGGAACCACTGGCAAGCCCAAAGGGGTTGTCAGAACTCATGAGAACAATCTCTCCCAGTACGTTCTCAATGCAATGAATACAGGCATCAAGCCGAATGATTGCGTCATGCTCGTCATGCCGATGTGCCATATCAATTCAATTTTTTATTCATTCACTTACACTTATTGCAGTGCAAGGGTTTTTGTCTATAATATGGTGAGCTTTGATCCAGTCGATCTATTAAAGACCATTGAAAAAGAGAAGATTACTTTTACTTCCCTTGTTCCCACTCACTACATTATGATGCTCTCTTTGCCCGATGAGGTTAAGAATAACATCGATGTGAGTTCAATGAGACAGCTTCTGATCTCCTCAGCACCTGCAAGGAAGGATACGAAAATGGCCATCATGGATTATTTCAAAAACGCAGAGCTATGGGAGGCGTATGGTTCAACAGAAGCCGGTCTGGTGACACTGCTCAGACCCGAAGAGCAGTTCAAGAAGTTAGGCTCCATTGGGAGGGAGATCTGGGGATCAGATCGAATCAAGATCTTGGACGAGGACGGCAAAGAGGTACCGGATGGACAGGTGGGAGAGCTCTACTCAAGAACACCTCACGTCTTTAAAGAGTATTGGAAGGATCCGCAGAAGACCAAATCGGTCTTCCAGGGAGAGTGGTTTTCCGCAGGGGATATGGCTTACCGGGATCCAGATGGTTACTTTGTCTTGGTGGATAGAAAAGCAAATATGATCATTAGTGGAGGGGAGAATATCTTTCCTTCGGAGGTGGAGAATCTTTTGGGATCCCATCCCGCGGTGAAATATGTGGCGGTCATTGGAGTCCCTCATGAGAAATGGGGAGAATCAGTGAAGGCAATCGTGACCCTCCATGCGGGAAAAACGGCTACGGAGAAGGAACTCATCGACCACTGCAGAGGGAAAATCGCAGGATATAAGATTCCGAAGTCCGTCGATTTCATCAAGGATGAAGAGATGCCCATGACCCCAACCGGGAAAATTCTGCATCGTATTTTAAGAGAGAAATACGGGAAATGGAGTGATGTGAAATAGGGTTCCTGTCAAAAGAGAAAGCTCAATATGTGGAAGAAAATCTAAGGGTGGATGTGAAAGATCCGCCCTTTTAAATTTCTGGCTCCGAACTTTTTCTTCCTCGACCTGCAGGGACAGAACAGGGAAAGAAATTTTTTCTTGCAAAACCTCTAAGGATGGGCTAATATTTTTGTTTAACAGATACCAAGGGTGAAGGTAAGCCCTTGGTATCATTTTTGTTGTCTGGCTAGACGCCTTTGGGACGAAGGGAGTAATCAGGGTTTTTTCAAAATGAAGAATTTAAGGTGGAAACTCATCCTCTATTCGGCGGTCACCATTTTCGCCATTCTTCTTCTCCTTCCGACCGCGATTTCTCAGTTACCTCCATGGTTCACTAAGGTCATTCCGACAGAGAAGATCCACCTGGGTCTTGATCTCCAAGGTGGCATGTATCTCCTCCTCCAGGTGGAAGAAGAGAAGGCGGTGGAGAGTTACGTCGAACAGGTGAGAAGCAATCTGGCTGATGCTCTGAAGGAACAGGGGATTCCGGCCGGAAGGGTGGAGCGGGAAAAAGAGATAGTTGTCCTGGAGGCTTCAGGATCCAGAGAGAGGGTGGACAATCTTCTGAACCAACGGTTTCCCATGCTCCACGAGAAGACATCCTCCGGAGAGGGAGGGATATGGAAGTATCAACTTGTTCTCGACAGCAGAGATGTGGAGAATTCCAAGAGGCATGCGGTCGAACAAGCCCTCGAGATCATCCGAAATCGAATTGATCAATTTGGTGTTTTGGAACCCGAAATTACGCGGCAAGGAATCAATCAAATCCTCATCCAGCTTCCGGGCGTCAAGGATCCTGAGAGGGCAATCAATCTTATTGGGAAGACAGCTCTTCTGGAATTTAAGCTGGTTGATGACGAGGGAAACCTTGAGGAGGCATTGAAGGGGAATGTCCCCCCCGGAGATATCATCCTGTATCAGAGGTCTGTGGATCCCCAGACAGGAGCTGCGCGGAGGGTCCCCTACCTCTTGAGGGAAAAGACGCTGATGACGGGTGACGTGATCAAGGACGCGCGGGTGGCCCTCGACTCCCAATTCCATGAGCCCTATGTGGCGATGGAATTTAATGATATTGGAGCCAGACTCTTCGAGCAGATTACTGGCGCAAATGTAAAAAAGCGATTGGCAATCATTCTGGATAATAATGTCTATTCTGCCCCTGTGATTCAGGAGAGGATCGCCGGAGGAAGGGCTCAGATCACCGGGCGTTTTGATACAAAAGAGGCAAGCGACTTAGCCATTGTTCTCAGATCAGGTTCACTCCCCGCTCCTGTAAAGATCATTGAACAGAGGACCGTAGGACCCTCTCTTGGACAGGATTCGATCCACAAGGGGATCATCTCTATATTGCTGAGCGCGATTGTCGTCGCCATTTTCATGGTCATCTACTATCGGTATTCTGGGTTGGTTGCCGACTCTGCTCTTATCCTGAATGTGATATTGACGCTGGCGGCTCTGGCTCTATTCCGGGCGACCTTAACCCTTCCTGGGATTGCCGGTTTAGTCCTCACCATTGGAATGGCCGTCGATTCCAATATCCTGATTAACGAGAGGATTAAAGAGGAGTTGAGGTTAGGGAAGACGGTTCGCCTGGCCATCGATCAGGGTTACCACCGCGCCTTCACTGCCATTTTCGATTCCCACGTGGCTGCCCTGATCTCGGGGGTCATTCTCTACCAATTCGGAACCGGGCCGGTCAGGGGATTTGCCGTGACGCTGTGTATTGGTCTCTTGGCTAACCTCTTCACGGCTGTATTTGTTACAAGGTTGGTGTACGATATGATCACACTTAAATTTGCGATTAAACGATTGAGCATCTGATAGTTAACGGGAACTTTCATATGGAATTAATTCGACCGGGCACCCATTTTGATTTCATAGGGATGAAGAAGATTACCCTCTGGATTTCAATGATGGCTATGCTTGTGACCATCGGCTCCGTTCTTTATCATGGGGGGTTGAGAAATGGGGTCGATTTCGCAGGGGGGGCAGTAATACAGGTGAAATTCCCGAAGGCTGCTGACATCTCGGAGGTCCGAACTGCTTTAGGTACCTCTGGTGTGAAGGAAGCAGTGGTTCAAAACTTCGGAGGAGAGAACGAATTTTTGATCCGTGTAGAGAAAAGTTCAGAGGATATGGAGGCCATAGCCAAAAGGATACAGACAGCTCTCCAGGAGCAGTTCAAAGGCAAGCCCCCGGATATACAAAATGTCCAGGTTGTTGGGCCGATGGTTGGGAGAGATTTGAAGCAGAAAGCAACATGGGCGGTGGCACTCTCGCTCTTAGGGATCATGGTCTATATTGCCTTTCGATTCCATAAGCTCTCTTACGGACTTGGCGGTGTCATCTCGCTGTTTCACGATATCATCGTGACCTATGGGGCGATCTCTGTCCTGAATCTCGAATACAATTTATCGCTCATGGCGGTCATCCTCACCATCATTGGCTTTTCAATTAACGACACGATCGTCATTTTTGACCGGGTGAGAGAGAATATGAAAAAGATGAGGAGGACAGACCTTGTTACGGTTTTCAATGAAAGTATCAATGAATGCCTCGGCCGGACGATCCTCACCACGGGTACGGTCATGATATCGGTCCTGATCCTTTTCTTCTTTGCCGGGCACGTCCTCCATGAGTTTACCATTGCGCTCATTGTCGGCATCATCACCGGGACTTATTCGACGGTCTATATAGCAAGCCCGGTTGTCCTTTTTTGGGAGGAGCATATCACGAACAGAGGAAAGGGGAGATAGAGCAGAATTCTTGACATCGACTGGAATGATGTATTAAATGAGATAGATATCTAAGGGTGACCAGATGAAGACGTATCAAGCCAAAAAAGAGGAGATGGATCATCGTTGGTACTTGGTGAATGCAGAGGGAAAGGTCCTGGGAAGACTGGCCTCAGAGTTGGCAAAGATACTGAAAGGCAAGAACAAACCCACTTACACCCCCCATCTCGATACCGGAGATTTTGTGATTGTCGTCAATGCAGCCAAAGTGGCCTTGACCGGAAAGAAGATGAAAGATAAAACATATTACCATCACACAGGTTATCCCGGTGGGATCAAGGAGATGAGGGCTGAAAAGCTCTTGACCCAAAAGCCAACCGAGATGATCAGGATGGCGGTGAAGGGAATGCTTCCCAAAAACAGTCTGGGCCGACAGATGCTCCGAAAACTGAAGATCTATGCGGGGCCGGGTCATCCCCATGAGGCTCAGAAGCCTGATTTAATTGAAACATAAAGGAGAAAAAGAAACGTGGCAGAATCGATCTACGCAACAGGCAAAAGAAAGACATCCATTGCGAGGGTATGGCTGGAACCTGGAGAAGGGAAGTTTGTCATCAACGAGAGAGCGATCAGTGAATACTTCGGCAGGGAAACGTGTGAGATGGTTGCTCTGCAGCCCCTCAATCTCACAGGTACTCGAAGTCAGTTTGATGTGAAAGTGAATGTCTATGGAGGGGGTATCTCGGGTCAGTCCGTCGCCATTCGACACGGGATTTCGAAAGCCCTTCTTCAATACAACGCTGACTTTAAAGATGTTTTGAAGAAGGCCGGTTTTTTAACTCGGGATTCGAGGGTCAAAGAACGGAAGAAATACGGAAGGAGAGGAGCCCGACGCAGGCCCCAATACTCGAAAAGATAGTTCCATGACCCTATTTTGATCAGGGTTGAGAAGGGAGGTCATGGTACCTCCCTTTTTTTTGACCGAGGGCGCTGTTTACGAAGTGGGCTAACTGCTTTCAGGTTTTATGGGATTAGGGATTAAGGTTTAGGGGTTAGCTAAAACCCAAGCCCCTAATCTCAGAGGGGAATCAAATGAAAACACGAGTGGGGATCATTGGAGCAACGGGTTATACTGGGGTGGAGTTGCTTCGGCTTCTTTTCCATCATCCAGAGGTAGAAGTGACTGCTCTGACCTCACAGAAATATGCCGGAGTTGAGATCGGTCGGGTCTTCCCAACCTTGATGAATCATCTCGAGCTGAAGTGCGAGGAACTCTCTGTCGAACGGATTTCGCAAAAGGTGGATTTTGTCCTCACTGCAGTCCCTCATAAAACCGCAATGGAGACCGTCCCATTATTTTATCGGCGGGGTAAAAAGGTGGTTGACCTTAGCGCCGATTTCCGGTTGAAGGATCCTGTGGTTTATGAACGGTGGTATCAAAAGCATACGGCAGCTGATCTGCTTCCCGAGTCGGTTTATGGACTTCCCGAATTCCATCGAGAAAAGATTCGAAGCGCTAAAATCGTAGGAAATCCGGGCTGCTATCCCACAGGGGCGTTAATCGGTCTCATTCCTCTCGTCAAGAAAGAGCTCATTTCCTTGGAGGCCATTATCGTCGATGCCAAATCCGGGGTGAGCGGGGCGGGCCGGGATGTGGTGCTGGAATCTCTCTTTTGTGAGGTCAATGAGGGGGTGAAGGCCTACAAAATCTTTGCTCACCGACACACCCCCGAAATCGAACAGGAATTAAGCCAGATAGTTCAGAGGGAGATCAAAGTCACCTTCGTCCCCCATCTGATCCCAATGGACCGGGGAATCTTAACCACGCTCTATGTCCGCCTTATTAAAAAATTGAAGACGGAAGATCTGCTCAATGCCTTCCAGGATTATTTCCGAGGTGAGCCTTTCATCCGGATCTATCCAAAAGGGAAACTCCCCAACACAAAGGATGTGAGAGGTTCCAACTTTTGTGATATCGGTGCCGTGGTCAGTGAGCCTGATGACCGGGCTGTTGTGGTCACAGCGATTGACAATTTAGTGAAGGGGGCCTCTGGAGAAGCCGTCCAGAATATGAATATTATGTTGGGATGTCCCGAGACCATGGGCCTCGAAGTCGTGCCTCTCTTTCCCTGATCATCGTTCGGCGTAACTTAGTTCGGAGTTCGGAGTGTTGATTTCCAGTTTTTGAGGAACTCTGTGAAGTGCTTCTGGTTTTATCCTTGAGTCCCATCCCACCTGAGTATTCATCCTGATCCTTTAACTCCGAACTCCTGACTCCGAACTCCGAACTTTCATAAAGCATTTCCATTTTACAACCCTACCAGATTCTGTTAGATTATTTCCGAAATGGCGACAAAACCATTAACCCCGATGATCAAACAATATCTCCAGGTCAAGAGCCAATACCCGGATTCCATCCTCTTCTTTCGTATGGGGGACTTTTATGAGATGTTCTTTGAGGATGCCCAGGTTGCTTCCAAAGAGCTCGACATCGCCTTGACATCGAGGGATAAAGGCCAAAAAGATAGCGTCCCTCTGTGTGGTGTCCCCTATTTTGCTGCTGAGGCTTACATCTCCAAATTGCTACAGAAGGGATATAAGGTCGCCTTGTGCGACCAGGTGGAGGATCCGAAATTCGCTAAGGGGATTGTTAAGAGAGAGGTCGTCAGGGTATTCACCCCAGGATTGGCGACGGATGCAATCCATCTGGGGACCGGAGAGAACAACTACTTGATGGGTTTTTGCGCGGAGGGAGAAGTTTTCGGGCTTGCCTTTTTCGACATTTCTACGGGCGAATTGAAGACCTGTGAGATTTCAGGATTTGAGGGGTTTCTTGACGAAGCCCTTCGGAATGAACCCAAAGAGATTTTGACATTTAGAAAATTTCAAGGGCATCCCTGTTTCGAAAGATTCAGAAAGAACTTTGAAAATGGCCTGATCAACTTCCTGGAAGATTCCCCATATGATTCCAGTCATGCTCTTCGCAACGTCCAGGAGAATCCGATTCTCCAAAAGGCTCCCTTGGCCACCCTTGCAACAGAAATGGTTCTTCATTATGCAGAAGAGAACCAGAAGAGACCCCTTTCCCATCTCGGGCCCATCTCTTTCTATCGGGTTCAGGATTTCATGGTCATCGACGAACTGGCCAAAAGAAATTTGGAGATTACCCAATCGCTCTTTGAGCAGGGGAGAAAGGGTTCCCTCTTTTGGGTGTTGGATGAAACGATGACCGCGATGGGAAGTCGGAAATTAAAGCAGTGGTTAAATTATCCTCTGATGGATATTGGAGAAGTCGAGCGCCGTTTGGGCGGAGTTTCTGAGCTGAAGGAGATGAAGATTGAGAGAAAACAGCTCAGGGAGTGTCTGAAAGGGATTCAGGATGTCGAAAGGTTGAGCTCGCGAATCTACCTCGGCCACGCCAATGCTCGAGACCTCATCGGATTAAAGAATTCGCTCAAGCAGTTACCGGTTCTGAAAACGACGCTTCAGACATTTGGCTCTCCCATCGTCAAAGACTATGGATTAGAAATCGAGGGGTTTGAAGACCTTTGCCAACTCCTGGAATCGGCCATCGTGGAACATCCACCCCTGACGCTTAAAGAGGGGGGAATCATCAAAACCCATTATGACAAAGAACTGGATGAGTTAAGAGAGATCGGGAAGCAAGGGAAGGGCTGGATCCTTCAATTGGAGGCAGAGGAGAGGAAAAAGACGGGGATCTCCTCCTTGAAGGTTCGGTACAACCAAGTCTTCGGATATTATATTGAGGTGACCAAAAGTAATCTTCACCTCGTTCCGGAACGCTATATCAGAAAGCAGACCCTGGTTAATGCGGAACGATTCATCACACCGGAGCTGAAGCAATTTGAAGAAAAGGTGTTGGGCGCTGAAGAGGCCATCTGCCAGTTAGAATATCGGCTCTTCGAGGATATTCGGAGAAGAGTCTCCGATGAAACGCCGAGGCTTCAAAGGACTGCTTCGTCCATTGCGATCATTGATATCCTCGGCTCCATGGCGGAGATCGCTGACCGGTATGATTATGTCAAACCCGTGGTGGACGAGGGGGATGAAATTGTCATTCGTGACGGCAGGCATCCCGTCCTCGAGAGGGTAGGTCTTTCAGAAAGATTTGTCCCGAATGACACGCAGATGGATACCCAAGAGCATCAGATCCTGATCATTACCGGGCCCAATATGGCGGGTAAATCGACGTATTTAAGACAGGTGGCTCTCATCGTTCTGATGGCTCAGATGGGATCTTTTGTGCCGGCGAAAGAGGCCCGGATCGGGGTGGTGGATCGGATCTTCACCCGCATCGGTGCTTTGGATAACCTCATGAGGGGACAGAGTACTTTTATGGTGGAGATGATGGAGACGGCCCGCATTTTAAACCAAGCCACTTCGAGGAGTCTTGTCGTTTTAGATGAGATCGGGAGGGGAACGAGTACCTTTGATGGCTTAAGCATCGCCTGGGCAGTGGCTGAACATCTCCATGATCATCCCTCCCTCAGACCGAAAACCCTCTTTGCCACACATTATCATGAATTGACCGAACTGGCCCTTACAAAGGGAAGGGTCAAAAATTACAATGTGGTGGTGAAGGAGTGGGGCGGGGAGATCATCTTTCTCAGGAAGATTGTGGAGGGGGAAACTAACCGAAGCTATGGCATTCAAGTGGCGCGTCTGGCAGGACTTCCACAAAAGGTGATCGATCGTGCGAAAGAGATTCTTTTCAATTTGGAGAAGGGTGAGTTAGATACCATGGGAATGCCGAAAATCGCAATGACGAAAACACCGGTCTCAAAGCCTGGACCCCCCTCACAGCTCGCACTCTTTATCCAGCCTGACCCTATCCGGTCTGAGTTGAAGAAGGTTAAGATCGATCAGTTAACCCCCATTGAAGCGTTGAATATTCTGAATGAACTGAAGAAAAAAACCGAAAAGGAAGAGTAGAAGTTCAAAATGTCAAATGTCAAAGCTCCAAGTTCAAATGAATGCTAAATGCCAAATTACAATCTTAGTCATTAAGTAATTATGTCAGGGGGTTATTAAATGACTTAATGACTAATGACTCAATTACTGTGTTCATGGGTTAAACAATCATGGATTTTCCAAAGGCGAGACTGAAGATGGTGGAGGAACAGATCATCTTGAGGGGGATCAAGGATCCCAGGTTGATCGCCGCAATGAAAAAAATTCCGCGTCACCTCTTCGTCGAAGAGGCGCTCCAGAGTCAAGCCTACAGTGACCACCCGCTGCCCATCGGAGAAAAACAGACGATTTCTCAACCATATATGGTCGCCCTGATGACCGAAGCGCTACAGTTGACGGGTAAAGAGAAGGTCCTCGAAATCGGCGCAGGCTCAGGATATCAGGCAGCCATTTTGGCCGAATTGGCTGAAAAAGTCTTTTCCATCGAAAGGATTCGTTCCTTAGCCATCAGGGCAAGAGAAATGCTCTATGGGCTGGGGTACTACAATGTCGAAATCAAGATCTTTGACGGGACCTTTGGATGGGTGGAAAAAAGCCCGTTCGATGCGATCATTGTCACCGCCGGGGCCCCCGATATTCCCCAACCTCTGGTCGATCAATTGAGGATAGAGGGGAGATTGGTTATTCCTGTCGGAGATGCTTTTGTTCAAGACCTGATTCGGGTCACCAAGACAGAGGAGGGGATAAAGAAGGAAGACCTGGGCGGTTGCCGATTTGTTAAATTGATAGGAAGATATGGCTGGGAAGCGGAATAACAAATTTTGGATTGATGGATTGTGGAATTAAGGAATTCCTAAATTCGCAATTCCAAAGTTGACGAAGTATGAGGTGCTGGCGGATTATATTTCTAATGGTTGCGATTGAAACCGCTCTTTTTGTCAGCGCGTGCGCCCGTCACAAAGTTGCTCTCGAAAAGTTACCTCCTCCTTCTGAAAAAAGGGCGGAGATGAAAGGGGTTTACCATGTGGTGGAGAAACACCAGACCCTCTATCGTATTTGTAAGACCTATCGGGTCGATATCAAAGAAGTGGCCTCCCTGAATAACATTGTTGACCCGAGCAGAATCCAGACGGGGCAAAAGATTTTTATTCCCGGAGCGGCGAAGGTTTTGAAGGTTGAGATCTATATCGATGACGTGGTGACAGAATCGGGCGAGAAAGAGAGGGAAAAGATTGCTTACAAGAAACATGATTTCATATGGCCTGTGGCAGGGCAATGCCTTAATTTTTTTGAGGAGACAGAGAGGAAAAGGCACCTGGGAATTGATATCGCCTCTCCCTCCGGGACACCGATCAAAGCGTCAAATTCTGGGACGGTTCTCTATTCTGGCAATACGATCAGGGGATATGGAAATTTGATCATCCTTCGCCATTCAGAAGAATTTGTCACTGTCTATGCCCACAACCAGGTCAATCTGGTTGAAGAAGGAACGTGGGTAGAGAGAGGGCAGATCATTGGGAAGGTGGGCCAGACCGGAAGAGCTTCAGGACCTCATCTCCACTTTGAAGTGCGCAGGAACAACAAGGCCGTCGATCCATTGCTGTATTTGAAATGAATGATGCATGGCCATTAGGCCATCCATCATCTTTTGATGGCCTTTTAATTCCCCGTCTCCCTAAGATCCATCATGAAATCTGAAATGGCCTGATCCTCCTCCTCCCTTCTCAAATAGATGTTCCCCCGATTAAGGTGGGGCTCGGGGAGTCTTGGATTTATCTCAAGGGCTTTAGTGAAATCAGAGATCACCTGACCATATTGGCCATCTTTCTCGTAGGTAATCCTTCGACTATAGCAGGCCAAAACGATTCGAAGTACCAGACATTTTCAGTATAACTTTTGGATCAGCCCACAGCGATGGTGCTCAGAGGTTGCGATCACCGAAAGAGACGTTGGGAGATTATTGGGGTTCTTTTTTAGCTAAAACAAAATTATCGTGTTGGACCCGTTCAGAGTCGAAATTTCCCTTGTTGCACCATGTCCCCCTCTGTAAAGAATCATTATGACACCTTCCAAAGAGAACGTCTCGATTGTAACTCAGCAGGCCATTGCCTTTTTAAGATTGCATAATTTCTATTTTTCGAATACGATCCCATAACATATATAGAATGTCAGAAGAGGTAACGAAATCTGAGGAGAGATAAATAGGGGAATGGGAGGGCGTAATGAAACGGATGCTTCGATCTTTTCTTACATGGTTACTGGTACTTGGTTCTTTCACTTTATGCTTTGGTGAAGAATCGGGAGAGGAATCGAAAGCGAAATTTCCCATCGGGTATCCTTGGTCGTCTTGGGGTGACATAACCGAGACACCCGTTGGCCATCAGGAGACAGGTTTTAAGATAGATGGCTATGCAGAACAAGGTGTTGACTGGTTCAAGTTGGATAAAATGGATTGGATATTTAATACTTTTATTGGGATAAGGGGAACGGGCTCAAGCAGAAAAAGTGATTACTGGAACAATAGAGTTGGACCTTGGGCAGGACTCAAATTTAAAAAAACATTCGATCTCGGTGGAGATAATTCGGCCACCCTTTCCTTAGGCACTCGTTGGGAATATTACCGTTACCTTTCGTCCGCAGCACCTGTGAGAAATGATAATAGAGTCACCTTCTTTTTGGAATGGGGCTTCGACGGAGATTGGAAGAAAAAGAATAATAAAGGGCAATGATTCTTAGATCTCGAATCCAACCTTCTTAGATGGCTTCCTGGACAGATACGATATGGGTCACTTGTCGTTCTTAGAAGTCTCCTCAAACCTGATCGTCTTCGCCCAAGTCCTTTTCTCCCGCCTTATAAAATCCAAGTAAATTGCTTTGCCAACGACGTAAATCCAGAATTGACAATATGTTAAATACATTACGATGATCAGGAAAAAATTTTCCAGCGAATCCTGATCCTCGTACGACAACACGAGAAAAATCTCAAGCACGAAAAGGAGGATGGCCAGGAGCCAGACGGTCGTGTAGGGACCAGGCAGGGGAAGTGCAATAAGGCCGGTCACACTCAGAATAAAAACGAGATCGCTGATCCCGATGGCCAGCAAGAAAAGATAGTAGAGGGAGAACAGATAGAGCATTTCCACAGCGAGGAATTTATTTTGAAACTGCGGTATCTCTTTTAGAAACTTTGTCAAAACATAGTTGTTACCGCGAGCCCACCTCGTTCGTTGTTTGACCCAT
>Ga0187771_10002437_pt1 | contig 12793 bp, 9 predicted proteins | sample 0116_SJ02_MP15_1_FD_133139 | JGI IMG/M metagenome (GOLD analysis project Ga0187771, IMG submission 133139) | Tropical peat soil microbial communities from peatlands in Department of Meta, Colombia - 0116_SJ02_MP15_10_MG | ecosystem: Environmental > Terrestrial > Soil > Wetlands > Peat | place... | reverse complement strand
CGCCGGAATGGACGGGATGAGGAAGAAGAAGATCATGATGACGCCGTGCATGGTGAACAGCTTGTTGTAGGTCTCGGGCTGGACGAGGGCGCCGGTGGGCTCGATGAGGTGCAGGCGCATGAGCACGGCGAACGCCCCGCCCACGAAGAACATGAAGGTGATGGAGGCGAGATAGAGCAAGGCGATGCGCTTGTGGTCGGTCGTCAGCAGCCAGGACTTGATGCCGTAGTCCGCGTTCAGGTAATGGACGCGAGGCTCGACGGGGGTTTCCACCGTGCTCATGGCTTGGCGGGTTTCCTTTCTTCCCCTCCCAGGGATTTCACAAAGGCCAAAAGTTGCAGAATCTGGTCTTCGCTAACCTGCCCCTGAAACGTGGGCATGATGTTCGGATAGCCCTTTACGATCTTCGCGGCGGGATACAGGATGGACTCGCGCACGTAGGCCTCGTCGGCGGTGACGGTGCGGCCGTCCTGGAGCTGCACGGGCTTGCCCCAGACCCCCACCAGCGCGGGCCCGCGCCCCGTGCCGTCGGGGATGTGGCAGGTGATGCACCCGAGCTGGCCAAAGAGCCGCGCCCCGGCCTGCGCCATGGACTCGCCCTTGACGCCGCCGCTCAGCCACTGCTCGTAATCCAGCGGCGTCATGACGTAGACCCAGCCGATCATCCCGGCGTGCTGGGCGCCGCAATACTGCGCGCAAAAGAGATGGAAACGGCCGGTCTTCGTGGCTTGGAACCAGAGCGAGGAGTAGCGTCCGGGGAGCACGTCCTTTTTTACCCGGAAGGCCGGCACATAGAAGTCGTGAATCACGTCCTGCGAAATCATCGTCAGCTTGATGGGCCGGCCCACCGGCACGTGCAGCTCATTGATCTCGCGGGGGCCTTCGGGGTGCTGGAGCTGCCACATCCATTGCTTGCCGATAACGAATATTTCCAGGGCGGCTTCGGGAGGGCGCGAGTTGAGGAAGTAGAGACTGGATCCCCAAACGAACACCACCACCGCCAGCAGGGTGGGAATGAGCGTCCACAGGAGCTCCAGGCCCAGCGAGCCCTCAATCTCGGGCGGATTCTCTCCCTGGGAGCGGCGGCGATATCGCACCGCGAAGTAGAAGATGGTGGAGAAAATGATGGCCGTGAAGACGAGCGTAATCGCCGTTAGGAAATAATGCAGATGGTCCACGCCGGACGCGATCGTGGAACCGCGCTCAGGATGGATGGGAAATCCGGACCACCACGGCATCGTCAGTTATCCCCTTTAGTGCCAGCAGCCAACTCGTCCTCGCGCCGCCAAGATCGTTCCTCCTATAAATCGTGACTCCGCACCCTCTGCGGCTAGAAGGGCTTCAACACGGAGTTCACTGAGACGCTCCGTGTCCTCTGTGTTAAGGCTTGTGAGGCACAGAGGTCACAGAGAAGTTCGTGTTTTTGCAGTCCCGGTATTCGGTGCGGAAGTTCCGCTCGCGTCGAAACATCACAATCATGAAAATGCCCAAGGCCAGCACGGTGGCCAGTCCCGCCGCCCGAACGATGTTGGAAATGACCACGCCGTATTTCCCCGTCGCGGGGTCGTAGTGATAGCAAAACAGCAGGACCTGATCGACCGGTGAGCCCACCTTGCCGGCGGAAGCCTCCACCAGGCCCAGGCGCAAATCGCGCGCGGGGTACTCGATGCCGTAAAAGTATCGCGAAATTCGGCCCTGCGGCGTGAGCAGGACGAGGGCGGTGGCGTGTGCGTACTGCCCCGTCTCCGCATCGTAGGCGTAGCGGAAGCCCACGGACTTGGCCAGTTGCTGAATTGCCGCTTCCTGGCCGGTGAGGAAGCGCCAACCCGCGGAGGCGCCCGGGCGCCCGTAAAGGCCCGCGTACATCCTTTGCTTGGCCACGGCGAGTTCCGGCGTCTCGCGCGGGTTGATGCTCACCGCGAGCACGGTGAATTGCTTGCCTACCTCCAGGTTGAGGTTTTGCAGGCTCCTGAGCAGGCCGTTGAGGACCTGCGTGCACAGCATGGGGCACTCGAAATAAACCAGCGCCAGGACGACCGGCTTTTCCCCGAAGTACTCGCGCAATTGCACGCTTCTTCCGCTCTCATCGCGGAAGGAAAGCTCGAGCGGAACCTGCGCGTCGAGTTTCTGCTCGATGCCGACGTCGCGGAGCAGTTGCGGCCGAGCGGCACTTGGCAGCGCCGGAGCGGTCTGAGCCTCAGCCGCCGTCGCCCCCGACAGGCCCTGCAGGGCCGACGCTTGCGCCGTCCCTATCGCCCACAAGGCCAGCACCAGAAGGCACCGCACGAGAGGTAGCGCAGGGTTTCGGCCTTTTCGAAACTCTGCGGCTTTTTTCGATGACGCGTGGACGAAGTACCGCAGAGTTTCTGGAAAGCGAAACTCTGCGCTACCTGGCGCTGCTCGCTGGACTCGGCGGTTTTTGAAAATTGACTCAAGACCCATGTTACTTCCCCGCTGGCTTTTCCGGTTTCGCGGGTAACGGCTCCGCCACCGATCCCCGCTGGACGAGCAAGTCCATGGCGCGGTCGATGGGGATGTGCACGATGCCGGCATTCTTATCCACCCAGCCGTAGCCGCTCAGAAGCTCCCGTTGGCTCTCCCGGAAACGATGCAAGTCCCGTCGCGGATCGGCCTGCAGGCGCGGCACGGGCGGCAGCGTCCGGAGATGCGCAAAGGGCGAGGCGGGCGGACCCAGCGATTGCACCTTCGCGAAATGCCAAAACAGTCTCGCGGAAAGGACCAGGACAAGGCCCAGCGTCACGAACAGAGTGAGGCCGAAAATCACCAGCCCGCGAATGCTCGCGTCGCGCGTTTCGTGACCGTGGCTCTCGTGTGCCGGCGATGGAACGCTATGGCCCATCACTGATAGCTCCCTGGATTTCAACGGTTTCTTACTTGTAGAGCCGCCCTTTAGGGCGGCAGGGTGTCCGTCGGCTGAGGGACTAAAGCCCGGCGCTACCCTGAAATCTCGGATCGTGAAGGGGCAGCAGCGCCTTGCCCTTCAGTTGCCACACAAACCAAGATACCCACACGCCGCCCACCCCCAGCGGCGCCATGAGATCCATCCAGTGGACACGCGGCCCCCCGGCCGCGGGATCGAAAGCGGGCGCCACCATCCAGTACAGGTCCACCAGCCCTATGACGAACAAGGCTCCGGCCACCCATGCCAGCACGCGCATCCGCCGCTTGACCCCGCGATTCAGGAGCAGCACAAAGGGCACGGCAAAATGGAAAACAATCAAAAACACCGCCAGCGCCGCCCAGCCTCCCGAAGCCCGGCTCAGGTACCAGGGGATTTCATCTTGAAGGTTCCCGGACCAGATGATCAGGAATTGCGAGAACGCCACGTAGCCCCAAAGCATCACGAAGGCCAGCAGAAGGTTCCCCAGGTCGTGGAAATGCGAGGGGACAAGGACATCCGCCAGGGGCTTGCGATGGGAGAGCAGCCGGGCCAACAGAATGGCAAACGCCAAAGCCCCCAGGCTCTCCCCCACGATGAAAATCAATCCGTAGATGGTCGAGCTCCAATGCGGCTGCAGCGACATGGCCCAATCCACGGCGGCGAAAGTCGCGGTCAGGCCGTAGACCACCAGGCCGGGCCCGCTCAGCGTCTGTAGACGCCCGGTTAGCGCGGGGTCCGCGGTGCGATCCTGCTCGGAAGACCATTTGTTCAGCAAATAGGCGAGCATGATCCAGACGGCGAAATAGAAAACTCCCCGGCCGAGGAATGAAGGCGTGGTCAGGTACACGCGTCGCAGAGGGGGCACGGGCTCTCCTACCGAGGCTTCCTGATGCACCCACGGATAAAGCCGCGAGAAACCGAGCAGGAGCGGCAGAGACAGCACAGCCATGAGGGGAATTGTGGCGGCGCCGGATTCCAGAACGCGCCGGATTACAAACCCCCAGCCACCTCCCGTGAGGTGTTGGAGCATGAGGAGCGCCAGGCAGCCCAGCGCCAGGCCCAGCCAGAAGAGAAAGGCCAACAGGTAAGACCGGAAAAACTGCAGCTCGTTGAAGTAGGCTCCGCCGCCCAACAGGGCCAGGGCGGCCAATCCCAGCAGGAGCGCGCGGCGTTGCACGCGGTCGAAATCGGGTTGAAGCAAGTCAGTCGAATTCATTGGGTCAGTTGCGCGCGCTCCTTCTCGGAAAGTTCGGCGAGCGGGGCGTGCTGGCTCAGTTGCAGCGCGCGGATATAAGCGATGATGGCCCAGCGGTCCTGGGGCGAAACACGGTCGGCATAACTGCGCATGGCGCCGAAACCGTTGGTAATGACGTCGAAGAAGTGGCCCACCGGCGCCGTCCGCAGGCGGTCGTTGTGGTAAGAAGGCGGAGGCTGAAAACCCCGCCGCACGATCATGCCCTGCCCGGTGCCTACCTCGTCGTGGCAGGGTGTGCAGTAGATTTGGTAACGTTCCCGGCCGCGCTCCAGCACCTGGCGCGTCAAGGGAAAGGGAAAGGTGGTCGCCAGGGCGCCGTTGACCTTGCCGGTGTAAAGGTGAGCGTTAATGCGCAATTCGCCGCGCGCCACGGTGCCGGGGACGGCGGGGCGGGCGGAGCGGCCGTCGTCGAAAAAGCTGCTGGGGTCGAGCGGGTTGTAGCGCGGTTGGACGTGCATGTCGGAGCGGCAAGCCAGGGAACAGAAGGCGGAAAGCAGAAGGCAGAAGGCGGCTAGGCGCAATGACGAGGTAGCGCAGAGTTTGTGCTTTTCAAACTCTGCGGCCCGTAGATTTAGGGAAAAGCCGCAGAGTTTCTGGAAAGCGAAACTCTGCGCTACCGTCCACTTTCGACTTTCGACTTTTGACTTTCGACTATCTTTCAATTTCCACAACCTCGCGCGCTTTCAGCGCTGTCATAAACTCTTTGGTTATTTGCAAATCAAACTTGCGGTCGCGCGCCTCGATGCAGAAGAAGAAGCGGTCGCGTGTGGCCAGCACAAATCGCGGGTGGTTGAAGACCGGGTGGTAGGGCATGGGCAGCCCGTTCAGCGCCAGCATGCCCAAAACGGTGGTCAGCGCCGCCGCCAGCACGGTCATTTCAAAAGTAATGACAATGAACGACGGCCAACTGTTGTAGGGCCTGCCGCCGATGTTCAGCGGAAAGCCGATGACGTTGGGATAGTACTGAAGAAAGAATCCGCCGAAGCATCCGATCAGGCCGCCGATCAACACCAGCCGGGGCAGACCTCGCTCCTCATGGCCAAGCGCTTCCACCAAGCCTTCCACGGGCAGCGGGGAGAAAGCGTCCATGCGGCGGTACCCGGCCTCACGAGCGGCGTGAGCGGCGGCCAGCAGGTCATCCGGGTTGTCGAATTCGGCCATCAGGCCGTAGAGTGGGCGTCGTTTCATCAGGTTTCGGCGTGTGCTCGCATTAGCTCATTTAAAGAATAGGGTTCAAGGTTAAAGGTTGAAGGACGAAGGCTAGGCTGGCCGTCAACCTTTACCCTTCACCCTTTAGCCTTTAACCTTCGCCATTGGCCGCCTGGCCCTAATCTCGGGTCCGGTTTCTAGTCTCTCGCCTCCGCCCTATGCGGCACCATGCCGCGCATTTCAAATATCGAAATCATGGGCAAAAAGCGGACAAACAGGAAAAACATCGCGAAGAACAGTCCGATCGTTCCCAGATAAGTCATCCAGTCATAGCGAGTCGCCGTATACATCCCCCACGAGGAGGGCAGGAAGTCGCGGTGCAAGCTGGTGACGACGATAACGTAGCGCTCCAGCCACATCCCCACGCTCACGACGAGGGAGATAAGGAACAACGCCACCACGTTCCGCCGCACGCGGCCGGACCAAAGCGCCTGCGGAACCACGATATTGCAAAAGAGGAGCGCCCAATAAGCCTTGGCATACGGCCCCACCATCCGGTTCACCGTCATGTACTGATCAAAAATATTGCCGCTATAAAAGCCCATGAAGGCTTCCATGATGTAGCCGTAGGCGACGATCAGGCCCGAGGCGAGCATGACCTTAGCCATGTTGTCGAGATGCCGCAGGGTGACGAAATCTTGCAGGTTGTAAAAGGCCCGCAGAGGAATGGCCAGGGTCATGACCATGGCAAATCCGGCGTAAATGGCTCCGGCGACGAAGTAGGGCGGGAAGATGGTGCTGTGCCAGCCCGGCACGATGCCGGTGGCGAAATCGAAGCTGACCACCGTGTGGACGGAGATGACCAGCGGCGTCGCCAGTCCCGCCAGGAGCAGCGAGGCGGTTTCGTGGCGGTGCCAATGGATGGCCGAGCCGCGCCAGCCCATGGCCAGGATGCCGTAAAGAATCTGGGCCAGGCGGTTGCGGGCGCGGTCGCGCAAGGTCGCCAGGTCGGGAATCAGCCCGATGAACCAAAACAGCAGGGAGACGGTGGCGTAGGTGGAGACGGCGAAGACGTCCCAAACCAGCGGGCTGCGGAACTGCGGCCAGGTCCCCATGGTGTTGGGATAGGGGAACAGCCAATAGGCCAGCCAGGGCCGGCCCACGTGAATCAGCGGGAAGACGCCGGCGCAGCAGACGGCAAAAATGGTCATAGCCTCGGCGAAGCGGTTGATCGAGGTGCGCCAGCGCTGGTGGAGGAGCAATAGAATCGCGGAAATTAGCGTGCCGGCGTGGCCGATGCCGATCCACCAAACAAAGTTGATAATCGCGAATCCCCAGCCGACGGGGATATCGATACCCCACACCCCCACGCCGATGGCGAGCAGGACGGTGACCGCGTAGAGCAGCCCCATGACGAGGAGGAAGGCAATGCCGAACCCGAGGTACCAGCCCCGCGGCGTCCCTTGCGTGAGGACGATGCTGCTGATCTTGTCGGTGACGGAACCATAGGTGTACCCCGGCTCGATCAGCGGGTGTTCCGCCGGCGGAGGGACAGGTTCGTGTCCTGGGGCGCCCATCTCTACTCCTGAATCTCCGGATTGGGGTTCCTCAGCCGCGCCAGATAGGTGGTGCGCGGCCGGGTGTTCAATTCCGTCACCAGGCCGTAATGGCGCGATTGCGCCTTGAGCTTCGAGACCCGGCTGTTCGGATCGTTGATGTTGCCGAAGACGATCGCCTGCGTTGGGCAGGCTTGCTCGCAGGCGGTGACGATCTCGCCATCGCGGACCGGGCGGTCTTCTTTCTCCGCCTCGATTTTGGCGGCGTTAATGCGCTGGACGCAGTAGGTGCATTTTTCCATGACGCCCCGGCTGCGCACGCTCACGTTGGGATTGCGCAACCCGAACAGGCTGGGAGTATTCCAGTCGGAGAACAGCAGGAAGTTGAACCGGCGGACCTTGTAAGGGCAGTTGTTGGAGCAGTAGCGCGTCCCGATGCAGCGGTTGTAGGTCATCTCGTTTAGCCCCTCGGGGCTGTGGGTGGTGGCGCCCACGGGACAGACAACCTCACAGGGGGCATTCTCGCAGTGCATGCAGGGGACGGGCTCGTGGTAGGTCTCCGGGTTGTCCGGGGCGCCCCGGTAATAGGTGTCGACGCGGATCCAGTGCATCTCGCGCCCGGCGTTTACCTGCTGCTTGCCGACCACCGGGATGTTGTTCTCAGCCTGGCAGGCCAGCACGCAGGCGTTACAGCCGGTGCAGCTATTCAAATCGATAGCCATTCCCCAGGCATAACCCTCATACTTAAAGCCCGGGTAAAGCGAGCGCGCTTGGGAAGTCTTTTCCTCGGGGTCTTTGGCAAAGTCGGGATTCTTGCGGAATTCCTCCAGGGTGGCGACGCGCACCAGTCCGCGCTCGAAGGCGGCGGCGCTTTCCTCGGCGCGTTCCTCGCCGTGGGCGTCGATGGCATGGTGATGCTGGGTCCCGGCCAGGAGATAATTTTCGCCGGTCTTGACGATGTCGAGCCCGCCCGCAAACCAGGGCCGGTCAGAGCTCCGCAGGGCGTAAGCGTCGAAGCCCACACCGGTGCCCACACGCCCGGCGCGGCGCCGTCCGTAGCCCAAGTGCACCGTCACGCACTCCGCGGGCTGGCCCGGCATGATCCAGATGGGCGCGCGAGCCGTTCGCCCGCCAGAGCGCAGCTCAACCACGTCGCCATTGGCCAGGCCCAGCCTCGTAGCCGTGGCGGGGCTCACGCAGGCGGCGTTGTCCCACGTCAGCTTGGTGAGCGACTTGGGCAACTCCTGCAACCAGCCGTTGTTCGCGAAGCGGCCGTCCCACACGGTGGAGTCGGGACGAAACATGATCTCCATGCCGCCTTCGGGTTGTAGGGCCGAAGGGCGTTCGGCCTCCGGGCGAACACCGTTCGCCCCCACATCTTTCTTCAACGATACCGGCTTGGCAGGCAGCGCGCTCCCCGCCATGACGCCATCGTGCAGGGTGGTCTCCCAGAACTCTTCGAACCCTTGCGAGGCATCGGCCCGCTGGACTGGCGATTTTTTATCGCCGCCCTTGAGATTCTGGCTATTCCAATAGTCGCGAACGATGTCGTGACTGGTGCGGTCGGCCTGGCCCAGCAGAATGGCCAGCAACTCGTGCGCAGATTTTCCATCATAGAGTGGAGCAATAAGCGGTTGAATAATAGAAACTGTTCCGTCATAAGCGCGCGTGTCGCTCCAGGATTCCAGATAGTGCGCCTCGGGCACGTGCCAATGACACAGCTCGGCGGTCTCATCGTCGTAGAGGCCCAGGTGGATTCGCAGGCCCACCTTCAGGAGGTGGCTGGCAAAATCGAGGTCCGCCGGGGCGCTGTACACGGGATTGCCGCTCAGAATCAGCAGTACCTCGACGAGCCCGGATTTCATGTCCGCCACCAAGTCACGCAGCGATGCTATCTGGTCACAAGGATTGGCCTCGATCGGCTCGGTGTAAACTACGCTTGTTCCTATGTTGTTGAGAACATGGTTGATGGCGTGCGCCAGCGCGTGAACGGTGGGCGGCTGGTGGTCGCCGACCACTACGCAGGCAGCCCCGCCATGCTGCTTCAGGTCGCGCGCCAGCGCTGACAGCCATTTAGCAGGTACGGTGGCGGGAAGCGCAGGCGCTTCGCCCGTGGTCACGCCAAGTTCTTTCGCCAGGGCATACGCGAGGGATTCGATCTCGCTGGCGCGCAGCGGCAACCGGTGGTCGGCCATTGTGCCGGTAACCGACGGCGTGCTCTCCACCACGTAGAGGCGGTTCATGCTGGCAGGAGTTGCGGCCAAGCGGTGCTTGTCCGCGAAGTCGCGCGCGGAGCGCAGCGAGCCTGGGCCGGAATTAAGGAAGTCCGAATCGAGAGAGAGAATGACCTCAGCGCGGTCGAAGCGATAAATCGTATTGACGTACTCGCCGAAGGCGAGGCGGGCTCCGGCACGGACGTTGTCGCGGCCGGCAGGCTCGAACTGGTGCCACTTCGCCTGGGGGAATTCCGCGAGGACAGCGCGAAGCTGGGAAGCCAAAGTGGGAGATGTGACAGTTTCCGTCAGGATCCTCAAACCCGCGCCCTTGCGGCTCTTCTGCGTGGCGCGAAGGTTGTTTAGCGTAGCCAGAAAAGCGCTCCAGCTGCCAATGTGCCCCTCGTTCACCAGCACCTGCGAGCGGTCAGGGTCATAGAGCGTCAAGATCGACGCCTGCGCGAAGATATCCGTCGCTCCGAGACTGCCCGGGTGCTGGGGATTGCCTTCTATTTTGGTGGGCCTTCCCATGTGGCTTTCCACAAGCAGGCCCGTGGCAACTCCGCCGAAGGGCATGGCGGTGGCATAGAAGAGCGGCTTGCCGGGAATGAACTCCTCGGGCTGGCGAACGTAAGGGACGATCTTTTGCGTGGGGAGTTTGGTGCAGGCCGTCAAGCCCGCCAGCGCTGCCGACGCGCCCATCAGTTTCAGCGCGTCGCGGCGGCTGACCCCTGTTGGCGCCTGAGCGGCCCCGCGTGGAAACTCGTGACGCAGGGATTCCTTGAACTCTTCCGTGTCCGCGAGCTCGGCGAGGCTTCGCCAGAAGCGCTTTCCGCTCCCCGATGACGTGTATCGCGGAGAACCGAACTGGGTGCGATCAACGGCGTCTTTTCTGTGGCCTGAAGTATCCATAGGCGCTTTGCACAACACTCGCTAGCGATGACAGGTCGAGCAATTCGTCAGGCTTTGAATCTTGTATTCCTTCACCAACTTCATCCCCAGAGCGATCTGGTCCGCCGGCGGGTGGTAATCCGCGCTGAAAACGAACTGGCGCGGCCGGACGTAGCGCTCGGGATGACGATGACAGTCCAGGCACCACTCCATCTGGAGGGTGTTGGCCCGCCAGGTGAGCGGCATCTCGGCGATCGGGCCATGGCAGGTGGTGCAGCCCACGCCCTTCTTGACATGAATGCTGTGGTTGAAATAAACAAAATCCGGGAGGGCGTTGACGCGCGTCCACTCCAGGGAATGGTCCGTGCGGAAGCTCGCCCGGACGGGTTCGAGCATGGGGCTGTTGATCCAAATCTGCGAATGACAGGTCATGCACGTAGAGGTAGGGGGAAGCCCCGCGAAGGCGGAGTCCTCCACCGACGTGTGGCAGTAGCGGCAATCGATCCCGAGTTCCCCCACGTGGTGCCGGTGACTGAAGGGGACGGGCTGGTTGCGCGCCACATTGACCTCGGTGAAATAGGAGGACTTGCCAATCAGGTAGGCGGCGTAGCTGAGCAACCCCAATATGAACACCGCGCCGTAGATGCTCAGGCGCGAGAGTGTGTTGGTGCTCCGGTGGAATACCTGGGACATGCGGACGCCCGCGAGCCGGCCTGGAAATCCCTATGCGTTTGTTCTTTGGTGATAGTCCGCTAAACCTTATAGCGAAGTTTCATTATATACGGCTCGGGGGATTTAGCAAGCAGCATATTGACGGGGCGGCGCAAGGTAGATAGTATCGAAGCATCAGGACACCAGATTCTCCTATGATCGGAAAAACCATATTCCATTATCGCGTGCTCGAGAAGATCGGCGGCGGGGGGATGGGTGTGGTTTATAAGGCGGAGGATCTGAAGCTGCACCGCTTCGTGGCGCTCAAGTTTCTGCCCGAGGGGCTTGCCAAGGACCAGCAGGCGCTGCAGCGCTTCCAGCGCGAAGCCCAGGCCGCCTCCGCGCTGGACCATCCGAACATCTGCACCATATACGATATCGGCGAGCAGGACGGCCAGCCCTTCATTGCCATGCAGTACCTGGAAGGGCAGACGCTCAAGCACCGGCTGGCCGTAGGGTCAGGCCTTGTGCCTGCCCCAGGGCGGCCACAAGGACCAGGCCTACAACTCGACGAGTTGCTTGACCTCGCCACCCAGATTGCCGACGCGCTGGACGCGGCGCATCAAAAAGGCATCATCCATCGCGACATCAAGCCGGCCAACATTTTCGTGACCGCGCGAGGGCAGGCCAAAATTCTGGATTTTGGTCTGGCCAAATTGACCGGCGCCGTGGCCGTGGGGACGAGTCAGGAGTCCCCCATCCAGGACACACCAACGGCCACCATGGACCCCGGCGCTCTCACCAGCCCGGGCATGACGCTGGGCACCATCGCCTACATGTCTCCCGAGCAGGCGCGCGGCGAACAGCTTGACGCTCGCACCGACCTGTTTTCCTTCGGCGCCGTCCTCTACGAGATGGCCACGGGGAAGCCGCCTTTCACGGGCAACACCTGGGCGGTGATTGTGCATGCCCTCCTCGGAGAGACGCCGGTCCCCATGCGGAGTATGAATCCCAGCGCGCCAACGGAACTGGAGCGCATTGTTGGCAAGGCTCTGGAAAAAGACCGGGCAGTTCGTTATCAGTTTGCCGGCGAGATGTTAAAGGATTTGAAGCAGCTCAGGCGCGAATCGGATTCTGGACGGTTCGGAATCCCGGCCACCAGCGCGGAGCCGGGAGAATCAGTTGTGGGCCCTCGCCCCTTTGCAGCGGAGGGCGTTTCGCGAGCCTCGACGCGTGAGAAGGCCCAAGCTGGCCGACGAATTCCGCGCTGGTTTCCCGCCGTAGTAGTCGCACTGGCGATTGCGGTGGCGGCCGGAGCCTTTTTCTACTTCCGCTCGCGCTTTCGCTCAAAGCTCACCGAGAAAGACACCATCGTCCTGGCTGACTTCACAAACACTACCGGCGATCCCGTCTTCGACGGCACGCTGCGCCAGGGGCTATCGGCGCAGTTGGAGCAGTCTCCGTTCCTCAACCTGCTCTCCGACGAGCGCATTGCCCAGACGGTGGCGCTTATGGCGCAGGCCAAGGGCGCGCGCCTCACCCACGATCTGGCGCGCCAGGTTTGCCAGCGCGCCGGCGGCGCGGCCACCCTCGAAGGTTCGATCTCGAGCCTCGGCAACGAGTACGTGCTGGGCCTCCGAGCCGTGAACTGCCACAGTGGCGATCTGCTGGCCGAGGAACAGGTGACAGCCAATGGCAAGGAACAAGTCCTCAAAGCGCTGGGCGAGGCTGCCACGCGGATGCGCCAGAAACTGGGCGAGTCGCTGTCCACGCTGCAAAAGTTCGATGCCCCGCCCGAAAATGTCACCACGCCCTCCCTGGAAGCGCTGCAAGCTTACAGCCTGGGCTGCCGTACACAGATGGTCGAGGCTGATTGGTCTGCCGCCATCCCTCAGTTCCAGCGGGCCATCAGCCTGGACCCGAATTTCGCCATGGCCTACGCGCGCCTGGGAACCCAGTACACCAATTTGGGCGAAACCGCCCACGGCGCTGAAAGCGCCCGCAAGGCGTACGAGTTGCGCGAGCGGGTAAGCGAGCGGGAGAGGTTCTACATCGACTCGCACTACGAGCAATACGTCATCGGAGACCTCGAGGCCGCCCGCAAAACTTATGAGTTGTGGGCACAGACTTACCCGCACGACGACATCCCCCCTGGCAACCTCGGCGCTGTCTACGG
>Ga0187771_10002436_pt1 | contig 12796 bp, 11 predicted proteins | sample 0116_SJ02_MP15_1_FD_133139 | JGI IMG/M metagenome (GOLD analysis project Ga0187771, IMG submission 133139) | Tropical peat soil microbial communities from peatlands in Department of Meta, Colombia - 0116_SJ02_MP15_10_MG | ecosystem: Environmental > Terrestrial > Soil > Wetlands > Peat | place... | reverse complement strand
GAGATCGATCGGATTCTATGGCATAGTTGATTTGAGATGCGGACAAAAAGGTTTCACCTCTCACCCATGGCATTTGCTGGTTGATTTCAGCAATAACCACCTTCGCAACCTTAGCCATTGCAAAAGTATGGTCCACGGAGACTCCGAGACTCATGCGTCCATCCGGACCAGGGGGGGACACCGAAATTAAAGCCACATCCAACGGAAGTATCTTCTCACTAAACAGAGAAGGAATATCAGAATAGCGGCATGGAATATAATCAGCCTTCCCTACCCTTGCCGCCTCCGTTAATATAGGGTCCATCATAAATGTCTTCCAAGTGAAATGAGTCCCTCTATCGATTTCCCAAATACGCTTAGAACTAAGTTGAATCATCCCTACAAGCTGGGCACCCTTAAAACGGGTATGAGCTTCAGTAAGCCCTTCCATGAGTGTCTGGGGCTCACCACATGCGTTCCCCAGACCTACAATTCCATCCGGGGGAATCAAAGATATGGCCTCTTCTACCTTGACAATCTTCATTCTTATTTAGGGTATAAACAAGTAATACGTTAAAAAAATAAGAAAAAATCAAAACCGTTATAATAGTGGAAATCCAAAACAATGAAACCTTTTCTACAAGTTCTAAATCTCACATCAGGTCTCGGAAGTCGCTAGGGATCTTCAGGCGAGAGCGATTTGCTTTCTTAATTCCCATAGCGTCATCACCTATAATTAGGCGCATGATATTAGCTGTCCCTTCACCAATTTGGTAAAGTTTTGAGTCCCGGAAATATTTTTCTACTGGAAGATCTAAGGAGTATCCCATACCCCCATGAATTTCCATGGCCCACCCGGCAGCGCGCACGGCGGCCTCTCCTGCAAAGTATTTGGCAATCGCGATCTCCCTGGTAAAGGGTCTTCCCTGATCATTCAGCCAAGCTGCGTACCGTACTAATAAACGAGCTGCCTCTGTATACGTAACCATATCTGCAATGATCTGTTTAACCATCTGATAATCCGCAATAGGGCGTCCAAACTGTACACGTTCTTTTGCATACTTTATTGAGGCGTTAAGGCAAGCCTGACAAATTCCTAAGGCTCCGCTACTTACACTGATTCGACCTCTGTCCAAGGCGGTCATGGCGACCTTAAAACCGCCTCCCCATTCCCCTAAGAGATTCTCTTTGGGCGCTACGACGTCCTCAAGAAAAATCTCCGCAATGGGCGAGGATTTATCGCCAAGTTTTGGAATTTCCTGGGCTTGCCATCCGGGTTGATCTGTCTCAACGACGATGGCACATAAACCATGATGCTTGAGGGATCGGTCAAAAGTGCAATAAACCACCGCATAATCCGCAATATTTCCATTAGAGATCCATGTCTTAGTCCCCTTTATGAGGTAGTGATCACCCTTGTCCACCACCTCGGTTTCAATGGCCGAAATATCTGATCCAGCATTGGGTTCCGAGAAACATGTACAACCCAACTTCTCGGCTGTAAACAATTTTTTGACATACTTCCTGCGAACTGTATCATTACCCCATTCCATCATCGTATAGGGCACGGTAAGGGCCTGAAGGTTGAAAAGGCTACGCAGACCAGAATCATAAGTGGAGACTGCTTCACAGACAAGTGAGTGGGCCAGAAAACCTAGATCCGATCCTCCTAAGCCGACAGGAAATGCACACCCAAAAAAACCTAGAGAACCCATTCTCCTTACTAGTTCTCGATCAAACTCCTCTCTTTTTAAATTAGGAGCAATTTCTTTTGTCGCAAAATCTTTGACTGCCTGCACCATAATTTTCTGTTCTTCTGTCAGATCAAAATTCATAAAGTTCTCCCGCCGTAATTTCTTTAGACACTAAGAAGATAATCGCTTACCTCTATAAGAAAGGGATTTCTTCGCCAACCTATTAGATTTCATCTGGGCTAATAATTTGTTGAGGCCCAATCGATGTTCTTCTGTCTTCATGGCTTCGCGAAAGACCATCGCTTCATGCTGTATGACTTGATCCAGAGTGGATTGCATTCCATGGCGGAGAATCTCTTTTGCCCTTTGTACGGTATTAGGTGGCATAGAGGCAATTTGTCTGGCCATTTTTCTTGCCTCGGCCATTAGCCGGTTATGGGGGAAGATATAATTAACGGCTCCTATTTCTAATGCCTCCTGAGCATCAAAGGGCCTAGCAGTGAAAATAAGCTCTGCCGCTTTGCCATATCCTATTAGTCTGGGCAGAAAATAGCTGCTACATAATTCTGGAGTAATTCCTATTCTGACAAAAGCACAGCTAAATTTCGCCCTTTGAGAGGCAAGGCGAATATCACAAATTAGGGTTATGGTAAAGCCGCCTCCATAAGCTAGCCCGTTGATCGCTGCTATGATTGGTTTGGGGTACTGTATAAAAGCTCTCGGAAGATCAATTGACCCAAATCTCGACTTTTTCCTATGGTGCATATCACTCTCTTGAAGCTCGATAAATCTGTTCAGATCGGCACCGGCGCAAAAACCTCGACCCCGTCCGGTTAGAATCAAGACGCGGACGTGATCATCTTCTTCGGTCTCTTTAAGAACCTGGATCAGCTCATTCCTCATCATTTCATTCAGAGCATTTAAAATGTCGGGCCTGTTCAAGTAGATAAAAGCAATCCCCTCTTCCCTGATCAATTCAATGGTTTTATATTTCATCATTTTCCCCTTTCAAAAAATCCTGTGGCTTAATTTGGGCTTCATCTTATCTCATTACCATACTCTCTTTGACACTACCAATTCTTTATATATCTTCTCTCTCCTATTGGATTCTGCTTAACGACCTTTCCATTCCGGCCTTCTTTTTTCCTTGAAGGCCTTTGGACCTTCAACATAATCCTCACTGTGACGACAAAACATACCCATTGTATTTGATAAGGCTATTTCTTCCGGGTTAGGTGTTGTTACATATCTCGATATCTCTTTTATCTTTTTTACAAGAAATGGACTTAACGTGTTGATCTCGTCCGCGTACCTTTCCGCCTGATCTATCAAATCTCTTGGGGAAACAATTTTATTCACATAACCACTTCGGTAAGCATCTTCAGCGGTTATGCTACGACCGAGCATTATTAGCTCAATAGTGATTGCAGGAGGGAAATGTTTCGCAAGTAAAGGAGGAATCCCAAGACCTATAGGAACTCCGACCTTCACTTCGGGCATACCGAAGATCGCAGTGTTAGAAGCAACCCTAATATCGCTAGCCGCTAATGTCAGCAGAAAACCAGCACCTAGGCAATAACCACTGATCGCAGCAATAACAGGTTTTTTCACATTTAACCCAAATGTTTCTAAGTTGTTTAGAGGCAAATCAGCAATTGGTTCCTTTTTCCTGAATTCTGCCAATTCGATGAGGTCCTGTCCCGACGAAAAATTCTCTTCTCCACCTGTTAAGATAGTCGACCATATGTCATCGTCTTTTTCTATTTCTTCCCATGCGTGACAAAGATCCTGCCTCATACCCAAATCAATAGCATTTCTTTGTTCAGGGCGATTTAGAATAACATATGCAGTCTTCCCTCTTTTCTCAAAAATAATTCCTGCCATTTTTCTCTCTTGGCTGTAGGTCAGATTCGAGTCGCCGGATAAGGAAGCGGATGGTTATCCAGGAATGATGGAGGTATCCCAGCAGGAGTGACTCCTGCTTTTCCGCTTGGCCCTATCGCCCTTTCCACTGCGGCTTTCGCTTCTCGGCGAAGGCTCGTGGCCCTTCTATGTAATCCTCTGATTCGTGCATCGTGGCAATGCCAGAGAAGACCTTTGGAATGGCCTCCTCAAGCGGAAGGTTCAGGCCTAACAGAACCGATTCCTTAGCCGCTCTCACAGCTAATGGGGCACATTCCAGTATCTCTGCTGCCCAGCGCTCGGCAGCGGGCATCAATTGGGCCAAGGATACCACCTCGTTGACTATGCCCAAGCGATAAGCCTCTTGGGCAGAAATACGCCGTCCAGTAAGGATCAGTCCCATGGCGAGATGGTATGGTATCTGGCGCGGAAGCCGGACGGCCCCACCAGCGCGTGCCATCAGTCCAAACCGTGGCTCAGGAAGCCCAAAGGCTGCATTTTCTGCGGCCACAATGATATCGCAGGCTAGTGCAATTTCAAAGCCTCCACCCAGTGCAAGACCGTTAACTGCAGCGATCATAGGCTTGAAACAGTCATAGCGCCGGGTGACCCCTCCGACGCCACCCTTAAGGGCATTGCGCATCTTGCGCATGGTTTCTGCACCATGCTCGGCCTGCCATTTGAGGTCGTTTCCCGTACAGAAGGCTCTGTCTCCAGCGCCCGTCATGATGGCTACCCACGCTTCCGGGTCGGATGAGAAATCATTGAACGCCTGGTCCAGTTCCCCGCATGCAAGGGGATGCAAGGCATTCAACACGGTGGGCCTATTTATGGTAACAATGGTGAGGTGTCCTCTCTTCTCCACCTTTATAAACTCGTATGACATAGCCCATGTCCTCCTTAGAAATAGCGTATCCTTGAAGGGCTTCCAACAGTTTCACTCCGACAATGAAGACTCCCCGGGTGCGCGAAGCGTAGAGTTCACTCGCATTTAGATAATCGCTTTCAAATAGATCCTCATGAAAATCCCCAAATGTAAAGCTATTCCGGAGGACCTTCAAAAGGTATAGGCTTCGACACCTCCTTGCCATTTATCTTTAGAAAAGGCTCAGAGGCCGACGAAGGATAAGTCCGTTTGATAACGTCTATGACTCTTTTCGCCCCTTCATTGATATGTTTCTCCATCAGATACCGTACGCGAGCGGTATCTCTGTCTCTGACCGCGGAGATGATCTCATTATGTTGTGCGACAGATGTCTCCCGCACTCCGGGAATGGAGAGCGCTAGAAACCAATACCTGGCAAATTGATCCCGGTGCATTTCAATGAGTCTCACAAGTCGCCTGTTTCCGCAGTTCTCCAAAAGCACACGGTGAAACTGTCTATTGCATCTCTGCCATTGCACTATGTCCTCAGTGATCTTCTCCATTGCCTCATTGAGGCGTTGCAACTCATCTATATGACCTTCTGAAAGATTCGGAGTTGCCAAAAACGACGCCAATCCTTCCAAATCCTGATGAATTCTGTAAGTCTCTTCGATCTCGCGGAGGGAGAGTCTGGCGACAGAGGCCCCCTTGTACGGAACCTCATTTACCAGTCCCTCAAAGGATAACTTCTTAATCACCTCGCGGATGACCGTCCGGCTCGTTCCCAAGCGCACCGCCAGCTCGGCCTCAATAAGGCGCGCTTCCGGCATCAGGTAGCCTGAGAGAATCTCATTCCTCAGGCTGTCATAAGCCGTATGTGTCTTGGATTTCCTTTCCATGTGTATCTCTTCCCGTCGAGTGTTTTCTTTTTTCCTTATTGGAATCGTCCCTTCTTCATGCCATCGTGGTTTTCATCGATGCCCGCCATGCGCCTTCTTCACTTGGTCTCGGTCGATCTCTCCGTCGGCAGTTTTGGGAAGCGCGTCAACGTAGATCACGTGATGGGGCTTTTTATAGCGGGCGATCTTGGAAGCCACGAAGTCGATGAGTTCCTGCGGTTCCAGCGTCTTGCCGTTTTTGAGCACACAAACAGCCTTGATGGCTTCTCCCCAATGCTTATCGGGAACCCCAATGACACTCACCTCGGCGACGGCCTCATGTTCCAGGATAGCCTTCTCAACTTCCGCAGGATATACGTTCTCCCCTCCGGGCTTAATTAATTCTTTCACAGACTTTCGCTTCACGTACCAGAGATACCCGTCCTGATCGAAACGACCCATATCTCCAGTGTGATGCCAACCATTCCGGAAGGTTTGAACATTGTCCTCTTCTCGACCCCAGTACCCGAGAAATACTGTGGGGGAGCGCACACAAATCTCTCCCAGAGTGCCCGTCGGGACTTCCCTATCATACTCATCAAATAAAACCACCTTAGCCATGTAGGACGGCTTCCCAGCGCTTCCCGGCCGTTCTTCAAAGAGGGAAAAGCTCACGCCCGCTACCTCGGTCTGTCCATAGCCGGTCCAGTACTGAGCGTGTGGAAAGAGGCGGGAGAAGCGCTGAATGTTCTCTGGATGGTCAAGCCCCATGACGTGGCGAAGACTGGTAAGATCATAAGAGCCATTTTCATATTGGTCCATAAGTGTCTTCAGAATTGGAGCAAAGTTGATAAAGATGGTTCCCCTCTCCCTCTGAATAAGTCGAATGGTCAGCTCCGGATCGAATCGCTCTAGGACTACGTTTTTACCCCCCGCGTGCATCACGGCCATGGCAGTACCAAACCCACCCACATGGAATAGGGGAAGGAAGCAGATGTGGCAGTCCGCAGGGCTGAGCGTGTAGCGGCACATATTGAGGAGGTTTCCAAAGATAACGTTGGTCTGGCTCAGGATTGCACCCCGTGGGTGCCCTTCCACGGCAGCGGTATGCATGATGACGAACCCGGTATCTGGTGCAACATTCACCTCTGGCTGGATCTTCGATGAGGAGCACAGACTCTCGAAGGGGAGGAATCCTTCCTGGGTCTCACCACCACCTATGTTGTAGCATCGCTCAACAAACGACATCTCCCGTACTAGTGCAGATACCGTGCTTTGATGATCGCGCCCCGCAAAGACAAGCTTGGGCTCACAGTCACTCAAGATAAAAGCCACTTCCTCAGGCTTGAGCCGCCAGTTCACGGGCAGAACAATGGCCCCGATCTTGGCAGCGGCTCCATACAGTATCATATACTCATGCGAGTTGTGGGCCACAACGGCCAAGCGATCTCCGACGGTGACGCCAGCTTCGAGGAGACCGCTAGCAACCTGGTCGCATTTCTCCTTATAGCCTTGATGGGTGAGTCTCACCTTGTTAAAGACGATAGAGTCCTGGTTTGGACGAAGCCGGGCATTGTTAGAAATAACATCATAAATTGTTAAGTCACGGACACCTACCGTCTTTCTTTCCATGGAGCTTGTCCTCCTAGGTTCTCTCTAGTGAAACTCCCTCCCCCTTGCAAATAGAACTTAAGGGAGTGACGTTTTCTAACCCTTGCACTCTTCGCCCCAACTGGGCTCATCCCTGCTTCAGGGAGGAGAGAGATTTACATCGTCTCCTCTTACCCGGAGAGCAATGGCAGAATCTGCCGTGCCTCCTCGACCGTGGCAACCTCGAACCCTAGCTCTTTGATGATGCGCGCCGCCCTCTCGACTAGTTCAGCGTTGCTGCGGGCCAAGACCCCCTTAAACAAATATACGTTATCCTCGAAGCCCACTCGGATGTTTCCCCCGAGGAGAATTCCCATGGCCCCCAGGGTAAATTGGTGGCGTCCAATGCCGATAACCTGCCAAGTATCGCCGCTGTTTAAAGATTCTGCTAGCGCCAATAGGTTTTTGAACGACGGTGGAATCCCTCCGATCACACCCATCACGAAGCTATACTGATATGGCGGAGGAACCAAGCCGGGTTTGCGAATCCATTCGTTGACATTTTGGACCATTGACAAGTCGTATACCTCGAATTCCGGCATGACTTTCAGTTCGCTCATCCGTCTTGCGAAGGTTTCCATAACTTCCGTTGGATTGAGAAAGAGCTTCCGGCCAAAGTTCATAGAACCTGCATTGAGGGAAGCAGAATCCGGCTGTAATTCCTCAACGGGCCGCAGGCGCTCCTCAGGGCCTAGTCCTAATCCGGTTGCACCGCCCCCGGAAGTGATTTGAATGATGATCGGGCAGCGTATACGAATTCCCTCAAGATATGAGCGGAAGATTTCTACATTTGCTGTGGGTCCCCCTGTCCTAGGATCGCGGGCGTGAAGATGGACAACAGATGCACCGGCATTGTAAGCACGTAAGGTCTCCTCAGCCACTTCTTCGGCGGTAATAGGTAGGTATGGGGTTTCTTCTCTCGTAGTTACGCTACCTGTGGGAGCTACTGTTATGATAACTTTTCGAGACATGAATGCCTGGTCCCCCTTTCTCTTAAGGTAGGGTTTACGAGCTTGTCGAACAACTGGAAATAAACGATATCATTGTTAGAAAAGTGACCCACATTAAAAGCTTATCTAATTTTGTCAAGGAGAATAGGGGATTCCACTAACATCTCTTGTTTTATCTACATTCTGTCGTTTCATTACAAAGGTTCAATCACGCTAAGACTCTGTAACCACCTTTAGCAACTTGTATCCAATTGCAGATTTTTCTTCTTCTTTTGACATGAACTGGACCTCAGTCTCAACATTGATGGCTTCTCTAATGCGGGTTATAAGTCTTTCTTTTAATTGAGATTCTGAGGCAGCAGTTGAGGGGCGTTGCACTCGCAAGATCAACTTCTCTTGAGGTTGTTCCTTTCTTTTTACGAGTTGGTAAGGAAGAAAGAGAAACTCATGAAACCCGTAAAGGACTTCCTCCACGTCATTTGTGAATATGACACGTTTTCCGACCGACACAGAGTGGGCCGCTCTCTCAGACAGGCCTATTCGCATGCCAGTCCTCCCGCACGCACATCTTTCCGTTACAGTAAACCCAATATCGTCTGTCCTGAAACGCAATAAAGGAGTCCCTTCGGTAAGAAGTGGGGTCACTACCAACTCCCCGACGCACCCAGTCCCGGTTAGGTCTTTGCCCGTTTCAAGATCAATGACCTCAACCAAGAACGCGTCCTCTGGGATGTGGAAAGTTTCCCGCTGAGCGCTGCAGGTAGCCGTAGGAAGTCCTACATCGGTCATCGGATAAGCTTCATGAATGCAACCTCCCCAAAGGGATTCTATCCCTACGCGAAAAGACCTTGTCATACGTTGCCCTGCAACTAAAAGATACTGCAGTTTCGGCAGAAGAGATTTCAGCCGCTCCCCGTATTTTTCCGTTATTTGAAGGAGTGGCCTAGGGGATAAATAAAACCCATGAACATCCATCCACTGCGAAAGGACTTCAATGGGAAAAACCTCCTCTCCCGGAATGGGCATGCTGAAGTGGTAAACGTTGACACCAGCAACTCGCAACCCCTCCACGAGTGCTTTTGCGAAGTTGTTCCATCCTCCCATGGTGGCGCACCCCACCGTGTGTTCCTTCCTAGCACCAATCTGGTACCAGCATCGGGCTGTCAGGCTTCCAAGCATGTCCACATCCGCACGCGTCAGCCCGTAAATGGATGGAACGCCCGTCGTTCCTCCCGTTCTGCAGAGGTGAACGATCTCTTCAGGGGGGACACACAATAAGCCGCCGTACGGATCTTTAGTCCTCTCTCTCTCGGCTCTTATCTCGTCTTTGTTAGTCAACGGAATAAGTTTTTTGAATGCATCAATATCTCGGATGGAAACCACATCTTCCCGGAAGACGCTCAGCTTTTTTTTGTAAAAGGGAGAGCGCTCCAGAATGTACTTGAGAAAATCCTTGAGACGCTCCCACTGAAGGGCAAGAAGCTCCTCTTGCGGGAGGGTCTCGACTTTTTCATCCCAATATGTGATCTTCTTTCCGGTACTCATTTGTTCCCTCCACAGGAGGCTTATGCCCCTCGTTTTAGCTCCCTGGCGATGATCCACTTCTGGATCTCCGACGTTCCCCCACCGATCTCGCCCAGTTTTGCATCTCTGTAGTACCGCTCCACTGGATAGTCTTTGATGTAGCCGTACCCTCCGTGAATCTGTACCGCGTCTCTCGCACTCTTCACTGCGATCTCGGAAGCAAAAAGCTTGGCGATGGCCGCCTCTCGTACAACCTTATTGCCCTGCTCACACAACCAGACAACCTTGTGGGCGAATGTGCGAGCAATCTCCAAGTTCATTGCCATTTCGGCAAGCATCCCCTGAACAAACTGAAAAGAGATGATCGGTTTCCCAAATTGAACCCTCTTCCGAGCATAGGGGACCGAAGCATCAAAACAGGCCTGAGTAATTCCTGTGGCTGTAGCAGCTGCTAACGCTCGTTCCGCATCCAAAGTGTTGAACATATCCGTAAAGCCCTCCTCCTCGGTTCCAAGCACCTGCCCCTTAGTTGCAACTACATCATCAAGAAAAATCTCTCCCGTAGGAGAACATCTCATCCCAAGCTTGTCGAAGGGCTCACCCGTGCTAAGCCCCTCCATCCCCCGCTCAAGGATAAAATTGGTTCCACCTTTGATGCTCCGCTCTCCACTTGTGCGACTTATTACAATAAAATAGTCCGCAATGGGGGCATTGGTAATGAAGGTCTTGCTACCATTAATAATGAAATGGCCCTCATCTCGTCGGGCCCTCGTCTGAATGCCCAGAGTATCTGAGCCCGCGTTAGGCTCGGTCAGCCCATACGCGGCGAGCTTCTGACCCCGAATGACTGGTGGGATATATTTACTCTTCTGCTCCTCAGTCCCAAGTTTAGAAATAAAATAACAAAAATTCAGAGCGCATATTGCAACCGATACTCCCATCCCGCCGGCGGACCTACAGAATTCTTCCTTGATGATGTAGAAACTCAGGAGATCAGCGCCGGATCCTCCGTACTTCTCAGGAATCATGGCGCCAATGAAGCCTTCTTTACCTGCTTTTTCGTAGACTTCCATTGGAAAACGCGCCGTTCTATCGATCTCATCGGCTATCGGATCCAGTTCCCCTTTGCAGAATTCCCGGATACTGTTCTGGATCATCTGATGCTCAACACTCAGGCCAAAGTCCATCTATTCTCCTTTGCTCTGCCCTAATTCGACCTTGCTTTCTGAACCGGGCGAAAAAATTCAATGTCCAGTATGTTTCCGCTCCTCTTCTCACGGAAGACTGCCTCTACCCTCATGCCCATCTTCAGATCATTTCCACCTACTCCATCCAGAAGATGAAGGAGAGCAGTATCCGCTCGATCGAGTCTGATTAGTCCATAGATTATCGGAGCCTTGGCTGGATGTACAGGTAGTGAGTAATGCGTAACAGTGTAACTCTGAAGTACACCTTCCTTCCCGACCTCAACCCATTCTTCAAGCTTACTAAAGCACCTCCCACAGATTGGCTCAGGAGGCACGTAGACCATCCGACATTGGGGACACCGTATGCCCAAGATCCGGGCTTCCTCCCTCAATGCCAGAAAAAATCGTGTTGCAACAGGGCCGGGGAAATACCGATAGGGCATTGCGATCCTGCCCTCGGCCACATACGGATCGAGGCTAAGGATCTTCAACCGTTCGCTTGGGGTGATGTATTTGATTAAGTCTGAATAGGCGCTGGGTTTCTTTAATTCCACTGTAGACCTCCTACGGGATAGTTCGAAAATGAATGATATCTTCTATGGAAGCCGTCCGTTCCTCATGTGGTCGGAACACGGCTTCGACCCGCATACCAACGCTAACCTTTTCGGGATCCTTTTCCTCGAGTCTGTGGAAGAAGGCCACGTCCGGTCCCCCGTCTAACACAATAGCCGCAATGGTGTATGGTACAGGCCTCATATCGCCAATGCCAGCGTCGTACATTGGATCAACTACGAAACTAAACGAGATCACTGTCCCTTTGTGAGACAGTTCCACCCAATCTTCTCCCATGTGGATATGGCACCGGCCACAGATCGGCGCAGGGGGCAACTGAAGCCGACCGCACGACGGGCAACGGTTGGCGATAATTCTACAGTCCTTTAGGGCACGAAGAAAGGCCCCTAAGTGAGGCCCCGCACTCCATCGGTACCGTAAATCCAAGGGAATGATGATTTCCAATAATTCTTCCATCTCCTCCTCCTAAAGGTTCTTCGAAAGCAAGAAAATAACGATCCAGCCACACGCCCCCCAAGCGCAGGCGAGGGCTGTTTCGACTTTTTTCGTCACCTGACGCTCCCCCGCTTCTTCTCGCAATTGAAGGGCGGCTTCTGCGACGCGGATCACACCCGAGGCACCGATAGGATTCGTGGAAACAACTCCTCCCGAGGGCTCTATAGGGATCTCCCTTTCGATGCGGATAGACTCCTTCTCAATAAGACGCCATGCTTGCCCCTTCTCGCAGATGGAAAAAAGCTCCATCCAGGAGAAGAGAGCCCAAGAGGAAGGAGTATAGAGTTCCCAGACGTCTATTTGCCGCGGCGGGCTGGTAATCCCGTTCCTTTTGTATATTTTAGACGCGGCAACCTCGATTGAGGTGGGGGAGGGAATGGGTTCGACGCATCCACCCCTCCACACCGCTTGTTCTCGATGCGCAGTCTCCAAATCTTTAATCCACACGGGACGCTTTGGACTCTTCTTCGCGGACCTTTCGTTTGAAAGCACCAACGCGCACGCTCCGCACGAAGTGGGCGACATGTGGAGGAGTCTCACAGGCCAAACAATTATCCTTGACTTAAGGACATCCTCTACGGTAAGACGAAGCTTCAGATGGGCATGGGGATTTCGCCTGGCGTTGTCGGCCATGATAACTCTAGCGATGGCAGCGTGTTCTTCCTTGCAGCCGGACTCTTGCATGTACTTAAGACCCATTGTGGCAAAGATCCCGACCGCGCCGGCAGCTATCCCACGATCGTAAAGAGGTTCCCTCGCCGTGACCAGGGCGGCGATGGAAGGGACAGCATCTTGCTTCTGCCAACCAACAACGAGAACATGCTCGAAAAGGCCGGATGCTATGTGATGCCAGCCAGTGGCTACAGCAGTCGCACCACTGGTACCACCTGTGTTCATCTTCAAGCCCGGTTTCAGATATATGCCCGTGCTATCGACTACGATCCCGTCTGAAAGATAATGACCCTCAAATAGATCCATGTTATCGATGATCACCGCATCTATGTCTCGGATCGAGAGGTCTGCATCTTCGAGCGCGTTCGTCACGGCTTCGTTGATCATCTCCTCATGGCTGATGTCCGGTCGTATGTATTTGTGATCT
>Ga0187771_10002435_pt1 | contig 12801 bp, 10 predicted proteins | sample 0116_SJ02_MP15_1_FD_133139 | JGI IMG/M metagenome (GOLD analysis project Ga0187771, IMG submission 133139) | Tropical peat soil microbial communities from peatlands in Department of Meta, Colombia - 0116_SJ02_MP15_10_MG | ecosystem: Environmental > Terrestrial > Soil > Wetlands > Peat | place... | reverse complement strand
GTACGCGCCGAAGATTCCCAGCACACTGCCGATGGCCGCCCCGATCAATCGCTTCAGACTGATCAGCCGCAGCCGCCACTCGAAAAGGACAATACAGCTCCCGATGGCCAAGCCGATGCCAGCATCGGTCAAGCGTGGCAATCCGAACGGTTCGAGCAAGTAGCAGGTGATGGAGACAAAAACTATGAATAGCAGCCGCACAACAACCACATCCATTTTCGTACACCCCCGGGGCCCGGTTTAAGCCTGCGGCACAGGCTGCCAGTCCCGCACGAGTTGCTACTTACCAACGAGCTTGCAACTCTGTGATCTATGCGGAGCCAATAAAAGTCGAACCACTAAGAACACGGCTCCGAACTTTCCGTCCAGACATCGGACGGTGTTGCTCAAGCTAATCCATCCAAGTATATACCTGCTTTGTAGGTTGTATCCTTACTGTGGTCACATTAACAGGTGGTAGTGTTTATACGCCTCGGATGTAGCCTGCAGGACTTTTCAGCATGAAAGCCATTGTCATCAGTCGCTTAGGCGGACCGGAGGTGCTGGAAGTTCGGGATATGCCAGACCCTGTCGCCGCCCCTGGTACCGAGCTTGTTCGTGTGCAGGCCGGAGGGCTCAATTTCGCTGACGTCATGACCGCCAGCGGGGGCTATCCCGGAACGCCCAAACCCCCTCTGATCGCTGGCCGCGAATTCTGCGGCATCCGAGAGCGTGACGGCCAAAGGGTGATGGGCTATGCGCAGTGGGCTGCGTTTGCTGAGCGATTGGCGTCACATCCTGCACTCTTGTGGCCCGTCCCGGAAACCTGGAGCGCGGAAGAGGGGGCGGCGTTTCCCGTGAATTACTTCACCGCATATCTCGCGTATTGGAAAGCCGGCCTGGCGGATGCCCGGCAAACTTCGTCGCGGTCGCCGCGTGTGCTGATTCATGCTGCAGCTGGCGGAGTGGGAACGGCCGCAGTCCAGATCGGCAAGCTACTCGACGTGGAGATGTACGGCACGTCGTCTTCCGAAGAAAAGCTCGCCCGGGTGAAGGCACTTGGCTTGCAGCACCCCATAAACTACAAGCAGCGAGATTACGAAGAGGCCATTAAAGACCTTACCAGCGGGGAAGGTGTGGACGCCGTTTTCGAAATGCTGGGCGGCGGGCACGTGAACAAGAGCGTGCGTTGCCTGCGCGACTTTGGCCGCGTGATCGTCTATGGCAGCGCCACCGGACAAAAGGCCGAACTCGACACGCGGCTGCTTTATGCCAAAGGGGCAAGCGTTCACGGATTGTGGCTCACTTATCTCTCCGCCAATCGCGCCCTCATGCAACAGGCTTGGCAGCAGCTCTCCGCCTGGACTGGGCGCGGACTTCTGCGGCCCGTAGTCGGGCATGTTTTTTCCATGGAACAGGCGCAAGACGCATACCGCCTGCTAGCCGAGGGGAAGAACTTCGGCAAGATTGTATTGAAAATCTCCTGAGCCCGATTGCCTTGGTTCTGCACACAGAAACACTCGAGCCGGCATGGCTGGCGGTTTCGTGGAGGGATTGCCGCGGCCGCATAACTTTACAGAACATTCATGTTTCTTTAACCCAGGATTGCTAACCGTTGAAGGCGCAGCAGCGTCTAATGATTAAAGTTCAAGCTTGCGGGATATGAGGCTAGGGAACTTTTGCCGCAGGCGCAGCGTAACTGTTGATGCATGTAGGCTGGGTCGAGACACCTGGCTTGCATCTACAGTAAAAGGGGTTAAGCAGGCTGGCTCACTTTCGGTTTGGCGGCCCTGGTGAGCGCAGCCGGTCGCGAGACGCTAGTGCCCTTGCGGGCGAGCGCTTCGTCGTCTTAACCCCGCGCCAGCATTGTAGGGCTTTTGCGGAAAAAGGCAAGTTTTTTCGCGAAGTCGAATTACGCCGCCCCCAACCGGTTCCCGACGGCTTTTCGGGAAAGAAAAGGAATTGCATGAGGATTACACAGATTTTGAAAGGCGCGCTGCTAGGCGTCGCCTTGCTGATGGCCATCACCGCATTTGCCTCGAACAAGGGGTCTATCTCCTTCGCCGAAAATCTGATGGTTGGAAACCAGACCTTGAAGGCCGGTGACTATTCGGTCAGGTGGGACGGCAATGGGCCGAACGTTCAGCTGAACATCATGAAGGGCAACAAAGTCGTGGCCACAACGCCAGCCCGCCTGGTTGATTCGAATCGTCCCTTCAACAATGATGCGGCGATTACCACAACGAACTCGGATGGCAGCAAGTCTCTGGCCGGTCTTGAACTGACAGGCAAGAAGTTCACCATCGAGATTGGGCAAGAAGGTGCCGCAGACGGCACGAAGTGAATTAGGCTTTCTCCGAGAAACTGGGGAGCAGAAGATCGCTCCCCGGCCTTTTTCTGCTACCAGCGGTTTGGGAAGCTAGTTCTTACCGATCGCAGGACCTTCCGCTATTCGGTCGATAGTCACCTCACACAGCGCCACGGTGCTCTCCGTTCCTAGCGTTTAGCTGCTTGCAGTCCGTGCCCCACGCGCTACAAGGAGCGATTGCAGTCCCGCCAAAGAAATCGTGACTAGCGCGGATACGTCCCGGTAATGTAGCCCTCCAATTCACGGATGGTGTGCGCCTGCCCAGTGATGATCCACTTTACCAAATCGCCGATGGATACTACCCCAATCACAATGTCACCCTTCAGCACGGGCAGGTGGCGGAAATGGTGGTTGGTCATGATGGCCATGCTCTCATCCACGGTGTTTTGCGGCGTCACGTAGACCACTGGGCTGCTCATGATGTCGCGGACTGGCGTGTCTTTCGACGAGTGGCCTTTGAGGATCACTTTGCGGGCGTAGTCGCGCTCCGACAAAATGCCAATCAGTTTGTCGTCAGACATCACCAACAATGCGCCGACGCTTTCCTGGGCCATTTTTTCAATGGCGTCATAGACCGGCTGGTCGGGCGCCACCGACAAAACTCGGCGGGGACCTTTGCTATCTAACAGCAATTCGATTCTGTCGGTGAGCTTCATGCGCCACCTCCTTTGGGCGTACATAGTAGCACGAGCAGGCTAACGAGTGACGGTCGATGTGAAATATCGTCCATTTTGCGCAAGATAAAGGCACCCGAAGCCGACGCCGCTGCGCTTATTCCGCGGGCGGCTTTCGCCGGCCCACACGGTTGAGAATGCGACGGACCTTCTTCGGCGACACCGACAAGCGGGCGGCCACGCGCGACACTTTGCGGCCTTCCCGTTCCCAGACTTTAGGAATCACCAGTTCTGCGAACTCTTCGCTGATCTGTTGGAAGGTTTTGTCGCCCACCGAGCCTTGCGACCACGCGCGCAGCAGCGGGTTGACATTGCCACCGCGCAGAACTCTGGCCTTCAGAGTTTGCAGATCATCCCAGGCACCTCCGGCTTGCTCGCCCCGGGAAAGCGCGGTGGCCTGGTCGTAACATCGCCGTGCCAGTTCCGGATCGTCAAAGAAGCGGTTGCATAACGTCAATCCCTGCCACACGTATGCATTGGCCAACAGGCGCCGGTTCTGCGTCTGCTGGGCCAGTTCAACCGCCTGCTGAGCGCAATCCCGGGCCAGGCGAGCGTGGCTGCCGGGTTCAGTGGCTTCTCCGATTCTCTCCTCCACGCGAGCATTTTCGACCATGCACTGCAAAAGCCGCGCCCGTGCCATAAGGATGTAATCGCGCCTGGTCTCACCCAGAAGAAATGCAGTCTTGGCTTTCTCCTCCGCCAGCTCAAGATCGCCGCTGTCCAAGTGCAAGTAGCCGTAATTCAGATTCACGCTGCCCAGACCGTGATGGTTGCCATGCCTTTCATAGATGGCTGCCGCCTCCGCCAACTCTGCCAGGGCCTCCTGGCGCAGTTGCTCGAACCGCTGACGATACTGAACCTTGCCTGAGCCGCGAGCTGCACGTCCGCGGACGGCGGACCTGCGACGGCGGGCGGCCTCCGCATCGATTTTGCTGCGCAGTTGCAAGGCGATGAGCCGCTTCACGTACCCCATGTTGTTGAGAGATCGCGCTACGTTCCGATGCAGCGGATCACGTTTCTTGTAATGCGCGATGGCCGCGGCAAAACTCTCCAGGGCGTGTTCATAACGTCCCTGATGGCTGGCGATGCGGCCATAGGAAGAATGAATGTTGCCGAGAGTAAGGTCATCATCCGTTTTGCGAAGGACTTCCTCGGCATCGTGCAGCATCTCCAAAGCTCGCTTGGCATCTCCTTTCTGGAAAGCCAGCCAACTCTCAAGGACTCGCATGACAGCCGCCATCGCCGGGTGGCCTAGTTCGTGCGCAAGTTCGCGTCCTCTGGCGGCGAACACCAGAGCCTGATCGTACTCGCCCTTCATGCGCAGGCATCGGCCTTTCCAGAAGTTGGCGATCGCCAGTAGTTCCTTGTCGTCAGTCTCCTGCTCGAGCCCAAGAACAAAGTCGAAGTGACGAATCGCCTCGTCGGTGGACTCTTCGGCCATGGCCACCATCCCAGCCGCCATGCGCAGATGCAGGTAGTCGTACAACGGCAGGTGTGTGCGCTGTGCTTTAGAGAAGGACGCAACCATCTCCTTGACTAGAGCGAAATGCGGGAAGCCGATGTCTACCCATTGAGCAAGATACCCTGCAAAAAGGGCAGCGTTCTTGTTGTCTGGATCGCAGCAGGTTAGCAGATCGTGGCGGCCTTCCAGGCGCGCCATTCCCCGCCCCACACGGCGGCGCACCAAGTCTTCCTTAAGTTGCGCCAGAAACTCATCGGAAATTTCGGCTGAGTGGCTCATCGTGCCTATGTGCGACCAATTCCTGTAATCATATGCCACCATGCCATCGTCGCACTAGGACAAAACGGACGAGTTGACCGTTATGGGCTATGAAATTTGCATGGGTCCTCCGCTAGGTTTTAGTGTCCTCAGAGGACAGTAGACCGGAGGAACGGCCATGCACAACCTAACCGCTACAGAATGGAAATCCGACAGCCGCTGGAAGGGAATTCAGCGCCCCTACAGCAGTGAAGACGTTGCCAAGTTACGAGGATCGATTCACGTCGAACACACCTTGGCGCGTCTGGGTGCCGAGCGGCTGTGGTCGCTTTTGCACCGTGAACCCTACGTAGCGGCACTCGGCGCGCTCACCGGCAACCAGGCAGTGCAGCAGGTACGAGCTGGGCTGAAGGCCATCTACATGAGCGGCTGGCAAGTCGCCGCCGACGCCAACGATGCCGGCCACATGTATCCCGACCAGAGCCTTTACCCGGCAGACAGCGTTCCCAATGTGATTCGGCGCATCAACAACGCTTTGCTGCGCGCCGACCAGATTCACCACCTGGACGGCAAGAACGGCCTCTACTGGCTGGCTCCGATCGTGGCGGACGCTGAAGCAGGCTTCGGCGGCACTTTGAACGCCTTTGAATTGATGAAGGCCATGATCGAAGCCGGCGCTGCTTGCGTGCATTTCGAAGATCAGCTTTCTTCAGCGAAGAAATGTGGACACCTCGGAGGAAAAGTTCTGGTGCCGACGTCAGAAGCCATTCAGAAACTGGTGGCCGCCCGCTTGGCCGCGGACGTAATGGGCGTTCCCACGCTGATCATGGCACGCACCGATGCCGACAGCGCTCACTTGTTGACCAGCGATATCGATCCACGCGATCACCAATTCCTTACGGGCGAAAGGACGGCCGAAGGATTCTTCTGCATCCGAGGCGGTTTGGACTCGGCCATTGCGCGCGCGCTTTCCTACGCGCCTTATGTGGAGCTGATCTGGTGTGAAACCTCGCATCCCGATCTTGACGAAGCTCGCCGCTTTGCCGAGGCGGTACATGCCGAGTACCCCGGCAAAATGCTGGCTTACAATTGCTCGCCTTCGTTCAACTGGAAGAAGAACCTGGGTGACTCGACCATCGCGGCGTTCCAAAAAGAATTGGCCAACATGGGTTACAAGTTCCAGTTCGTCACTCTGGCCGGATTCCACGCCCTGAACCTAAGCATGTTCGAGCTGGCTCGGGGATACAAGATGACCGGCATGACGGCTTACTCGAGGCTGCAGGAAAAAGAATTCAGCCGTGAATTCACGCACGGCTACGAAGCGGTAAAGCACCAGCGCTTCGTGGGAACCGGCTACTTTGACGCCGTGACCCAAGTGATTGCTGGCGGGACGTCTTCCGTGACCGCGCTTGCCGGATCGACCGAGGCCGAACAGTTCGCAGAACTGAAGCTGCAGGTGCGTCCGGAACATGGCCCCGATGCCGCTTGCCAGCCGATCCTGGGCGAGTGTCCGTCCCTGGGGATGCCAATCGAACTGCCGGAAGAGGAAATGCTGGTGCCCTCCGGCGATTAGGGTTCTCCGCTGCGATTTGGTCAGCGTTTTTCGGTGATTAAAGCAGAAGGGCAGCGGTTATGCGCCGCTGCCCTCAAATCCATCATACGACCGTTCTATAACACTACGAACGGTCCACTTACGCTGCGATTACGGGCCACAAGCGCCGGCATCGGCGGTGGTCATGCCGGCTGCCGCAGCGACCGGCACGTAAACTGGGTTCGACGTAATGTTGTCAAATGTGGCCACGATCCCATAAGAACCGGTCAGTACCCAGGCGGGAGTCGTTGGGGTGCCTTCGTTGGTGAACGTGCAGAAAAATGGCGGTATCGCCGTGACCAGTCCCGTTGCGCTGATGCTAATCGTCTGCGGGTTGGTCGCCGAGGTAGCCGGCAATTCGGGACCGCACATGCCAACGGCGGAGCCTTCGGAGCAGCCATATGCCGTCGCCGTGTAGGTGACATGGGCAGTCAGATCCTTGGTAGCGCGGGTGTTGTAGTTGCCAGTTGCAACCAACTGGAGGGTCCCGCCCTCGCCTTTCACTTCAACTGTCTTATTGCTAGTGACCGCCGTCAGGGTGATGGACTCCAGCTTCCCGATGGCCGGGTCTCCGCATCCGGCGAGCAAGATAACTAGCGCAACGGCAAACAGAGTAGCCAGAAAAATTGTGCGTTTCACTTGAGAAAATCCTCCCACTTCATCCAACTTGAATGTTGTCAGCTTCACTTCCTCCGAGCAAGGGAAATTTGTGGTTACTATGCAATCGAATGTTCATGTCCGTTGGTCACAGCGGCAGGAGGCACGGCGTTTTGCAGGGAAAATCCGATTCTATGGGATCAAGGACACACTCATCAGCACTGCGTGTCTTTGACCAGTTCAGCCCGAATTCTTCGCCCGTTGGGCAGAATCACTGTGATCTTCTTGCCGTGTATCTCCACTTCGACTTCCTGTCCATTGGCAGAAACCAGATCTTGCACTTCGTCGAGAACAGGGGTTTCATAGGCGGTGCAGTAATTTCCGCTGGCGAGCCGGAAAGCGAAATCAATGGTGAAACGTGCCACCGTGGGGTAGCGGCTCATGGGGAAGCTGCTTGTCTGCTTGATTTGCCGCACGCTCACAATGCGGGCTCGATGCAGTCCGTCGGGAGGAACACTCGAAGGGACCTGCGCCCAACAAATCCGGCTAGCCAGCAGTAGAGCGAGAAAGAACCGACCAATGGTACGCATTCTCATACGGCCTACCCGCCGCTTCTACAAGTATAACTCCAGCGTCTGGGCGAACGGTGGACAGGCTGCAGCGAAAGGACTAGTCCTGCGGAGCGTGAGAATCGATCAGAAACGCAAGAAGGGGGAGGGCGTGAGCGCATGCCTCTCTGAAGGCTGGTACTTCGTACTTACGAAGGGGAGGCCCCAGACCTCATCGAACGAATGGCAGCTCACGCCCGAATGCCCAACAAAATAGCAAAGAATCTGGAAACAAGCAATACTTTAGTAACAAACTCGGCTTTGCCGCTGTCTGGCCATTGAAGACATTGTTCTCGGGGCAGCCGTGTTGTGTCATCCTACTGTGCGATAATCGCTTTGCCTCAGGCAAGCCATGCTCCGTCTCACGAAAATTGCGATTTTCTTTGTGCTGACCCTGGCTGCGCAACTGGCTTCCCCGCAGGAGCTGACCATTGCCGCCGCCGCTGACCTGCAGTTTGCCATGTTCGACCTCGGCGCGCGTTTTCAGAAAGAGTCTGGGATCGCCGTGAAGCTGCTTTATGGCTCATCCGGCAATTTCACCCAGCAGATCCAGAATGGTGCTCCGTTCGATATGTTTTTTTCCGCCAACCTGGATTACCCCAAGCAACTTGAGGCCGCAGGACTGACTGAGCCGGGAACCTTCTATGGATATGCGAAGGGCAAGTTGGTGATCTGGGTGCCCAACGAATCCAAGCTGGATTTGAGCTTGGAACTGCAAGCCCTGCTGGACCCTGCGGTCAGCAAGATCGCCATTGCCAACCCGCAGCACGCTCCCTATGGGAAAGCTGCTCTGGCCGCGCTGCAACAGGAAAAAATCTACGACCGGGTCAAGCAAAAGCTGGTCCTGGGCGACAACATTTCGCAAGCCGCTTCCTTCGTAACTTCCGGCGCGGCGGATGTTGGCATCGTTGCTCTGTCTCTTGCGCTCTCGCCTAACATGAGGGACCGTGGACGGTACGTTGCGGTTCCCAGCGGTGACTATCCTGCCATCGAGCAAGCCTGCGTCATTCTTCGGTCGTCCAAGAACAAAGCCGCCGCCCGGAAGTTCCTTGATTTCATAAAGACGCCGGCAGCCAGACAAGTTCTGCTGGACTACGGCTTCGAAGTTTCCGCGAAGTGATGCAGAGCTCAACGCGCAGCCAAATCCAGACCCGCGCTGCCAACTCACGCACCACTTATTTGCAGAAATCCAGGTCGTTTCCCAAAACGGGAATGCTCTAGCTGCTTCTTTCAGGTTCGCCGTCTGAACGGCTGCGCCCACAGACCAGCCTTTCCGATGAAGAAGATGGAGCTGAAAGATGGATTCGCAGCCAACCATTCAACAACTGCGGCGTGCCGTCGATCAGTCGCTTGAGCTGGTCATCATCACAGACCCGGCCGGCGCTATCGAGTATGTGAATCCAGCCTTTGAAGCCCTGACTGGGTATAGCCGGGAGGAAATCGCTGGCCAGACACTGGGCGTCCTGAAGTCGGACAAGCAACCCGGAGAGTTGTACGAAGAAATGTGGGACACGGTGCTTTCTGGGAACGTATTCCGTGGCATTGTGACTGCGCGCAAGAAAAATGGCGATACTTTTATCATCGAGCAGGTTACCACGCCGCTGCTCGACGAGCAGAAGCAGATCACACATTTTATCTCTACCGCGCGCGACATTACCGATCGCCGCCGGCTCGAAGGAGAACTGCAACAGGTGCAAAAAATCGAGTCGCTGGGCCGGTTGGCAGGTGGCGTGGCGCATGACTTCAACAATCTCCTCATGGTCATCAGCGCGTACTCGGAACTCACCCTGGACGGGCTGCCTGCCGAAAGTCGGCTCCGCCACAATGTGAGCGAGATTCTGACCGCTTCCCGCCGGGCTTCAGACTTGACCCGCCAATTGCTGGCGTTCGGACGAAAGCAGGTGCAGTCTCTGCAGGTGCTGGACCTCAACTCTTTGCTAAAGAGTATCAACTGCCTGCTACCGCGATTAATCGGGGAAGACATACGCGTAAACTTCATTCCCGGTGACGAATTGGGCAAAGTGAAGGCCGACTCGGCGCAGATCGAGCAAGTGATCATGAACCTCGCGACCAACGCCCGCGACGCGATGCCGCGCGGAGGAGTGCTAACGTTTGAAACCGCCAATGTCACCTTGGACGACGACTACGTACAGGATCATTCGGTGGTGGTGAAAGGCGACTACGTCTTGTTGGCAGTTACTGATTCCGGGGCAGGGATCGCGCCCGAACATGTGGCGCACATCTTCGAGCCTTTCTACACTACCAAGGAATCTGGCAAGGGCACCGGCCTGGGACTCGCCAGCGTGTACGGAACTGTGAAGCAAAGCGGCGGATACATCTGGGTTTATAGCGAACTGGGCTTGGGAACCACATTCAAGATCTACCTGCCCCGGGTGGAGGGCACGGAAGAAAAGGATTTCAAGGCGGCCAACCTCGCCAAGTGCCCGCTCGGGTGCGAGACCCTGTTGCTGGTGGAAAATGAGGCCGCGGTGCGCGAAGGCGAACGTAATTTTCTAGTTCGTCAAGGCTATCATGTCCTGACCGCGCAAAACGGGAAGGATGCTGTCCGTGTTTCCCGTGACTACCAGGGCCCGATTCAGCTGATGATCACCGACGTGGTGATGCCGGAAATGGGCGGTGCCGAGCTGGCACAACAATTGTCCTGGGAGCGGCCCAGTATGAAGGTGTTGTTTATGTCGGGCTACGCGGAGAGTGCCGTGCAAGCTTATGGTGAAATCGATTTCAAGAAATGCTTCATGCAAAAGCCCTTCTCGCTGCGAGCACTGGCCAGGAAGATCCGCGAAGTGATCGAAGCAGAGCCAGCGACTTCAGCCACCACTTCCACTTAGACAGTTCTACGGAGGGTGAATCTCCTACTCTGACTTCGGGTCATTCGATGCGTTCGAGTTTCCCCTTGCGAAGCCGGAATACTTCGTCTCGCCAGTGAACTGTGTCACCGGCAAAACTGGCTGCCCACACAAAAAACGCAACCACGTCCCGCAGCGGAAGCAAATACAGTAACGACGAAATCTGCTGATCCTCCAATACAGATCGGCCCACCGACCACGCCACGGCAACGCGCATCGCCATGGTCAGCGCGAACATCCCCCAAGCCCACAACGCCCCGCCGGAAAAAGCTAATGCCAGCGCTGCCCAGGGTAACCCAAAAGTAAAGCCAAGCCCAACGTATCCCCAAAATTGCGAGTCGCGAACCGTACGCGCCCAGCGCAACTGATGAGAGAGAAAACCGGAAAACGAGTACTCCGGCAAGAAAGTCTCCACCACTACATCGGACAATTCGATCTTCCATCCCCGGCGCGCGAGCTGCACGCCCAGTTGATAATCGTCCGCCAAATAGTCCGCCAGTGCTTCGAACCCTCCAATTGCTTCGAGATCACGTCGGCGGAGTGCCAGCGTTGAGCCCAGTCCGAACTTGATCCCCTCCATCAGTCGAGCTACCAGCACGCCCGCAGCGAAGTCCGTGCTGATGCCCAGCGACTCGAGTTTTGACCCTAGGGTTCGATTGGCAATGCCGCGATACAGGCACGTCACCAGACCGACCTCCGGACAGGCCAGGGGAGCAGTCACACGACGCAGATAGTCAAGTGCAACCCGAATGTCACTGTCGTTGACCACAATCACGTCGTGGCGAGCAACCCTTAGCATCTGTGCCAGGTTGCCAACCTTGGTGTTTACACCCAAATTCCGCGAGCACAAGATGAGCCGAATTGGGAGATCGGGAAATTCACGCTTGATACGCTCAACCACTTCGACCGCTGGGTCGGTGGGACTGTTGACTCCGAAAATTAGTTCATATTCCCGGAACTCCTGCAAGCAATGACTGCGGAAACTGCCATACATCTCGGGATCAGTTCCCTTGAGCGGCTTGAGGACGGATACTGGAGGCTCTGAGGTGGCGCGGGTGCTCCCTCGCGCCAGTTTCCTTTTCTTCAAGAACGCTGCCGCACCCCACAAACAAACTGCGTAATACGCAATGCTAGCCAGCGTGCCGGCAACGGCCATCAGCTCCAAGGCTCGGATCATTGACCTCTAGAGCATAACTCAGGCCTTGCAGCCAAGTTCCGGCTCCGGTCTTCAGTCCTGCACGGTTTGTTGAGATAAGCCTAAGGGCATGTCGTCCTGCGGGCCGAGGGGGCGTGTCCTTACGTACAAGTCCCTCCCGTGCATTGCTAAAGCCTTCAGCGGCAGCGTAAACCTTAGATATAGGCGGTCAGGCCGCGCCGGCAGTGTTTTCGCTGCGGGCTCCAGGCAGGCAGCGGGAGGCATTCCATGTATGTTGGGGTTTACGGCGCAGGGTACCTTGGGACTGTCGTTTCCGCCGGTCTGGCGGATTTTGGCACTCCGGTCAGTTGCTGCCATCCGGACAGTTCGCGCATTGTGGAATTGGCGCGCGGCACCGTACCCTTCCATGAGAAGAACCTAATCGATGTGATCCGACGAAACATCCGCGTCGGTCGCTTGACCTACTTGACCGACCTGGAGATGTTCACCCGCAAGGTGCAGGTAATTTTTCTGGCGGAAGATTTGCCCGACCATCTCACCGAACTGGCTATGCGGATTGCCAAGGCCGCTCCCCATCCGCCTGTCCTCTCGATCATGACCCCCGCGCCAGTAGGGACAGCGACCGAAATCGAGACAACCCTTAAAGCCGCTGGGCTGAATGCGAGCATCGTGTCGCAGCCCATGTTCCTGACTCCGGGCTGCGCGGTAGAGGATTTCAAGTGGCCTGACCGGATCATCCTGGGAGTTTCTTCACCGGAACCGGTGCATGCGCTCAAACAGATTTTCCATCCCCTGGTGATGCGAGGCGTGCCGGTAATCGTCACGAATCACGAGACCGCAGAATTGGTGCGTGAATCAGCGACCGCCTTCCTGGCCACCAAGATTTCCTTTATCAACGAGCTGGCCGTTTTGTGCGAGAGAGTCAATGCCGACGCGGTGAATTTGTCGCTTGCCCTGGGGCTGGACAAGAAGATTGCTCCCCGCTGCCTGCAACCGGGAGCCGGGATGGGTGGCCTGTTTGCTGAGTCGGACATGGAATCGCTCGCACGGTTGGCGCAGAAAAACGGCGTATCGCTCAAAGTGCTGGCAGCGGCGCGTGAGGTGAATCAGAGCTTGGCGGATAGCATGGCCGAGCGCATCAGCCGTTACGTACAGCCCATCCAGAACCGAGACGTAGGAATTCTAGGGCTGGCCTTTAAACCGAACACCAATTCGGTGGCAGGGTCTGCAGCCGTGGGCAT
>Ga0187771_10002434_pt1 | contig 12803 bp, 9 predicted proteins | sample 0116_SJ02_MP15_1_FD_133139 | JGI IMG/M metagenome (GOLD analysis project Ga0187771, IMG submission 133139) | Tropical peat soil microbial communities from peatlands in Department of Meta, Colombia - 0116_SJ02_MP15_10_MG | ecosystem: Environmental > Terrestrial > Soil > Wetlands > Peat | place... | reverse complement strand
TCCCAGGTACTGGGTGTCAATCCCTCTTTCTTCAATCTCTCCTTGTCAACCTTCTCATTGGGAAGTTTAGGAATCTCTGTAACCAACTCGATATATCGAGGGATCATAAATTTGGGCATCTTTTCCTCACAAAATTTCATGATCTCTGAAAATTCTAAGGTCACACCTTCCCGTGGGGCTATCACGACCTTGACCTCATCCTCGCCTAACTCGGATGGTACGGGAATAGAAGCACACTCAAGAATAACCTCGTGGGAAGAAAGAATGCTTTCGAGTTCATAACAGGAAATGTTCTCACCTCGCCTCCTGATCGTATCCTTTCCCCTTCCGACGAAATAAATCCATCCATCTTTATCGATTCTACACATGTCTCCAGAATGGAGCCAGCGATTTCTGAAGGCTTTGACTGTCTCCTCCGGCATCTTATAGTATTCTGTCATTTGCATATAGGGGGACTTGCAACGGCTAACAACTTCTCCAACCTCTCCAACTGGCACTTCTTCATCATGTTCATTCACAATTTTAATCTCATAATAGGCTGTGTTGATTGGTCCCACAGCGCCTGGCCTTCTTTCATCCCATACCGAATGAGCAAGATCCGCTGACTCCGTTGCCCCAAACTGCTCATAAAGCTTGACACCAAAACGCTTCTCAAAAGGCTCCATGAGGTCAGGCGGCATTCCGCTGAATAAGTATACTTTCAACGGATTATCGGCGTCATCAAGTCTCTCCGGTTGCTTCATCAGTATCGGGGCCATGCTGTATACTGCCCAAGTGACAGTTGCATCATATTCTCTGATTTCGTCCAGCCATCGGCTCGCACTGAATCGGTCGCCTACGGCAATAGATCCTCCTAAAAGGAGCATCGGCATGATACTCATGTAAGACCCCATCCCATGGTAGAGAGGAAGGCAGATGTACATGATGTCCTTGGGACCAAGCTTCGCATTCTCAGCTATTGCCAGGCCGAAGGTATAGTGGTGGTTATGGGAAAGGACAACTCCCTTAGAAACGCCAGTCGTACCTGAGGTATAGAAGATATCAACAGGATCATACCAATCCACCACAGGTTTTGGAGGATTAGATGGAGCAGTAAACAGCTCCTTGTAGGGAATGACATTAAATTCCCTGCTGAAACTGAACTTATTCCGGTTGAACTCAGGGGTCCGGACGATTAAAGTCTTTACATTAGGGATTTTCTCAGCAATTGATTCAAGGAGTGGTAAAAATGCCTCATCGACTACTACAATCTGTGCATCACTGTTATTGAGGAAATGGGTCAGTAAATCGAGTTTGGCCAGAACATTGATGGGTATCATTACAGCCCCTGATTTGGAGATACCAAACTGGGTGTAGAAGAAATCAACGCAATTCGGCAATATCACAGCAACCTTATCACCTTTGATAACATTCAGTTCATGAATAAAGAAATTAGCGATTCTGTTTGATCCCTGACTTAGCTCCCGATAAGTAACCCGGTCCTCCTTATGACGCACAAAAACTTTGTCCCCCAACGTTTCAGCCTTATCGTCCAAGATAAACGACATTACCCTTTCGCTATGTTCATATTTCTTCACTTGACGTATCCCCCATTTAATACTTTGTGGATCTACAGATCAAATGATTAATTTTTTTATTTAAATAAATTTAAAAACATTTGTCAAGAAGGAAAATTCTCCTTGACAGAAACTTTATTCTTATGTATTTAGACTTAGAAACTGCTTGGCAATACAAAAAGAAGAAAGGCATTAGATGGGGCTGATACCTATATGATACACGGGGTTGCTCCTCCTGAGGCTAAATGAGGAGTCGGAAAGACTGGGACCAGGGTAAAGGTAGTCTTTAGGGAAGAGAGGATAGGCAGTATCGCTGATTTTTATTTTGTGCCAGAAAGATAAGGTGAAACCCCACGTCCACAGTCTTGTCTTAGTTTGATAATCTTTGAGTGAAAAGGAGGTTAAAGAATGAGCGAACGCGAGGAAAAGGGGCTTTTAGAAGTAAGCTGTGTGGACTGCAAAGCATGGGCTTGCTTCCCAGATGTGAGCACTGCTAAAAAAGGGAGGCGTGAACCACCATCGTACTGTCCCTCAAACGCCCAAAAGGAGGTATGTGAGCAGGCATTGACGAAGTATACCGATAAGACCATCGAATTTGCTCGCAGCGCAGCTCTCATTGAAAACGCGTGCTATGCGATAGACCCTAACACTGGTTCTGCAGTTTTGCCCATGATAACCATGCACCCCAGGGCAGAGGAGATCATTATGCTTGGTAAAGTTGGGACCTATAAGAAGCTTGGGCTCGCCTTTTGTGTCGAGTTACAAAAGGAGGCTGAACTGTATACCAATATTTTGGAAAACAATGGGTTTGAAGTCGTTTCTGTATGCTGCAAGACAGGGGCGATTCCCAAAAAGGAAATTGGTATAACCGAGGAAGAGAAACTATATGGTCCTCATTCTGAGGAGACTATGTGCAGCGGTCTTATCATGGCTGAGCTACTCAATAGCGAAAACACGGATATGAATATTTTGATGGGTTTGTGTGTCGGGCAAGACGCTTTATTCTTTAAGTATGCCGAGGCTTTCACCATTCCTTTTGTAATTATAGACAGGGTGTATGGTGGCGCTACAATGGAGGGAATATACCAGGTTTTTAACAGTTGGGGGAACAGAAACTACACTGAACAGATTACTAACGGGTTTGAGTTGATGCGATCGGCCTGGCTCAAAAGGGAAGGAGCTTGAGATGGGAGAGAAGATGCAATGTTCGAAATGTGACGTGCGAGTCTGCACGGTTGACTCCTCGGGTATGCATATTCAGGGTGAAGCGCCATCCTGGTGCCCCATGAAGACTAAGGCTGATGTGATCAAAAGGGCAATAGCCAAATGTACTGACGAGGATCGTAAGATAGCCCATGCGGCGGCTGTGGTTGAATCGGAGGCCTATATCAGAGAGCCATGGGGGTTGAAGCCCTATGCAACAAGGGTGCTTGAGATTATCAATTTCGCAAAAAAAATGGGTTACAAGAAGATTGGCATTGCTTGCTGTTTTGCCTCAGGTTGGGATGCTGGTATACTGACCAATATCTTTCTCAATAGAGGTTTCAATGTCATAGCCAGATTTTGTAAGGTGTACCAAGTCCAAAACACAAAGTTTTTAGGTCTGAAGGAAGAAGAGACCTTGGTGCCAGGTGGTTATCAGTCAATGTGTAATCCCATATGCCAAGTCGACGCCTTAGTGGATTCAGGCTGCGAACTTGTTGTAACTCATGGTCAATGCACCGGTCACGATGCGCTATTGGGCAAATTCTCTCAGGCTCCTGTTACCATCTTAGGCGTCAAAGATAGAGTCCTGGCTCACAACCCGATTGTTGTCTTGACAAATCCCTGGAATCAGTATTATCGCAAGCTCACTCGAAAGGAACCGCTGAAATTAGTTTATGTTCATGGCCACTATCGGTCCTATTAAGTTTCTCCTGATTGACCAGCACGTACCCAATAAGCCTCGCCATGCCTTGAGCATAGAGGTATCGGTAATGCGAATATGGGTGGATATTTTGGCATAAGAGCAGAATATTGTCCTTTCAATGTCCTATCGGTTCTGGGGGAGAACGCCTACCATTGTGATCTTTGTGGGAGAAAATCCCAATGGATAAAGGTTTGTACGCCAAGTTCGATCACCACGATAAAATGACTCCTATCATTATACCGAGGTTTGAACATCCGATATCGAGAAAGATGATCGACGAAGACGCTCTCAAGGTTCTCTACCGCCTTCACCGACATGGATTTATATCTTACCTTGTTGGCGGAAGTGTTCGCGATCTTCTCCTGGGGAAGGTCCCGAAAGACTTCGATGTCGCCACCGATGCTCACCCTCATGAGATCAACGTCCTCTTCAAAAACAGCAGGACCATCGGCCGGCGATTTCGACTCGTCCAGGTTTTTTTTGAACATCGAAAAGTGATCGACGTCTCCACCTTCCGAAGTCACTCGGAATTTGAGGAGAAAAAGGCAGATGGAGGAGACACCCCGAGAGATCATTTTGGAACGCCGGAGGAAGATGCACTCAGACGGGACCTCACGATCAATGGCATGTTCTACAACATTTCAGATCTCTCCATCATCGATTACGTCGGCGGAATCGCTGACATCAAACGAAGAATAGTTCGCACCATTGGCAATCCTGATGAAAGATTCCTGCAAGACCCTGTTCGAATGATTCGGGTCATCCGCCATGCTGCCCGCACCGAATTCTCCATCGAAGAGCAAACCTACGAGGCTATCTTCCGACATCGAGAAGAGATACGGAAATGTTCTCCTTCTCGTATCCGAGATGAATTTCTACGAGATCTGAAGGAAGGGGCAGCGGAGGCCTCTCTAAAACTGATGCTCCAAACAGGGCTCCTTTTTTCCCTTTTCCCCGATCTTCAAAGGGCATTCGGGGACCGGAATCCTTTCAAGGAAAGAGAAATTAAATTCTTTTTAGCTCTCCTTAGGCTGGCAGATCAATTGAATAAAATAGGCAAGCCAGTTCAAGAATCAATCCTCCTTGCTCTCTTCCTTAGCCCTTTCATTCGAGTGATCACCCCTGAGCACCCTTTTCTTGAAGAATGGAAACGTCTGGGATACCTAACCCAGACCATTCGATGGGCTATTCAGCAAATTCTAAACCCTTTTTCCTTCCCCAAAGGAACAAAAGAAATGGCTGCCCAGATCTTAATTGCTCAAGGGAATTTAAAAAAATCACTTCGCCGGGGAGGGATTCCAAAGAAGCTAAAGATGAAGAAATATTTCCAAGAAGCAGCCCTTTTTTTTGGAATAGAGGCTCAGGCAAGAGGGGAAGGGGTTCCTCGTCTGCTCCGCCATGCAGTTCCTTCTGACCTATTGCCTTGGTGGCCAAAAGGGTTTAAAAGAAGGCAGCAAAGGTTTAGTCACTCCATTCCTTTTACTACATGACTCCAAAGGCATCGACAGCCATTACCTCCACCCTCACCCTCCCCCCTTGAGGAGGAGGGGTGGGTGGGGGGTATCATGATTTATCGCGTTTGTATTGGTTTACAGTATTTCTCTCTCAATTTTGGTTTTTCTATCTTGCCAGTGGAGCTACGCGGTACTTGGTCAAAGATAATTTGACGAGGACGTTTGTAGCGGGGTAAATTCTTCTCGCAGAACGAATTGATTTCTTCCTTAGTCAAAACCTCACCAGACTTCGGCTCGATAATAGCTGTCACCAATTCAACTAACCTCTCATCTGGAGTCCCGATCACTGCCACATCACGAACCTTAGGATGCCTCTGAATAACCTCTTCGACTTCAACGGGATAGATGTTTTCCCCGCCACTGATCACCAAATCTTTTTTCCTATCGACAAGGTAAATAAAGCCTTCTTCATCCATTTTGGCTAAATCACCTGTATAGAGCCAGCCGTCCCGTATCGTTAAGGCGGTCAATTCTGGATTTTTATAATATTCCTTCATGACCCCAGGACCTTTCACAATGATTTCGCCCACCTCCCCTTGGGGAACATCTTCACCCTTATCATTAACGATACGAGCATCCCATAGGAGGCCTGGTTTTCCAATAGCACCGATTTTCCTTTCGTTTCCGATTCCGAGGTGAATCGTTCCCGGCCCTGTCGACTCACTCAACCCGTAGGTATTATCAAACTGCATCTCCGGGAAATATTCCCGCCATTTTTGAATCAGTTTTTGGGGTATAGGTTGTGCCCCCATAAACATCAGACGCCAACATTTGAGATCATAATCTTCTTTCCTAAGTTCCCCTCTGTCCAAAGCCTCGAGAATATCCAAGGCCCAAGGAACCAAGAGAAATACGATGGATACCCTCTCCTCGGAAATGGTTTTGAATATATACTGTGGCGTAATCTTCTCAGTTAACAGAACGGCTCGTGCTCCCGCAAGCATACAACCGAGCAAATGTCCTATAGCCAGGTGATAAAAAGGAGGCAACATCAAAAGGCTTTCACTCTGCTCCCAACGGTTATCGGTCACTTCATTCAGAGCAACGCAGACCAGATTCTTGTGGACATGGAGTACTGGCTTGGGAGCCCCGGTGGTGCCGGAGGTGAAATAAAGTGCACATTCATCCTCGCCTTTTATCTTTATTCCAGCGCGCATGGGAGAAGTCTTTTCAATGAGATTTTCCATATCCTCCATGTCTTCAAAAGATCCGATGCAAATATATTTTTTTACCGTAGGTAAGTCTGAACGAATTGCATAGATCATCCCTCCAAATTCTCCGTCCATAATAAAAGCCACTGGCTTAGCTATATTGGCACAATATCTAATATTTTCAGCAGTAAACCTATAGTTAAGGGGAACGGCCCAGGCTCCGGGTACCATGATAGCGAAATAGGCTTCGAGCCAGTTTATGGAATTTCTACCGTATATAAAAACCTTATCGCCTTTTTTAACCCCTCTATCGATAAGGGCATTTGCCAATCGATTGACTCTCTCATTAAATTGACCCCAGCTAATTGCCCCTTTCACATTTGTCACAGGTTTCACTTCGACAAATGCTGTGTCATCAGGATAGATCCGGGCATTTCTGACGATGATATCCACCATATTCATAGTAGCCCTCTCACAAATACTACTTTTTGCTCAAGAGCAAAGAGATCACTATTCGTACTCCTCCGAGCTCTTTAGGCCGTGAAGAGGAAGAAATAATTTCCCCGGCATTTTTCCCTGGCACGATGATGTGCAAAGTCAACGCAACCCAAAGACGCCATTCGTGTTCTTCCTGAGTCAGGGGGCTCTTGGGGAAAACCGATGCACTATCAATCTTGTTAGGTTAGAAATCCTCCCCAAAAGTCAAATCCTACTTCATCAATAGATTGGGGAGCCATAGGGCAAGCTGTGGAAAGAGGAACAACAACGCTCCGGCAACCACAAGACTAATTAAGAACGGATAGACCCCTTTATAAATGACACCGAATGGTACCTTGGTAATATTTTTTACGACAAAGACGTTGATCGCCACAGGTGGAATGACTACACCAATCATCACCGTGATCGCGATGATCATGCCGAACCAAATCGGGTCGAAACCCAGCTTAATGATCACTGGATAGAAAATCGGAGTTGCGAGGATCATGAAAGCCAGGTCGTCAATAAAAGAACCCCCTGTCTGGTAGATAAAACTGATAAGGATCATAATAACGTATTTGTTCAGAGGAAGTCCTACGACCCAATCAGCTGCGATCATAGGAAGTTTTGTCACGGCGAGAAAATGGCCCAGGACGGTCGAACCGGCAATAAGCATCAATACCATACAAGCCGTTCGCAGAGATTCTGCAACCGATTTAAAGAACCCTCTAAAATTGATGTCCCTCCTTAAAATGGACATAAGGAGGACTAACCCGGTCCCAACGCTCCCTGCTTCCGTAGGAGTAAAGAGCCCCTTCATCAATCCCCATATCATCAGCAAGAAGATAATAACAACCAGCAAAAACTCTGGGAGAGAAGCTATCCTATCTTTCCAGGCTGATTTTTCACCTTTAGGACCCAAATTGGGGTTGATCTTACACCACCCGTAAATGATGCAAATAAAAAAGAAAGCGATGATCAGTCCTGGAATGAGCCCGGCCAGAAACAATTTACCAATGGACAGTTCCGTGATAATACCGAATACAATCAAGGTGACACTCGGCGGGATGAGGATGCCAAGGGTTCCTACTGTAGCCACAATCCCTGTGGACAGTTTCTTGTCATAACCATATCGATCCATCTCAGGAACAGCCACGCTGGCAAAGGTCGCTGCTGTTGCAGGGGATGAACCGCAGATGGCTTTGAAGGCCGTTGCACCTGCTACAGTCGCCATGGCCATCCCTCCGGGAACATGGCCAATAAATCGATAGGCAGTGTTGAACAACCTCCTCGCAATACCGGCATTGAATGCAATCTGACCCATCAGGATAAAGAGTGGTATGACGGTGAACCCGTATGATGCAAAGACATCGAAAAAATCCTTGGCTAATAAATTCAGTGCAGCCTTTGTGGATACAAGGATGCTGAATCCAAGGAAACCAACCAATGCCATGGCAAATCCGAGCTCAATTCCTGTCAGGAATAAGACCAACACCACTGCCAGAGCAACAAGTCCTACCGTGACCTCATACATCCTCGTATTCCCCCTTAAATATTTTTATGATATCGCAAACGAATACCAGGCACAGGATAAAGCAGCAAACCCCTACTCCGTATGCAACAGGATAGAAGGGCATCTGTAAAGTAAGGGAAACCTCACCTGATTTTTGCAGATCCCTTGCATACTTGAACATGTTCCAACCAATCAACAAAAATAGCGCCAGCACCAGGCATCTCGTAGCAATGTTGAAGATATTTCTCACCTTCTGGGAAAACTTTAAGATAAAAAAATCGACAAAGATATGCTGCCTTACATAAGAGGTGAGGGGCATTGAGAATCCAATCACCACTGCCCCTGAAAAAGCCACCAGCTCATAAGTGCCGACCACAGGTCTCCTGAACATCCGAAGAATAACATCGGCGATGGTCAGTAACATGAGAAAGGTGAGGCTTATTCCTGCAATAACATTGAGGAACTTACTGATTTTCACCATACCACTTAAAAATCCTTTCATTGCACACTCCTTTACTCTCTTCTCATTTCTTTCACAGGAGATGCCTAAAGAGGAGAAAGAATGTCAAACATCCTTCCTCCTCCCAATTCTATTGAAGCTTTTTCAGTTGATCCACGCAGAACTTCAGTGCCTCTTCTCCAGGCAGGTTCCTCGCCTTCATATTATTGACGTACTCATCGAGGAGCGGCTTGACCGCCCGTGCCCATTTATCATTCTCTTCCTTTGATAGAGCGGTGATCTTATTACCCAATTTTAGAGTATAATCTCTTCCCTCTTTATCGATCTCATCCCATGTTTTCCCTTGCTTTTCAATCCACTGTCCGTTTATCTTTTCTATGATTTTCTGAATATCCGGAGGCAATGCATTCCATTTGTCTTTATTCATCACCACGAACATGCCTGAGGTGTAAGATGCCCCCCAATCTTCGGTGGTAAACTTCACGACTTCTCCCCACCTAAAGCCAAACAGCGCTTCATAAGGGGCCATCGAGCCATCGACAACACCTCTGCTTAGAGCATCATAGGTCTCGCCCATGGGCATGGCTACAGGAGTTGCTCCAAGTTGAGAGGCTATTTTGGCGGCCAAACCTGTGCAACGGATCTTCATTCCTTTGAGATCTTCAAGTTTATTAACGACTTTTTTGGTGTGGATCAACCCTGGTCCGTGGCCGTGGAGATACATGACTTTTGTGCCGTCAAATTCTTTTGGTTTAAATTTATTATAATACTCGTTGATCAACTTTGTTGCAGCCAGACCGCTCCTGATACCTATGGGGAGATCGACCACTTCAGTCAAAGGGAATTTTCCTCTCGTATAAGCAAGAACAGAAAATCCGATATCAGAAATCCCTTTCTCCGCACCATCATAACATTTGTCAGCAGGAGTCAGTGTCCCACTATAAAACATTGTGATCTTGACTCTGCCATTAGTCTGCTTCTCAATCTCTTTTGCCCATTCAGCAGATAATTTACTGTTTTTATGAGTTTCGGGAAAAAAGATGGAATAACTGAGCTCGATCGGTTTTCCCTGTCCGAAGGCACACGAAATAAAAAGTGGAAATCCAACTACTAATGAACATAAGAATAGAGACGCCAATTTCCAATATTTCATTTTATCCCCCTTTCTGATCCTTGAAATTAGGATCGGAACCCCCTCAAGGTTGTAGCTATCTTCCCTGCGTCTTGAGATATTCGATACAGAATTTCAGTGCTTCTTCTCCAGGCAGACCTTTCTCCTTCATGCTTTTGACATATTCGTCAAGCAAGGGATGGACCGCCTTTGCCCATCTCTCATTCTCTTCCTTTGACAGAGAGATAATCTTATTGCCCAATTTCAATGTATAATCTCTTCCTTCTTTATCGATCTCATCCCATGCCTTCCCTTGCTTTTCAATCCACTCTGCATTCACTTTTTCGATAATATTCTGGACATCTGGAGGTAAGGCATTCCACTTATCTTTATTCATGACTACAAACATACCACTTGAATAGGATGCGCCAAAGTCTTCGGCAGTAAATTTCACCACATCTCCCCATTTCCAGCCAAACAGCGCTTCATATGGAGCCATCGAACCATCGACGACACCTCTGCTTAAAGCATCATAGGTCTCGCCCATGGGCATGGCTACAGGAGTTGCTCCCAGTTGGGTGGCTATTTTTGCAGCCAGGCCGGTGCAACGAATCTTCAATCCTCTCATATCCTCAAGCTTATTTACCAGCTTTTTAATATGGATGAGGCCAGGCCCATGGGCGTGGAAATACATCACCTTAACTTCATCGAATTCCTTGGGTCTCAATCTCTTAAAATATTCATTGATCAGTCTTGTTGATGCCAAACCAGACTTGGAACCTAAAGGTAAGTCAATAACTTCTGTTAAAGGGAATTTCCCTCTGGTGTAGGAAAGGACTGACATACCGATATCAGAAATCCCTTTCGCCACACCATCATAGCATTTGTCAGCAGGAGTCAGCGTGCCAGCTGGAAACACTGTGATCTGGACCTTTCCGTCCGTCCTTTTCTCAATCTCCTTTGCCCATTCAGTGGCGAGCACTGTATGCCTGTGGGGAGCAGGCCAGATGACTGAGTATGTGAGTTTCGTCTGCCCGGATGCAGTCGAAGTTAAAAACGAAAATCCAATCACTAACAAACATAGAGGTAGCAACTTCCAATGCCTCATTTCAATCCTCCCTCACCTTATTCGATTTGATTCAAGATAAGGTCACAATTAAGACAGAGGAGTAAAAGGTTATCTCCTCCTCTTATCAGAATTTTTAAACAAGTATATTTTGAATAAAAATTTTGTCAAGTAAAATCTCCTGCAAAAAAATCATAAGCAAAAACAAGCGAATAGCGACCGTTTATTGAAAAAATGAAGAAACCACATGGTCAACCCCAAATCTCTTCTGCATCTCTCTGCGCTTTTCAAAGAATGATTCTGTATCAGCCCTCAATTCCAGGGTGGGCTGTTCTAACTGGAAGAAGAACCTTATCAGGAACATCTTATGGGTTTTTGGTTCGGACAGAATCGACCATTTCCATAAAATTTTTTTTGAACATCTCACAAACCTTTTTTTCATTTCCTGAGATCGAATCCTTGTTCCATTTATCCCCTTCTTCAGAAACCTTCAAACCAAAGGAGTTGAGATCTTTTGAATATCTGATCAGGATGGCATGTTCTCCTTGATACCCAAAAAGGAATTGACCTTGAAGGGCCAAATGGTGAGGGATAGTGATCCCTTTTTCGATAATGGGTTGAAGTGAGGGAGCATCAGGATTCCATGCCATCAATTGGATGATATAATCTATTTCCACCTCGCCTCTCTTGATCTTACCCTTCGCATACATTCTTTTCTCTGTATATGGTCTTAGGGGTGGTACAGTCATAGGTTCTGTCTGAGGATTGGTCCTGTCCGCTATCTGAACGATGAGCATCTCCTCAACCCGTTTATCCTTATCTTTAATGAAAAAATAGGCCCGTGTAAGTGAATTCTCACCAGGGTGCTCTTGCGAAAATGAATGAATGGAGCGAAGTTCCGACAGCAATATGAGGGAGAAGGGAGGCTTTTTTGAAACCAAATTCTTCCCCTCAATTTCCAAGTCTTTCGGGGAAGCAATGGATAGGTTCCACGTGATCAAAAGCAGACCGATCCATATGATAATGATTTTTTTCATGTCTTCTCTTTAGAAGAAGCCATCCTTCATGGGACCATGAGTAGAGGGTCAGGGATGAACCACCCCCAACCCTCATCCATTCTTTCGACTATTTCTTCTTCGTGAGCAGTTCCTTCAACTTAGGACCTGTTTGAGGACATTTTTCCAAAACATCCTTCCAGCCCTCATCGGAAGCGACCTTCAAGAATTTCTCTTTCTCGGCAGGAGGAAGATCGATGACCTGAAGGCCTGCCTGTTTCAAAAGGGAAATCTCCTTTGTTTCTTCCTCATGGTAAAAGGCGACCGTTTTTTTCTCAGCTTCCATGGCGGCCTGGTTTATCACATCTTTGAACTTCTTGGGAAGCCCATTCCACGCCTTCAGGTTCATGACCATAGGATGCGGCCCGGAGTAAAATCCGGGTTCCACAATGTACTTGGTATGCTTCTCCCACCCCCACTCACGAATGCCTATGGCCGGCCAGCCATAGCCGTCGACAACGTTTCTTTCAAGGGCGGTGTAAACCTCGGTGGGAGGTATCACGACAGGATTTCCGCCAAGACCTTTCACCAGCTGAAGGTACATAGGGGAGACGCGGATGTTGAACCCCCTCAGGTCCGCAGTGCTAATGGGTTTGTTTAGGTAGAGGTTAAATGGCAAGTCGGTCCCTATCCTTCCTATAAAATAGAGCCCCAACTTCTTTTCATGCAGATCATTGTAATATGCCCAGGCCCCGTTTGCTCTCTCTTCCCAGGGCCTGAAGTCTGAAAGCTTCATCGCATCGGCCTCAGGCAGCAGGTGGACATAGTAAGCATTCGTCGTATGGACAATATCGACCATCCCTGTCTGCGCAGCATGGACCTGGTCCTGAATTTTGACGGCCTCAGGTCCTCCGATCATATTGATCTTCAGTTCACCAGGATATTTCTGCGCGACCTGTTTTTCTACGCTCTCCAGGAAAAAATTGAGAGACGTGTTGCCCTCGGCCGAGTTTTTCGGCCAGGCGTTGATGGCTTTGAGCGTTATGGCCTC
>Ga0187771_10002433_pt1 | contig 12805 bp, 9 predicted proteins | sample 0116_SJ02_MP15_1_FD_133139 | JGI IMG/M metagenome (GOLD analysis project Ga0187771, IMG submission 133139) | Tropical peat soil microbial communities from peatlands in Department of Meta, Colombia - 0116_SJ02_MP15_10_MG | ecosystem: Environmental > Terrestrial > Soil > Wetlands > Peat | place... | reverse complement strand
TACGGCCCCTCTGAGTCCATCAAAATAAGGTACTCACATCAGGGGTTCCACGCAGTTGCAATCCGAAATAGGCTGCGTTGGGGGTTGGAGACAGATGGCAAACGATATGGCGGAGTCGAAGTCGGTCGGTTCAGGCTGGTCCTCAACCCAGGTGTACGTAATGGCCGTGATCTGCCTCGCTCTGGGTCTCGTCTTAGGTTATCTGTTCCGCGGTTCGCAGACACAGTCTGGTGCGACTTCTGTCTCTAGCCAGAGTGCGACGACCGCACAAGCCGGGATTCCCCAGCAGATGCCAACCCTCGAGCAGATGAAACACATGGCGGACAAAAAGGCTGAGCCGCTGCTGGCCCAGCTCAAGGACAACCCGGAAAATGCAGACTTGCTAAAGCAGGTGGCCAAGATTTACGAGGCAACTCACCAGTTCCAAGAAGCGGCCAGCTATTACGGGAAAGTCTTGGAGGTCAACCCTAAGGACGTAGCGACGCGGACGGAAATGGCCTCTTGCCTCTACTACAACGGCGATGTGGATGGTGCGCTGGCTCAACTGCAGCAGGCACTGAAAGACAATCCCAAGGATGCCAACTCCCTGTTCAACCTGGGCATGGTCCGCTGGAAAGGAAAGAATGACAGCACAGGTGCGCTATTGGCATGGGATGAACTGCTGGAGTCGAACCCCAATCTGGAAGCCGCGAAAAAGTCCCAAGTGCAGAAATTGATCGCGGAAGCGAAGCAAGGAATGGCGAACTGATGCTCTGGCAAAAAGGTAGGAGAAGTCATGACGGACACTAAGAAAAATTCGGTTCCTCCACAATGGACCACGATTCAGGCCTACACTCTCGCGGTCGTGTGCTTGCTCTTAGGTATCGCTGGTGGTTGGCTGATTCGGGGATCGCAGTCTCCGGCCACGCCAACACAAAGCGCTGCGGCTACCGCTGTCCCGGAGAGTACGAACTCTCAGCCCACTCCCGAGCAGATGAAGGCGATGGGCGACATTCAGGCGAAACCGCTGTTGGAGAAGCTCAAGTCCGATCCCAACAATGCTGAATTGCTGTCCAGCATCGGCAACATTTATTACGACACGCAACAGTATCCCGTCGCAATCAGTTATTACCAGCAAGCACTGAGATTGCAACCTGGCAATACCGGCGTTCGCACTGACATGGCGACAGCGTACTGGTACACGGGAGATGCTGACACCGCCATCAGCGAGTTCAAGAAATCACTTTCCTACGAGCCGAACAAGGCGAATACTCTGTTCAACCTTGGCATCGTCGAGTGGCAAGGCAAGATGGATATCAAAGAGGCGGTTGCCACGTGGAAAAAGCTGTTAGACACAAATCCGAATTATGAAGGCAAAGACAAAGTGCTGGATCTGATTGCACAGGCCGAAAAGCATTCGGGACTTAAGACAGGCACCCCTGCGAAAGCTTTACCTCAGTAACGCACTGGAGATGCCGCGCGGTGAGTGGTGCCTCCGAGCAAGGACGGTTCATGGACATGAAACGCAAAGTTCTCCGGGGCTGTAATCGCCTATTTATCGCCGCTGCATTTTTGTTACTCGTGATGCAAGTGGCCGTTGCTAGCGACACTTCTCGAGTTTCCGGTTCATACGAGGTGCTCAGCAAAACGGAAGTCGGTCCTCAAACTCGCGTCCGACTCCAGCTTCATCTGACCAACCACGAATCTTACGAACTCCACATCCAGCGCCTTACGCTCTGGGATTTTTCTCATCCGGGGGGAACGCAAACGTGCTCAATCGTCGTGCATGCGGGCGCTTCGGTGGACACAACCCAGGAATTTACAATTCCCCGGACAGAGTACGAGCTATGGGGGCGCGGAGCCCGCCCCAGGCTCGTTGTGGACACTAGCTCGCCCGTTGGGCGCAAAACAACGAGAGTGGTTCGGCTTGAGCGTAGCACCGGCAGAAAGGCGGACTGACCATGCGCTCATTTCGCGTGATTGCATCGATTTGTCTGGCTTTAGTGGTCGCCCCACAATTTTCGTACGGCCAGTTTTCCATAACCTCAATCGCGGGTGGTGGGCCTAACAATCTAGCTGCACTCAAGGCCAGCATTGGATACGCGGGCAGCGTGGTACGGGACGCCGCCGGCAACACTTATATTGCTGATTCCTACTCGAGTCAAATTTTCAAAGTAGATACCACCGGCAATCTCACTGTAGTGGCTGGCAACGGCACTCTTGGCTACTTCGGTGACGGAGGCCCTGCAACTAGCGCGCAGCTCAACGGGCCGGAAGGAGTGGTGGTCGACGGGTCCGGAAACATTTTTATCGCAGACACAGGTAATTCCGTTATTCGCGAAGTGGTCGCGAGCACGGGCAACATTCAAACCGTGGCTGGGAATGGCACCTCAGGCTATTCCGGCGATGGTGGCCCCGCTACCAGCGCCGAACTGAACGATCCTTTTAGCCTGTTCGTGGATGGTCAGGGCAACATTTTTATTGCCGATACGGACAACTTTGTAATTCGTGAGGTGCTGGCGAGCAGCGGCAACATTCAAACCGTGGCAGGCAACGCCTCGCTAGGGGCAGGATACGCCGGTGATGGCGGTCCCGCGACCAGTGCCCAACTAGATCAGCCCGAAGGCGTTGCCCTGGACGGGTCAGGCAACATCTTTATTGCGGATACCTATAACTCAGTAATCCGCGAAGTCACGATCGCGAATGGCAACATTCAAACCGTGGCCGGGACCTACTATGCCTGGAGCGACCTCTGCAATTATTCTGGCGATGGTGGTCCAGCAACGAGTGCATACCTTTGCCTGCCGAACGGCATTGTTGTGGACGCTTCAGAAAACATTTTCATCGCAGACACTGAAAATTCTGTGATTCGTGAAGCGGTAGCGGCCACCGGTAACATTCAAACCGTGGCTGGCGACGGCACGGTCGGCTACACCGGAGATGGAGGCTCTGCGATCAGCGCAGAACTCAATTACCCCAGCGAAATAGTTGTCGACACTTCCGGGAACATTTTCATCGCAGACACAGACAATTTTGTGATTCGTGAGGTGTCATCGGGAACCATCAACACAATTATTGGAAATAACACTCTCGCCTATTCCGGCGACGGCGGGCTTGCTACCAACGCTGCGCTGAATGCACCCGGGACGGTTTCCGTGGATACAGCCGGCGACCTGTTCATCGCTGATACCGATAACTCGGTCATACGCGATCTCGTGGCATCGACTGGCGACATTCAGACCACGGCCGGTACTGGAATAGCAGGCTACACGGGTGACGGCGGACTCGCGACTGTGGCTGAACTGAATTATCCCTCCGGTGTATTCCTGGACGCTTCCGGCAACATTTTTGTCGCGGATACAGAAAATTCTGTCATTCGTGAAGTGGCAGCAGCAACCGGTGACATTCAGACGATAGCCGGCAATGGTACTCCGGGCTATTCCGGTGACGGCGGCGCGCCCACTAGCGCCGAGCTCAACAATCCCGCGGGTGTAGTTTTGGATGCTTCGGGAAATATTTACATCGCCGACGCGGGGAACTCCGCCGTTCGTGTGATCAACACCGGGACTGTGGCGGTCACCATCGCCGGAATCACAATTCAACCGGCCACCATACAAACTGTGGCCGGCAATGGCACTGGCTGCACAGATACAAGTTCAGGCTGCGGTGACAGCGGGCCTGCCACCAGTGCGGAACTGAACTTCCCCAGTGGCATATCTCTTGACTCTGGAGGTGATATTTTCATCGCAGATTCGTTCAGCGATGCCGTGCGTGAGGTCGCGGCCTCCACCGGCATTATTCAGACCGTAGCCGGTACTCTCGGTCAGCGCGGTTATTCCGGCGACAACGGGCCAGCCACCAGCGCATTGCTCGACACACCTTACGGCGTATTTATCGATACGTTGGGGAACATTTTCATCGCAGACACGGATAATTCCGTGATTCGCGAAGTGGTCGCGGTAACCGGCACAATTCAGACGATCGCGGGCAACGGCACCTATGGGTTCTCCGGCGATGGCGGAACCGCAACCAGCGCGGAGCTGGCACATCCCCTGGGATTAGTGGGCGTTGCTTCTGGCAACCTGTTCGTTGCTGACACGGAGAATTTTCGGATCCGTCAACTGTCATCGACGGTGAATGGAAGCGTCTTCCCGAACTCCGTGACGATCCCAGTGAATGGCCCGCAGCAGTTCGCGTCTATTGTGACCGGGACAAACAACACCTCCGTCACCTGGCGAGTGAACAACCTGACCGGAGGCAACTCAAGCCTCGGGACGATCTCGTCCGACGGCTTCTACAAAGCTCCGGCAAATCCGCCCGCTTCGGGTTCGGTGACCGTGACTGCCATCTCGAATGCCAACGGCTTTACTTCGGCATCCGCTCAGGTAAAGGTTGTGAGCGGCAACAGTCCTTCAGTGACCATAAGCACAACTCCATCGGGTGTTACCGAGGTTTACACCGGCACTTCTCAAACTTTCGATGCAACCATAACTGGCGAAACCAACAATGTTTTGAGCTGGCAAGTGGAAAACATCGCAAGTGGCAACTCAGCCGTGGGAACGATCTCCGCCTCCGGTCTTTACTCCGCTCCTAGCGCAGTTTCCGCGCCGCTGCTGGTCAGCGTCAAAGCAGTGTTGCAGGCGAATCCGGCCATTGCAGGCTATTATCCTTTCACCATCGTGACCGCGCCGTCTGCTCCGCAGCCGTCGCCCCAAACCATTTCTCCAGGAGGCTCCACCAACTATGCACTTTCGCTGAACGCGAACACGGGAGATCCCAAGCAACCGATCACACTTTCTTGCCTGAAAAGCACTTTGCCGCCCGGTTCAAGCTGCGCTTTTTCGCCAACGATCCTCACCCCTGCTACCAAAGCCGTTCCTTTCACACTCACCGTCAGTGTGCCGTCGGGGACGGCATCCATGCGGAAACCTGGCGAACTGTGGCTCGCAACCCAGATCTGCTTTGGGTTCATGCCCCTCACTGGGATTTTGCTGATGGGCGGCAAAACTCGCAAACAGGGTGGGAAATGGCTGTTACGTTTCGTGACCTGCATGTTCCTGGTGATGCTGGTTGCCTGCGGAGGTGGCAGCAGTAGCTCCAGCTCAGGATCCGGCTCCAATCCCAACTCTCCGCAAAACCCGGAGTTGGGAAACTACACCATCCAAGTTCAGGGCACGACAACGGCACAACCCAATCCGATAACAATCACGACAGTCCCCTTAACCGTGCAATGACACCGGGCTAGTTCCGCAGCTTCCCCACGCGAGCGCAGGGGTGGCGAACCTTAGCCACGGTGTCCATGTCCTTCAGTTGAACCTTTCCCGGGCGACTCCCCCTACGAGTTAGATCTTCGAGCTTCACCAGCAAATGTACAAGCACCATCGAATCAATCAGCCCGGGAGGAAACCAGTGGAGTATTCTCGTCGATCGTCACGTTTGGTTTCCGGATTAGCCCGACAATGTGCTCAATCATCCCCTGTGCTTTCGGGGTCATGCGACCGGGTCCTTGCGCAAGCAATTTTCGGCAAGTTTTTTCCGCCGTGTCGTCTGCCCGCTGATCCCACCCCCGGATCAGTTCCGCCACCGGCATCTCCATCTCAACCTGCTTCACAATGGCAACGATCTGCTCGGGCCGAAAATCGTTTTCACGGCAAAATCCTCCTTCGTCGGATTTTGCCGAAGACTCGCCCTCAATCTCTGTTAATTATTGGGGGACCGCTGACTCCATCGCGCCGCAGAAAAGTGGTCGCGGAAATAAAAAAGTCGCTTTTTGCGCATCCTGTGTGATCCATGTCACATTAGCGTGTGATTGTAAATACTGTCCTTCTGCTTCTGCCTCCCTAGAGTAGATGACGAATGTTAACTCCTTCGTTCTATCTAAACTGATTCGTCATGCGCCTACAAGAAAACGAACTCCAAACCACGGCACTGGAAGCTGCCGCGTCAGAAACCGGTCGGAGTTTGCGCCTCAGGCTGATACTTATTGCGACCGGCGTTTTGATTCCCGTTGTCTTGCTTGTGGTGAGTGAAGTGATTTTGAGAATTTGTGGTTTTGGGTTTTCTGCCAACCCAACTCGACCTTGCACCGATCGAGGCATTCCTGCTTATTGTGATGACCAGTTCTTTACGGCACCATTTTTCCCGCCCGGCATGTCGCGCACGCCGCGACCATACGCGATTCCTGCCAAAAAGCTGGCGGGTACGTACAGGATTTTCGTTCTGGGTGAGTCCGCCGCAATGGGTGACCCTGATCCTTCCTACGGATTCTCCCGCTATCTCGAGGTGATGCTCCGGCAAAAGTTCCCGCAGGTAAACTTCGAGATTATTAACACCAGCATCACGGCTACGAATTCGCACGTGGAGCTATCTCTGGCCAAGGACCTGGCCCAATACCAGCCGGACCTCTTCATTATTTATGCCGGCAACAACGAAGTTGTCGGTCCTTACGGTCCGGGGACTGTCTTGACCCAGGTAAGTTCGAACCTTCACGTCATTCGCGCCCGGATTTTTATTAATTCCACCCGGTTCAGCCAGTTGGTGCGAATTTTTTCAAATCGCCTGCAAAAGCGGGAATGGCGGGGCCTGGAGATGTTTTTAGAACGGCAGGTCCGTGCTGATTCTCCCGGTTTGCACGCGGTATACCAGAATTTTGCCGCCAATCTGCAAGACATCGTGGCGGTCACTCGCCGCTCGGGCGCTCAGGTGCTGATCAGCACAGTCGCCACGAACTTAAAAGACTGTGCTCCTTTCGCGTCCCTTCATCGCGAAGGGATTCGACAAGATGAGTTGCGTTCCTGGGACGACTTAGTCCAACGTGGCGCGGCTCTCGAGAGCGCCGGATCGTACGCGGAAGCCCTGACACTGTACCTCTCGGCGGCAGACATCGATCCTGAGTATGCCGAGCTTCAGTTTCGCATAGCTCGTTGTATGTGGGCGCTCGGCGATTTTGCCGGGGCGAAAGAGCGATTCGTGCGCGCTCAGGATCTTGACACGCTTCGTTTCCGAGCCGACAGCAAAATTAATGGAGTTATCCGTGCTCTACCCACAGGAGATCCGGGCGTTCGCCTAATCGATGCCGCCGCTGTTTTCGCCAGCAACAGTGAGCATGAGGTCCCAGGCGGCGAACTCTTCTACGAGTACGCGCATATGAATCCGCGCGGAAATTACCTGCTGGCGCGCACTTTATTCCAGCAGGTCGTCAGCATGCTGCCGACCGAGTTACAGCGAGGCGCGGTGAACGGGGATGTCGCCTCGGAGGAAACCTGCGACCGGCTGCTTGCATTTACGCCTTATGATCGTGCGCGGGTTGCTGCTCTCGTTCTCAGAAAGCTGGGGCGGCCTCCATTCACAAACCAACTAAACAACTCCGAGGAGGTTGTACAGCTAAAACGTGAAGCGGTAGTTTCCGTAGATTATCGAGAAATGGTCGCCGATTATCAGTGGGCCATTATGCAAAATCCGCACGACCGATTATTACATCTCAATTTCGGCTTCTTACTGCATGACTACGAACCCGCAGCAGCCGAAAGGGAATTCCGCGCAGCCTTGCCCTACGATAACGCTCCGGTTCTGTGCAACTGGCGCACATTTAAATGAGGTCACAACGGAGTCGTTTGTTGAATGTCGCGACATCGCGCGCATCTTCTGCACTGGAGGACAACTCATGCGTGGAAGGAGCGAATGCCGCTTTTTCGCAGCGCTTGCTTGCCGAGATGCGCCAGAAGCCCGTAGTACTGGGCGTCCTGCTCGTAGCCATCACTCTGTTGTTGTATGCTCCCGTTATTCATCACGCGTTCCTTGAGTATGATGACGGCGCATACGTCACGAAGAACGGCCATGTTCGCACAGGTTTAAGTTTCGACAATGTAGCTTGGGCTTTTAGTGCCTTTTATGAAGCAAACTGGCATCCGCTAACCTGGCTTTCTCATATGGTGGATTGCCAACTGTTTGGGCTGAATTCCGGGGCTCATCACTTTGTCAATGTTGCTCTTCACGCTGTGAACGTTCTACTTCTGTTTTTGTTACTGCAAGGAGCCACGCGTGCCGTGTGGCGCAGTTTTTTCGTGGCGGCGCTCTTCGCTGTCCACCCTCTGAATGTGGAAACGGTCGCGTGGGTGGCGGAAAGAAAAAGTCTGCTCAGCATGGTCTTTTGCTTGGTTACGCTTGTCGCCTACGGATGGTATACGCGGCGGCCCGACTGGAAGAGGTATCTCGTTATCATTGTCGGATTCGCGCTGGCACTGATGGCCAAACCTATGGCAGTAACCCTGCCACTGGTTTTGCTGCTTCTCGACTATTGGCCCTTGCAACGGTACGAGGATCTGCGGCCCCGACGCAAGTGGTTACGTATCTTTTTAGAGAAGCTACCGCTGTTATTGATGACCGTAGCCAGTTGCGCCGTGACCATGGCAGCACAGCGTTCCGGTGGCGCAATGGCCGCAACGTCTGACGCACCGCTGTCGTTGCGCCTCGAAAACGCTATTCTGTCTTACATCACCTACATTGGGAAGACCTTTTGGCCTGTCAAACTGGCCGTCTTTTACCCTTACCTTGAGCAGTCCTTACCATGGCTCAAGGTCGTCGCGGGGACAATTATTCTCTCAGCGATTACGATGACAGTATTGCGGTTCCACCGCGTTCGCTACCTTACAGTAGGTTGGCTTCTATTCGTCGTGTCGTTGATACCAGTAATTGGCATTGTTCAGGTCGGCCATCAAGCCATGGCCGACCGTTACGCTTACATTCCCTGCATCGGCCTTTTTCTCATTATTGTCTGGGGCCTGAATGACGCACTTTCAATGACTGCGATCAATCGAGCATTACCTCCCCTGACAGCACTCTGCGTACTGCTGGCTTTGTCGGCCGCTACTAACCGATACCTGGAGCGCTGGCAAAATGGCCTGAACTTGATCACCCAGGCGCGCTTGGTTGCTGGCAGGCCAGACTGGATGCTGGAAGAGCTGTATGCCGATACGTTGGTAACTGGCAGCCAGATTAATGAGGCCTTTCCGCACTACACCAAAGCTTGCACGTTAAACCCCAATCTGGCGGAATGTCATTACAACATGGCAGAAATCCTGTTTGCGGGACATCAGCTTGAGGCTGCCTTGGAGCAATACCAACTTGCCGGCCGCTCTACTCGTCGCAGCGACTTGGCACTTTCCTGCTTGATCAATTCTGGCCAGATACTAATGGAATTGAGGGATTACAAAACTGCGGTGATGGAATTCTCAACGGCACTGCAGATTGACCCCAGTAACGCGACCGCGTTGTCGCTGCGTCAGCAGGCGTTCGATGCAAGCGGCGGAGGCCGCTGAGGAAGATGCCCCTGCGCTCGCGTCTCGTAAAAGCATATCGAGGACATATTGAGTATCCCGTCTCACTCCACCAAAAACACCCTTAGGACGCGGGCTCGAGAATAATCAGTTCCCCTTTGTCTCGTGGTACTCCTCTTCCGTATTTACCGCCCAGAGGTTGCTCTTGTCCGTCACGCCGCCAATAATGTTGTCCACTGCAGTCATAGCGGTCAGCATAGAGTGGTCCTGGTTGTTGTATTTGTGCATGCCGTTTCGTCCGACCAGAAACAAGTTCTCGAATCGGTCCATAAATTCGCGGATCTCATCGAACCGCTCATAGGCGCCGAAATAGGCGGGATAAGTTTTCGGCATGCGCGCCACCGTCCAGTCCAGCAAATCGTTCTTATCAATAATGCCGATCTTGTCGAGTTCTTCAGCAGCCAGCCGCGCCATTGCTTCGTCTGGTGTGCTCCACAGTTGATCTCGTTCCGAACAGAAGTATTCTGCCCCGATCCATATCTTTGACGGATCGGACACCAAGTAGGGACTCCAGTTGTTGAACACTTGCAACCTCCCGACCAGCACGTCCGGTTCCTGGATGTAAATCCAGTTGTCGCTGATCAGTTTGCCCAGAGCGTCGCCCGGTTCGCGAATCTTCAATTTCCTCAGCAGCAAGCCGACCGTAATGAAGTCGCGGTATTGCAATCCCTCGGAGATCTCCCGCACCGGAACAGGGATGGTATCGCCCATACCGCGCACCAGTTCTTGCACCGAGGTCGTTGAGAAAAAATAGTCACCGGCGAAGCGCCGTTCTTCGCGGTTCGCATGCCTGCCGATCACGGCCACCACACGCCCGTTGCGTGTTTCCACCGTGCCAGCTTCTATGCCAGTGATGATCTCGCCGCCCCCCGCCACGACTTTTTGCGCTACCTCCTCCCACATCTGCCCTGGACCGAACTTCGGATACAGGAACCGCTCAATGAGCGACGTCTCCATTGCCTTTTGCGCAATCTCGGGATTACCGCCGTTGACCGCCTGCTTGAGGAAATGACTGATCGCTTTGTGGATCGAAAGCCCCTTGATCCGCTGCGCTCCCCACTCAGCGCTGATGCGTTCGCAGGGAACGCCCCACACTTTCTCGGTGTACGACTTGAAGAATGTCCGGTACAGCTCCCGTCCAAAGCGGTTGATGAAAAACTCTTCCAGGTTGGTCACTGGCTTGACGGGGAACAGTGTCCGGTGAGCGTAACTGAATGCGATGCGGGCCGTGCGGCGCCCGCCCAGTTTGCGCAGCGTGTCCGGAGTCAGGCGCACCGGGTAATCGAAAAACTGCCGCAGAAAATAGATGCGGGACTTGCGCGAACGGGTCAACATCCTCAAGTCGATATTTTCCGCTTCGCCGTCTTTCGCGAGCGGCATTTGCGCCAGCCACCAGTTCATAACCCGGTCACTCTTGGAGAAAAACCGGTGCCCGCCCAAGTCCATGCGGTTGCCCTTGTATTGAATGGTGCGTGAGATGCCTCCCATGTAAGCGCTTCGTTCCAGCACGATCGGGCGAATTCCGGCTCGCGTTAGCAGTTCATACGCGGCCGTCAGGCCCGCCGGGCCGGCACCGATGATGACTGCGGTCTGACCAGACATGATTCTCATAAGTGTACCGTTTTCGGCACAAGTAGTAACCACCCCGCATCCTCTTCTGCTCCGTGTATTATGTGGATTCGTTTGAGGAAACCCGCTGCATGACCTTGACCGAGGAATTGCGTGGACTATTCGACCGCCGTCCGTTGCAGTTGTTAGTCCTGAGCGTGCTGCTTGCCCTCGTGGGCGGCCGTTCACTAAAACTGAAGTTCTGTGTTCTCGACCCCGACATCTGGTGGCACCTGAAAGTTGGCGACTGGATCATCGAGCACTTCTCCGTTCCCCACACAGGAATTTTGTCTCGCACTGTGGCCAATCGGCCCTGGGTGGCCTACAGCTGGGGCTACGAAGTATTCCTCTCTCGCGCGTATCACTGGTTCGGTCTCGCCGGTATTGGAGTGTACGGCGTAATGCTCACTGTCGCTGTTGCCTATAGCATCTTCTGGATGGCGCACCGCCTGTGCGGCCGCTTTTGGTGGGCCTGTTTGTTGGCCGCCGTTACCTGCTCAGCGTTTCTCTACAACCTCATGCCGCGGCCGGTTTTTTTCTCCATGACGCTGTTCACTATTACCCTGACGCTCATCCTGGAGGCAAACCGTACCGGCCGCGTGCGACTGCTCTACTGGCTGCCACTGTTGTTTGTGTTGTGGGCGAATCTTCACATTCAATTCATATACGGACTATTCCTGGTCGGTCTGCTCGTAGCCGTGGACCTGGGGCAGTGGCTGGCCGCTCGCCTGAGGATCGCGCCAGGTTTTCTGGTTTCTCCGACCTTGCCACCTGGCAAGCTGGCCGCAATCTTTGCCGCATGCGTCATTGTCAGTTGCATCGGGCCGTACGCCTATCACCTCTTCCCCGTGGTTTACGAATACTCTAAAGCCAAAGTGCCATACACGATGATCCAGGAGCTGCAGCCCCTGAATTTCCGGGCAGGCAGTCACTACATGCAGCTTCTGCTCACCTGCGCCGGCTTTTTTGCGCTGGGACGGGAAAAGAAAGTTGATCCCTTCAAGCTCCTCCTGCTCGCCATTGCCAGCGTAGTCGCCTATCGAACCATGCGCGATTCCTGGTTCATCTGCATCCCCGCGGCTGCCTGCATGGCCGACTTCCCCGCAGAAGAAGCCGAGCGCGACCTAGCCCTAAGCTGGGTCGGGCGGGCCGGACTCGCGGCATTCGTGGCGCTGGCTCTGGTGCTGTTTGCCCGCAACACCGATTTCAATCAGCGCGGCCTCGATCGCGCCATCAGCAGCATGTACCCCGTAAGTGCAGTGAATTATCTGCGCCAACATTCCGCGCCGGGACCGCTCTACAACACGCTGGACTGGGGCGGTTTCCTCACCTGGTATATGCCGGACTATCCCGTCGCCATCGACGGCCGCAATGACCTCTATGGCGACGATTTGGACCGTCTCTTTTATTCGACTGAAATGGGACGAGAATCCTATGCCAGCGATCCTTATTTAAATGAAGCCGGCGTAGTGTTACTGCAGAAGAAGGTGCCGCTGGCTGGGTTGCTGCTGTCTGATCCGCGCTTCACTCTGGTTTACCAGGACCAAATCGCCGTGGTGTTTGTGAAGACCGGTGGATGAGCTGAAGTCACGGCGACAATCTGTACCGAAAAGTTTTCTGGCTTCGGAATCGCCCGCCAATTCCGTATGGAGAAAAACTCACGCTATAGCACCCAGCTCGTGATATGTACCTCCGTCGCCTGCCTGGTACTGGTTGTCTACGCCATGGCGACGGGCCGCCGGGGCAGTGGCTACGCGACACTGGGGCTGCTCAGCGTCTGCACGCGATGGCTGTTTACAAGGAACAAACCAAGCCTCTGGCTCTTAGGCCCGGGAGTTTTCCTGGTGCTGTGGTACCTCTGGCGATCAGGGAAGCCGACGCTG
>Ga0187771_10002432_pt1 | contig 12807 bp, 10 predicted proteins | sample 0116_SJ02_MP15_1_FD_133139 | JGI IMG/M metagenome (GOLD analysis project Ga0187771, IMG submission 133139) | Tropical peat soil microbial communities from peatlands in Department of Meta, Colombia - 0116_SJ02_MP15_10_MG | ecosystem: Environmental > Terrestrial > Soil > Wetlands > Peat | place... | reverse complement strand
GCAAAGGGAACGACCAGGTGAGGTTCGAACTCACTTATTATGCTCTTAATCCTGGTATCAAAGTAGTCGCCCCCTGGAGGGAATGGCCCTTCAAATCCCGGCAGTCTTTGATAGAGTATTCGGAGGCACACAACATACCAGTTACTGCGACCAAGGAAAAACCTTACAGCACAGATAGGAACCTCCTCCACATCAGCTACGAAGGTGGGATACTGGAAGACCCATGGGCGGAGCCGCCACAGGACATGTATACCATGATGAGGACTCCTGAAGAGGCGCCTGACAAATCGACCTCCATCGTTATAACTTACAGGGCTGGCAATCCGGTTGCCGTCAACGGCACAGCTATGACGCCTGCGCACTTGCTTGAAACCCTGAATTCCCTCGCAGGGGACAACGGAATCGGGAGGGTCGATCTTGTGGAAAACAGATATGTGGGCATGAAATCGCGGGGCGTTTACGAAACACCGGGAGGCACTGTACTCCATATCGCTCACAGGGCCCTTGAGTCGATTACCCTTGACAGGGAGCTACTTCATTTAAGAGATTCCCTGATTTCGAAGTACGCGGAATTGGTCTATTACGGCTACTGGATCTCTCCTGAAAGGGAAACGATCCAGGTTATGATGGATGATATCCAGAAAGATGTCACCGGTGATGTGAGGCTGAAACTCTATAAGGGAAACTGCCTTGTTTTGGGAAGACGTTCGGAGAGGTCCCTTTACCATCCCGAACTCGCTACCTTTGAGGAAGAGGAGATCTATGACCAGAAAGATGCAGTGGGCTTTATTAAGCTCAATGCACTCCGCCTGAGGGTGAGGAGTATTTTAAGAAAACACGATGCCTGATATTGCGTCGTGAATCGCCACCTCAATAGAGCCGGAGATAGGCCCTCTCCTTCAAAAGCTTCTTTCGGTTTATAAGAATTCCGCCGTAGTCTCCGTTGCACCCCAAAAGGAACTGTCAGCAATCTATGGGGTAGACGCAAGAAGGGCGAAGAACGTAAAGGAGTTATCGGGATAGAAAAACGTGGACATTGATCACCGCTGGTGTCGCACAGGCACAGAAAAGGGAAGTTTTCGAGGTGCAGGGGACATCACCTCCCGGAGCTCGGCGTGACGAGCAACCTCATCAAGAAGGGAGCAAAGCTCGTCCAGAAGGCCGATGATATAATTGAAGAGCTTGCACCTGCGCCCAGGGGATTCTTCAGAGCAAAGGAAAGACGGAAAATGGAGCTTGACGACGAAGAAAGAAAACTCTGTGATATACTAACAAGTAAACCGATGCATATCGGCACGCTCTCGAGGGAACTTTTCCTCTCTGCGGCAAAGGCGCTTGCCACTCTGTTCAATCTGGAAACGAAAGGAGTAGTAAAACAGACTGGCGGTAAACGCTGCTGTCTTGTTTCCTGAAGACTTCTGTGTGCTAGGGAATAAGAATATGTCGGAGAACGTCTTCGGTATAAGCGCATGGCGAATAAGATCAATAACGAACCGCAGGACATCTTGGGAAATTTGGACGATGAGGATCTCGATGCCTTCAAGGCGTTTTTCGTCTCTTTTTTGATGGAGAATACTTTTTTACACAGAGATGATATCTACTCATATCTGTTTGGTGAAGGCAAAAGAATTATCTGGAACTGAAGGAGGCTGCCAGTGAAATCGCTTGTAATTGTCGAATCACCTGCAAAGGCCAATACCATAAATAAGATACTCGGCAAAGAATTTCTGGTGAAGGCGTCAGTAGGCCATATCAGGGACCTCCCAAGAAAAGAGATGGGAGTCGATGTGGAGAAGGACTTCGAACCGCACTATGAGACGATACCGGGAAAGGAAAAAGTGATTAGGGAATTACGAAAGACCGCAAAGGAGGCTGACGTGGTTTATCTCGCTCCCGACCCGGACCGGGAGGGAGAAGCGATCGCATGGCATATCGCAGCAGTGATCTCGGGCCAGCGGGGGAAAACAAAGGACGAAAAAATCTTCAGGGTCACGTTCAATGAAATCACTGAGCGTGCGGTGCGAGAAGCGATGAAGAGGCCGGGGAGGATCGATCTCAAGAAGGTCGATGCACAACAGGCAAGAAGAATAATGGACAGGCTTGTGGGGTATGGTTTGAGCCCCCTTCTCTGGAAAAAGGTACGCCGCGGTCTGAGCGCTGGGAGGGTCCAATCAGTTGCCGTTAAGCTCGTGGTAGACAGGGAGAGAGAGATAGAGGTCTTTCAAAAAGAAGAATACTGGAACATTGGCCTTTTTCTTCAAGGCTCTGTCCCGCCGCAGTTTCAGGCGCGGTTATACAAGCATCGCGGTGTGCTAGTCGTTAACCGTGAGGCCGAGGGCGAAGAGCGTTTTCTCATACGGACCGCTGAAGACGCTACGAAGATCGCACGGGAGATCGAAGCAGAGAGTCTCTCCATCTCTAGGATCGAAAGAAAGGAGAGGAAAAGATCGCCGTATCCTCCTTTCACAACCAGTACGCTCCAGCAGGAAGCTGCGAGAAAATTGCGATATACCGCAAAGAGAACTATGATGCTGGCTCAACAGCTTTACGAAGGCATTGAGTTAGGTGAAGAAGGCTCCGTAGGACTCATCACATATATGCGTACGGACTCTGTGAGGGTGGCCCCTGAGGCCCAGCAATTTGCGAGGAAGAATATAGAGAAGAGGTTTGGCAAGGATTACGTCCCCGAGAAACCCTCCGCATACAAGAGCAAGGCAGGCGCTCAAGAGGCCCACGAAGCGATACGACCGACTGACATGGATAGGGCTCCTGAAACACTCAAGCAGTTCCTGTCGAAAGACCTCTACAATCTTTATGCGTTAATTTGGAACAGGTTCATCGCGAGTCAGATGTCTCCGGCAAGGCTCGAACAGACGACCTTTATCATCGAAAACCCCGCCAAGAACCTCGAGATCAGGGCGTCCGGGACAGTCGTGAGATTTGACGGTTTCATGGCGCTCTACACAGAAAGCAAGGACGAAATAGAGGAAGAGGAAGGGGGGATACTTCCGCTACTGAAGACCGGGGATACCCTCAAGCTCATGGAAGTTAAACCAACCCAGCACTTCACCCAGCCACCACCCCGCTACACAGAGGCGACCCTTGTGAAAGCGTTGGAGGAGAAGGCTATCGGGAGGCCAAGCACCTACGCTACGATACTTTCGACCATACAGGACAGAAAGTACGTACACAAGGCTGAGGGCAGGTTCGCGCCCACAGAGCTCGGGATTGTCGTGAATGACCTACTCGTGGACAAATTCCCTGAGCTCATTGACATCGGGTTTACCGCGAAGATGGAGGATGAGCTTGACCGTATTGAAGAGGGCCGGATGAAATGGGTGAAGGTCTTGAAAGATTTTTACAAGCCTTTCAGCCGCGATCTCTCGGAAGCAACAAAGACTCTGGGAAAGATACGGCCTGCGGACATTCCAACGGAGGTCGAGTGCGAGAAATGTGGAAAGCCGATGGTGATCAAATGGGGCCGCCACGGGAGGTTCATGGCATGTTCCGGCTATCCTGACTGCAGGAATACACGGCCCCTCGATATTCAGGAACCGAAACCATTATCCCAGATGACTGAAGAAACGTGCGAAGTCTGCGGCTCTCCTATGGTGCTCAAGTCGGGTAGGTTCGGAAAGTTCCTCGCCTGTTCCCGTTACCCGGAATGCAAGACGACAAAACCTCTTTCCTCCGGGGTGAAGTGCCCGGAGGACGGGGGCGACATCGTGGAGCGGCGCACTAAGAAGGGGAGGTCCTTCTGGAGCTGCAGCAATTATCCGAAATGCAGGTTCGCCACATGGAACAGACCCGTCCCGAAGAAATGTCCCAGCTGCGGAGCGGATTTTCTCCTCAGTAAACGTGAAAAGACCGGGGAGCTTATTCTCTTCTGCCGTAAGAAAGAATGCGGCTACCAGGAAAAGCTTGAAGACACCGCCCCAGAAGGTGTTGGCGGTCAGTAGGACGGTTAACCTCTGCAAGGACATGCGGCCCTTCATTATAGGCATCGGTGGTGCACATAGTGGCGCTGGAAAGACAACTTACGCATCTCTGCTCCTCCAGCATTTCAAGGGCTGGGGCGCCATAAAATATACGAAAACCGGCCTCTATGCGTCCGTGGTGGACGACCTGACAACTCTTTCCGAGGATAACAAGGATACGCGAAGATTTCTGGACTCGGGGGCAGAGAGGGTCTTGTGGGTCCAATCACCTCCTTTGGAACTCGGAGAGGTTCTTCCGCTGGCGGTCGAAGAGCTTTCCGCCCTCAAGGGAATTATCGTCGAGGGGAACAGCGCGATTGAGTTTTTAGTGCCCGATATTATAATATTTATACTTGGTAGCGACCCATCCGAAATAAAAGCTGGGGCAAAGAGCCTGCTTAGCAAGGCCGACGTGGTCGTAGCTGAAAAGGGAGCTTCCGTTCAGGTTAAGGAACGGGCCAGGAGATTCTCCAGGTCCGCCGGTGAGAACGCGGAATTACTCCGTTATGTCAGAGAGATGGTAGAGAAGAAAGAAAAGATAGCTTCATCGCTGAGGGAAAAGTCCGATGATGGCAGGATCCCGTGTCCTGTCGCGAGAAAGCTCGCTGAGGAACTTTCCGTCCCTTACAGTGAGATAGGGAGAGTCGCCAACGAACTTCAAATAAAAATCACCGGCTGTGAGCTCGGCTGTTTCTGATGGCCGTCCTCTTATTTGAACTCAGTCTCACTTTCTATTTTGCTGCGACCATTGTAAGCATCATAGAACTTTTCAGGGGTTCAAAGGCCACCTCGCGGTTGATACTCATTTTTGCGGTCGTGGGCTTTCTGTTTCATACCGCGACCATAGTCATAAGATACGTGGTAGCAGGGCACCTTCCGATCGTGAGCCTCCATGAAGCCTCTTCGTTCTATACGTGGTGCATCGTCCTTATCTTCTTTTATCTCGAATATCGGTACCGGCTCGACCTTCTTGGTCCCTTCACCATGCCGGTGGTATTTATCTTTATGCTCTCCTCATCCATATTCCCGAGAGAAATACGGGAGTTGAGCCCTGTGCTTCAAAGTTACTGGCTGGGCATCCACACCTTTCTCGCCTTTCTCGGTGACGCGGCTTTTGCGATGGCATTCGGTATCGGCATGATGTATCTAATTCAGGAACACCACCTGAAATCAAAGCACCTAGGAGGACTTTTCCAGAGGCTCCCAAACCTCCAGATACTGGACGAAGTCAATTACAGGCTCATCACGCTTGGATTCCCCCTGCTGACTTTGGCCATCATCACGGGCGCGATATGGGCTGAAAGCGCGTGGGGAAGCTATTGGAGATGGGATCCCAAAGAGGTATGGTCCCTCATCACTTGGTTCATTTACGCACTTGTGCTCCATGCAAGACTGACTGCCGGATGGAGAGGTAGGAAGGCCGCGGTACTCTCCATCGTGGGCTTTCTCAGCGTGATTTTCACTTTTTTTGGCGTGAACCTTCTCTTGAAAGGGCTGCATGCGTTTGTATGAAGATTATTGTTATCGGGTTGAATCATAAAACCGCTGATGTTGATGTCAGGGAAAAACTCGCTTTCAACGGGCCAAAACTCGAGGAAGGGCTTCTTAAAATCAGAGAACTCCCCGGTGTGAGCGAGGCCATCGTGCTCTCCACCTGTAACAGGGTCGAAATTTACGTCAGCTCAAAGCACCCTGATACGACATATGAGACCATAAAAGGATTCCTTTCACAGTTTCACGGGCTCGACAGTGCGGCCCTGGAGCGCTCACTGTACTTCTATAAAGATCGTGATGCCGTGAAACATTCTTTCAGAGTGGCCTCAAGTCTTGATTCCATGGTGGTGGGAGAGCCCCAAATACTGGGACAATTGAAGGACGCATTTGAGTTTGCCCTCGGGAAGAAGACCACGTCCATTCTCCTGAACAGGCTGATGAAAAAGACCATATCCGTTGCAAAGAGGGTGAGGACCGATACCAGGATTGCTGAGAACGCAGTTTCCATTAGCTTTGCTGCGGTGGAACTAGCCAGGAAGATCTTCACTGACTTTTCAGAGAAATCCTTCATGCTTCTTGGCGCAGGGGAGATGGCAGAACTTGCAGCAAAGCATATGATGAGCTTTGGGGTGAAAAGCGTAACCGTGGCCAACAGGACCTACGAGAGAGGATGCGATCTTGCGAAGGAATTCAACGGGCAGGCGATAAAGTTCGAAGACTTTCTGAGGGAAATGGTTCATTCCGACATCATCATTTGCTCCACCGGAGCTCCTTCCTACGTACTCCATAAAGAGGAGATGCAGCGGGTGATGAAGGAGAGGAAACAAAAGCCCGTATTCATCATCGATATTTCGGTACCCCGGAATGTTGATCCCGAGATCAATCACCTGGCCAATGTCTACCTCTATGACGTCGATGATCTGCAAGGAGTCGTGGACACTAACGTCATGGAGCGGCAGAAGGAGGCAAGAAAGGCAGAAGAGATCATAGAGGAAGAGATCGATTCCTTCGAGAAATGGCTCGCTTCACTCGATTCCGTCCCCACGGTCATCGCGCTCAGGAGCATGGCCGAGAATATTAAGAAGGAAGAGTTGGAAAGACTTATGAACAAGCTCCCCGAATTGGGAGAAAAGGAGCGAAAAGCCATCGAGCATATGGCCTCGGCCATTACGAACAAACTCATTCATCCGCCCACCGTAGCCCTCAAAGAGGACGCTGAGGACAGGGATGCGCTCATCGCGACCATAAAGAAACTTTACGCTCTCAATGGCGACGATCAGGAGGACCATGGATAACCGCACGATCATCATCGGGACCAGGGGAAGCAAACTGGCGCTCTGGCAGGCCGAGTGGGTCAGATCAGAGATACTGAAGCTGCGCCCGGGCACTAAGGTTGCACTTAACAAGATAAAGACCACCGGAGACAAGATACTGGATGTACCCCTTGCAAAGGTGGGGGGTAAGGGCCTTTTCGTGAAGGAGATCGAGGAGGCTTTACTCAACGGGGGGGCTGATCTGGCGGTCCACAGCATGAAGGACGTGCCGACAGAGTTCCCCGGAGGGTTGCATCTCCCGGTCATATGCAAACGGGAAGACCCGAGAGACGCTTTCATAACCAAGAAAGAGAACAATACGTGGAAGATCAGAAGTTTCAATGACCTTTCGAAAGGCGCAACCGTAGGGACCAGCAGCTTGAGGCGATCCTGCCAACTCCTGAGCCTCCGACCCGACCTTAAGATCGAGCAGTTGAGAGGCAACCTCGACACACGGTTAAGGAAACTCGATGAAGGACTTTTCGATGCCATTATTCTCGCTGCCGCAGGGGTGAAAAGGCTGGGATGGGCCGACAGGATAACCGAGATCATTTCCACTGAAGTGAGCCTTCCTGCCATAGGCCAAGGGGCCATCGGAATCGAGTGTAGGGCAGACGATGAGTTCATCAATACCCTTATTGCGTCTATGAATCACGAGGAGACATCAGTCTGTGTAAGGGCGGAACGAGCTTTTTTGAAAAAACTCGAAGGCGGATGTCAGGTGCCGATCGCCGCACATGCGCGCCTTGTGAATGGGAGACTTTCTATGGATGGTCTGGTAGGCAGTATCACCGGCGATAGGATAATAAAGAGTAGCGCGAAGGGCAACACAGAGGCTTCCGAGGCAATCGGGATCGCACTGGCTGAAGAGATCCTTTCACGGGGAGCAAAAGAGATACTGGACGAAGTATACGGCAGATGCGCTCCCCCCGTTGACGGTGAGATCAGCAGTTGAACTGAAAGCAGAAAGAATAAGGAAAGGATGCGAACAGCCGCAGAGACTTCGAGAAGAAGGAAGATTCAATTCGAAAATTAAGTGTCTCTGTGGATGCATTTGCGATGGGTTTCCCACCTGATCTTTCGAAAAAGATTTTCACCCTTGGAACTGGCAGGAGAAGCGAAGAGGATTTCATCGAAATACTACTCGCCCTCGACATCGAGGTCCTTATAGATGTCAGACGTGTCCCCAGGAGTAAGAACCCGGCCTTTCACAGGGCGAATCTCGAAAGACTCCTGAAGAGTGAAGGCATCGGGTATAACTATCTCGGCGACGAACTGGGAGGCTTACGAAAAGGGGGATACATCGGATATCTCCTTACCGAGGACTTCAAACGCGGTGTCGACACATTGGAGTCGCTTGCAGCTGGCAAACGGTCCGTTATCTTCTGCGCCGAGAAGCTTCCCTGGAAATGCCACAGGAAATGGATCTCAAGGGAATTACACAAACGGGGATGGCTCGTGGAGCACATAATCGATAAAGATAAGATATGGGCGCCGAAATGAGGCACAATGGAAGGAACTTTCACCGCCAGGCAGCATGAGGAGATAAACAGTGCACAAGACAGTCTTTTTGACCAAAGTCGCTGAAGTAATGAAGGGAATGATAACCCGCGACAACATGATGACCTCCATCCAGAGGTCTTGCATGAGGGCCGAGGCTGAGAACCTCGCGCTGTTAAGCGAAGAGGAAGCGACCGTGGATACGCTCGTTCAAAACAGCGTCGCTATCAGAGAACTTGAGGTACCGGAGCGCACCCTTGATGCACTTGTCCTGAGATACCTCAGGAATACCCAGTTCCTCGCGAACATAAAGGAAGATGACATCGACATCTCGGAGCTGGGAAGAAACGATTTCAGCTTCTGGAAAAAGACAATGCTGTACAAAGTCCCTTAGAAATAGTTTACAAATACCGGGATTTTCCAAAAGTTATTTTCTATGCCCTTCCTCTACGAATTCACGAGAATGACCCCTATGTAGCCATAAGCACCACCCCATCAAAGCCCCTCATATTTTTTATTGACGTCGCGGATAAGATGTAAGAAAATATGCCATGGTAGGACACATCCCGGAAGATGCCAAAAAAGAGATCGAAAAACTCGTCAGGGACATAAATTACCATAACTACCGGTATTATGTACTCGATTCGCCTGTTATTTCGGATCCGGAATATGACAGGCTCTACCGCAGACTGAAAGAACTGGAAGAGAAGTTCCGCCATGTTCTTCCTGATTCCCCCACATTGAGGGTCGGAGCCCCCCCTCTGGAAAAGTTCGAAAAGGTAAGGCATTCTGAACCCATGCTCTCCCTTGACAATGCCTTTTCCCACGATGAAGTAAAAGATTTTGACGAGAGAATAAAGAGGTTACTCGCCATGCATGACAATATCGAATACACGGTAGAGCCCAAGTATGATGGCCTCGCCATAGAATTGACTTACAAGGATGGTCTCCTCGTTAAGGCATCGACGAGGGGAGACGGCTACGAAGGTGAGGATGTCACACGGAACATCAAGACCATCAGATCGGTGCCGCTGAAAATTGAGAAGGACAAAGTCCCGGAATTGATCGATATCAGGGGCGAGGTCTATATGGACCTCGATGAGTTCGAGAACTTGAACAGGCAGCGCGAGAAGAACGGCGAACCCTTGTTCGCCAATCCCCGTAACGCTGCTGCAGGATCGGTGAGGCAGCTTGATCCCGCAATAACAGCTTCCCGCAGGCTATATCTCGCTTGTTACGGAATTGGGACCGTAAGAGGAATACGTTTCGGAAGTCAGTCAGATTTCATCAAGTGGCTCCGTGAATCGCGGTTCCCGACACCTGCAAAAGTCGATGTTGTGAAAGGGATAGAGAAGGCCGTAAGCGCCATCAGGAGGATTGAAGAAGACCGGCAGTCCTTTCCGTTTGAAACAGACGGGGCTGTGATAAAGGTGAATGACTTTGGTCTCCAACAGAAGTTGGGGGTAAAGACAAGAGAACCACGCTGGGCCTTGGCATACAAGTTCCAAGCGCACCAGGGAACCACAAAAATAAGAAAGATCCTGGGGAGTGTCGGCAGGACAGGTGTGATCACTCCATTTGCGGTCTTTGAGCCCGTGCGCATCGGAGGTGTTACCGTTTCGAGATCGACACTCCACAACTGGGACGAGATAGATAGAAAAGACATACGGGCAGGGGACACCGTTATCGTCGAAAGGGCGGGAGACGTGATCCCTCATGTGGTCATGGTCGTGAAAGAAAAAAGAACCGGTAAAGAAACGAAGCCTACCATTCCCGAGAACTGTCCGGCTTGCGGTTCGAAGGTCGTGAGGGAAGAAGGAGAGGTTGCGGTGCGATGTGTTTCACTACACTGTCCGGCTCAGGTGCAGGAGAAGATTATACATTTCGCATCGCGGGGCGGAATGGACATCGCAGGGCTCGGCGAGAAGAATGTCGAACTTCTGTATTCCAGAGGACTCATTAAGCACTTTGAGGACATTTATAAATTGACGATAGCAGACCTCCTCAAGTTGCCAAGATTCGCTGACAAATCGGCACAAAACCTCATCGACGCGATCGGCAAATCAAAAGATATTACCCTCGCCAAATTCCTCTTCGCCATCGGGATCCTTCACGTGGGTGAATACGCCTCAAAACTTCTTGCAAAGAACTTCCGGCATCTCGAAGACCTTTACAGTGTGAAACCCGAACGGCTTATGGACATCAAACAAATGGGAGAAAAGATCTCTTCCTCCATATCAGCTTTTTTCAACGACGGGAAAAACATCAAGACCCTTGACATCCTTAAGGCCCTCGGATTAAAGATTGCAAACCCCGATTTCGTAGCCGGAAAAGAAGACCAAAGACCTCTTGAAGGACTGACCTTCGTGATCACCGGGACGCTTCCTAAACCAAGAAAAGAAGCAGAAGATATTATTGAAGCCAGCGGAGGTCGTGCATCCTCTTCTGTCTCGGCAAGCACGGATTACCTCGTGGCAGGAAAAGACCCAGGCTCCAAACTGCAGAAGGCAAGAACTCTGGGAGTGAAGACCATTTCCTTCGAGGAGTTGCTGAAAATGATAAAAGAGCGGTCAAAAAGTCCTAGGTTGTTCTAATAGAAACCTGCGTAACGGTCCAGCACTGCATCTCCCGCCCTATGTATTTTCAAAGTGATCGACCAGTTTTCAGCGCGTTCAAGGGAAATTCAACATCGGGCATGAGCATGCTTTTTCCTGTCCGCCCTAACCTTTTGACTGTGGTATAACTCATGTGTAATATACCAACTGGAACCCATTTCCGGAATCCTCAGGAAGGGAGAATAATTTAAAATTATTTCATGTCTGTAACGCCAACATTGATCTGGTTCGGAAAGAATAACGACTTAAACTTGACTCGTCAATAAAATTATTGCCATGCGACTCTCAAGCAGCTACTATATAAAATATCCCATATTTCTTGAAAGAAGACATTATGAAACTTATCTTCAGATTCATGGTGGCGCTAAGTCCTTTCTTGTTCTATCCTGCTCATGCCAATGAAATATCACATCGGGAATCGGTACGCGATTTGCTAAAATCGATGATGGCTGATCGAATGGTGAAGCCTATTTTGAACAGATGGAACCAGAGACTTTGACAGAAGATGGACAAAAGTCTGTCTCGGCATTTCTTTAGATGACTCAGGAAGGACAGACGTACATTTCAAAGATGCCATTACTTATGACGAAAGCAATGGAACTTTCTCAAAAAAACTTCGGGAAATGATAAAGAGGTTGAAGTAAGTTACAGATGAAATGGCACAGGAAAGGAAAGATAAACACAAACAGAAAGCTAGCCAGAAAAATTGTAAAGAATCATCAGAAGGTAGCCAAACTTTGCGCTAGGCGATGCTGGATCAACCGTTTTTTCCAGCCATGCTGTATTATTATAGAACTATGGACCATGTCGTGGTGACGGATTATGCCAGATATTGATGATATCAATAAATCCGAATGGGAGAATCAGGAAAATTGGACATCGCCTGGATTTTACTTCTCCAAAAAGGACAAGAGGTGGATAGTACCTAAGAGAAATCCGGCACTGGGTTGGACTTTCAATTTAGGACATAAGGCAGGGGCGTGGGCAATGCTTTTATCATTGCTGACTCCTACGATAATACTTTTAGGCATTATTATATTCACGGCTATAAAGGTTACGCATTAGACCACAGGTATGTGCTGCAATAAAAGTTGACCATCGCTTTAAAAATAGCTGACTGTCATTGTAATCTGGAGCAGTAAATTTGTATGCTATAGTGAAGCTCGTGGGTGAGAGTTCTGGGCGTGAAAAAAGTTCAATTATCATAAAATAGGCCGAAGGAGTTGGGGATAGACAAACATAAGTGAAACCCACTCATGAGTCGCTCTCACACGGAAGTTTGTGAAAGACGAGTTCAAATAATAATTATTTAAGCGTCTCTCTTTCAGCAGCTGCCATCGGCTTCTAGCGCTTCACAGGAACCGATAAGAGCTACGAGCACCTTCCGGTCTTCCTCGGTCAGGTCAAGAATTTCAATACCGATGGCAAATTTGTCGGGGCTTAACACCCGACAGGATGCTACCCTTCCGGTAAAGCGGATTGGACTATAGTCAGGGGGAAAAAGCTCCATCGGTATTCTGCTGTCGATATCCAGACTGTAATCCGAATCAATAAGCATACCTCCGAGACTGACTTCTCTCACAACGAAATTGTCAGGAAATTGCAACATTGACCGTTCATTCGCTTCGATGCGGAATCTGACGCTGATCCTTCTGCCTGGAGGTACAGGAAGTTCATGCGCCTTATTCCTTTCTATAAAATCCACGATCTCAAGGACGTCCTTTTCAGAAAGATCGGTAAATCTCATGCCTGCCTTATATATTGGAATGTACTCTCCACTTTCCATCTTCTTAGTTTCAGCCAATAAAGACCAGACGACCATACCTTTCAACGACAGAACCTTGATTCTATCTGTTAATTTCAGAGGGTATTCGGTACCGATATTCAGCCTCCTATCCGCTTTAAGCG
>Ga0187771_10002431_pt1 | contig 12809 bp, 8 predicted proteins | sample 0116_SJ02_MP15_1_FD_133139 | JGI IMG/M metagenome (GOLD analysis project Ga0187771, IMG submission 133139) | Tropical peat soil microbial communities from peatlands in Department of Meta, Colombia - 0116_SJ02_MP15_10_MG | ecosystem: Environmental > Terrestrial > Soil > Wetlands > Peat | place... | reverse complement strand
TTTTGAAACGAATTTCCCTCCTTTCCTGATCTCTTCTATTGCAGCAAAAAGATCACCATAAACGTCTTCTTTCAATAAGTATCCGTCTGCCTTGGCCGCGAAAGCCGCGGACATGTACTCCCTCAAGTTATGCATAGTCAGGATTAGAACCTTTACCGCGGGGTAGTTGGTTTTAATCCTCTCAAGCGCTTCCAACCCCTCAAGGTTGGGCATGGATATATCAAGAATTATCAGATCTAGCTTGCAGGTCTTTAATAATTCCAGAAGTTCGTTGCCATCGCTCGCTTCTCCCACTACTTCCAGACCTGGGTCTTTTTCAAGAATCCTCTTAATCCCTTCCCGGATCAACGCATGATCGTCAGCCAGCAAGATTCGATATCGACTCATTACTCCTCCTCCTATTTCTGGCTGTAGCCATCCTGTTCACAGGAATGATCACAACAATCTTGGTGCCCTTTCCTGGTTGGCTCCGGATTATTATTTTTCCCCTTAGCAGCCGGGCTCATTCCTTTATGGTTGGCAGGCCAACTCTTATTTTCTCGGCCGGTGTCTTCTGCAAACCGTAGCCTCTGCCATTATCTTTAATGTTGATAAAAATTTTGCCAGCCTGCTCCTTTACATAAAGCATGGCTTTCGGCTCGAAGCAATTCCATGATTCCCGAAAGATCACCTATACTTTCCGAGTCAAAAAGGCTCTAGGGAGATAAGTGTAACAGTTTTTCTGGTGTACCCCAGCATTTAGCAAGCAACTTCGTGTACCTCAATAAACTTTTCTTTGTCATATCCAATTTGAGAAGGTGTTATAAATAAAGCATAATTGATAATATCGAAATAACTGTTTATATCGTCGCTCAGTTTTATTTAGATTATTAATAACTATTAGTATCATAATAGCTAATAAACCAATAAATAATAAACCAAAATGGCGATAATAAAATAGATTAGTTGGCGCGCTTTATATTTAAGCATAGGATAAACTTGTCTACTCTGGTATCTGCTAACCAATAGAAAGTCGCTCCAAGTAAAAAGAAGTAGACTATCTTGAGATTATTATTATTCATGACACCGTCTATCGGATTAACTTATCTGCCCGTGCAAAAACTGGGCTAACGGCAGGGCCTAACCTGCTTAGACACCCATCAATGTGATCAACAGGCTAGAATCGAGATGATCAGCTCAGCTGGAAATTCGTACTGTTTTCTAAACAAGATCAAAACGAATTTTCCTAAAAATAATTCCGTGAACCCCAATTTTCAATTAGGCATATATAATTTTTTGCTAGAGAGGATTATCTTTTGATAGATAAATATATCTAAATAAAGGTATAGGTAAAATTACCTACTAGGACAATGTATTAATATCACATACAATTTTATCTATACCCCCTGAGTTTCTGTGGTCTTCTTTTCGCCATAGCCGGGAACGGTCTTGGCGGCGTGCGGTGGAAGCTGATCGGCGAGATTGGGACTGGCGCCAGTTTGTCCTCCACCACCCCTGGGCACCAAGCCTGGAGAGATGATCGCTTCTCTGCGCAGGGGGGATTGGCGCCCTGCACGAGTTGGAAACCTTCCCAGGAAATGGAAATATGGCAAAATTGACCCGCTGGCCGCACCACCGGCCTTGCCGATGAATAATTGTTGAACCCGGGTGGCGTTCAGAACAAAAAAGAGGCTAGGGTTTAAGCCCTGCCCCTTGCAGAGTATTTTTAGGAAGGCCAGAGGCGTGATGCCCCAGGCTCTCCTGGAAAAAGGCTGGAGGGAGTTGGAGGGAAGGCGGCGGTATCAAGCCTTTGCCCCCCAACCCCCTTTATGTTAATAGTGCGGGGCCCGGGCTCCCCGCACTCATGGCGTCCTCCCTCCTTGGCCTTCCGGCATTTCAGCCCGAACTCCTCAGGCCTAGTGCATATGAATAGCCCAGCTGGTAAACTGGACCCCAGCCAATGGGCGCAAAAGCTAGGTGCTTTAGAGCGGGGCTCGATAAACCCGCAACCCAAAGCCTCGCCAAACTGATATTGCTTTATCCTCTATAGACACAACCGCCGGTCATGGCCCGATTTCCTTCTTGCAGCAGTTCAGCAGGTAATCCGGCCGTTCCATCCGGTCCACCCACTCAGGGGCTCAGGTATAATTGGCCGTCAGTCCTCTTTGCGCTTTCTTCCCCCTTAGGGCTTCTCCTGCACCACTGGTTCAGCAAAGTATCTGTCGCCGCCGTTCGCAAAAAATGATTTCCGGATAGGGCCAACATTGCAGGTATTGAGCAACCATTTCCCACTCTTCCACGGTTATCCGGCCGAGTTCCATAAACCACGGTTAGAAAAAAATATCTTCAATCTTCCTGAAAGTTAAAGTCCCGCCGGTCGGTGACCCAAAGGCGCAGTCGGTGTTGCCCCACCAGGACTAGCAAGGTTGACCCTGGGTTAAGGCAGGCCAGGATCACCGTGCGGCCCTGGTCCTGCCGAGTGACAAGCTGCTGGCAAGGCCCGCTGCCCGTTAAGGAAGTGGAAATGGGTCCTGCTATCATTGGTGTAATTTGAAATTCTTGGTCAGAGAGCCTTTCCACCAGAAAGTATCGACCCTCCGCGGAAACCGCGGGCAGGGAAGCAGAGAAAAGCAGACTAACTAAGATTATGCCCCTTGAGAAGAGACGCGCCCCGCTTCGCGGTTTGAAGAGGGCCAAACAGCGGAGAAAGTTGGGAGACTTTTTGAAAGTCATCAGCGGAAGTTTCCGGTGGGCTCTGGCCCGTTGCAGGACATCCTAAACCTAATTCGTTATGCATCATGGGTTTGCCAGGCGGGACGGCGAAGTGCCCATAGATTTCTTTCGCTTCCCCTTTTTAGGGTAATAGATATCTTGACACTTCGGGCAAATCCCATGGCTATCCAGCCGGTTCGAACCGTCATCTTCCCGGATAACCTCTTGGCACCAGGCGCAGATTACCTTCAAAGCCTTTTACCCGACCATTAAAGAGGCTGGAGATGATTCCATAGATTTCATCGCTCTCCGGCCTCGTTAATGGTAGACATTGACGGAGGTAAAGACTTGGTTCAGGTTGCCAGCCACCTGGCTGACCACGGCAATACCATTAAAATTCTGAAACGCCCCGGGATCAAGCTTAACCGTGCCGTTCATGGCGGCTCCAGATGGAATAATTACCTGGTTGTTGGCATGAATGGCTCTTAACTGCTGGGCCGATAAGGCCGTGATCCCGCCGCCCAGGACGATGCCTACCTGGCTGATCTGAACGTTCATGTTCCCGGAGGCCTGGTTCACCATGGCGAGCCCAGTGCTGTTTTGAAACGACTGGCCGATGAAGGCGCAGTAATTGGAACTGGCACCAGCAGTCAGGCTCAGGGTGTTGTCCCGCACCTGACTGGCAAAGGCGCCCCCGTTCAGTTGCAGACCGCCGGAAGAGCCTATCGAAATAGCCAACAGGTTGGCCTGGTTATTCAGGGCGCCGCTGGCCTGGTTCAGGGTGGCGACGCCCTGGAAATTCTGAAAGGAGCCAAAGATGCTATTCCCCAAGTAGTTGGTGCCTGACTCCGTCACCCAATTGCCAATGACCGAAGCCTGCCCAGCTTGGTACACTTCTTCCTGTCCCTGGGCGTGGGCATTTCCCACCCCCCCCAGGCTCAGGCAAAGGATCAAACAGATCAGGCCCAACAGGGCTAGGGACGCCGAGCTACTTTGCCCCGCTGATTCGAGGGACCTCATAATTTGGCTCCTTTAATGGTGGATGCCAGCCAAGCTGAGTGGGGTGGACAAGAAGCTTTGCAGGGGGCGCACGCCTATGTTCCCGCAATTGATATAGATATTCGTGGTGCTGATCACCACGTTGTTATTGCCGGCCACCTGGACCACGTTGAAGACGCCGTTGCCCATTGGGGTGTTGCCGATGGTTGCCGAGAAGTTGACGGAGCCGTTATTGAAACTGGCCGTGTTGCCGGTGAAGTTCGGGGTGGTGTTAGGGGTGCCGCTCCCGGAGGCCACGTTGGCCCTAAAATTAACTCGTATGTTAGGATCGGGGCTGGCAACATTAATGCCTACATCCAGAGCGAAATAGTAGCTGGCAAAACACCCCCGCATCTCCCCCAATTCCTTATCGGGCACCACGGCGCAAGTCTGCAGAATTTTAGGAGTGCCCACTACCTTTTGACCACTGGGCACCCCCGAGGAGGCCCCCCAGCTCTTCACTGGGACCAAGCCCACAAAGAAGGCCAGGATAAGCGCTAGTGCCCAAAACCACTTAAACTTACCTTGATTTATCCTGCCCTTGCTGAACATAATCCGAACCCTCCAAGGCATTTCGATATTCCTTCGATATTCCAACGATTATTAGTGAAGGTCTTGCCAATCAGTGCCTGGTGAAAAACCCCGATAAAGGCAAGACGCCCCCGAAACTCGTATTGTTTATCAGGGAAAAGCTTGGATCCATGGCCAGGGGGCGCCAGTAGTTGCCGTAAGCGATTCCCATGACCTGATCCTTGGGCATAGTCAACTCATCCTTCGCAAAGAGGCCTTCGGGAGTGCCGGTGACCGTGCCGGTAACCACGAGAATCACGTGGTTCCAAGCCTGGTCGAAATCCTCCAGGGCCATCTTGCGATTGCCGTAGGACGGGTCAGCGAGATAAACGAATTTGTCGTTGGCGCTGCGAATCAGTACAAAGTGTTTGTATTGCCTGGTATCCAAGAGCGCGATTACCGGTATTTTGATGTCCAGCAACTTGCGGACATCCTCAATCTTGTAGCCTTCGGCTCCAAATTGGAGGTCCTGGCAGTAGCGTTTCATGTCCAGCAGGGAAAAACCGCGCTTCCTGATTTCTTCCTGTTGCCCTGACTTGAACATGCCGACGATGGCGTCCCGCTCATTGATGGAGCGGCCGAAGTAATAATGCAGTAGGGTAGCCATAGCCCCGGCCCCGCAGCTGAAGTCTTCGGTTTGCTGAATAACCTTGGCCATTCGCCGTTCTTTAAAGCTGTCCACATTTTTGTAACAGATGCCACCGCCACCGGTATCCAGCCGCACCAGGACAGTGGCAGCCCGGGCCGTGTCAGGCGCCGTTATCAGCCAAACCGCGGCCAGGGCCAACAAGATAAATGTCCAGAAGCCCCAACCCCGACACGAGTTCACCCCGAAGCGGTTATTTGATACCAGGGGGATTCTCTCCACCCGCAACGCCTCAGCCTCATCTGCCAAGGGAAGGAGAACCTTCCGCGCTATTCTCATCACCAATTCACCCATTGCCCAACCTCCGAATCGGCGTTTGCTCAATCCGCCTTTTCTCCTTCTCGCCGTGAGCCCAAAAAGCTTAAGAGCGCAACAGAGCCAGCCGAAGCAAAAACCCAAAACGATCAGGCCGGAACAGATCAAGCCAGACATCTGTCGCCCTTACCAGGTCACAGGAAGAATTGCCTCGGCAACTTGGCAAGGTCAGCCGGAACGGGTTAATTGTGCAAGACCATCCGGCAATTCCCGGGTATCGATCACCTTCTTTTAGGGCCCCAGGATCCCGGCTCCCCCGGAGATGCCTCGCCAGCCGATCTTCCGGGCCGGGGAAAATTCCTTCCAGGTCAGCCCCAGTCAGTCATTTTTTGGCTGCCCTCTTTCGGGGGGGGAGACTCTCCCCCCCGAAGAAGGCTGATCTTCAGAGATTACTCTCTGATGATTCATTTAAAAAGCTTTTGTTCCACCAGTAATGGCATTGACATTGAGTCCGGCGGAGACGGCAATCACATTGGCCTGGTTGTTCATGCTGCCGGCGGACTGGTTAACCTGCGCCACGCCATTGAAGTTCGTAAAAGAACCTTTAATGGTGTTGGTCACTTGATCAAACGCGAAACAGCCACAGTTCTTGGCGTTGCACATGGACAATTGGCTGTCGGCACAGGCGACGATGCCGGCATTTGGGTCGGCCGCCAGGGAAACTGCGTTGTTCTGGTTGTTCATGTAACCGGCCGCCTGGTTGACCTGGGCGAGACCATTGAACTGTGTAAAGGAACAGTCGATTTTGTCACAGTAGGTGTCGAAGCAATCCAGCCCCGCAGTGTATTTGACGGGACAATCATACGAATTTCCGAAATTGGCCATTTGAATTTGTGCCCCGGATGACAGTTTCGGGGCCGATCCGTCCACCGCTGCGGCACCCACGATGTTCCCCTGGTTGTTCATGCTGCCGGACGCCTGGTTCACCTGGGCGATGCCGTTGAAATTAGTGAACGATTCTTTGATCAGGTCATTGTTTTGAACGCAAAAGGTGTCAACCGTGTTACAGTGATTTACTTCGCACTTGTAAACACAGGCATCGGCCTCCGAATTGATGGAGATATCGGTGGTGTAGATATAAGTGATGTCCTTGGTGCATTCGTCGAGGACATCTTTGGTGATTGTCGTAGTACAGTTGTTGGTATCGTTGTTGGTTAAGGCGTTAGTGTAAGTGTTTGTGATGGTTTCTGTACCGGTGAAGGTGATTCCACCGTTGATAGCAACATGCCCTTGGGTGCCGGGCGACCCCGAGACATTGATACTCACGGAGAGCGGGTCGGGAATACTCTGGAGACCATCATCGGCCAAAGCCGGGACTACCAGCGCCAATGACAGCAGCACCATTAGGGGAAGCAGTTTCTTCATGGTTTAACTCTCCTTTAAAATTTAGTTTGGGATGCATGGTTTGTTGGGGGTGCTTCACTCGCCTCTTGATAAACCCTCCTTCCCTCCTTTCCGAGGCAGGATTAGACTTCTGAAGGACAATTGGCCGGAGGGGCCGCCATGCTCAGCCTCCTTCAGGCTCGAATTGTCCCGTTACTGCCATTATTCGTATCGCCCCGCCACTTGGGCGATGGCCCTGATTAATCTCCCTGATTAATCTCCAAGGTAATCAAAAGTAGTCGCGACCACTTTTTTACCCTCCGGATCCAGATAAAAACCCTGGACAACTTTGGGCCCTCTCTTAACGAAGGCGGCATAAGTCCCGGGGGGATATCTTTTAAATTCCAGTCCCTTGATTTGGCGCTGCAACTCATCCTTGGTCACGGGTTTGGTTGTGGTAGCGGCCAGGCTGACCAGCACTCCCTGCCTATTGAAAAAATAGGAAGCGTTACCTTTGGCCTCGGTATAGCGGGTTTCCACCCGGAGGTTTCCCAGGCGGGTCCCGGGATCGGGCTTATACGGAGCTAAGACGCCTCCCGGGGCGTTTTTCTTGACGTCTTCGATCTTCAATTTTCCCAAGCTGGCGATAATCTGTTCGGTTGGGTTATTCGGTTTGCCAGCTTGCTGCCCCCCAGTCGGGCTGGCCTGTTTCGGCGCAGCAGTCTGGGCCGAAGAAGGGGCAGCCAAACTCAGGACCAGCATCAGGGCTAAAAACCAACGGGCAAGCAGCATTGTTATCCTCACTTAGTGGTCAGGGCGTTCGAGTTGCAGCCTTTCTCCGAGCCAAGCCCGAAATTGGCTGCTTCCGTCGGACTCTGCCAGCTCCTTTGCAAAGCCTCATCAGCTCTTGAGAACCAACGGTTATCCCACTACAAAATTATGGAGGTGAAATTTGTATTAGTATGGTATGTCCCAATGTGGAGAGGTTCAATCGGCCTTACTACGTATTTTAGGAGAGTAAAAATTCACTTTTTGGGTTTAATATCTTTTCATAATGTTGTTAATTCAATTAGGGCCAGCGTAAAATTATCTTGATAAAAGTAAGTATAAAGTTCATCTTACAACCTAGGTAATTTAACCTAATGGGGCGATTTCATTGATTGGCGAGTCCTTGGTTGCCCTTGGGGATGCTGATCCAAACCCCTGACCGCCGCTGGCCTTCCACCAGATAGGAGGGCCGTTGCTAAGACGCGGCTCTCAAAAAATATCTTCCTTGCCCACCAAGGAATTTTCTGCTAAAAGAGAGTCATCCATGGAGAGGGGAACAGGCTCGTAGGGATCCCGGCTTAAGGATGGGGGAAGCGATGATGGCACAGAGGCGCCTAGCAGTGTGGTTATTGTTGATCTCCTTGTTCCCGGTGGGCTGCGCCGGCGAGTTGGCGGAAGTCACGCCGGGCCCCGGCCCCGGGCACACCGAAGAGGAATTGGTGGCCCAGCGGGGGCAGCCGCAGAAAATCCTGCCGGGGCCCCAGGGCACCAAGATCTACTTCTACCAGCAGAGCCTCCTGGACCACACGGCCATCATGATGGGAGGATCCTGGGAAAAACCGGAGCAGACGTATTACTACCTGGATCCCCAGGGGGTGATCTCCAAGGTAGATTATTATCCCTACGGCAAGCGCAGATTCCTCTTGCCTACGGAGGGTGCCCAGGCGTCGACGACCCTAGCCGGTGCGCCCGAGGCTGCACCGCCTGCAGCTGCCACCCCTGTCCCGCGGGAAGCGGCCCCGGCTCCTGCGGCCGTCGAGGTTCAGACCCCTGCGGCGCCTCCGGCTCCGGTTCCGCCTTCTGCTGTGTCTGGCGCAACGAAGGCCCCGGCCCCGAAGGCCGGGGCAACCCCGGCGGCCACCCCAGCGCCGACGGTGGCTGCATCCCGAGCCGCCCTGGCTCCCGCTCCTTCCTTAGAAGTCGCGGCGGCCTCAACTCGGTTGGAACTTAAGATGAGCAAAAATGAGGTGGAGCGCCTATTGGGTTTGCCGGATCGCACCGAGGGACTGCTGGTGGGTGGTAAATCTGTGGTGGTCTGGTTCTACCCCATCGAGGACCGGCGTGGGCGCCCAGTTTCCACCCCGCTGGTCTTTAAAGAGGGCCGATTGACCGGGTGGGGAGAGAATTACTATCAGCAGGTCATGCGGGAGAGTCGCGGCAGCCAGCCGTGAAGAACCTGGCTTTAGAAAGGGCAGGGCGGAATCAGTTTCCGCCCTGCCCTTGTGATTTTTAAGAATGGTTCACTGCCGATGGGATAACTTAGCTGCCAGGCTCTGGTTGCGGCTTATCTCCTTTAGGATGATTTAATCTTGCTAAAATTGAAAAGATATGGGCACCCGCACCCAAGCCGAAACATCGGGAGCATCTCGGCTGCATCCGATCGCCACCACCATGTCCACCGTATAACGGGGTGACACCATGTAAGTTGCCCCGATGTTGAACTGGATGGCGTCAAGCTGGGTATCGGCCAGGCGGCTGCCGTTTTGCTGAGTCTTGCCGGTAATCTTCTGGTCCAGGGAAAAGTTCATGGACAACCGCTCCTGAAGGGCAAAAATCAGGCCGACGCTGTATTCGAAGGTATTGCCTATCTTAATGTTGCCGAAATTGATGGGAGGGGATCCCGCAAGCCCCACGTGGCTTTCGAAGTTATAGTAGTAGACCAGGTTAAGGAACAGGACCGCCGGATCGGCACTCTTGATGAAGGTGACCCCGCCGGAGGTGCCAAAAGCCCCGGTGCCCGTGGGAAATTGCACCGGAATGAGGCCCAACCCGGCGATGTCCTGGCGGTTTAGGTGGTACGGATCTCTCCCGGTTGGGAAGTACCCACCGAGGCGGATGATGGTATCAGGTACCCAGCGTCTCCAGGTCCCTTCTTTAATCAGGGGATAATACCAGTAGAGTTCCAGGTCCCCAATACCGCTGTCGGACAGATCCTTTTCAATGGTCCGCCCCGAAAGTTGTCCCGTCCCACCGTACATATTCTGGTCGGATCGAATCAGATAGGGCACCTTCAGCATAAGCTCGGAGCCGAAGGCCCCCAGGCGAAAATTGACCCCTGGGATGAAGATGTCTCGTCTGAGTTTGGTGATATTGATAGTGCCGATAAGGATGGACTCGAATATTGTGAACCCGCTGAGGGCAACATTCTGGCCTGAGATATGGTCATATTCGAAGAAGGGTTCGATCACCAGACGCCAATTGGGCAGCAAGGCGCCCCCCAGCTCCACTGGTTTGGCCTCTCGAGGCTCCTTTTGGGCTGCCTCTTTTTCCTCTTTGCGTTCCTCCGCAATCCCTGAAGGCTCTTCTCGGATCTGGGCTTGCTGTTGTTCCTCTCTTTGTTCCTCTGCAATCCCTGAAGGCGCTTCCCTGATCTGGGCTTGGACTTTCGGCGGCCCTACGGCCAGCAAAAGGCAAACGATTATCCCCAAAACCATTGATTTTCGCATGATTTTCTCCCCCTGGACTTTCTGAATCGCTGCAATTTTCCGGTCTCAGCCCCGGTTAATCCTGTTTTTATAAGGAAAAAAGGCTGCTTAAGGCCTCTCAGGTCTCTCTAAAATGTCTGAGACCCGGCGCCTTATCACGATTCCCATAAGTTCGCTGCAGATCTTCTTCCCTTTGAGGGAGCACCCTTAGGTGAAAATAGCCAGGGGCACTTTTAACAATAGAATTGAGGCTAACGAACGCGAAATGGATTTGCAGAATAGGCGCCCCTCCTGCCTCTTCGAAGAATCCCCCTTTCTCCTGGCGCATGGCTAACCAACTGATGCAATCTTAGGGGGAGAAAAGTTATATGTCAAGAAATTAATTTTTATATATTTCACCTGCGCTAGCCCCCAGGCATGGAAAAGGCGATCAGTCAACGTCTTAATTGTTATTCAGCATAATGAATAGATTAACTTGATTAAGAACATATACTTTAGGAACATATACTATAGATATCGCATGCAAAAAATCCACGCTCCCGCCCTGCTCCGCCGAGACGGCTGGGTAGTAAACCACAAGCGGATGGAGCGAATCTGGCGACAAGAAGGGCTGAAGGTGCCCCAGAAGCACCCTAAGCAGAGCAGATTGTGGTTAACCGATGGCTCTTGGGTGCGTCTCTGGCCCTGCTGGCCAAACCAGGTGTGGGAGCTGGTCACTGGATTGAGCAAATAGGGGCAAGGCTTCCGGCATGATTTGGCAAACCTTATTCGGCTATTCATACCAAGCCCAGCAAATGTAAAGTCGGTTTGCGGGATTATATTAACAAGGGTTTAGAAAAAATTATTTTTCCTTGAAATTTTGTGCTATGATGATTACGCATTGGCTATAAAGTTAAGTTATCACATAATTTCGAGGTTTAAGAGGTGAAACGGATGAAAAGATTTTTGATTTGGTTGTCTCTGTTCCTGTCCGCGACGATTCTGACCGGCAACTGTGCTCCTCTGAGTGAACAACCGGCTCCAAGGCGGGATTTTCTAGCTGTGTGCAAGGCCAAGGCCCAGGAACACGGTGGCAAGATCACCAAAGCGGAATTTCTGGGCGAAGCCCTTGATAAGGAGCAAGCTGGGAAGGTTTTCGATGCCTGTGACGTGAAAAAGCAAGGTTATCTGACCGAGGAGGAACTATTCGAACCCCAAAAGCAGAGAATGATTCAGGAAGTCATCCGCTTGACAGAGCCTCCCAGATAATTTGGAAAATTTAGTAAATTTGAGTGGATATTCACCGAAATATTCCCCTTTTCACTTTCACTGCAAAGCCACTAAATCCAAAGCGCCTATAGCTCCGGAGGACAGAGCAACTGACTTCTAAGCCGTGGGTCCCGAGTTCGAGTCTCGGCAGGGGCATCAGTAATTAACAATAATCAAAAGGACTTAGCCAAGGTTCGTTAATTCTTCCCAACATTCATTTGTATTCCAAGAGGTTAATTTTTTGCACCCTTTGGGCAACAGTCCGGAACACCTATGCAACACCTCCTTAGGGGAGCCGCCAGGGAAGGACTGCTCTCTCCCTGGCTTAAATTTGCCCAAAATAATGCATCTATTTGGGCATTTTTACCGACCATCTCAAGGTGAAGCTTAAGGCTAGACTCCCTCGGCTTACCGCTTAGCCTGTGGCCTCCTGCCCTGCCCATGGCGCCAGACTTCATGCCGACTTCGCTACTACGTATAGCTTCCCTTGACCTGCACCCAGCCAAAACGAAAAATGTAGTTGATATGCAGTTCAAAGGATCTTTCCTCAATTCCCCCATCCCATAGGTCGAAGCGGTTACAAGCCTCAGAACCCCAGTCACCCTGTTTGTATGGTCGGTTGCTGGATGGGTCCAGCAAAATTTCATCTGAAGAATTTTTGGGGCGGCCCAATACCCAGGCGGGGGTCTGCTGATGGCGCTACCTCGATAGATTTTAGAAAAAATCTCCGTGCCAATCATATTGACCAGGGGGGAGTTGGGGCCCCACTAGGTTTTTGGTTTCGGAGCTGAAAAATTCTCAGAGGCGAGCGGCTGCCCGAACCGGGCCGGCGGTCGATGGGTCCGGAGCGGGGTGCGCGGTCATTAGGGGCAGACCCGGCGTCCTGGCGGAGCACCTTAGGCCTCAGACAGGTGGTGCTGGGGTGAGATATGAGATCTTATCTGCCTCTGGAACGGCCACTCACAGGCCTGAAAGGGCCCGATACCCTCCGACCCCTACTTACCCCCGTCCATGATGTAATCAATCGTTTTGAGGACTTCCAACGCCTTTTTCAATCGCAGGTAGGCCATCCTAGCGGTAGGCCTAGGACTCTTTGCTGGCCTTGGCGATCCAGCCGGACTGAGCCAGGGCTGGCTGGAGCCCTGGTGCCGACCTAGGGCAGGTCTGCATGCGGTAGGGAACAGGCCTGGGGTAGGTTGATCACCTCAGGGGATAGCTCTCGCAGGAACCACCTGTGATGGCCCCCACCAAAACTACATTTTTGCGGATTCATTCAGCCATCAGAGATTTAGTGATAATCTCCTTTGCCCGTCTCTTTCTCCACCAACGGCCGTTCGCAGGCTGAGGTGGGGCTGTCACACCACTCAGGCAGCGGCTCCCCAACACCCTCCGTGGGGCGCTCGAATTGGGAGATCACCGTCCAACCTTTGCTGGTCCAGGCCGACAGGGGCGGGGGCGGAAAACCACCAAACTTGAAGTTCTGGGGGCCGCGGGTGTCCAGCATC
>Ga0187771_10002430_pt1 | contig 12810 bp, 11 predicted proteins | sample 0116_SJ02_MP15_1_FD_133139 | JGI IMG/M metagenome (GOLD analysis project Ga0187771, IMG submission 133139) | Tropical peat soil microbial communities from peatlands in Department of Meta, Colombia - 0116_SJ02_MP15_10_MG | ecosystem: Environmental > Terrestrial > Soil > Wetlands > Peat | place... | reverse complement strand
CGAACACCTACGAGTTCACGCTCTCCTCGCCGGCCTTCGTGGTGGATACCGTAGAGCAGATCGCGCCGGAGCCTTCCTCGGCCGCATTGCTGGGTCTGGGGCTGTGCGCCGCCGTCATCCTGCGGCGCCGGCAACTCCTCGGCTGAGGAATTCGTTTATTCGAGGCTGCGCCGGATCGCGCTGTTTAGGGACCCCGGACTGGCTCCGGTCTTTATTAACTCGCTGATTTGTAAAGAGTTTGTCTTTGGTCTCCCGCCTGCACCTCAATCAGACGGAGAAACCAGATGGAACTCACGGTCCGCTATCTCGGTGGAACAAAGTTCGAAGCGGAGGCGCGCGGGCATCGCGTGCTCTGCGACCAGCCGCGCGCTAACGGCGGCCACGATGAGGGCATGACGCCGCCCGAGTTTCTTCTGGCTTCGCTCGGCACCTGCGCCGGCTACTATGCCGCCCAGTACCTGAGAACGCGCTCGCTGACCGCCGGCGATCTCACCGTCCGCGTTGAGGCGGAAAAAGCGGCGGCGCCGCCCCGGCTGGCTTCGTTTCGCATCGAAGTGAGCGTTCCCGGCCTCGAAGAACGCCACGTGACCGGAGTGCTGCGGGCAGTAAAAGCGTGCCTGATCCACAACACCCTTCTCGCCACGCCCGATATCGAAGTCGCGGTGAATCCGGTCACTCCGGCAGTGAGTGCGGGAGCCCCTGCCGCGGCGCGCGAGGCCGTCCACTGACCCGCTGAAGTTCCGTCGAATCCGGGCGGGCCGAGCCGATAAGCAAAGGTATCCTTCTCAGCAAAAAAGGAAATACCTTGGGCGCTTTCTCATTCACCAGCGGTCTGTTTGCGCGCAGCCAATCAAAAAAGAAGACATCCGGACCCCTTCGCTGTGCCGCCTGCAACAGCGATCGCCTCGCGATCCGGCAGTTGACCGGCATCGAAAAGATTCTCGCCCGGATTACCGGCACGCGAAAATACCGCTGCCTGGTCTGTAAAAGCGAATTCCGCGCCGTGGATCGGCGAAGACTTGCGAGGGACGCGGAAGGCCGCGCCGAGGGCGAAGTGCGCATCCCGGTCTGACTCGGTCTGGCGGCCGCGCAATCCTCCCGCGTGATACCTTCAGTAGCGACGCGCCATTGCGCAGTCGTGGCCAGGCCTGAGGTTGAAGTCCATGAGTTCCCGGAAACCGGACGCGAGGGAGCGAAAGAAGAGCGATCGGCTGACCTCCGAAGTCGCCGCGCTCGACCGGCTGCGCCAGACCAACGACGAACTCTGGCAGAGTCACGATCTGCGGACCGGACTGGAACAAATGCTCCAGGCGGGCATCGCCCTGCTCGGAGCGGACATGGGCAAGATTCAGCTTCTGAACCCTGCCAGACAGATTCTGACGATCGCTGCGCACCGCGGTTTCCGCCCGGATTTTCTCGAACATTTTCGCGAGGTTTCGGCCGCGGACAATTCCGCCTGCGGGCGCGGCCTGCGCACCGGGAAGCGGATCATCATCGAAGATGTGAACGAGGATCCGAAGTATGAGCCGCACCGCGCGGCAGCGGCTGCGGCGGGATACCGTGCCGTTCAGTCCACGCCGCTTTTCGGGAGGGATGGCGCGCCCATCGGAATCTTTTCCACCCACTTCGGCAAGCCCCACCGGCCCAGCGAACTCGATCTGATCCGGTTCGACCTTTACGCCAGCCAGGCCGGACAATTCATTGAACGCCTGAGGAATGAAGCGCAACTGCAACGGCTGACAAGGGCGCTGCTCTTCAAGGAGGAAGAGACGAGGCGCCTGATTGCGCGCGAGCTCCACGACGTCTTCAGTCAGGAACTGGCAGTCGTCGGGATGGAAATCTCGTCGCTGAAGAGGGAGGGCAAATCCGAGGCCGAACACGCCGCGTGCCTTTCCGAACTCGGCCAGAAAATCGGGGATCTCGCCAAGCGCCTCCATCAGACATCGCGCGAGCTTCATCCCGCGATCCTGGAGGAACTGGGTCTCGAGCCCGCCCTGCGGCAGGAGTGCGAGTCCTTCCAGACGACTTCGGGGATCTGGACCGATTTCGCGGCGAGGAATCTCCCCGCCCAAATCCCGCGCGATGTGGCGTTGTGCCTCTATCGCGTCGCCCAGGAAGGCCTGCGGAATATCCAGAAGCACGCCATCGGAACGAACAAGGTCGGGGTTTCGGTGACAGGCAATCGGGACGGAATCAACCTGACCGTGCGGGATCAGGGCGACGGATTCGATCTCGATGAAGCCCTCAGGAAAGGCGGTCTGGGGTTGATCAGTATGGAGGAAAGGGTCCGGGCCGAAAATGGCACGGTAAGGATCCTATCCAAGCCCGGCAAAGGGACCACCTTGACGGTGTTCGTTCCGCTGGAGAGATGAGGGATTTGCTGGAGCGGGAGACGGGGATCGAACCCGCGACGTTCAGCTTGGGAAGCTGACATTCTACCGCTGAATTACTCCCGCCCAGTGTGCAACGAAAGGTTCGCTTCCAATAGTAACAAATGCGCCGCTGCTAAACTGGTGAAGTTGCCCCCTGGCCGGGCAGCGCCCATCCGTAGCTTGCAACCCCGGAACACAACCAGCGAAATCGCAGTTCGCGGCGCCCGCCTGCACAACCTCAAGAACCTCAGTCTGTCCATCCCGCATAACCAGCTCACGGTGATCACTGGGGTTTCGGGTTCCGGGAAGTCCTCGCTGGCTTTCGACACGATCTACGCCGAGGGACAGCGGCGGTATGTCGAATCGCTTTCCGCGTACGCGCGGCAGTTCCTCGAGCGCATGGAAAAGCCGGCTGTGGATGAGATCGACGGCATCGCCCCCGCCATCGCGATCCGGCAGAAGAATACCACCCGGAACCCGCGCTCGACCGTCGCCACCTCCACGGAAGTCTTCGATTTCATGCGCCTTCTCTGGGCGCGGGCCGGCAGGACATACTGCCCGAAGTGCAGCCGCCGCATTCAGAAGGATACGGTCGATCAGGTTGCCCAACGGATGCTGGCGCAGCCGGAAGGCAGCCGTTACTACGTCCTGTTCCCGGTGCGCCATGAGCACCAGGACGCGCCCGTCGCGCGCCTCACCGATCTGCGCACGCGCGGCTTTAACCGGCTCTGGCAGAACAAGCGGATCTTCGAGTTCTCCACGCCGGAATCGCTGCTCGACATCGACTGGACGCAGCCCGTCTGGGTGCTGGCCGATCGCATCGCGATTTCGCCCGGCATGCACCAGCGCATTGTCGATACGGTGGAATCCTGCTACCGCGAATCGGGCGACGCGGTCTTCGAGAATGCCGCCACCGGCGAACACGAGATCTTCAGCGAGCGGTTCGTCTGCAAATACGACAACATGGAATTCCGCGAACCCGAGCCGGTGCTGTTCAGCTTCAACAGCCCGGCGGGAGCGTGCCCGCGCTGCCAGGGCTTCGGCAACACGATCGATTATTCGCCGGATCTGATTGTGCCCAATCGCGGCCTTTCGCTCGATGACGGCGCCATCGACCCGTGGACGAAACCGAAGGGCCGTGAATGGTTCCGCGAGTTCCGCCGGCAGGCCGCGGGGCGCGTGCGCTTCGATGTGCCGTTCGCGCAACTGACAGGCGAAGAGCAGCGGCTGGTTCTCGACGGCGAGCCGAAGACGAAGACGAACAAAGGCGTGGATGGAGTCCGGCAGTTCTTCCACTACCTCGAGACGAAAAAGTACAAGCTGCACGTGCGGGTCTTTCTCAGCCGGTATCGCGGGTACGCGCGCTGCCCGGAGTGCGATGGCGGGCGGCTCCGCAAAGAGGCGCTGTATGTGACGGTCGGCGGCAGGAACATCGCCGAAGCCGCGCGCATGAATATCGCCGGGGCACTGCGCTTCTTCTCGACGCTCGAACTGTCGCCCGAGGAATCCGGCATCGCCGGCAAGGTGCTGGTCGAGATTCAGCAGCGGCTGAAGTTTCTGAACGATGTGGGCCTCGAATACCTCACGCTGGATCGTCTTTCTTCCACGCTTTCAGGCGGCGAAGCGCAGCGCATCCAGCTCGCGACGTGTCTCGGTTCGCGTCTGGTTGGCGCGTGCTATGTGCTCGATGAACCATCGATCGGGCTGCACAGCCGCGATACCGCGCGTCTGATCCGCATTCTCCACGAACTGCGCGATCTCGGCAATACGATCCTCGTGGTGGAGCATGATCCCGATGTCATGCGCGCCGCCGATCACATCGTCGATCTCGGTCCGGGCGCGGGCGAACACGGCGGCCGGATCGTTTTCGAGGGCTCTTACGCCCGGCTGCTGGACGAGCCGGATTCGCTCACCGGACGATACCTGCGCCACGAGACCGCCGTCTCCCATCGCAAATACCGGCGGGAGATCAATCCGCGAAAGATGCTGCGTTTCATGGGCGCGCACGTCCACAACCTCAAGGGCATCGACGTCACGATTCCGCTTGGACTCTTCACGGTGGTAACAGGCGTTTCCGGTTCCGGCAAATCCACGCTGGTGCACGACGTGATCTATCAATCGCTGCGCGCGCGCACGCAGCCGGAGGAAAGCGCGGTGCCGGAGATCCCCGCCGACGACGAACTGGGCGGCGAAGAATCGCCGCGCCTCAACTGCGCGCGGATGGAAGGCGCGGATCTGATCCAGGAAGTCGTGATGATCGACCAGACGCCCATCGGCCGCACCCCGCGCTCGAATCCGATCACGTACATCAAAGGCTTCGATATCGTCCGCGGTCTTTTCGCCTCGACTCCGCAGGCGGAAAAACGCGGCTATGGCGCGGGACATTTCTCGTTCAACGTTCCGGGCGGCCGCTGCGAAACCTGCCAGGGCGATGGCACCGTCACGGTGGAAATGCAGTTCCTCGCCGACGTCGAGCTCATCTGCGACGAATGCAAAGGCACGCGCTTCAAGAGCGCCATTCTCGATATCCGCTACAAGGGTCTCAACGTCCACGAAGTGCTGCAGCTCACGGTGGCCGAAGCCATCGCGTTCTTCCACGACACGCCGCGTCTGGTAAGCCGGTTGAAGCTGCTCGATGAAGTCGGTCTCGGCTACCTGCGTCTCGGACAGTCCGCGACCACGCTGTCAGGCGGCGAAGCGCAGCGCGTGAAGCTGGCCGCGCATCTGGCGCAATCGACCAACACCGGGACGCTCTTCATCTGCGACGAGCCCACTACGGGCCTGCACTTCGACGATATCCGCAAACTGCTGGCGGCCTTCGAACGGCTCATCGATAACGGCGGCTCGCTGCTCGTGATCGAGCACAACCTCGACGTGATTCAGGCCGCGGACTGGATCATCGATTTAGGCCCTGAGGGCGGGGAAGCGGGCGGCCGCATCGTGGCCGAAGGCACGCCGGAAACGATCGCTACCGTGCCGGAATCTCACACCGGCCGGTTTCTGCGCGCGGTTCTCAAGTCCTGAGTTCGGCCGCAACCTCGGCGGCGATGCGCCGCGCTTCTTCCACCTGGCCGGGCTCGAGACTGATGGCCCCGACGCGCGCGTGCCCGCCGCCGCCGTAACGCTCGCAGATCGAAGCCAGATTGTGCGTCGGTTCCCTGAGCGCCCAGGGATTCGAGCCCACCGAAATCTTCGTGCGGAAGCTCGACGGGCTGATCGCAACCGTATACGTGCCTTCCGGATAGAGGTAATACGGAATGAACTTGTTGTAGCCTTCCAGATCGTAGCCGGTGAGGTCGAACGTGATCACGCCGTCTGTTTCGACGGCCTTTTCCTTGATGATCTTGAGCGAGCGCAGATGGCGCTCGTAGAGCGGCTTGAACAGCTCCTGCACGTCGGGCTGGGCCACGATCCCGGCGAGCGGCATGCGCTGCATGTAGCCGATGATTTTCTGCACCATGTCCGAACCCTTCGAGCTCTCGATCACCAGCGTCAGCTTCATCGCCGGAGCGCCCAGTTCGACGGCCGTCTTCGAATCCGGATACTGCGCGCCGTCGATGATGTTGGCCCAGTGCACCAGATCGTCGAGATCCGGCGCGGAGAAGCCCCATTTTTCCCTTACCCTGTCGCAGATGAACGCGGTGCAGGATTTGTAGGAAGGGTCGAACATCATGCGCTCGGAATGACGCTGCTGGAAGTGTCTGGCGTCTTCCGGGGTCAGGAACGCGCTCTGGTGATGGTCGAACCACCAGGTCAGCTTCGGGTTGTTCGAGTATTTGAAATCGACGATGGCGTTCTCGTCGCCGTCGAACAGGCTGTCTTCGAAAATCTGCGAAGCCCGGTGCGCCATGCCGGTGTAATGAAACTCGGCGTCCGGATGAATGGCGCCCTTCAGAAAACGGCTGAAGAAGGCGGCAGAGGCTGCGCCGTCGAAGCAGTGGTCGTGGTAGAGGACTCGTACGTTCATGCGCCTGATGGAAAACGTGTGAAAACTTTTCATCCTGCCTGAATGTCGGCGAAAAAGCAACTGTTACGATCAGAAAATAGATGGCCCGATCCGTCGCCACGACCACGCTTAGGGCTCTCCGGCATCGCAATTTCCAGCTTTTCTTTGCCGGGCAACTCATTTCGCTGATCGGCACCTGGATGCAGAATGTCGCGCAGGCGTGGCTGGTCTACCGGATTACCGGGTCTTCCGCCCTGCTGGGTCTCGTCAGCTTCGCCGGGCAGATTCCGGTTTTCGCGCTGTCGCCCATCGGCGGCTATACGGCTGACCGCTGGAACCGGAGAACTGTAGTAATCATCACGCAAACGCTGTCGATGGTCCTGGCATTCCTCCTCGCCGCGCTCACCCTGACCAACACGGTGCGTATCTGGGAGGTCTTCGTTCTGGCGAGCCTGCTCGGCATCGTGAACGCCTTCGATATCCCGGCCCGGCAATCGTTTCTGGTGGAAATGGTGGGCCGCGAGGACCTGATCAACGCCATCGCGCTCAACTCCTCGATGTTCAACGGGGCACGCATCGTGGGTCCGGCCGTGGCCGGCATTCTGGTGGCCCGGCTGGGTGAGGGGTGGTGCTTTTTCCTGAATGGAATCAGCTACATAGCCGTGATCTGGGGATTGTTCCTGATGCGCCTCGCGCCCTTCGTCCGGCGCGTGGCCAGGAGTTCCGCGCTCGAGACCATCCGCGAGGGATTTGACTATGTCGGCCGCACCGGACCGGTGTTCGCCTTCCTGGCTCTGGTGGGCGTCCTCGGTTTTGCCGGTTTACCCTACCTGGTGCTGATGCCGATTTTCGCCGATCGGATCTTCCACATGGGCGCGAGCGGCCTCGGGCTGCTGACCGGCCTCGCCGGCCTCGGCGCGCTCGCCGGCGCCCTGACACTCGCATCCCGGACGGCCCTGACCGGACTGACCCGATGGGCCGGCATCGCGCTCAGCGTTTTCGGCATCGCGCTGGGTGCGTTTTCCTTGTCGCACAATCTGCTGCTCTCGTGCGGGCTTTTGCTCATCACCGGATTCACCGGCATGATCCAGATGGGGGCATGCAACACGCTCATTCAGTCCATGGTTCCCGATACGCTTCGCGGCCGCGTGATGAGCGTTTATTCGATGATGTACATGGGGCTTGGGCCGGTGGGCGCGCTCATCGCCGGCTTTGTGGCCGAACGCATCGGGGCCGAGCGAACGCTCACTGGCGGCGCCGTCATTTGCCTGCTGGCGGCCGCGGTGTTCGGCGGGAGGCTGCAGAGCATTCGTTCCGGCGCAGCCGCGCTCATCCGCGCGCAGCAGGAAGGAGCGGAGGTTGCCAGCCCCGCGCGCTGATGCGGAAACTCTCGCGCCACTCCGCGCCGGGCTCAATCCATTCCAGATCCGGATACCTGCCAGCGGCCGCCAGATTCACGCCATTCGTAACGGCCGTCATCGGTTCGAAACAAACGAAGTCCTTGCCCGGCGGCGCATAGACCACCGCGACCCGATACTTCGGCCCGAAACCAACCTCAATCTCCCTGCCGCCGCCTGCAAGGCGAAACGCCGGACTCGGTTCGAGTGCAACGAAACCGTCATCGAACTGCTGTCCCTTGAGCGGGAGCGAGGCAGGGAAGCTCACGTCCCGGAATTCACCGGTTGGGATCAGACGCGCATCGGTCTCGACGTGTTTACTGACTGGCAGGTGCACCGAAAGCTCATCTCGACCCACGCCCGGGATCCGGAAGTACGGATGAAACCCGATCGCAACCGGCATCTTCTCCGCGCTGCGGTTCAGAATGGCCGTCGTGATCTCGAGCGTTCCGCCGGCCAGCCTGTGGGTCATTTCATAGGAATGGGCAAACGGCCAGTTCGCCATCAGGGCCGGCTGTTTCCAGAACTCGAGGCGGCTGGTCGCGTGGGCAGAGGTCTCGTCCGAACCGATGCCGGCGAGCTGCCAGAGCGGAGAACTCGAGAGCATGCCGTGAATCGGCAGCCCGTTGGCATCCATGCGCAACGTGCCGGCCGTATCATGGAAACGAAACTCCCGGCCACCCGCGCGAAATCCTCCGCCATCCATCCGGTTCGCCCACGGGGCGAGAAACGGGATCCCGTTCAGACTGCGATCTGCTTTCGCGTCGGAGATTCGCTCAAAGGGAAAGTGCAGGATGTTCTGCCCGTCGACCAGCATCCGAATCGTGCGGTTCCCGAAGGCAGGCACAATCACGGCCTCCACGCCGGCCGCATCGTCGGCCAGCCGGACCACCGGCTCGCCGTCTTCAACCGAAATCTTCGCCGAGTACGCCATAAGCTCGCCTTAGTCTAGCTCGCTTCCGTAAAATGGAGACGACGTCGATGAAGTTGCTTTGTGCCGCATTCGGGTTCACGGGCACCCGCCGGCCATGACGAACAGCGCCCGCCGCATCGCAATCACCGGCATGATCATGAGCGGCCTGCTGGCCATCATGAAGCTGACCATTGGCTGGCTGGCGCACTCGGCCGCTCTGAGCGCCGATGGCTTCGAATCGACAGCCGACGTCTTCGCCTCCGGCACCGTGCTGGCCGCTCTGACGCTGGCGGAACGTCCAGCCGATGAAAATCACCCTTACGGGCACGGGCGCGCCGAGACGCTCGCCGGGCTGCTGCTGGGTTTCCTCCTGATGGTGGCCGGATGGGCGATCGCCTGGCACGGACTGGCCGGGGCCGCGGATGAAAAACGCGTCCCGGAGGCCTATGCGATCTGGCCGCTGGTGATTTCGATCGGCGTGAAGTTCGGGCTGGTGGCCGTCAAAAGCCGCAAAGCCCGCGAGATCGGCAGCGCCTCGCTCCGAGCCGACGCCACCAACGACTCGATCGACATGCTCTCCGGTATTGTGGCGCTCGTGGCGCTCTCGCTGGCGCGCTATGATCCGGTGCGCTTCCTGCACGCCGACCACTACGGCGCGTTTCTGATCGGCCTGATCGTGATCGTGACCTCGCTGCGCATCATGTACGACTCCGCCATGCACCTCATGGACACCATGCCGGATGCCGGCGCCATGATGCAGATCCGCCAGGTCGCTCTGCGCGTGCCCGAGGTGGCCGGCGTGGAGAAATGCTTCGCGCGCAAGACCGGGCTCAAGTACCACGTCGATCTGCACCTCGAAGTGGATCCGGAGATCACGGTGCGGCGCTCGCATGAGATCGCAACCAACGTGCGCATCGCGATCAAGGACGCGCTGCCGTGGGTCGCCGACGTGCTGGTGCACGTCGAGCCGGCGCCGAACTAACTCCTAAAACATTGGGACAGACCAAACTGGCACCTTTTTCGCCTCAGAAGATTGCTGAAAATACGTGATTTGGCATGGCGAAAAAGGCTGCCAGTTCTGTCTGTCCCGGTTTTTCAGCAGCCTGCTAAGCGCGCGCTTTGACCGGCGTGCGGGCATTGCCGGCGCGCAGTCTTTCGAGCTCGGACCCGAAGGCCGTGGCAGCCATCGACTGCACCTGCGCCGGAACGGCCATCACGCGCGCCAGCGCGCTCACGGACATGCCTTCCGCTTCCCGCTCGAATGACAGCGCCCCGAGTTCCCCGTCGAGATCGATGCGGATCACATCCCCGCTGCGCACCTGCCCGGACGCGATCAGGTTGGAGAGCGGGTGCACCAGAGAGCGTTCGATGGCGCGTTTCAGATGGCGCGCGCCGTACTTCAGATCCGTACCTTCGCGCAGCAGGAATTCGCGGGCTTCCCCGGTGACCGTGAAGGCAAAAGACACCCCGTTCGGGGCCGCCCTGCTGGCAGTCGCGAGGATGCGCTCCTGCAACTGGTTGAGTTCGATCGAGAGCACGCTCTCCAGCTCGGGCCTGCCGAGCGCGTGGAACACCACGACCTTGTCCACGCGGTTCATGAACTCCGGCGTGAACTTCCGCCGCGCTGCCTCCACGCCCGCGCGCGCGACCTTCGCGTTCATGCCGCCGGAAACCTCGCCTGCGGCGCAGCTGCGTTCGGCTTCGCCGCTCGCGAAACCGAGCTTCGGGCGCAGCATCTGTCCCATCTCCGCCGCTCCGAGGTTGCTGGTCATGAAGATCATGGCGCGGGAGAAATCCACGCGGCGGTTGTCGCCGAGCGTCAGCGTCCCCTTGTCGAGCACGCCCAGCAGCAGGTTCCAGAGCGCGTCGCTCGCCTTTTCGATTTCGTCGAAGAGCACGAAGCTGACCTTCACCGTTTCGGTTTGATACTGCGACAGCACTTCCTGGCTCAGCAGCGGGTGCGTTTCCCGATGCCCCAGATATCCCGGAGGCGAGCCGATGAGTTTCGCGATCTCGTGGCTGTGCTGGAACTCGGCGCAGTCGATCTTGATCACCGCGCGCGCATCGCCCACCAGCGACTGTGCCGTGGCTTCGACGAGCCGCGTCTTGCCGGTGCCGGTCGGCCCGAGGAAGAGGAGGTTCCCGATGGGGCGTCCCGGGCTGTTCATTCCCGCCAGCCAGGTCTGGTAAACGTTGACAATCTGATCGACCGCTTCCTGCTGGCCAACCACCATTCTCTGCAGATCGCTGCGAAGTCTGTCAGCTTCGCTCCCGGTCTTACCCGGATCCAGTCTCTTCTTCGTTAAAGAAACCACGGCAAGCCTCCCTCTATCTGCGTGGGGGCCGGGAGGGGCGAATTTCAACGCGGCTGACCGTCGTCCTGCGCGGCATGTTGAGCAGCGTGACCACAACCTGAGCGATATCCTGCGGGGCAATCCTTCCGCCGAAATCGCCGCTTTCTCCGGCGGGCGTCCTGCCGCCGAACTCCGTGTCCACGCTGCCGGGCGCCACAATCGACACCCGCACGCCGTCATTCCGGTGGTCGTGCATCATGGCTTCCGAGAAACCATTGAGGCCAAACTTCGACGCGTTGTAACCAGCGCCACCGGCGAAAGCATTGCTTCCGGCAAGTGAGCTGATGTTAATCACGTCCCCACCTCCACACGTTTGAAATATCGGCAGGACTTCGTGGCAGCAATAGTAAGCAGCAGAAAGATTTAGCGCGATCATGCGGTCCCATTCCGCGGGTTCCAGATTGGCAACGCTGGCGAACACGCCCGCGCCGGCGCAGTTGACGAGAATGTTGATTTCGCGGAACTTTTCACGCACCGCCGCAACCAGGGCAACGACCTCGTCTCTTTTCGAAACGTCCGTTACCATTCCGAAAATGTCACCCTTCGCACAGAGTGCCTGGACGGCGCCGTCAACCGTCTCCTGATGACGCCCGCAGATCGCAACGCGCGCGCCGTCTTCGAGGAGACGTTCGGCTATGGCGCGGCCGATGCCACGCGTGCCTCCGGTGACCAGAGCGGCTTTACCGCGAATTGCATTGTGAGTACTTTTATCCATGCCGTACCATTGAAGCAGAATGCCCGAGGACGCCACAGCCGACCCGACCTGGCGTGAAATCATCAGCAAACATCAAGCCGCCATGGTGGACGATTTGTCCATGCGGCTGGCCGCGGATATCAGCGATGCGGTCAACTCCGCGCTGGCGGCCGAACGGTCCCAGGCCAGCCGGCAGATCGCGCGTGCCTGCGATGAAGCGCGGCGGGCCCATTCGGAATCGCTCAATCAGGCGCTGCGCCGGCTGCGCTCGGCTGCCTCGCAGGAGAAGACCCTCGAATTGCTGCGCGAGAGCTCGGCGCCTTACGCCGAGCGCTCGGCCGTGCTGGTGTTCGACGAAGCACGCGCCCATGCCATCGGGGGCGGGGAACTGGCATTCGAACTCTCGGAAGCGCCGGCCATCCTCTCGGCCATCGAGACGCGCGAACCTCTGGTGACGGTGGCCTCAGCCGAGCAGATTTCACCGGCCCTCGCCTCCGCGCTTGCCCCGGACCGCGACGACGACGGCGCGAGGAAGGCCTGGCTCTTTCCTCTGATCTCGCGCGGCGCCGCGGCGGCCGTCGTGGTGGTTGCCGGCCGCGTCGATCCCTCACCCGTCGAGTTGTTGTGCGAAGCCGCGGCGATGCGGCTCGAATCGTTTCTGGCCCCGGCGGCTGCCCCGGCGAAGCGCGTCGAAGAGCTTGCCTGGGACGATCTTTCTCCCGAAGACCAGCGTCTCCATCTGCAGGCGCAACGCATGGCGCGCGTCCGCGTGGCGGAGATCCGGCTTTACGAAGAGGATGCGCTGCGGCGCGGCATCGCCGCTTCGAACATCTATGAGCCGCTGCAAACGAAGATCGATGCCGCCCGCCGGGAATTTCTCCAGTCGTTCCTGTCCAGATCGGCCACGATGGTCGACTATCTGCACCTGGAAATCCTGCGCTCGCTGGCCAAAGACGACGCGAAACTGCTGGGCGCAACTTATCCGGGACCAATGGTTTAGAACATTTCTCAGTTGATGACTACCGGCTGAAAGCCGGTAGAATCCTTTGGCGACTGAAAGTCGCATTGCGGCTGAAGCCGCCTGAAGGCGCCCGGCTCCCACGCCGGCTCAAGGCTTGGTGGGCGCGGTAATCT
>Ga0187771_10002429_pt1 | contig 12810 bp, 10 predicted proteins | sample 0116_SJ02_MP15_1_FD_133139 | JGI IMG/M metagenome (GOLD analysis project Ga0187771, IMG submission 133139) | Tropical peat soil microbial communities from peatlands in Department of Meta, Colombia - 0116_SJ02_MP15_10_MG | ecosystem: Environmental > Terrestrial > Soil > Wetlands > Peat | place... | reverse complement strand
CGCCTCCCGATGCAAGTACCGGTCCTGGGTTGGCACGTGGACGATGAGGCATCCGTCCTGGACCTTGAGGTCGCCGACGTTGCGATCCAGCACCCGGTCCAAACGCTCGAGCAGCGAGGCGTCCCGGACCCCACGGCCGGCCCGGAGGCGGCAGTGGCCGCCTACTGGTTGGAGGCGGCCGACGTCCTGGTGCTTCCCACCACCTCGTCCCGGGCCGATTTCAATGGCGCTCTCGACTACCTGGAGGTCGTCGGGCTGCCTCCGACGGTGGTGCCTTACATCGTTCCCGACACGCGCCGGCTCCGCGACAATCCGACGACCCTGGAGTATGTGAAGGCCATCCGCCGGGCGGCGGAGAGGGTGGTCGAGGTGCCCGATGAAGCCAATGCAGTCCGGCTCGCCGGGATGGAGGGGATCCCGGTCGCCCAGCTCTCGGTCCGGCTTCGTCTTGCCTACCGAGAGCTGACCGAGGTCATCGTGGCGATGCCGCGGCGTCGGTTCTTCGCCGTAAAGAGCGAGCCATGACCCGTGCGCCGGCCGGCACGCCGCCTGCAGCAGGCCCTTGGCGCGGCATGGCCGGACCGGGCTCCGCGGCCGTGCAGCACTCCGGGGCGGTGTCGGTCGCGGCCAGCTGCACGCTCATCCGCGCCGGTGCTCCACCCGCCCGAGCCGGCGCCGGGATCGACCGCGCGCCTCAGTACCTGCCTGTGCCGATCGGCGGGCTTGACCCGGTGTGGCGGCACCGGAAGTTGCCCGGCCGGCGGCGCCTTTGGCGGAAACGAGGCCCGGAACTGGTCGCCGCAATGGGGCTGCTGCTTGCGGTCGCCGCGGTGCTGGTCAATCTCACCCGGCCGCCGCTCAGCGTCTACCAGGATGGGGGCACCGTCCACGTCGATGGATTGATCCTCATCCACCCGGCCGACAACGGCGGCCTCAGCCGGGGTTGGCTGTACACGGGGCCAGCGACGCTCCTCCTGGTGGGGAGGCAGGGCGGCGGGCTGGTCGCCACCTCGGTGGCCAACCTGAACGGTCAGGCAGTGACGGGTCTCTGCAGCGTCGGTCCGCCCACCTCCCTGGAGATCAGCGAGCGCTGCGTGCTCCACATCGGCTCGACGTCGGTCACCTGCACGGACGTACTTCGATTCACCGCTCCGGGGGCCTGGGAGCGCCGGTGCAGCGACGGTCAGGTACTGGACGTCACGATCCCCGCCGGCTCAGCGGTCGTCCCGCTGCCGTTTCCGCTCGGCCGCTGAACCTCCGCAGCCGCTCCTCAGGAGGGGCTGCTGCTGCTGCTGGCCTCCGTGCTGGTCAGCTCAGCCCGCCAGACCAGGCGCTGGCTGTCCACCCACCAGGGGGTGCAGGTGATCAGGGTCAGCTCGTGGCCGGAGGTCGGGCCCAGCTGGGTCACCTGGGTGGGCAGGAGGTCCCAGGACTGGGTGATCGTGTACACATAGGTGGTGCAGCTCTGGTCTTGGATGGTGACCGTTTGGCCCGGCGCCAGCTCGTTGATGTACTGGTAGTCGGGCTCCCGGTGGAAAGCGATGATCACATTGCCGGTACCGCCGGGGGCGGGGCTGCCGTACCAATGCACCATCGCCCGATCCTGTAGCCGTGTCCAGTCGCCGTTCACGGCGACCCCGGCGTAGCCGTACTGGGGGAGACCGCTGAAGTCGACCAGGGCGTAGGCGTTGCTTCCGCCGCCGCAGACCGCGGCGGACGGCGACGTGGCCGGCGCCGTCGGGCTCGACGCCGCTGACGATGAGGGGTGGCTGCCCGACGCCTCACCGGCCAGCCATTCGTTGACCGCGTTGAGGTTCTGCTGGCCGCGCTGGTCCACCGCCTGCTGGGTGGAGATCCGCTGCACGAGCCCGAACACGGTGACCCCGAGGCCGGTCCCCACCAGGACGATGCCGACCAGGAGCAGCGGCCACCGAGCTCTGGCTCGCCACCTCATATCGGCTCAAAGGTATCAGGCCAGCCCCTGACCAGCCACTGCCGCCATGTCGTTGGCGACCTGGTCGAGGGTGGATTGCATCACTCCTCTGATCACCAGGCTCCTGACCTCGGTGAGCAGCTGGTCCAGGGACAGGCCCTGGGCGGCCGCCTCGTCCACCATGGTCTCGACTCGCAGTGAGGAGCGCTGGAGGTGAAGCCGCGCCACCTCCTTGAGCTGGGGAGCCAGGACCGCCAGGCTCAGCTCCTCCTGGGCGGGACCCGCCGGTTCCCAGCCGGCCTCCGTCTCCCACTGGGGAGCGCTCGGCTGGCCGCGCGAGAAGAGCGAGAAGGGGCCACCGCGAGACGGGCTGGGAGGCCCCGGGGGCGGGGGTGGGAGATCCGGGTAGGCCGCCACCGCCTCCTCGCCGGTCTCCGCCGCCGGCCATGTCGGTGTGGGCGGCCAGTCGGCCTGATCCTCCATGGCCAGCCCCTCCGTGGCGGCCGCGACGGCCTGGCCGGCCGCCGCCGCCTGCTCTTCGATGAGTAACTCAGCCTCGACCTCCTCGGCTGGCTCGACGGCTGCCGGCTCGCGGCGGACCCAGATGGTCCCGTGTCGCGTCTCGCCCAGGGGGTCGAGGAGGGTGGAGGCGCCCAGCTCGGGGTGCTCCTCGGTGTAGGTTGCCACCTGGCGCCCGTCGACGATCAGGGTGACGCCGCGGCCAAGCGGGGTGTCGAGCTCGACCACGAACGACCCGTCACGGCTGCACAGGTCGGTGAGCAGGCCCTTCCAGTCGGTCCACTCGAGACGGAGGTCGGCATAGCAGGGCGCGCCCCGGAAGAGGGCGGGCGCGACGGCGATCACCAGGGGATCGAAGCGGTAGGCGGCGACCGTGGCGTCGTCCCAGCCGGCCATCACCTGGAGGGCCCGGCCGCCTTCGAGCCTCGCCCCGCCCTCGAAGGCGTACTCCTCGAAGAGGGCACCGTCCTTGATGAGGATGACCCCCACCGAGGCGGTCCGCCGGACCACCACGGCACCATGGCCGATGGCTGGGCTCAGTGCCTCGATCACCACGGCCTTGGCCGGGAGCCCCTCGAAGAGGGCTGTCCCTCGCGGCAGCAGCGGGATCAAATCGTGTTCCCCGGGGGTCCAGCTGGCCAACCCGCCAGCCGGCTCGGAGGCGCCGTTTTCGGAGGTCGAAGATTCGCCGGCCGTCTCGGACCCCGCCGTCTCGCTCAGATCGTCATCGCCCATCGCCGTGCTCAGCCTCCCTTCTGCGGCGGTACCAGGGGTCACCCCAGGCCTCGGCGAGCAGGCCCGTGGCCAGCCTGGCGGCGTTGCCGCCTGGTAATCCTAGCCGCCGGTCCCCGCTGCGCTCCAATCAGGGGGTGGCGGGCGCGGCCCGGCAGGGGGACGGCGCCGGGTCGCCCGACGCCGTCCTTGCGCATCTCTGGCCCTCGACTGGGCGCGTCCTCCGGTGGGTCAGTGGGGCTCGTGACGTGCCCCAGCGTGCCACCCGCTCAGCTGGCGACGGGCAGCGCGATCCGCGATTCGTCCTCCTGTGGGTCGCCGCTCATCTCGGCGCTGCCCCGCCGGGAGTTGAGCATCTTGACGGTCTGGGCCACGATCTCGGTGCTGTAGCGGCGCGTGCCGTCACCGCCCACATACTCGTGGGTGCGCAGCCGCCCTTCGACGTAGATCCGGCGGCCCCGTGTGCAGTACAGCGCGCAGACCTCGGCGAGCCGACCGAAGGCGATCACCGAGTGGTACTCGGTCTCCTCCTGCCGGTTTCCCGCCGCGTCTCTCCATCCGCTGTTGGTGGCAAGGCGTATGCGGGTCATCGGCTTGCCGCTGGATGGCAGGCTCTCCGCGTCCTTGGTCAGGTTGCCGATCAGGATCACCCGGTTGATCATGTTCGCTCCTTCTGTCGTGCCCTTTTGTCCTTCCGGTTGTGAGGGGTGCTCCCCCTCCGGCTGGCCGTTCCGATGCCGCACTGCGCCACGGGGTCCTCGTCGATGCAGCGTCTGCAGTCACAGCTCACGGCAAGTGCACGAAGAGCTGAGGGTCCTGGGCGACGCCGTCGATGCGGATCTCGAAATGCAGATGAGGACCCGTCGAGTTGCCCGTCGAGCCGACCAGCCCAATCCTCTGGCCGGCGCTCACCGGTTCTCCGTTGTGGACCGAGGCGGCCTCCAGGTGGGCGTAGAGGCTGGTGAGGCCACTGCCGTGGTCGATGACCACGTGCAGCCCATAGCCGGTCCGGTCGTCGATCACCTGGCAGGAGCCCGCCAGGGTGGCGTGGACCGGGGTGCCCGCGGCCACGGCAAGGTCGATACCGGAGTGAAAGTGGCCGCCCGGGCAGCTGGGATCGACCGGCTCGGCGGCGAAGGACGTGCAGCCGAAGGGCTGGCTGATGGTGGCGCCGTTCACTGGCTTGACGAAGGGCTGAGAGCTGAGCGCGCCGACCTCAGCTCCGCCGAGGAGGCTGAGCCCGGCCACCGCCGCCGCGGTGAGGATCGCGGCGCTCCTGACGGCGCTCACAGCTCCCGGTCCATCGCCGGCAGGTGGATGCGCCGGGCGCTGAGGACGGCACCGCGCGTCAGCGCCGCCACCGACCCGTTCGGCTCGGTGGCCGCGGCGAGGAAGCCCGGCACCTTGAGGGCCACCCACAGGGTGGCCAGCGCGTAGATCTCCGCCGCCAGGCCGCTCCCCGCTGACAGCCCGGTGGCGGTGGCGACGCTGAGCACCGCGAGCTGGCCAGCCTGCATGAAGACGGCCACCACCCAGATCCGGCTCCAGGCGCGGGCAAAGCCGCGGGTCACGGGCAGGATCGATGCCAGCGCCGCCAGGGGCGCGACCGCGATCAGCACCTGCAGCACCGCCATCCGGATGACATAGGCGAACCCCAGCAGCGCCACCGCGACCACGAGGGCGAGCAGGACGATCACCTCGAAGAGGTCGCCGGCCAGGCTCGAGCTTTGCAGCGCCGAGGAGGAGAGCGGGCCCGTCCACGGCAATCCCCCTCCTCCGAGCCCAGTGGTGAAGTTGCAGAGCGCGTTGTTGAGATCGACGGTCATCTGCAGCAGCGTCAGCGAGAGGTGGATCAGCACCACGGCCATGAGCACCCGCGGCAGCGCCGCCCTCAGGTCGTGCTGTGACGCGATGCTCCGGCCGCTGAAGCCGCGCACCGCCAGGCCGATCACGACCAGCACCAGCAGGGTGTCACCGGCGAGGCAGAAGCCATGGTTGAGGCCGGCGAGCGTCGCGTTCCCGGTGAGCGGCGCACCGAGGTGGGAGGGATCGGTGGTGCTGAGCAGGTAGCCGTCGAGCAGGCTCTGGACATCCTGGCTGCCGCTCTTGGCGAGCTGGTCGAGCAGCTGGGTGATCAGCCCGGCCAGGCCGGTGGGCGCAGCTCCGAGGATCAGCAGGGCCACGACCACGCCTCAATGCATGCCGCTCGGGATGGTGGCGATGAGCGCGTGGGTCAGCGTTCCCGCCAGCTCCGCACCCACCGTCCCCACCACGATCCGGCCGATCCAGCGCTTCGCCTCGTAGGCGCCACGGGGATCGGCGGCCACGATCCGGTAGACGAAGGCGACCAGGAGGGCCAGGGCGCCGACGCTTCCGACGATCCCCTGGGCCAGCGTCACCCAGCTGTTGACGAGGGCGGTCAGCGAGTCCATCGGAGGGGGCCTCCCAAGTTCGCGTGGTGGGATGGCCGCCCCTCCGGCCGCCGGCCCCGCGCGGGCCCGGCATCCGGGATGCTACACAGGTGTGTAGTAGCGCGTCAACCTACGGGAAGCGGCATCGGGATCACGGGGCGCGGCCCTCGGGGGTCGCGATACCCCAGGTGTCCCGCTCCTGCCCGAGCTCGGGCCCCACCTGCCCCACCTGCCCCACCCTGCCCCACCCCTGAGTTCTGGCCAGAGAATTCCACAACCACTAGGAGGAGGCGAGGTATCCCCCCGGGCGGACGAACCCGGCGGCGCTCCATCCGCCCAAGCGCCGCCGCAGCCCGACGCGTCAGCGGGGCTTGAAGGCTGCGGCCGCCTCTCGCTGCTCGGAGGTGAGGGGAAGCGGCAGCCGGACTTCCAGCTCGGCGATCAGGTCGCCCAGGCCCTCGCCCCGCAGCCGGGGCATGCCCAGGCCCCGAAGCCGGAGGTGGGCGCCGTTCTGGGTCTCGGCGGGCACCGAGAGCGAGACCCGCTTTCCCGCCGGGGTGGGGACCTCGACGCTGCCGCCGAGGAGAGCCACGTGGAGCGGGACGGGCACCGTGACCTGGAGGTTGTCGCCCTCGCGGGTGAAGGTGTGGTGCGGGCGGATCCTGACCCGCACCAGCAGGTCGCCGGCGGCGCCCCCGGCTGATCCGCCGCTCCCCTGGCCGGCGGCGCGAACCCGCGCCCCATCCTGGATGCCGGCGGGGATCCGGACCTCCACCCGCCGGGTCCCTGACGGCCCGGTCAGCTCGAGGGTGCGGACGGTGCCCCGGAAGGCCTCCTCCAGGCTGATCTCGGCCTCGCCCTCCACGTCCTGGCCGCGCTGGGGGCCAGGGGTGGGGATCTCGGTCACCCGCCCGCGGCCACGCCCGGGGCTGGTGGCGGCAGCCCGGAAGGCCGCCTCGCCGCGGCCGAATATGTCGTGGAAGAAGTCGGAGAACGGATTGGTGGTGGTCCCGAAGAGCTGCTCCATCTCCTCGGGGCTGACCGTCCGGTACTCGACCTGCGGCCCCGCACTGCGGTTGAAGGGGTTTGCTCCCGGGCGCCCGGCGCGTTGCCAGGCCTCGTACTCGCGGGTCTGCGCGCCCAGCTCGTCGTACTGCTTGCGCTTCTGGGGATCGCCGAGCACCTCGTAGGCCTCGGTGACCTCCTTGAAGCGCGCCTCCGCGGTCTTGCTCCCTTTGTTGACGTCGGGGTGGTACTGCCGGGCCAGCTTCCGGAAGGCGGACTTGATCTCTTTCTCCGTCGCCGTGTGGGGGACGCCGAGGGTCGCGTAGTAGTCCTTGAAGGTGGTCGGCATATCGCGAAGTGTGCGGCCTGGCCACGGGAGGCGTGGCCCACAAGCTAGCTACCTCACCGTCTCCGGCTCGAAACCCTCAGGCAGCCGCACAGCTTCGCGGCTCGCCGCCTAGGTGCGAGGATAGGCGGAGTGAGTTGGGCCGCTCCCTGCGGCCCCTCCTGAGAGCCAATCGTCATGCAGCGTGATCCGTGCCTGAGCTCGTCGACCTGACCCTGCCAGCCATGGGGGAGTCGGTGACCGAGGGGACTGTCGTCCACTGGGTCAAGGGGGTCGGCGACCCGGTGGTGAGCGGCGAGACCCTGGTCGAGGTCACCACCGACAAGGTCGACATCGAGGTGCCCGCCCCGACTGACGGCATGCTCACCGAGGTCACCGCCGAGGAGGGGGTCACCGTCCCGGTGGGCGGGGTCCTGGCCCGTATCTCGGTCGAGCCGCCACCGTCAGGCCCCTCATCGGAGCGCGAGAAGGGCGAAGCCGCTGAGCCGCTGGCCGCGCCCCCCGAGCATGGCCCGGTGCCGTCCGCGCGGGATCGCTCGGCTCCAGCTCCGCACGCGCCGGATCGCCCGGCACCGGTGCCCCCCTCGCAGGACGGTCCGCATGCGGCCGCGGCGGTCGCCGCCACCCCCCTGGCCCGGCGCCGCGCGGCGCTGGCCGGCGGGGACATCGGCACCCTCCGGGGGACCGGTCCCGACGGCCTGATCCGCGGCGACGACGTCACCGCGACCGCAGTGGGCCCAGCCGCGTCCGCACGCCCCGGCCCAGGCGTCACCCCGACCTCGATCGCGGCCAGCCCCGCCCGGCCCGCTGCCCCCACGGTGGACGCCCCGGCCACGCCGGGACCCGCCGCCGTAGCCCCGGTCCCACTCCGCGGTCCCCAGGCGGCGCTCGTCGAAGCCATGGAGCGGAGCCGCGAGATCCCCACCGCGACCTCGATCCGCACCCTCCCCGCGGCCGTCCTGGAGGCGCGGCGGCGCGAGCTCAACGCGGCCCTGGAGGGGGCCGGAAAGGGGATCAAGGTCTCCTTCACCCACCTGATCGGCCACGCGCTGGCCAGGGCGGCCGAGGAGATGCCGGGGATGCGGGCCCACTTCGCCCGCGACCAGGGCGGCCGTCCGCTCCGGGTGCCCGGCCCCGTGAACCTCGGCCTGGCGGTGGACACCCGGCGCCCCGACGGCACCCGCTTCCTGGTGGTGCCCGTCCTCCGCGAAGCCGGGGCCCGGGACTTCGCCAGCTTCCGGACCGAATACGAACGCCTGGTGGAGCTGGCCAGGACCAATTCCCTCTCAGCCGACGACCTGGCCGGCGCCACCCTCACCCTCACCAACCCCGGGGGGATCGGCACCATGGCCTCGATCCCCCGGCTCATGCCCGGCCAGGGCTGCATCGTGGCGGTTGGCGCCATCGGCCACCCACCCGAGTACCGGGCTCTCCCCGAGGCCCGGCTCCGCGAGCTCGGCGTGGGCAAGGTCTTCACCATGACCTCCACCTACGACCACCGGGTGATCCAGGGGGCCGAGTCCGGCGAGCTCCTGGGCCGGATCGAAGCCCTGCTGGGCGGGGCCGGCGGCTTCTACGAGGCGGCGTTCGAGAGCCTGGGCGTCGCTCCTCCGAGCCTGGGGGGTGGGCCGGCGCGGCCCCCGGGCGGTGGCGGCCCGGCGGGGCCGGCCGCCAGTCCCGCGCCTGCCCCCAGCGCCGATGGGGCCGCCGTCGCCGAGCCGCCTCCGCTCGCGACCCCTCCGGTCACCGCCGGCGCCATGGACCGGACCCTGCTGGCGGCGATGCAGGCGGCGACCTCCCTGGTCAAGGCCTTCCGCACCCACGGCCACCTGGGGGCCGAGCTCGACCCCCTGGGGATGCCCGCGCCCGGCGACCCCGCCATGGAGCCGGAGACCTATCGCCTCACCCCCGAGCTGATGGAGCGGATCCCCGCCGACCTGCTCCGGGTCTACGTGCCCGGCGAGACCCTGGCCCAGGTGCTGCCCAACCTCCGCGCCACCTACTGCGGCACCCTGGCCTACGAGATCGAGCACATCTCGAGCCACGAGCAGCGCCTCTGGCTCCGCGAGGCGATCGAATCCGGCGACTTCCACACGCCCCTCTCCTCCCAGGAGAAGCTGCGCCTGCTCTGGCGGCTCACCAAGGTGGACGCCATGGAGCGCTACTTCCGGCGCACCTTCATCGGGCAGAAGACCTTCAGTGGCGAGGGCGCCGACATGCTGGTGCCCATGCTCGAGAAGCTGCTCGACCTCACCGCCCTGGACGGCACCTCGCAGGTGGTGATGGGGATGGCCCATCGCGGCCGGCTGGCGGTGATCGCCCATGTCGTCAACCGCCCCTACGAGGACCTGCTCCGCGCCTTCGAGAAGGGTGAGCTGCGGGTCGACGACCCCACCGGCGACGTCAAGTACCACCTCGGCGCCACCGGCACCTACGTCTCCGAGCACGAGAAGCGGATCGAGGTCCGGCTGCTCTCCAATCCGTCTCACCTCGAGGCGGTCAACGGGGCGGTGGAGGGGTGGGCCAGAGCGCTGCAGTCGACGCGCGATGGAGCGGAGCCGGAGTGGGACCAGCGCAGGGTGCTGCCCATCCTGATCCACGGCGACGCGGCGTTCAGCGGGCAGGGCGCGGTCCAGGAGGTACTGAACCTGCAATCCCTGCCCGGCTACTCCACGGGCGGGACCGTCCACGTGATCGTCGACAACCAGCTGGGGTTCACCACCGACCCCGCCGACGCCCGCTCGACCCGCTACGCCTCCGACCTGGCCAAGGGGTTCGACATCCCGATAGTCCACGTCAACGCCGACGATCCCGAGGCCTGCGTCAGCGCAGCGCGGCTGGCCCACGCCTACCGCCAGGCCTTCCACCGGGACGTCCTGATCAACCTGGTCGGCTACCGCCGCTTCGGCCACAACGAGACGGACGAGCCCAGCTACACCCAGCCGGTGATGTACCGGCGGATCAAGGACCATCCCACGGTCCGCGAGCTCTTTGTCCGCCGTCTCGTCGACGAGGGGCTGCTCACCGAGGATGAGGCCAGGCGCCAGTCAGACGAGGTCTTCGCCCGGATCACCGACGCCCATCATCGGGTCAAAGGGCGCCTCACCACCCTCACCGACTCCCATTCGCCGGCCCCGCACGAGGAGCCGGCAGCCAAGGCGGCGGTCGCCACCGCGGTCCCGGAGGCGACCCTGCGCGCTCTCAACGACGGGCTCTTCCGGGTCCCCCAGGGCTTCACCGTCAACCCCAAGCTGGCCCGCCAGCTGGAGCGGCGGCGGGCCTCGCTGGGCGGCGGTGGGATCGACTGGGGCCACGCCGAGGCGCTGGCGCTGGGATCACTGCTCCTGGAGGGGGTCCCGGTCCGCCTCACCGGCCAGGACACCGAGCGCGGCACGTTCAGCCACCGTCACATGCTTCTCCACGACGATCGGAGCGGCGCGGTGTGGGCGCCGATCCAGCACCTGGATGGCGCCCGAGCCACTCTGGAGGTCCACAACAGCCCGCTCAGTGAGGTGGGCTGCCTGGGCTTCGAGTACGGGTACAGCGCCGCCGATCCCCGCTGCCTGGTGCTCTGGGAGGCTCAGTTCGGCGACTTCGCCAACAGCGCCCAGACTGTCGTCGACCAGTTCATCGTCGCCGGGGAGGCCAAGTGGGGCCAGAGCTCGCGGCTGGTGCTGCTGCTCCCCCACGGCTACGAGGGCCAGGGCCCGGAGCACTCCAGCGCCCGCCCGGAGCGTTTCCTCCAGCTCGCGGCCGGGCACAACATCAGGGTCGCCGACTGCTCGACGTCAGCCCAGTACTTCCATCTCCTGCGCGACCAGGCGCTCTCCCCCGAGGCGCGGCCGCTGGTGCTCATGACCCCCAAGTCCCTGCTCCGCGCCCCTGAGACAGGCTCTCATCTCGACGACCTCACCGCGGGCGGCTTCCGGCCGGTGATCGAGGACCCGCGGATGTCCCGCCAGCGGGAGCGGGTCCGGGTGCTCCTGCTCTGCACCGGCAAGGTGTACTGGGAGCTGCAGGGCCACGAGCTCCGCGAGCATGCCGCTGACCTCGCCATCGGCCGCGTCGACCTCCTCCACCCCCTCCCCCTCGACGAGGTGGTGGCCATGATCAGGAGCTACCCCAACCTGGAGCGGCTCTTCTGGGTCCAGGAGGAGCCCGAGAACATGGGACCCTGGTCCCACCTCCAGCGCCGCATCGGCAAGAGCCGGCCCTACGCGGTGAGCTGGGAGTACATCGGGCGGCCGGGGCGGGCCAGCCCGTCGGAGGGATACCACGGTTCCCACGCCATCGAGCAGGAGAAGGTGCTGCGCGAAGCGCTGATGACCTCGCCGGCGGTCCAGGAGTTCGTCGCGGGATCACGCCTGCATCTCCGCAGGGACGAGGGCGACGGCAAGGCCGAGGCTGAGGTCGGCGGCCGGCCCGCCGCCGGGGCGGTCCGCGGGTCCGCATCCGGATCCCGCTCGGGGCAGCGATGAGCACCCGCGTCGTCGTGCTCGGCGGAGGCCCCGCGGGCGACGTGGCCGCCCTCCGGGGCGCGCAGCGCGGCGCCGAGGTGGTCCTGGTGGAGCGGGCCGAGCTCGGCGGCACCTGCCTCAACTGGGGCTGCATCCCCACCAAGTCGCTGCTCGCCACCAGTGACCTGCTGCGGCGGATCCGCCATGCCCCCGAGCTGGGGCTGGAGGTGGGCGAGGTCCGGGTGGATTTCGCCCGGGTGATGGCCCGCAAGGAGGAGGTGGTCGACCGGATGCGCAGCGGCGTCGAGGCCGCCTGCAAACGCCGCAAGGTCCGGGTCGTACGCGGTCACGGGGTGATCGAGGACGGGGCGGTCCGGGTCGGCGACGAGCGCCTGGAGTACGACCACCTGATCGTCTGCGTCGGCACCGAGCCCGGCGGGCTGCCCGGCATCGACATGGGCCATTCCCGGGTGGTCACCTCGGACGGCATCCTCCGCCTCGAGAGCCTGCCCCGCCGGATGCTGGTGATCGGCGGAGGCGTGATCGGCTGCGAGTTCGCCTCGCTCTTCGCGCCCCTGGGCGTCGAGGTCGAGGTGGTCGAGGTGCTGCCCCAGATCCTCGCCGGGATCGAACCGCGCATCGTTAGCGAGTTCCGGCGCCTCGCCGAGAGGGAGGGGATCAGCTTCCACACCGGTCACCGGGTCGAGGCCGTCGAGTACCGCGACGACGGCGTGACCGCGACCCTGGACGACGGCACCGTGATCGACTCCGAGCTGGTGCTGGTCTCCGTCGGGCGCCGGCCGCTCACCGCCGGCATCGGCCTGGAGGAGGCCGGCGTTCGCCTCACCGAGGGCGGTCACATCGTGGTCGACGACTTTCTTTGCACCGCCAACCCTCGGATCTGGGCGGCCGGCGACTGCATCGGCGGCCTCCAGCTCGCCCACCTGGGCAGCGCCGAGGGCGCCCGCGCGGTGGAGAACGCCCTCGGGGTCGGGGTGCGTGCGATCGACCGGACGGTGGTCCCCGCCTGCGTCTACACCCATCCCGAGATCGCCATGGTCGGGCTCAACGCCCAGACCGCCAGGGCCGCCGGCCACCAGGTGAAGGTGGGCCAGGCGCGGTTCACGGGCAACGGCAAGGCACTCGCCGAGAACGAGCCCGACGGCCTCGCCCAGATCTATGCCGACGCCTCCACGGGGGTGATCCTGGGCGCGACGGTCATGGGCGTCCACGCCGTCGAGATCATCCACGAGGTCGGGATCGCTATCAGCGACGGCCTGACCGTCGACGAGCTGGGCGACATCATCCACGCTCACCCCACCGTCAGCGAGCTGGTGATGGACGCCGCCGAGCAGTCCGAGGGCCTGGCTCCCTATCTCAGCTGAGCCTCGTCGCCGGGAGGCCGAT
>Ga0187771_10002428_pt1 | contig 12810 bp, 10 predicted proteins | sample 0116_SJ02_MP15_1_FD_133139 | JGI IMG/M metagenome (GOLD analysis project Ga0187771, IMG submission 133139) | Tropical peat soil microbial communities from peatlands in Department of Meta, Colombia - 0116_SJ02_MP15_10_MG | ecosystem: Environmental > Terrestrial > Soil > Wetlands > Peat | place... | reverse complement strand
TGTTCGAAAAGACATGGAACAGTTGGGCCGAGTTAAGAAGCCATTTCCGAGCCAAATGGTTGCGTTGATAAAACTTCAAAGTCCAAGGGGCCATGCTGTGAGAAGAGAACAAGCGAGGCTTCCTTGACTTGTGCATCAAGACCGGAAAAGTCAAGTCCACCTCGTCGTGAAAATGTAGCACGTCAAATGCTCTCAAATATTTCTTCAAGCTGGAAATGCCAACTGGCCACCAGCCACGCCTGAGAAGAAGCCACGTCGCGCTCCCCAATTTTCCTATCGAATATGACGGCCAAACTAACGTTGGAACAGTGCCTATCTTCTTTCTCTTGAGCTGTTGCGTGCCTCGCTCACCCAAGTCCTCTCTGTCATGGAAAGCAACTATCTCACTCAGGACACTGTCGTCGGCGAGCCGACACGACAGTTCGCTAATGTATGTCTCCGTTCCTCCCGTAACTGGTAGGCAGCTCTGAGCAAGTTGAGCTACACGCAACATGAGGTCCGCCGTGGTCAGGTATTCGATTCAGAGGCTTCCGAGGCAATTCCTCAGCCAATTTTGGTTACGCGACTTTTGTCGATTGATTCCTTCACCGCGTCCAGCACTTCAAGAACCCGGAGTCCTTGTTCTCCAGGCACAAGAGGACTGCCACCGTGAAGTACAGCATCTACGAATGCTCTGTCTTCTCTCGTGTAGCTGTCGGCTCGACGCTTATCGCTATATAGCTTACTTGCCTGCGAGGTCAGGATCTTCCTTGCGAATGTGAGGTGATCTGCAAGTCGCTCTAGCGAGCCGTAGCTCCTATACCGAATCTGAATCTCCGAGGGATCCGCGAGTAGTGAGCCTCCCGTTCCGTGCACCTCAAGGGAGACTTGGCGATACGCTGATTTCCATCCCACGTTGAGTGTTCCAAGCGCGCCACTTTCCGTCTTGAAGATGCCAGCAATATTATCGAAGATGTCAAACCCGTGCATAGTGCTGATGCCCTTGGCCGCGACTTCAATAATGCGAGTATCGAGAGCGGAGATGATCAGGCTGGTCAGATGCGAACCTTGGTCGTACACGACCGCATATTTATCGTGCAGCAACCAATCACCACTGGGAATCCAGCCTGCATAGGGTCCTGCTGACACAAAGGTTCCGTTCAATTGCAGGACAGCTCCTAGCCTCCCTGACCTGATCGTTTTGCTCGTTTCTTCGAAATTTGGTTCGAGCGGCATATGATAACCAACTGCCAGCAACAATTGCTTCTTTCTTGCAATATCCACGAGCTCGCGAGCCTGCTTAGCACTCGAAGTCATCGGCTTTTCACAAAAAACGTGTATGCCGTGGTCTAATGCTCCCTTGACTGCATCATAGTGGAGGAAGTTAGGTAGGCACACGAACACGGCGTCTAAGGTCGTGTCTCTGTACAGGTCCTCGTAGTTTTCGTAGAGGCTTCGGATATTCCACTTCTTCGTGACCACTTCGGCTCTCTTAGTATCAACCTCTGCGGCTGCTTCCACACAGACGTCGCCGAACGAGGACAGGATTGGGACATGCGTGTTCTTTGCTATCGCTCCAAGCCCTACGATGCCTATCTTTGCTTTTCTCATTTCATGTCTCCAGAAATCTTGCGTAGGCAGCTCTCACAAATCTTTTCCACAAGGGAACAAACTCGAACTTTGTTCTTACATCGTCGATCTTTTCTCCAAAGACCTCGTAATCGGTGCTCCCTAGGTTCTGCCTCTTCGCCAAAACCAAATGGGGTACCTTATTCGGGCCGAATCCCATGGTTCTTGCGCACGCATGATCTGTAGCCACTGGATCATCCCCAACTATTAGCAGACCTAAGGGGTTCGGGATTCCGCTAATTGGGCCGTCACCTTCCATCGCGATGAGGCCGTCAACGATGCAGAGATCAGGCAATCTAACCCTATTAATGTCGCAGATCACTTCATCTAGGTGCCGGTGAAACTTTGCCTTGTGTTTTGTTGGGTTTGCGCCGTAGATGTTCTTAAGGTTACATGAAATCCGTGTCATTGTATGTGTCTTCAACTTGCTAACGGAAATTAGGAAATCCGACTCCACATACGACTTCGACATGCTCACCTTCTTGAAATACTGCCCGTCGATATCGACTTCAACCGGAGTGTCTTTGCTCAGATTCAGCAGCCGCACATTAGGGTAACCACTGAAAGCTTCCTCCCAGCCGAGCATCTTGAATGCTATCTCGACGTCGAGCTCGGTAGCATCTGCTTCTCCTACGATGATTTCTCCCGGGTGATAATTGACGGTTAACCATTCGACCAGGCATTTCACGATGAAGGGATCAACGGTCGTGCCTGTTTCGTAGCCTCTGACATAGCAGATGTTAGGTTTGATCATGATCGTCGAGTTCGGGCCGAGTCTTATCTGCATTCTGTCCTCGATCTGGTCCAGTAAGCCGCACAATGTGCGCTTGATTGTTGCGGCGTCCTTCAGGTCGCTTAGTTTTGCGATGCCCACGTTCTTTGCTCTCATAAGCCTACACGCAGGTCGCTATTGGCTTGCATAAATTGTCGCTGCGCCGTTAGAGTAAACGGTGTTCATCCTAGACAACTGCTGCGAGATATCAGAGATGCGAAACGTAGCTGGCGCAAAAGTGGACCCTTGTCCATAGCGATTGTTGAACTCGCTCAAGTAGACATACGAGTGAGAGAAATCGCAATTATCCGGGAGATAGGAAGTGTAGTACCTGCTTGTTACTAGAGGAAACTCTCCATACGACAGCAACACATGATATTTCGCGGTTGCATCGGCACAGACTGATCGACTGCTCGAAGCCTGAAAATGGAGCCAAACTGCCGCGCTGATGTCCGAAAGAACTGTGAAATCTGCGTAGTACTCGGCGTTCAAAGCTGGGTTCGTTGAATTCGCCATTCTGTTGGTGTCGAAGACCAAGGAGGTAGGTACATCTGACGTAACTGCCCAAAGCCACCCCGAGACGAAAAGAAAGTACAAGAACAAGACGGCTGCCGCTAAATGCAATGTCCGCGCTACGGAAGGTACATGAATCTGCCTGTGCCTCCGGATGAGTGACCCTATGCTCAGAAGAGCTCGTTCAACAAACCCAGCGCCGTAAATGAAACATATTGAGATGAATAGAAGGGCAGTGTGGTAAGTTCGACTGAAATCGAGGGCTGCAGCAAACCCAGGCAAGACCGCGTCACCACCTAAGAGCAGCAAGCCTCCGCTCATAATCGGCAAGATCTGCCTCTCCGTAATGCTCTTCTCTTTCTTGCATGCGAACACAATGAAACCTAAGAGGAGCAGCAGGGGGACACTGAGTTCCGTGTACCTATCCGCCTGATGCAAGATACCAGGCGGAAGCGGGACAGCGCCAAGTGCCTTCGAGAGCTGGGGCGTTGTGGCTGGGCTGAACAAGTCGGTTCTCATGGCGTTAACCACGAACGAGAGCGCACCGTTGAGTGTGAGTATTCCAGCTCCGCTGGCAGCAAACGCATACCAGGACAGTAGAACTACCGACGTGATGGCGAGTAACGTCATATCCACTGAACGCACTGATATCCGAAAGATGCGATACGTGACAAAGGAAAGAACCAGAATGGCCAAGTAGATGTAAGCCAGTGAATAGTGAGAAGTTGCGAATCCCAAAGTCAGCAACACTAGCGTGAGTCTGCCCGAGGTGCCCGAACTTATTGAAGGCGAGAGCAGAGCCAAAATCAGGAGCATTAGAAGGAGTTCAGCTATCTCCTCTCGCCCCAGAGACAACATTTGATCATAGAATGCGTCATAAGACATGAAGAGAAAGACTGAAAGGAAAGCAGCTGACGGAGCAAGGATTTTCCTCGCCACTTTGTAGAGGATTAGGGGAACTATTGAATAGATCAAAGGGAACACGACTTTGAAAATCTGTACCATGCTTAATGCTGATAGGTCGCTGATTATTGCGGGTAGGATAGTTATGCTCAGCAGGGAAGTGTAGGGGTCGACTTGTAGTGGGCTCCAGGCACCTGCGATTGATGTTTGGAGAGCAAGAAAGTACTCGCGGTGAACATCATACCCTATTAGGTAATCGGAGGCAAGCGTTGAGCTCAAAAGTAGAGATAGGCTGACAGACCAAACGAGCATCATGAGAAGGCGATCAACATGTTCGCCCTTTCCTCTCGAAAACGCCATGAAGACAGATAAACCTATCACGAAAATCATTACCAGCAGAATATCCCTAAGCCCAGCATATGCGGCTGCTGCGCTTATGCAAGGAAGCAAAACGATCAGCCCTACGGCAGAAGGACTGAGAGGAAGATCAAACGTGTCACGCAACGAACTCAATCGGATCTTCGGCCATTCGGTGAGTAATTGGGTTCCCTGCCATGAATTAGGGAATGTCTAACCATGGTGATAGTCATTTAAGATCTCCGTAAACCATTCCAAAAGCCTCATGCCTGACACTTGCAATGAAAACTTTGCGAGGGCAACTTCTCTACAGTTCGTTGACAGTGTTCTCAGTCTGTCTTGGTCTGAGAGCAAATCCATCAGCGCATGGCTCAGGCTTGTTGCCTCGAAAGAATAGGTCATCTCGCCGCATTCGGGGTCTCCAATGACTTCTTTGACAGATGGTCCTCCAAACGCCAAGATGGGTGTCCCACTGGCCATGGACTCTAAAACAGTCAGAGGAGGCTCGATCGCCATAGACGGTTGAGAAGCTGGATAGATGAACAGGTCGGACAGTGCGTAAAGCGCGTTCTTTTCCTTTTCGTTGAGGTTCCTGATTTGAATTAGAATCTTCTCCGACAATCCCAATTTCTCCGCGGCTCTGAGCAGATACTCTGCTCGCTGACGTTCCTCAGGGCGGTCAGGAGTAGCTACGAGAAGTAGAACTGAAGGAAATTCGTGAGCTACCTCCGAAAGCGTCTCCACGATGGTACGCAAGGGGAACCTCGCTTCCTTGAGGCCTCCCATGTAGAGTGCAATCTTACGATCGTTCCCAATGCCGAGGGTTTGGCGAACTTTGACCTTGTTCAGGGGTCTGTAGATCGAGGTGTCCACCGGAGGATATGTGACCTTGATCTTCTTCTTAGACAGTTGGCATTGTGATATCAAATACTGCTTGAGGGAGTGGGACGAGGCAAGGAACCCGTCAACGTTCTTCGAGAGCCAACTTCCAAGGAGTCTGCAAGACGGTTCCCTCATGTAGTAGTGCAGCAGAAGAGGGTTTTGAGGCCTCGGATCTAGCAACCGCGTGTACCTGAAACAGTTCGTGAGATTCACGATAACATCTCGGTTTGCTCCGAACGCTCTACGTTCTACACCTCCAAAGTGCAGGCTGGAAACCGCCTCAAACAAGAGCGTTGCAGCAGTGTCAAATCCAGCTCGCCCTGAAATCGCACCCTCGGCGCTAACAAATCGAAAGCGTCGAACTCTTACCGAGGATGAGGGGGCTAGGCCTGGGTGGTTGTCTCCATATTCGAAGTCAAATATCGCTGGATGAGTTGAGAGGGAATCTAGCGCCTTCACGAACATGCGCACAGTCTGGATGTGGCCTTCCGGGTAATTCGTCTGCAGACATCTCGTGTAGAATACGGGGAGCATCGTGAATGCATCTAGATGAAAAGGAAAGGATCGTTACTCTCGTCCGTGTGCCGACCACTCTTTGATAGTTGCCAGCGAGTCCACGATAGGAAACACGTTTGTTCCGAGGACGCGGGGAAGAAGCATCCATGCCTCCCTGTGCAGGCCCAGCCGCATGGCTTCAGTTCCTCTGCGTGTAAATGGCAAGTAGTACCTTGGCACGATCTTCTTCTCGAAACCTATGCTTCTCTTGAAGAAGTCTAGCCCGGGTTGCCACCCCAGCTTGCCGTAGACGATTCTCCGAATACCCAACTTGGAGCATCTCTCGATGGCAGCCGCAACTAGCGCGTAGCCGATGCCGGCATTGTTAGGCAGAGTGTTGCGGCTGCCTACGGAAATCAAGTTGGTTCTTACGGCTGCAACAGAATTGCCGCAGATTAGGTGCATCAAAGCTACCATCCTGCCTTGGTGGAATGCACCGATTAGTTGAGGGTCCCTGAGGCCGAAAAATCTCTCCCTGAGATGTTCCTTCCTCGTTCCGTATCCAACGTAAAGTCTTCCTTGTCGAATGCGAGTTTCATTGTAAATTTGGTAAGCGCCTTCAATGAGCTGCTCGTCAACGTCCACCAAACGAACTTGAACTCCGCATTTGGATGCTCTCCGCACCATGTTCCGAGTCCTCTTTTCCGCATTGTTCCACCAATCTTCATAGGTTGAGATTTCAAGCACGGCTGCGTCATCTTGTTCCGCTCGAATTCGCGGGGACACGGAATCCGGAACGCACATACCAGAGGCGAAATCAACGAATGTCACAACATCCGCCGGGGAACTGGCGCTCGCAACCAGGAATTCGTTGAAATCGAATGGATAGTGAAATTCGAGAGAAAACTTGCCCTTTCGATAGAAAATGAGATCGGAAACCGTGAAGTGATTCAGATCTTCAGCGACCTGGTGTGACATCGTTTTTCCTCTTCCATGATCTTAGGCGGTGTAGTACTCGCGCAGAGTCATAGAAAGAATTTTCATCGAGTTCTCAGCGATGTCTTCGTTAGAGTCAATACGCGTGATCTTCTTGTCCCTCATGGCAACAGTGTAACGATCTCGTTCTGGGAGACTTAGTTCACGTCGAGGGGTGCTGCGACTCATTAGAAACCGGATTTTGGGCTCGGGCAGGCCATATTCTAAGCACCTTAGAATCCAGTATGAAGGGATGCATGCGAACTCCGACTCAACGTCGACGGCCGTGTCCCGGAGATTTCTGTCGAGGACCTTGACTTCAGCACCTCGGGAAAGCAAAATTCCAGCCTTAAGCTTCAGAAACTGATTGATGAGATAGATGTACGAGGCGGCAACTCTTGCCTGCTTGAGATTACCCATGCGTGTCCGGTCCCGTTCCTTTCCAACGAGTGTACCGCGCATAGAGCTCCAGATTCGATCGGAAACGAAAGGGCCGCCTCTCGTCCATAGGTACTGGACTGGTATTCCCCTATCCTCAAGGTTTTTGCAGAGTAGAGAGGCATGTGTGGTCTTGCCGGACTGGTCGGGTCCAGAGAATGACACGACTATCTTGTTGTGGGGCTCGCCACTGGTTCTCCTCTGCAGTATGAGTTTGACGTTAAGAAAAGAGATCGCAAGCCTCCGCCGAGCAGGGATATTATCCTTCCAGATCTTCCGCATTAGGCTGTGAAATACTTCCATAAGGGGCAGGTCCTGAGGCAGCGAGATATCGCCCTGAGCCTTTGGGTTGGGGGCGATGTACGCTCCGACCGGAAGTCTCACAGCATCCTGCTCCTCCATCAGTTCCTGGCCGAAGAGCACGACGTACGCGCTGCGGACGCGTTCCAGAGTTTCCATGAAAGTCAACCCCCAGTTGGCCGTTCGCGCCGCATCCATGACGTAATCCCAATTTACTTGGCGTGAAAGCACATCTTCGCAGGCAAATGCCAGATCTGAAAGGCGAAACTGGTGGTTTTCAAAGTACGAGTGAGCAAACGTTACAAGCAGATTGTGATCGAATGAGAGGACTCTCACTCTTCTGTCTCGCAGGCGTATTGTCCTGTGCCTTCTCCATGCGACTTCGGGATCTAGGAACCTCACTCCATCCCAGCCTATGTGTGTGTGCAGATGAATGGCTACGAAGGTCTTCGCGTGATTCACCTCTCTAAACAGGTACTTGTCGGGTTCGATGATCTTAGTCAGGTGCACGAAGCCTTCCTGCTTGAGAGCTTCGAAAGCGTGGGCCAAATCTTCTCTTCTTACGAGAACGTCGTAATTGTCACTGTCGATTGGAAGGTAGGAGACGGGTTTTATGAAGACCATATCGATGCCATGTGACTCGAAGAGGTCGACCACGCGAAACAATTCTTCGTCTACCTTGCGATAACGTGCGTGTGCACTTCTGAGGAGTTGCGACCTTGCCATGAGCGCACGAACAATCGCGCCTGCTGTTGACTGTGTGAGGTCTGCGCGCCGCACTGCCCTTAGAAGGATCTTGTTGCTGACTAGCACTTGGTAGAAGCCGGATGGATCGATCTCTGACGCGTTAAACTTCTCACAGTAAGTGTCGCTTTCAGGATGCATCAGGGCGGCAGCAAGAAGGATCTCGGATGTCATTGGGATCTCCGGATTCTTTTCAAGTTCAAATCAAGAGCTATGCTGCAAGACCTGATTGTAACAGCTAAGTAGGTTCTGACAGACTCTTTCCAAGGTGTAGGATTCTTCGATGGTGCGCCTCGCTGCGTCTCCCATTTCCTCTCTTAAGTTCTCATCTGAGAGCAAATCGGAGATTCCCGCAGCCAACATGTCAGGGTCCTTTGTGGGAACCAATATGCCATTAACCCTTGAAGAAATCACCTCACTGTTGCCGCTGATGGCCGTAGCTACTGGGGGGACGCCGCACGCCATGGCTTCCAACAAAACCGTTGGTAATCCCTCATAATGTGAGGGAAGAACAAAGACCGTTGCATTCTGGTACAGTGGAACGAGTCTGTCTTCGTCGACACGTCCGAGGAAGATTATGTTCTTTTGAAGCCCCAATGCTGACGCGTCTTCTTCGAGTCTGGCTCGCAATGGTCCATCGCCCGCGAGAATGAACTTCAAGTCAGGCTGGGCTGCACACAACTTCTCTGCGCATTTGATAAGGTCGAAGAGTCCCTTTCCGAATCCTAATCGCCCAGAGTAAAGGACATATCTATACTGTGAATTGTTCCTGTTCCCTTCACCCGGCTTGAAAGTCTCTTCGTTCACACCGTTTCCAATTACTACTACATCGTCTGGATTCACACCGTATTCACTCAGCTCAAACGGAACCGTGTGAGAGACGGTCGTGATCAAATCCGAGCGGTTGATAATTTCACGTTCCATTCTATAACAGAATGTTGACTGCAACTTCTCAGCGATGGCAGACAGATCCGTCTCCTCGTAATGACGCGCGTGAGTTCTCATGGGCGTATGAACTGTCGTTACTGAAGGTAGCGAGGTTTTGACGGGTGGAGGGAAGGGGATATGTGAATGTACAATATTCAGCTGGGGTTCAAGTTTCTTTACCAGTTCATTAACGAAGAGTCCGTGGATCGAAACGTGGAATGGGTATATGGGTATGAAAGGCACTCGGAACACGTTGATTCCGTGAACGATCTGCCTCTCAATGTTCTTGAAGGATCCTCTCGTTATCACCGTCACGTGATGGCCTTTCTGGACGAGTTTTCTTGATATGTTATGTACGTAGTTTCCTGTGCCTGCAGAATTTGGCGGGAACTGCGATGTGAGCATGCAGATGCTCATCTCGTCGATCAGGGTTAATCAGACGACCGGGAAGTGGTGATGGCTTTCTTTATAGAGTCGATTACGCTCACGACCGCCCTGCCTTCTTCCCCTGTCACAGGCGGATCCGTACCGTTGTTAATGCTTTCCAGAAATTTCGCTATGATGGCTGCGTGATAGTGGAGCGCGCCTCTAAAGTAAGACCGATTTAGTACGGCTCTCCCTATTGTCGCGGATTTGCCTATCGTAGCCCTTAAGTCCTCTAAGGGGGTCGTGTATCCATGTATCTCTCTGAGCGAATTGTTTCTGACGTCGATCTGGATTGTTCCTGCTGTTCCCAAGATCTGAACGGAAAACTCGTAAGCGCCAGTCATCCATGAAAGGTCGATGTCCGCGCATGCCTTGTTCTTGAGCAATAGCAAGGCTTGAACGTGACTCAAGCAATTCAGGGTGCCTGTGTAGTCTCTTGCAACTACTTTGACGTCGTCGAGAGAGGAGTTGAAGAGGAAGTTGATGATATCAATTACGTGGGGTCCGAGGTCTTCTAGGATTCCCCATTTCTCATAGCGCCAAGAGGTGTCCATCTCATCGAGGAAATCATGTTCAATCGCATGAAGGCTCACAATGTCACCAATCCGCCCATCCTCAAGGCGCTTTTTCGCTTCCAGAACGCATGGAAAGAACCTGTAATTTTGAACCACGCATAATTTGACCCCCGAATTTCGACAGGTGTCCAGCATGCGGTCCGCATCCTCCAGCGAAGTCGTCATTGGTTTCTCTACAAGGACGCTTGCTCCCGCCTTTGCAGCGTTCACGGCGATTTCGCGATGGGTGGACGGAGGAGTGCAGATGCTCACAAGATCAGGGTCTTCATTCAAGAGAGCAGTATAATCAGTATACCAATTCTTTACTTTGAACTTCCTTGCACAGGACCTTGCCCTTCGCTCATTAGTGTCAGCTACGGCGATGATGTCAACGCCAGAGCTGCGATAGGCTGGAATGTGTGCCTTTCGCGCAATCGCGCCACAGCCTATTATTCCGACCTTCACACGTCACACTTCGATCGGTTCATTTCAGACTTCTAATTGATCTGAGGAGCGAGGCGTATAGGTGATTGTACTCGAAGTTCTTGCGAACTTCTGTCAGTTCTTCGCCGCGGATCTTGAAGGAGGTCTCTCCAATGCCGCTTTCCTCGGCTTTCCTAATGTGACCGATAGAGACAGGGTCAAACCCCATTATTGTCGCACATACTGAATCGACCGCAACAGGGTCTTTTCCAGTGACGACTACATTAGACTTGATTGGAACCCCTAGATCCGGCCCCTTGATGCCGCCCATGCCAAGGATTCCATCAACGATGCAGAAATCAGGCTTCATAGCCAACGCTGCATCAACGATCGCATCGTCAAGAAAGGAGTGAAATCTTATCTTCCTTTGGTATGGGATGCATCCGTACTGATTCTTTAAGCAGCACGTGATCTTGCTGAGTAGGTGAGTCTTCATCTTCGGGATGGTGATTAGCTGATCCGCATTCGCAATCACCTTGGGTACTTCAATTTCGTGGAAGTGGCGTCCCGCTATGGGTCGTTTTATCTTTTCATCGTTGCTCAAGTTCACAAATCCAACTCGGTGTTTGTCGAGAACGGGTTGAATGCCCAACCAGTGTACCAGCTTGTCTGGACGCGCGACTGTGGCGTTGCTTTCAACGACGAGTATCTCTAATTTGGTCGGTAGCGAGCGCAGGTAATCAAGGACGGCGTCAAGGAATACCGGATGTGTGACGGCCCCGTTTTCTGGAGGCTTGAACTCGCACAGGTTTATCTTGATTACGAGTCTGTCTCCATCCCGCAGTTGAAGTCCTCCACCTCGCTCGATCGCAAGCGGAATTTTGTCGTGGATCTCAGAGTAGGTTGATTTTGTTACACCGACGACGCTCATAGGTCACTACCCCGCATAACTTGTCTCGCAGACCACAGACCGATAGCATGTGCGTAGCCGCGCAACATGATCTCAAAGCGCTATGTTGCCCAGTCAGCCCTGCCTTCGACGCCGCGCAGGATCGGATTCCAACTTGTTTGCGGACCACGTGTCAAGACCAAGACCAATGCAACCACCAAGGTAATGTTGAACTCAATGAATGAGAAGAGAAATGTTGCTCCATCTTTCAGGTTTCTGAGGAAGCCCGCCATGGAAGTGGGTCGCGCATTCAAGAATCCGGATGCCGCAACCGTTGACAGCGCTAGGGCGCATAGCAAGGTTGTCGAAAGGATCCTTGCAGCAGGATCCGTAAGCGTCAGCAAATATGCTACTACTGAGATGAACAGTGAGACGGGAGCTACTATGTTTAGAAAGATCTCGAATGGCAATACTACTCTGGAAAATCTTCCCAGCCGACTGGAAAAGACAAGATGTGCGTTTCTCAAGAGTTCATGAATATTTGCGCGTGCACGCCTGACTTTTTGTGACAACATTTCTCTTCGGTTTGCTCCTTCAGATTCGTAGAAGGAGGTGTCAGGATCGTAAATCGCCCGGTAACCCCTCAATCTGACGTTTAGGGCGAGTTGCATATCATCACACTGTGTAGCCTCAGAGATATCCGTTAACAAGTCGCGTCTATATGCCGACAACTCGCTCTCGCACATGAGCACAGAGTCTATTTGAGATTCTGCAATCCTGAGCTTGTTATAGAAGTTACGATAAGCCGCCACATCATCCAGAATCCTTCCGCTCCGCAGCAGAACTTCAATGCCTGACACAGCCCCGACCTGAGGATCCTGGAATTTATAGACAAGATTGGAGATCGCCTGCTCACCAAGCAACACGTCGACATCTGTAATTATGCAAATTTCCCCTGTGCACCTACGGAACGCTTCATTGAGCGCGTTGGCTTTTCCTTTCCTCACAGTATCCTTAACGAAGTCAATGTTAAGGTCAGGGTGCTTTGAGGAGAACTCCCGTACCACCTCTTCGCTTTGATTGTCCACAGCACTGTCTATCACAATGACGTGAGTCAAATGCTGAGGGTAACTCTGTGAAGCTAGATTGCCAAGTTTCTTTCCGAGAAGCTCGGATTCGTTTCTAACAGGAATTACGATGTCGATCCTTCTCTCCGATCTCCCAGACCTGGCCTGTTCCTCTGAGTTATCGACGTCTGCTTTTCTGTAAATGAAAATGTAACCAATGCCGTACCCTAACACAGGTATCAGCAGACCGAAAGCAAAGATCATGAAGGTGATACTATACAAAGTTCAAAAACGATCCTAACGTCGTTAACTCACATCGGCAGGCAGCCATGGGTCCTAGGAATAATCCAAATCGAGATTGAAGCGTCTCTTCCTAGCTTATGAACTGGTCTTTCAGCGAACATCACGAAGCATAGTTCATTCTTACTGCTAAGAGAGCCGTAAGCAGCTCTCTATAGTTTCGCAAATCTCGTGAAAACGCGTAGTCTGGGTGGATTAGAAGAACGATGTCCCCATCAAGAGAACGTACCAGCTTGG
>Ga0187771_10002427_pt1 | contig 12811 bp, 13 predicted proteins | sample 0116_SJ02_MP15_1_FD_133139 | JGI IMG/M metagenome (GOLD analysis project Ga0187771, IMG submission 133139) | Tropical peat soil microbial communities from peatlands in Department of Meta, Colombia - 0116_SJ02_MP15_10_MG | ecosystem: Environmental > Terrestrial > Soil > Wetlands > Peat | place... | reverse complement strand
GACGGTGTCGCGCGCGCTGTCGCAACTGCACGAGCAGGACGTCCTGGGATTTTCGGGCGCCCGCCAGATCGTGCTTCGCAATCGCCAGCGCCTGCGGAACATGGACGCCTGATTCCGCGATGACGACGATGTGACAGCGCCTCAGCCTTGCAATCGAGGGGGGTGGGGCGCAGAGGTCACCAATTGACCCGCCGTGGCGGGCTGACTATACGCCTTAGAATGCTTCTAAGGTGTGACTTTTCCCGATGCGGACACCGGCCGACCACCCCCGCGGGCACAGCCCGCTCGCCTTGCCCTCCTGCGGACCGCGCTCCTCTCATCGCCAGCAGGACGCCAGGGGCCGAAGCCATCGCGGCGGCGCAGGACCCCTGCGGGTTTGGGCCGCCACGGCGGCCGCCTTGATCGCAGGCCTCGGCACGCCCGCACACGCCGCCGACGAGATCCAGGTCTACAATGCGGGAATTGCCGCCGTCGGCCAGTTCACGATCGAGCAGCATCTGAACTATACGCCGCTCGGCCTCAAGGAGCCGCCCTTCCCGGGAGGTTTTCCGTCCAACCACGCGCTAAATGGCACGCCGGAATTCGCCTACGGCGTGACCGAGTGGTGGGAGCTCGGCCTCTATCTGCCGTTCGCGGTGCAGAACGACCAGTTTCTCTCGAACGCCTTCAAGGTCCGCTCGCTGTTCGTGGCGCCGCACGCCGACCAGCGATCATTTTTCTACGGCGTCAATTTCGAGCTGAGCAATCCAACCCCGCCGTTCTGCCAGTGCCGGTGGGCGCTCGAGACGCGCCCGATCATCGGCGTGCGCAATGCGGAGTGGGAATTCATCGTCAATCCGATCGTCGATTCCAGCTTCGGACGATTTGGCGAGGTCGACTTTCTCCCCGCCGCGCGGCTGGCGCGCAAGCTCGACAAGGAGCTCTCTATCGGGTTCGAGTATTACTCCGACCTCGGCGAGTTCGGACACTTCGGCAAGGTGGCGGAACAGCAGCACAATCTGTTCGCGGTCACGGATTTCAAGGTCGGCGAAATCGACGTGAATTTCGGCGTCGGCTATGGATTGACCCCGGCTTCGGACCGCTGGATCGTGAAGGGCATCCTCGGCTACGCCTTCCCCGTTCCCGGCGGCGGCGAGGCGACGGAGCAACGCCAGACCCTGGTGAACCCGATGTCGCGGTCGGCGATGCGGCTCAATCAGCCCTGACGCTTGCCGGCGCGATCCCACACGTCGAAGCGATCCCACGCCTCTACCAGCGCGTCGACCAGGGTGTCGATATGCTCGTCGCTGTGCCACGGCGTGGGTGTGATCCGCAGCCGCTCCGTGCCGCGCGGTACCGTCGGGTAGTTGATGGGCTGGATGTAGATGCCGTGCCTCACCAACAGAAAATCGCTGACTTCCTTGCAAACTTCCGGGTGGCCGACGAGCACCGGCACGATGTGGGAGGTGTTCTTGATGTGCGGCAGGCCGCGTCGCTCGAGCAGCCGCTTCAGCCGCGCCGCCCGCTCCTGGTGGCGCTGGCGCTCCACGTTCGAGGTCTTGAGATGGCGGATCGCGGCCGTCGCCGCGGCGCAGACCGGCGGCGGAAGCGCGGTCGTGAAGATGAATCCCGGCGCATAGGAGCGGATCGCATCGATCACGGCGGCCGAACCGGCGAGGTACCCGCCGAGGCAGCCGAAGGCCTTCGCGAGCGTGCCTTCGATGACATCGATCCGGTGCGCCAGCCCGAGCTGTTCGGAGACGCCGCCGCCGCGCGGCCCGTACATGCCGACCGCGTGCACCTCGTCGCAATAGGTCATGGCGCCATATTGCTCGGCGAGGTCGCAAATCTCCCCGATCGGCGCGATATCGCCGTCCATGGAATACAGGCTCTCGAACACGATCAGTTTCGGCCGGCTCTTGCCGGCCGCGCGCAGCAGCTGTTCGAGATGGCCGACATCGTTGTGCCGGAAAATCCGCTTCTCGCACTGCGACTGATGAATGCCCTCGATCATCGAATTGTGGTTGGAGGCGTCCGACAGGATCAGGCAATCGGGAATGAGCTTGGCCAAGGTCGAAATGCCGGCCTGGTTCGATACATATCCCGACGTGAAGACCAGCGCGGCCTGCTTGCCGTGGAGATCGGCCAGCTCCTGCTCCAGCACGACCAGCGGATGGTTGGTCCCCGCGATATTGCGGGTCCCGCCCGCCCCGGTCCCCATCTTCAACGCGGTTTCGACCATGGCACCGATCACCGAGGGATGCTGACTCATCCCGAGATAATCGTTGGAGCACCACAGCGTGATCTCGCGGGTTCCCGTCGGTGAATGCCAGAGGGCACTGGGAAACCGACCCGCCTGCCGCTCGATGTCGGCGAACACCCGATAGCGGCGCTCGTCATGAAGCCGGCGCAACGCCTCGGTGAACATCGCCTGATAGTTCACCCCTCCCGCCTGCCGGCTCCGCACGATATCGCAGAACCTCGCCGCGCTCCGCGGCTGCGGCGCATCCTGTTGCGCCGTTCGGGCCAACACCGTCGCATCTGCCGACACCATCGGGAGAACCTCATTCGCCAAAGGCGGAAAATTGCTCAACAGCATGACGTTCCAATGATAAAGCTCGTTGAGCCAGATCAAACGCGGCGGCGCAGCGGCCAAGGCGGCTTCGAACCGCCGTTCGCACCGCCCTTCGGGGACCCGAGCCATGAAATTCGTCAGGGGCGGACTTGGCAGAGGGGGACTGAGGTACCTGACGACGATATTGCTCCGGCAGCGCCGCGGCCATGGCCGCACCGACTGGCTGCGGCTCTTGCTGCTGACCAACCTGCTGCTGTGCTTCGGCCTCGTGGTTCTCTATATCCTGCGCAACCATTGACGCCGAGCCTGACCGCGGCGCAGGCGCGGCCTCAGCGATCGGCGGGCGGGTCGTCGTCGGCGATCGCGCGCCACGCGGCGCCGTCGAGGTCCTCGTACTGACCGTTCTTCAGCGACCACAGGAAGCCGATCAGGCCCAGGAAGCCGAGCGCAAGCGCCAAGGGAACAAGGTAGAGCAGAACTTCCATCAGACCGTCTCCAGCGTTCCGCGGCGCGCCCGGACCGCATTGAGCATGACCAGCAGCGACGAGCCCGACATCGCCACGGCGGCGATCAGCGGTGTCGCGAGCCCGGCGATGGCGATGGGGACGGCGAGGAAGTTGTAGCCGATCGCAAGCGCCAGGTTCTGCCGCATCAATCGGACCGCCTTGCGCGACAGGCTGACAGCAACCAGGACCGGCGCGAGATCCTTGCCGAGGAAAACGAGATCGGCCGCCGCCTGGCTGAGATGGGTGGCGCTGATCGGAGACATCGAGACGCTGGCGGCGGCCAGCGACGGCGCATCGTTCAGGCCGTCCCCGACCATCATCACGTTGCGGCGGTTCCGCTTCAGCGCCTCGATGCGGGCGATCTTGGCCGCGGGGCTCATCCGCGCGCGCCACGCGGTGACGCCGAGCCGCTCGGCGGCATATCGGACCGCGGAATCGCGGTCGCCGGAGAGGATTTCGATCGCAAGGCCGGCCCGATGGAGGTCCGCGATCACCTGCGCGGCGTCGGCGCGGAGCCGTTGACGCACGGCGAAGACGAAAGCTTCGCGACCGCGGCGGAACGCGACGACGGAGACTTCGGGGTCTTCGCCGAGCAGTTGCTGGGCCTCGTCCTCCGCCCCGCAATAGGCGGGGCTGCCCAGCCGCACCTCGACCCCATCCACCACGCCATGCACGCCCTGACCGGGCTCCTCGACGATTCCGTCCAGCGGGGAGCGGGCCTGCGCCGCGCGCGCGACCGCGGCAGCGAGCGGGTGATGGCTGGCGAGCGCCACCCTGCCCGCCAACGTGAAGACATCCGCCGGGATCGCGGCCTCGTTCACTACATCGAGCTCCGGCAAGGTCAATGTCCCGGTCTTGTCGAAGACGATGGTGTCGACCGCGGCCACGCGTTCGATCGCGTCCCCGGAATTGAGCAACACGCCGGCCCTGAACAGCGCCCCCGCCGTGATGGTCTGGACCGCCGGGATTGCGAGCCCGAGGGCGCAGGGACAGGTGATGATCAGCACCGCGATCGCGGTGACGATGGAATCGTGCCAGGCCGCGCCCGCCGCGAGCCAGCCGAGCATCGTCAACAGCGCCGTGGCATGCACCACGGGGGCGTAGAGGCGCGAGGCCCGATCCGCCAGCTGGACATAGCGGGACCGGCTCTGCAGCGCATTGTCGAGAAGCCGCCCGATCTCGTCGAGCAAGGTGCCTTCCGAGGCGGCCGCAACGCGCACCCGGAGGGTCCCGGACACGTTCAAGGTGCCGGCATAGACTTGGGCCCCCTTCTCCACGATCTCGTAGAGCGTCTCGCCGGTGATCAGGCTCTGGTCGACCTCGGAACGCCCCTCCTCCACGAAGCCGTCGACGGCACATCGCTCGCCCGGGCGCAGCAGCACCAGATCGCCGGCGCGGATCGCCGCCACCGGCACCTCCCGGATCTCGTCGGCGCTGACGAACTTGGTCGCCGTCTCCGCCTTCAGCGCGGCGAGGTTGCCTGCCACCATCCGCGTTCGCCGGCGCATGCTCTGATCAAGAAAGCGCCCGGCCAGCAGGAACGTCAGCAGCATGATGGCGGCGTCGAAATAGGCGTGTTCGGCGTGATTGGCGGTCTCGACCAGCGACATCCCGAGCGCCAGGATGACGCCGATGCTGATCGGCACGTCCATGTTGACGCCGCCGGCGCGCAGTGCCGCAAAAGCCGAGCGGAAGAACGGCTGCCCGGCATAGACCGCCGCCGGCAGCGCGATCAGGGCCGACAGCCAGTGAAAGAAATCCCGTTGCTCCGGCAGCATGTCCGACACGTTGCCGGACCACACCGGAATCGACAGCATCATGACGTTCATGGTCGCGAAGGCCGCGACGCCGAGGCAGCGCAACAGATGGCGGGACTGCTGGACCTCGGCCGTCTCCGCGCGCACCGGCTCGAACGGATAGGCCTTGTAGCCGAGCTCGGCCAGCCGATCGATGAACTGGACCGGATCGAGCGCGCCGGGCTTCCATTCCAGCGCCAGGCGACGATCCGTCAGGTTGACCCGCGCCAGCGTCACGTCGGGGATCGCCGACAGGCCGCGCTCGATCTTGTACATGCAGCTTGCGCAGCTGACGCCCTCGACCGCGAGGTCGAGATGCGCAACACCGGTCCCAAGATCCTTCACATAATGCGAAAAATCCCGCGTCGACTGCATCCGCAGCACTCCGGTCAGTTCAGGATCACGCGATTGCGCGAGAGGAATACGCGCTTGCCCTGCAATTCGCCCTCGAGCACCAGATCCCATTGGCCCGGCGCGACGTCCGCCACATTGCCACGATACTCGCCCCTTTGCAGTTCGCCCAAATCGATCAGCTTGTCCTGCCGCTGGTCCGCCGGTCGCTCGAGCCGGCCGGAAAACGCCATCCCCGAGACCGGCAGGCCGTCGCGATCGCGGGCATCGACGCGCAGCACGGCGCCGCCGCCGACCCGCCGCTCGATGCTGGCGTTGACCTTCCAGTTGCGCGCGTCCTGAGCATGGGCGGCGTTGATCTCGCCCTGATAGGCGAGGCTCGCCTTGTAGGCGCTGTCGACCTCGGTCCCGGGAAGAGTGCTTATCGCCAGCTGCATCATCAGGACATTGACGCCGATCACCACGGCAAAGAACGCCAGCGTCACGATCAGCACGAAGCGGCCGGTCAATGGTTTTTCCGTGCGGACCTGTGTCATGAGAATTCCTCCGCCCTAGGGGACCACGAAGTTGTCCGTCGCCGACGCCACCTCGCCGGTTCCGATATCCGTGACGATGAACCTGACCGGCGTCGACGCGGGCAGGCTCGCGTCCGGTTGCGCGGTGACCAGCACCCGCAGCTCGGTGGTGGAATCCCGGCCCACCACGATCTCGGGCCGGTCGACCGTGACCGAGTCGACACCCACGACGTGCAGGATCGGACTCACGACGCCATCGACGTCAATCGCCACGGTCTGATCGAAGGCCCGCTTGTTCAGCAGGCGGACGGTATAGGCGTTGCGGACCGATCCGTCGGCCAGCCTGATGGCGACCGGATTGCGGTCGTGCAGCACATTAACATCGAGCAGCTTGCGTGTCATGAGCGCGTAGAGCATGAGGGCGCCAACGCCCACGATAATGGCCGCATAGATCATGGTCCGCGGCCTGATCGGACGATAGATCTCCGGCTTCCCGGCGAGACGCCGCTGGATATTGATGTCGTTGTCGTAGCCGATCAGCCGGGTCGGCCGCCCGATCTTGGTCATGACGGCATCGCAGGCATCGATGCAGAGGCCGCATTGGATGCAGTCGACCTGCGCGCCGTCACGAATGTCGATCCCGGTCGGGCAGACGGCGACGCACTGCCGGCAATCGACGCAGTCCCCCACCGGCAGGCCCTTGGCGCGGAGCTCGGCCGCCTTCTTCACGGACGTCCGCTTTTCGCCCCGGTCGACCTTGTAGGTGACGTTGAGCGCCCACTCGTCGGTCAGCGCCGCCTGGATCCGCGGCCACGGACACATGTAGACGCAAACCTGCTCCCGCATGAACCCGGCGAGAACGTAGGTGGTGAAGGTCAGGATGCCGATCCAGATATAGGCGATCATCGGTCCCTGGAAGGTCAACAGCTTGACCACCAAGGTCGGGGCGTCGTTGAAATAGAGCACCCAGGCGCCGCCGGTCCACCACGCGATCAACAACCAGATCGAATGCTTGGCCGCGATCTCAAAGCCGCGCTGCAGCGTCATTCCCTCGCTGGCGGCGGACGCGTCCTTGAGCATGCGCTCGCGGCGGTCGCCTTCGACCATGCGTTCGACCGCGTAGAACAGGTCCGTCCAGACGGTCTGGGGACAGAAGTAGCCGCACCAGATCCTCCCGCCCAGCGCGTTCATCAGGAACAGCGTCATGGCGGCCAGGATCAGGAGCCCGGTGAAGTAGTAGACTTCCTGCGGCCACAGCTCGATGAAGAAGAAATAGAAGCGGCTGTTCTCGAGGTCGACCAACACGGCCTGGCTCGGCGCCAGCGGCCCGCGATACCAGCGAACGAACGGCAGGAAATAGTAGATGCCGAGGCACAGGGCCATCAGCCGCCACTTGGTGCTGCGGAAGGTTCCCGATACGCTTTGCGGATAGACTTTCTTGCGGGGCGCATAGAGCGGCGTTTCGTCCGCGGATGAAAGCTCGTTTGGTCGGATCGGCTTGTTCATCGAAAAACGCCTCGGTCTCGGCTCATCGACTGGATGCGCCGAAACCGAGAACCTCTTGTTGACTCAACTCAAGAAGCGCTCGCGCGGCGCGCGCTCCCTGCTATTGGCCGCCGCCCAGGGTGTGGACGTAGACCGCCAGCGCCTTGATCGTGGTCGGATCCAGGCGCGCCGACCACGCCGGCATCACGCCGCCGCGGCCATTGGTGACCGTCTCGATGATGGTCGCCTCGTCGCCGCCATAGAGCCAGATCTTGTCCGTCAGGTTCTTCGATCCGAGCTCCGGATTGCCCTTGCCGTCCGCGCCGTGGCAGGCGGCGCAGTTGTCGGCGAAGATCTTCGCGCCGGCTGCCTTGTCGTAGCCTGCCGCAGTGGGCAGCCCGGACAGGGACCGCACATAGTTGGCGACGGTCACGATCTCGGCCGGCTTCAGGATGCCCTGCTGGCCGAACGCCAGCATCGATCCCTCGTGCCCCTTCGGATCGCCGGAACGCGCCCCGTGCTGGATCGTCTGCAGGATCTGATCGAGCTTGCCGCCCCACAGCCAGTCGTCATCGTTCAGGTTGGGAAAGCCCTTCGATCCGGTGGCCCCGATGCCGTGACACGGCGCGCAGTTGTCGCCGAACGCGGCCTTGCCGCGCGCACGCGCCAGGGCGAGCAGCGCAGGGTCCTTTTCGATGTCGGCGAGCGGCGCCGCCGCGAGCGCGACCATCTTCTCCCCGCGCACCTTCTCGAGGTCGGCGAGGTCGACGGCCACGTTGGCCCGCGACGAGTAGTGCAGGACGCCCGTGGTGAACCCGGAGATCATCGGCCAGGCCGGGTAGACCACCCAGTAGCCGATCGCCCAGATGATGGTCGCGTAGAACGTCAGCAGCCACCACCGCGGCAACGGCGTGTTCAATTCCTTGATGCCGTCCCACTCGTGTCCCGTGGTCGGGGTCCCCGAGACTGCGTCGATTTCCTTGTTCTCGCTCATGCCGTTCACTCCTCGCGCAACGGAAGCTTCGACGCTGCGTCGAACATGGCCTTGTTCTTCGGCCACAGCGCGTAGACAACGATGGCGACAAAAATGCCGATGAAGATTGGGGTCCAGGCCGTGGCCACGAGATCGGAAGCCAGGTTTGATATCGAAATGATCGCCTTCATGATCCGCCCTTCTCAGCGCAGATTGGCTTTATCGTCGTAGAGCTTGAAGTCGACGAGCGTGCCGAGCATCTGCAGGTAGGCGATCAGCGCGTCCATCTCCGTCGGATTTCCCGGCTTACCGTCGAAATTTCTGGCGACCGCCTTGGGATAGCGCTTCAGGAACGCATCCGCGCCGGGGCTGTCGGGGTCGACCTGGGCCTTGAGATCGGCGGCCGCGTTCTGGATCTGCTCGTCGGTATAGGGCACGCCGACCACCCGCTGGGTGCGGAGATGATCGGCGATCTGGCCGGCGTCGACCTCGTTGTTGAGGAGGAACGTATACCCCGGCATCACCGACTGCGGCACGATCGAGCGCGGATTCTTCAGGTGGGTGACATGCCACTCGTCCGAATACTTGGCGCCGACGCGCGCAAGGTCAGGCCCGGTGCGCTTCGATCCCCACTGGAACGGATGGTCGTACATGCTCTCCGCCGCCAGCGAGTAGTGGCCGTAGCGCTCGACCTCGTCGCGCAGGGGGCGGATCATCTGCGAATGGCAGAGATAACACCCTTCGCGGACGTAGACGTTGCGGCCGGCCAGCTCCAGCGGCGTGTAGGGACGAATCCCGTCGACCTTCTCGATCGTGCTCTTGAGGTAGAACAGCGGCGTGATTTCGACGATGCCGCCGACGGCGACGACGAGCAGGATTGCGATCACCAGAATGATCGAATTCTTCTCGAAGACTTGATGACGAGTCCAAACCGACATTTGATCGCCCCTTATTCCGCGGGAGACAACGCGACGCGCGGGGTTTCGGATTCCGAAGCCTCGCCGACCCGCACCGTCATCCAGAGATTGTAAGCCATGATCAATGCGCCGATCAGGAACAGCGCACCGCCCGCGGCACGGATGACGTAGAAGGGATGCATCGCCTCGACGGTCTCGATGAAGGAATACTCAAGGAAGCCGAGCGAGGTGTAGGCGCGCCACATCAGGCCCTGCAGGATGCCGGACACCCACATTGCCGAGATGTAGAGCACGATGCCGATGGTCGCGGTCCAGAAGTGCCAGTTGACGAGCTTCAGGCTGTAAAGGGCCTTGCGGTTCCACAGCCACGGCACCAGGCAGTACAGCGCGCCGAACGACACGAAGCCGACCCAGCCGAGCGCCCCCGAGTGCACGTGACCGATGGTCCAGTCGGTGTAGTGGCTCAGCGAGTTGACGACCTTGATCGACATCATCGGCCCCTCGAAGGTCGACATGCCGTAGAACGCCACCGACACCACCATCATGCGCAGCACGGGATCGGTGCGCAGCTTGTCCCATGCTCCCGACAGCGTCATCAGGCCATTGATCATTCCGCCCCACGACGGCATCCAGAGCATGATCGAGAACGTCATGCCGAGCGTCTGCGCCCAGTCGGGCAGCGCCGTGTAGTGCAGGTGGTGCGGGCCGGCCCAGATGTAGAGGAAGATCAGCGCCCAGAAGTGAATGATCGACAGCCGATAGGAGTAGATCGGCCGCTCCGCCCGCTTCGGGATGAAGTAATACATGATGGCCAGGAAGCCGGCGGTCAGGAAGAAGCCGACCGCGTTGTGGCCATACCACCACTGGAACATGGCATCCTGAACGCCGCCCCAGGCGATGTACGACTTGGAGCCGAAGAAGGATACCGGCACCGCCGGGTTGTTGCCCAGGTGCAGGACGGCGATCGTGATGATGAAGGCAAGGTAGAACCAGTTCGCCACATAGATATGCGGCTCCTTGCGCTTGATGATCGTCACGAGGAACACCAGCAGATAGGTGACCCAGACGATCGTCAGCCACAGGTCGGCATACCATTCGGGCTCGGCGTATTCCTTGCTCTGGGTAACGCCGAGCAGATAGCCTGTGCCCGGGATCAGGATGAAGAAGTTGTAGCCGACCACGACGAACCACGGCGCGAGGTCGCCGGCGAGCCGGACCCGCGACGTCTTCTGCACGACATAGAACGAGGTCGCCAGCAGGACGTTGCCGCCGAAGGCGAAGATCACCGCCGAGGTGTGCAGCGGCCGCAAGCGGCCGAACTGGATCCACTGCAGATCGAAGTTCAGCGCCGGCCAGGCGAGCTGCAGCGCGATGATCAGCCCGACCAGGAAGCCGGCGATTCCCCAGAACATCGCCATGAAGGCGGAAAACTTGATCGGTCCCAGATTGTAGTTGGGGCGGCCGTCGATTTCCTGCGGCACCGGTCCCGCCGGCCGCTCGAAATAGCGATTGAAGATCACGAGAACGGCCACCGCGGCGGCGGCGGCGCTCACATAGGCATGAAACGCAAAGGCCGCATCATGCGCCTGGGAGGCGGCATAGATACAAAGCAACACCGCCAGCGCGAAAATCAGCGTCAGGCAGGTTTCGCCTATCGTCATCCGTTTTGCTGCTACAGGCTGTGTCATAGCGCCCCACTTCGGTTATCTACGTCGGCTCATTAATCGCAATTTGGTCATGAATTGTTTGATCGAGGTCAAACTATCGCTGGCGACGATCCGCCGGGACCGGATGAGATGCGAGAAAGCCCCGAATTTCGGCGGCTCGCGGCCACGACGTTCAAGCTTGCGACTAAGGTCGAACCACGAATCGTGCCAGCGCTGATCCGATGCCGCCAGCGCGATCGCAGATCGGATCCATCAGACTCGATTCGTCGGAATTAGACAAAGACGCAGTCGAGGGCGGTGCTAGACCGCCACGCTGAACCGTCCGGTCCGCTCGCGGTAGAAGACGTCGAACACCGATGCGATGACACGCGCGACGGTGCGGCCCGCGTCAGTGACGACGATGACGCCGTCGTGGACGGACACCAGCCCCTCGGCGACGAATGGCGCAAGCAATTCAATCTCTTCCCGGAAATCGCCGTCCGGCGCGACCGCGTTGAGGTCGACCCGGAATTGGCACAGCAGGCTTTCGATGATCCGGGCGCGGCGGCGCGAATCGGCGTCGATGGCACAGCCGCGCGCGGTCGCCAGCCGCCCTTCGTTGATGGTCTTCACGTAGCGCGGAACGTCGGCAACATTCTGGACATAGCCGTCGCGAAATTCGGAGATCGCCGACGAGCCGAAGCCGACCAGAACGCTGCGATCATCGTCGGTGTACCCCTGGAAATTGCGATGCAGCGCGCCGGCCGCCGCGGCATGCGCGAGCCGATCGTCCGGCTTGGCGAAATGATCGATACCGATCTTGACGTATCCGCGGTCGCGAAACGCGCTGGCAATCGCCTCGGCCTGGTCGAAGCGCTGGTCGGCGCCGGGCAAGGTCGAAGCGTCGATCTGGCGCTGATTGGCCCTGCGTTCGGGGAGATGGGCGTAGCCGTAATAGGCAATCCGATCGGGCGAGAGCCCGGCGACGATGGCGCAGGTCTCGCGCAGCGAGGCCACGGTCTGCAGCGGCAGCCCGTAGATCAGGTCGAAATTGAGATCGCTGATGCCAACCGCTCGCAGCCGGGTCACCGCCGCCTCGACCGTCTGAAGAGGCTGCAGGCGCCCGATGGCGGCCTGGACTTGCGGATTGACGTCCTGGACGCCGAGACTGACGCGGTTGACGCCCAGCTCCGCGAGTTCGTCGGCAAACGACGCCGTCACCAGCCGGGGATCGAGCTCGATCGCGTGTTCGAAATTGGGCTCGAAGGCGAAGTAGCGCCGCAGCGCGCCGATCACGGACGCCAATCCGCGCGCACCGAGAACGCTCGGCGTGCCGCCGCCCCAGTGCAGCCGCGCCGCACCGATCGGCTTGCCGATGATCCGGCCGACCAGATCGATCTCCCGCTCGACCGCCGCGCGGTAGTCCTCGATGACGTCGTCCCGGACCGCCTTCTTGGAGTGGCATCCGCAATAGAAGCAGATCTCGCGGCAGTACGGCACGTGGACGTAGAGCGAGACCGCTTCCGACGGGTCGAGACCCTGCAACAGCCGATGATGGCCCTGCTCGGACAGCGGCGAAAATTCCGCGGCCGTCGGGTATGACGTGTATCGCGGAACCTGCAGGCGCGCGTAGCGACGGACGGCGGCGGCGGTATCGGTCACGGGACCGCCTCCAGGCTAGCGACGACCGCGGCCAGCGACGCGCTTGTCGGAGCGCGGCAGCCGCTGGGGCACCAGTCGAGCGGTGTTCGGGGACGAGGTCATCAGGGTGACGGCGATCGCCGACGCCACGAGCAACGCGCCGGCGACCATGAGAGCAAGCAGGATCGGCATCGGAATCTTCCTTTTAGCTGATTATCTATGGAGATTCGCGGCGCCAAGACGTTGATGGGGATCAAACAAATGCCGAGGACCGGCGGAGCGACGGTGCATCGATGCCCTACGCCGCGGCCATCGCCTCGACGCGCTTGCTGTCCAGCAAGCGGATGCCTCCCGGCACGATGACGATCATCTTGTTGCGTTCGAGTTTGGTGAAGGTGCGACTGACGGTCTCGATCGTCAGTCCGAG
>Ga0187771_10002425_pt1 | contig 12813 bp, 18 predicted proteins | sample 0116_SJ02_MP15_1_FD_133139 | JGI IMG/M metagenome (GOLD analysis project Ga0187771, IMG submission 133139) | Tropical peat soil microbial communities from peatlands in Department of Meta, Colombia - 0116_SJ02_MP15_10_MG | ecosystem: Environmental > Terrestrial > Soil > Wetlands > Peat | place... | reverse complement strand
TTATGGAAGGACAGTCTTCCAATTCAACGCCTCTTACCAATCAGGATGTGCGTCTCCCACAGCATCCTTGCCCTAACCCACCAAAATCGCTAGGAAATGGATGCCCTCTCCACTAGGGATATACGCTCGAATTGCTTCAGCAGAGCATCGGGCGTAACGGAGAACAAACATGAAACTCTTCGCGGTTGGCATCATCGCTGGCTTCGTCGTGATTTGCATCGGGTTCCTTGAAAATGAATACGAGAGGTGGTGCGCCTGCGCCGCGCCAATGATTGAAAATTACTGCGCCTGCACGCCATTTGATTGGACACTCCCCGCCATAGGGATTGCAGTCGCAACTCTGTCGCTGGTCGGATTGGCGTGGACGGCGAGAAAGGCAACAAACCACCCATAGTGAACCACCCAAATGAACCACCCCGAAGACAAAACAGAACTGAACTTCGTCCACCCCCACCAGAATCGCACCGCGCCTCCTCACGTCTGTCTCCCCTATGGCACAACCATGCACAACTCCGCATAGCTCTGCACAACTGAACGTCAGTTCGCACACGCGCGGCCCGAATGCCGCTACCAAAAACACAGTAAACTGTGCGGGTCTCATCGATTCTGCTTGAAATTCTCGACAATACGCCATCGCCAAGGGTTACAGCTTGTTGGTCTACAGGCGGGCCGTCAGATTACCGCCAGACGCGATGGGTGAGTATCGAGACTGCGAGCGCTATCAGAAGCACGCCTATGGCGATGAAGATGACGGCGAAGAAGAAGGGGGCAGGAGAGAACCCTCCTCCGGGCAGCTCCTGGGGCTGCGTCTTCTGGCTCAGGGTGAAGGAGTCGAGGTAATTCGCCGACTGCGACCAGACGTAGAAGTGGTACTGCCCCGGCGGGAGAGTCACTGTCAGGTTCCCCGACTGCTTGTAGTACTGCTCGGACCACGCCCCCGGCGGGCCAGTGAAGTTGTACACGGGCTGTCCTCCCTTGGAACGGGAGGACTGCAGCACGTCGTTCTGGGTCTGGTTCAGGACGTAGATGTGGACCGGGCCGAGTGCGCTCCAAGACATGCTGAAGCTCGGGACTGTCGTGGGCCAGCCGATGAGGCTGACGGTTGTGTTCTGCGGCAGAGCCTGGGGCCCGACCCCGCCGCTCTCGGCCGTGCTGACCGACATTGACCCCACGGACGCGTCTAAGAGCAGAAAGGAGAAGCTGAAGATGAGAAAGAGGCCCACAAGGATGAGGACCACGGCCGTCCCCACCTTCAAACCGGTGAGCTTCCTTTCGGGAGGGGCCCTCTCGGGGAAGGTCCTCAGCAGGCTCGCTGCCTGCCTCCCCTGCTCTGTAAGATGGTACCTCCCCTGTTCGTCCTTTGATATCAGGCTCCCCAGGACCTTCAGGTGGTAGTTGAGCCTCCCCGTGTTCGTTATCTGCAGCAGGGTCATAATGTCCGTGTAGGTGAGAGACTCCCTCTCTGACAGGAGCTCCAGAATGCTCCTCCTGGTGGGATCGCTCAGGATCTTGTGAAGGGACGCCCAGTCGGCCTCCAATGCGGACGTACCTGTCCCACGGCGGTATAATCAGGCTTCTTGACTGGAGAAGTTATCATTGGGTTATCACGAATGGTTCTCTGCTGTCTGCATGAGAAGGCCCCACCCCTAGGCGCTCTGGCCTCCGGCGGGGAACCGCTTCAGGAACCTATCCCTGAGCCGGTACTTGTAGCCGCCGACGGTCAGATCCTCCCCGGCCCTCAGGGCTTGCAAGAAGTCATTCGCGGGCTCCAGTTCCGCCACGGGGGACCCGTCCTGGTTGATGGCGAAGGTCCACTCCCCGTCGCCGTTGTCGTACTTCTTCCAGGGGCGGTTCTCGAGGATGGCCTGGTCCACTTCGGGGGCTCCCTGCATGATGTCGACAGGCTCCTGCCTAGACTGTGCGCGTCCTTTCCCGTTCCCCTTCATCTTGCCGAGGACGTACACTATGGCGCTGGACTGCCTGCCAAGGGCGTCGGTCTCCCTCTTTTCGACCGCCCTGATCAGGACGAAGCCGTCGCCGAGACACCTGTTCGCCTCATCGCTCGTCGCTGCTTCCTTGATCTCATTGATGCGGGCGTAAGGTGTCTCCGTTCTTCCACGCCTCCGCTTCTTGGCCATGGCCTCCCAGTAATCGGCTCCTCTTAACGGGCCGAACTCGCGGCAGACGACGCCGAATACTCGAAATCGATCGTCCAGCTGCTCGCACTGGTCTGCGGGTCTGACCATCAGGACGCGTGTTCACTCCCGAAATCGGCCAAGCCATTCGTCATTGTCGACGCATTTGTTACAAGTAGCCTTGTCGATGTCGTCCACAGAAGCATTCCGCTTCGTCCGTCACACCTTCTTTACCCCGGCAGCTTTTGCTTTGCCTTCGAGAGGATTCTCGACGCTCTAGCGACAGCGTCACGGGCTTGGGACACCTTCATCAAATAGGGTTGGTACTCCGCCTCGTTCTTCAGAGCGATTAAGCCCCCGAACTGCTTTGACATTTCCTTGAACTCAGCTGGGCTGAGCGGACCCTTGATGGCACCCATTGCTCCCTCATGGCCCCCTGTGTGACGTTTCCCCAGGTAGAACACCGCGAGGGCATCGATGGCGTTAATCGCGCAGTGGACCGACGCCGTAACCGCAGCATTGTTCTCCAGTCGTTTCGCAGCGTATTCAGCAACGTCGAGCATTTCCTCTGCCTTCTGCAGATAGTTTCGGTAGAGATTCTTACTGACGGACTTCGACATCTCCGATCTCCTTCAAGTCCTTGCCTCGGACCATCCTGTAAGACTCGAGTATCGACTTGCCCAAATCTTGCTTCTTCTTTCTGGCGAACGTACCCTCGTTCATGATCAGGGGGGACAAGCCGAGCCCGAACTTCGAAACAGTTTCGATGTTGGCGTTCGCAACTCGCTCGGTGGCAAGCTCTCTGTCATCCGCTATGATGAAGGTGTCAACGTCGCTGTGCCTACCTTCGAGGCCTTTGGCGGCACTTCCAAAGACGGCCACAGACTTGATTGACTCATCGTTGAAAAAAGGTTTGATTGCATGTATAACCGCCCCGAGGGTGTCCTCTTCAGCTTTGATTGCGGGCCGGACTATTGAGTTCAGTACGTAGCTCTCCTCGTTCAGGATGACCTGATAGGCCCTCCCAACTGGCTGAAGCCTCACGACCCCTCTCTTCTCCAGGTTCCTGACCACCAGGGCGACTTCAGGGTGTGATAGACCCGCCGTCCTTGCCAGGTCTCTTATGGTGAACACCTTTCCCCTGTAGCGGACCAGCGTCTTTAGCACTCGAATGCTCGACTTGCTGCCCAGGACCTCGGTCAGATAGTCGTGGAGAGCCACGGCCTTGCGGGTCCGGAGTACTGGTAGAAAAACATTCCATATGGTAGGAAATACTACCGTGGCGGGCGACCCCGAATACTCGAATTTGATCATCCGGCTCCTTGCCGTCCCGAAACCCTAAGTACGACCGGGCGGGAGGCATACCACGGCCAAGTCGTCCATCGTAATGGTCAAACGAAAAGGACAGGTAACCATCCCATTCGAGTTCAGGGAAGAACTAGGGTTCGAAGAAGGATCCATGCTGACGGTTCAGAAGGAGAACGGTGGTATCCTGTTGAGGAAGGTGCCCCCAGTATCCGCCGGCGACGTCGTCGGCAGGGAGGAGTACAACAGGCTGATCGCCGAGCTTGACGAATTCAGGAAGAATTAGCGTCGACGGGAATAGCCAGCCGGAGACCTCCCGCTCTCCCACCGAGACGCGCCGCTGACGGACGCGTTCGTAGCTACCTTCGTCATCAACAGTGAGGGGGAGTATGTGCTGAGGGACGACCCACACTACAGGGAGATCAGAGTGAAGACGCGACGGTTCCGCTGACCAGAAGCAAAACGGCGCCCACGAAACGAAGATAGGAAGCGCGCAACTATTCGTAGGATCCCTGCTTCTGCTGTTCACCGACGTCTTGCGGGTTGGTGGTAAAGTACGAGTATTCCGTGTCTGTGAGTTTGTTGTAGAAGGGTATCCGCCCCTGCTCCGTGAACAAGATGCCGAACCCCCTGTCCGCGCGCTCGACGAACGCCCTCTCCTGGTCGCTCAGGCCGAATATCTCCTGGGCGAGGTCCGAGCCCCCACCCTGCCCGGCCGAGTCCTGGTGGAGGAGCACCTTGGTCGCGCAGGACTCGAGGACTGTCTTCCCCTGACCGTTCATCAGGTCCTTGCCGTACTGGGTCGCCAGAATCAGTGCGATGTTGTAGTGCCTCCCCGTCCTGGCCATCTCCGAGACTATGTCCACGGCCTCCGAGAAGTACAGCCGCCCCCTGTCGTCCGTCGCCAGGAAGGCCCAGGCCTCGTCAATGAGGAGGACCTTCTTCTGCTCCCGAGGGAGCGACCTGAGTGCCGCCATGGCGAGGGCGCTGCTGAGGACTACGGCTGAACCTCTGACCTCGGGGTCGTCCGGGAGGTCGTCGAGGACGAATATGGTCCTCGTGTAGGGCTGCTGAGGCTCTCCGTCGAACATGAAGCTCAGCGGCTTCAGGTTACCGTCTATCCTCAGCTTCAATTTGTCAGACATCGGAGCCTCGATGAGGTCCTGGACAGTGCCCACGCCCTCGGAGTTCACGATCCTCGACAGCTCCGCTCTCAGGTCCCTCTCGTCCAATCCAACCTGGGCCATCCTCGCCAGGAGGGAGGCCGCCTGCTTTCTCCTGAAGAGCAGGAGAGGGTCTAGGCCCATTGGCTGCTCCGGGTCGAATCTGATGACCCTGGCGCCCGTCATGCCGGCGAAGCTGTGATCGTAACTCCCGTCGGGGCCTCTGCCGTACTCGCTCTCCTTCACGCTGTCGAAGACCATGAAGGCGAGGTCCTGGTAGGCGGTGGCCATACGGGAGACCCAGCTCTTCAGGAGCACGCTCTTGCCCGCGCCGGTCTGCCCCAGGGCCAACAGGTGTGGGTTAGATCGCTCATACGGGTTGTAGACGATGGGTCCCTTCGTCTGCAGGTTCGTGCCGAGGAAGACGCCGTCGCGCTCAACGATATCGAGCCCCGCGAAGGGAAAGAAGGCGAGGACGCTGTCAGTGGGCATGAGAAGGTTCGCGCCCCGAAGGTGCCTCGGGCCCCTTCCCGTGACCATGATGTGCTGGATGCCCCTGGGCGAGTCGAGCTCCGTGACGACACCCATGACCTTGTCATAGAACGAACCGGCCTTGCTCCTCAAAGAGTCGAGGCTCTTCTCTCTCAGGACGAGGACGCACGATACCCTGAATAGCTTCTGGGCGCCAGATATCACCGCCTGGGCTGCTGCTTCGGCCATGGACGCCTCCTGCGAAAGCTCCCTGTCCCTCCCCCCCGCCATTTCCACGAGCGTCAGCTTAGCCTGGAGGGTGTCTGCGTGAATCTTCATCAAACCCTTGGACTCGTCCCGCTTCAGGGGCTCGATCCTGATCCTCGCTTCGTCGGTCGTCTCCAGGATGCTCCCCTCCCCCATGTCTCTCGCGAGGAAGGCGACGTCAAGTTCGGACGAGACGGCGGTTATGGTGTACGCCTTGGCCACGTCGCCGTTCTGTAACACGACGTAACGGGGGCGGTTGTCAGCGACGGCGTAGGCGGGGACCTCCATGAGCCTGGCGTACTTCCCCTGGAGACCCATTGCGGCCAGGAAGCCCTCCAGCGGCTCATCGCTCGCTAGGAAATAACGCCTGTAGCCAACGCTGTAGAGCTCGTTGCCTGCAACGACTTTCATCGAATCCAGCCTTACGTGAAAAACCACCGCAGAGCTGAGCTGCTGCAGAGCTACAGCGAAGCACGAAAGGACAGCGCCCTGTTCAGGCTCGCTGAGATTGAAGTAGTTGATTGGACCGACCTCGTAGACGTAGACCAACGTCAGAAATGATGGTGTGCCGATTTAACGCGGGGATGGACCTCATGGCGTTCTCCAGCCTCATCAGGATCAGCTGCTCGGGTGCGAGCATCTTCACCCTCCAGAACGAGATTACAGTGCCGGCCAATAGAAAAGCGACCGTTGGAACCAGTTTCAGAGTGACAGCCGATATGGGCGCCGATGCGATTAAGCCGCCCAGGGCAGAGCACAGGAGGATCACGAGCTGCCTTGGGCTGACCCAAACCACCCTGAGGGGTATGCCACGCCTGGACCAGCGGGTGGTTTCTTTGAACCAGAGAATTCGCACCATGCGAAAAGAGACCACGGTCGGATTTAACGTGCGAACGGACAATAGTGAGGCGGGGGTTTAACAACTAATACCTTAGGCCTAAGTATTACTTCGACGGGAGTCTTACCGTGGCCGAATCCGTTGTTACGGTGACGAAGAAGGGCCAGACTACCATTCCCAAGAAGATGCGCGAGAGACATGGCATCGGAAGAAAGGCCCTGGCTGTAGATACTGAAGCGGGCATCTTGCTAAGGCCTCTTCCCACCCCTTCCATGGAAAGGGGGTCACTTAGGGCCCTTTTCAGGGGCAACTCGTCAAAGGATGTCATGGACGAGATCAAGAAAGAGGAGGCCATGAGCGAAAGGAAGGCCTCGAGGTTTCATCAAGGTGAGTTCCTGGTTCAGGAGTCCTTAGGTTAATTCTAGCCTTCTGATTACTTTCGCGCACCTCCGTGGACGATCAGTGTCAAAACCGACTCCTTGTCTTATAGAAGGAAAATCCCTTTTCGCTCGCGGGAGGAGAGGGGGTAGTGCTCGAAGAATCCGATAGGGTCAGGGTAGACGGAGAAGAAGCGACTCTTCACATCACCGACCAGTCTATCATGTTCGAGAGAGGTGGCAGGATCAGCGGGTTCGAGAGGAACGCCATCAGAATGGTAAAACCGGACGGGGGCGCCATGATCATAGCGTACTCGGCGGGGAGCGAGGTGAGGTCTGTCAGGGTAGAGCCGCTGACAGCGGTTGCTTCGCTGGCGGCTTCGGAGGGTTCGCCAGCCTCTGATAGGATTCCTACGACTGGCTTGGATACAATCCGCGAGAAACTCTACTGGGACACGAGGAAGGAGCTAGAGGAGAGGCTGGCGAAGGTCCGGGCCGAACCCGAAAACAAAAACGCCAGGCTGACGCCTGAAGAGGAGGCGAAGTACTCTCAGGTTTCAAGGCAGATAGAGAACTTAATCAGTACCAAATATGGCTTCAATCTCCGAGACGTAGAAACCAGCCCGATATCGTTCTGGGGGCTTGAGAAACAACCCTACGAGCTTCAGCTAGCGGTGGTCAAGGAGCGCCATATCAGGTTCTTGCGCATGATTGTGGGGCCTAGAGCGGAAAGAAGTGACATCACCTATTCAACCGATGAAGTCTGGCCGGAGGACTGGCCTCGCATTCTCGAACGCTTCTCTCTGGGCAACAGCTTCTACTCGACGGAGGAGTTCAAACGCTATGTCGATATTCTCAGAGGGCATTGGAAGTACAAACCAAGTGAAAGAAAGCCGGTACTCGCTCGTCCATAGAGATCTTCGTATTCGTCGTCATGAGATGCCCTTGACCTTTCTGATTTCGTCTCCAATGGCGTTTTGAAAGTCGGTTAGGTTTCTGTGAAACTCGGCATCCAGTTCCCTGATTCTGTCATGGTGGATGCCAGCTGTCAACGCTCTTTCGAAAAACGGTCTCATTTCTCCCATCTGCAGTTCATTGGCCAACGCCCCGGCCCTGTAATTGACGATGCTCTGGGTGGTCTGTGCCGGCATCTTCAGCTCAATCGCCCTGTTGATCGCCGTGGTAGATCTGGTAGCTCCCAACCCACCCAGTGTCCCCACGGTCCCCATCAGCAACATGTTCTGCCCCATCGGAATAGCAGAGCGCGAGAGTCCTCCCCCGAATCCGCCTACCGCCGCACCCGCTTTCTGCACGAAACTGGCCTGCGGATTGGTCGCAGCAAGCCCTCCCAACGCCTGCCCCGCCATGGCCACCCCTCCTCTTACCCCCGCCCCTCCCGGCCCCAGCGCTCCCGCCCCGATCGCAAAGGCGGTCCCCGTCGCGGCCATCCCCACCTGGCTCATTGTCTGGAAGAAGAACCCAGTCATGGGGGCGAAGACCGTGGGGGCGAGTATCGCTCCCAAGAGCGCCGCGAGGGCGACCCAGGTTTGGTCCACCGAGGCCGCCTGAAAGATGGAGCCGCTCCAATGGTTCAGGATGTATGCCGCGAGACCGATGAACAGCGCACTGATCACGCTGGCGAAGATCAGCCCGTAGAAGGTGTCCTCCACGACCCCTGCGAACCTCGAGGTGAACCTGATGTTTCTGAGGACGAGCACGATGGGCATGGCGACGACCACGGAACCGATGAGGAAGAGGCGCGCGCTCCCCAGGAGCCAGGACATCGCCCACGCCATTATGCTCGCTATCGCTCCTATGAAGTCCGTGAGTATGTTGCCCCCTGTCGGGAGGGTGTTCCAGATGAGCTGGCTGTTGGCGAGGTAGGCAGTGTATGGGTTGCCCGGCCCAGCGACGATCTGCTGGTCGAGTATGTTGACGAACCCCGCGACAGCGTTGTAGGCGTAGGGGAGCAGGAAGATGAGGAGCAGGGTCACGAGGACGTTGCTTATCCCGGCGAGGGTCCCGCTCGTCCCTCCCCTCTGGTGCTCCGAGTTTCCTGTCAGGTACATGATGACGTTGATCAGCCCCGCGCCTATGAGAAGGATGACTGCGACCTCGGCGAAGAGCATGTAGAAGTCGCCGAGGGGGAGCTGGTCGAAGGTCGCGAAGAGGGCCTTGAAGTCAGGGTTGCTCGCCGAGATTCCGAGTTGCGGGACCTGGAAAAGAGGGATCTCCATGGTGAGGATGAAGAGGTTGGCTTCCGAAGACCTCCCGGGGGTGGGGAAGGAGATCGGGGCGGGAGCCTCGACCGTCGCGTACACGGTCGAGGGGTTGCTAGGGTCGTAGGCTTGGACGTACATGGTGGAGCTGCTGACCTCCAGGTAGCTGGCGTAGCTGGCGCTGGCGTTGACGACAGCGGTCCCGGGGCCGATGATCGTGCTCCCAGGGGAGAAGCTGAGAGGTACCCCATAGGCCGAGCTTGAAAGGTTCCTGTAGCTCTCGACGTACGTGACGTTCCCCCTGAGGCCGACCCCGCTCAGCTGGCTGGTCACGCCGACGGTCCCGTGACAGGTGTAGCTCAACCCGGCCCTGTTGGCCGACGTGGCCGGGCAGCCAGCGTTCGAGATGGTCAGCTGGACCTGAACTGACTGGGCGAAGACTCCCGTTATCGTTCCCAGCAGCCCCATGACCGCCAGGGCGAGGAAGAAGTAGCGGGACAGTCGAACGTAGGCAGCGGAGAAGTGGTAGAGGCCCGGCCTGTCTCGCACTCGGAATTACACCGATGACAAGGCTCACGCCGTGTTAAAACGACGGGAACGTGATTGGGGGATGAATCAATCTGAGTGTAGACGATTCAGTCGTAAACTTCCTTCCTGTGTTCGAATCGGAGGAGGATTAGCCTGTCCTCCTGTACAGCGTAGATCAGCCTGAACGGCTTGACCCCTATCGTCCATTCCCCTTTCAGGCCATATCGCAGAGGTTTACCGAACTCTGGATTCTCGGATATCTTCCTTATCTGTTTCTCGAGCTGTTCTCTGACCGAGTTGTCGCGAATCTTGCGCACATCGCGTTCGAACCTTTGGGTGTAGACTATTGACTTGATGTCTACCAATCTTTCAACTCTTTGAAGAAGGCCTCCTTTGATCGGACGCCGTACCGTCCCTCTTCGATGTCCTTCCAGGCCTCTTCAATGAGCCTCAGACTCTTCAAATCCGCGGGGGATAGCGCGGGTTCCACCTTTTTCAGCACAATTACATCGTCCCGTGCCACCACTGCCAGGACACTCCCCTCTTTGATAGCGAACTTCTTCCTTATTCTCGTGGGTATCACTATCTGTCCTTTTGAGCTAGCCTTCGTGAACTCTACCTCCTGGGTCTGAGCAGTCATGCGCACGTAAGAAATTCTTACGTAAATATAAGCATTCCAAGCGGGGGGGCACTGTTGACCTTTGCTAGATCCCTGCCCTACCAGCACCGCCTCTAGCACCCACATACTCGATCGCACCCCAGACACCGAAGATGGAAGCGAAGATGATCAGAATTCCCACCAGGAGGGTGATCACGAGGTTAGCTGTGCTTACGAGGATTTGGGGTAGGGTGACGACGTTCCCAGAAATCGTCCCCACCTGGCAAACCCCGCTACCGGCGGCCGTGCATGGGATTAGGAAGGACGACGTGGCCCCTCCTGAGACGAGGTAGGTCACCAGGAACGGGAAGGCGATTCCGATGACGATCGCTATCACCGCAGACTCGATCTTTTGCATCGCGGTGCCGAGTGCCATGCAGACGGAGACGCTTGAATGATATAACGGGCAGGACGATCCGAAGAGAACCGGGCTGGCCTGAATGTTTATTAGCTATGGCCCATAGTCCATAGTCATGTCGACGACCGTGGAGGTCAAGAGGAACACTGCCAAGATCCTGGAGGAACTGAAGAGAAAATACGGCACCAAGAGCATGGACGAAACCCTCCGGAAGCTGATCAACAAGGCAGAGAACATCCCGGACACCATGTTTGGAGCCCACCCTGAAATGAAGCCCTTCAAGCCGAGCGACGAAGCTGAATTCCATGAGCTTTGAATACGTCGTAGATTCTTACGCCTGGATTGAATACTTCAGGGGGACGCAGGCGGGGAAGAAGGCGCTCCGCTACATAGAGGGGAATTCCGCCGCCACCTCCGTTCTGAGTCTCGCAGAGCTGAAGGAAAAGTATCTGAGAGAAAAGTGGAAGTCCTTTGACGAGGATCTGGCGTTCGTAGCAGCCCGCACTACCCTGACGCAGGTCGACCGCCAAGTGTCACTTCTCGCGGGCGAAATCAATCACGATAGAAAGGCAGTCGTGAAGAACTGGGGAATGGCCGACTCAATCATTCTGGCCACGGCGAGGACGGCCTCCGCGAAGGTCGTGACAGGAGACAGACACTTCGAGGGGCTGCCGGACGCAATCATCGTCTGAGGTTATGGCATTAGTTCACCGCTGAGGTGCCTAATTGACCTTGTCGAACCTGTTGGCTACCTAATCCACTTTGCAACGACGCCTTCTATTCCGCTGAAATGTGGATCATCGGTGTAGCATGGAACGTCGAGGACTCTGGCCGTTGATGCAATGAGGCTGTCAGCAAAGGGGATTCCATTCTTGTGCTTGATCAGGGCGGCTTGGACGGCAATATCCTTGTCGACATCAATGAGCCTGAAATCCCTGGACAGAGAGTTTGTCCTGATTTCTGCGACATCCCTTCCTTCCCTATCCAAGGTCAGTTTGTAGATCTCTGAAAGAGCAGCTGTCGAGAGAAAGTTGGGCCTTGAGCCTATGAGCGTGTTCCTGATTCTATCCTTTGTTCTTGCGTCGCTTGTATAGAAGAGTTCGATTAGGAACCTGGTGTCGTAGGAGCTGCCTTTCACTCCTCCCCGAAGCGAGTCTTCGCACGGAAGCCCGCACCCTTTGGAGGAATTGCGGTGACTACAGAGTAAACCTTATTCAGATAGAAAAGAGAGCTTTCTCAGGGCCCGGAAGGAACAGTTTCACGCACCTCTCCGCCAAGAGTTCGACAGAATTGTTAGCTAGTTAAATTCGAAGAGCCCTACACTCAAATCGGGAAAGCATGGAACGCGCCATCCTACTCCAGACCGAACCCACGCGTCGGAAGCTCGGTATTCTCAGGCGCTTCTCAGAAGAGGCCCTGAGACAGGCCAACTGGATGCTTTCTCAGAGGACCGACAGGAGCTCGAAACGGCTCCAGGACAAGACCTACAGACTCGTGAAGGAGTCTTCTGGGTTTCAGGCTCAAGTCATGTGTGATCTGTCCCGGGTCTCGCCAAGTCCAAGGGAGACCATCTGAACGGGATAACGGTGAAGTTCAATGTCCCTCGCAACTGTAAGACGTTCAGGACCAAGGGATTCTTCTTTGTCGAGCTTGGCATGTATCCGAGGAACAGGCTCGCGGTCCCCATACGAAAGAACGGGAACCTGGACAGGTTCTTCGGCCTGCTTGGAAATGCCTGGACCTGCAAAACCTACGGCCTGACTCCGAATCTTGAGATCGTCGCCTTCCTCTCCAAGGAAGAGACTTCTCTTGTCCCCCGAAAGAACATTCTTGGTATCGACATCAACAACAAGAACTTCGCCTACTCGGTGCTGACCCCTCAGGGGAAGATTCTGGAACAGGGATACTTGGGCCAGCAGATCTGGTCGAAGAAGATGCACTCGTCGGAGAGACGCTCCCTTCTGCGGTCTCTGAACGCGCTGAAGAAACTGAAACGCATGCGACACAGGCAGAGGGACTTCGTCCACACAAACATCGGCCAAATGGTGAGGGAGATCGTCCTGATTGCCCAGGGATTCGAGGCCGATATCGCCATCGAACGATTGAAGAGATTTAGCCCCAAAGGGAGGAGATTCAACAAGAGGGTTATGACAATACCCTTCTTTCTCTTCAGGAGGATTCTTGAAGCCCGCTGTTTCGACAATGGGATCACGCTGAACAGGGTGGATGCATACCACACGTCCAAGTGGTGTTCCCACTGCGGTGCAGTGGGGAAGGGGCATGATGGGGGCAACTACGCCCTGTTCAGATGTCGAGAGTGCGGCCAAATAGTGAACGCCGACCGAAAAGCCAGTCTGGCCGTGGCCGCAAAATGCCTGCTGGAGCGGGGTGGCTTTCCCAACCAGAATGTACTCCAGATTTCCAGCAGGAGAGTCCCTGTCAACGGGCTCGTTCGTAGTGGCTCCGATGCTCCCGGACCGATGGTTGTGCCATT
>Ga0187771_10002424_pt1 | contig 12817 bp, 12 predicted proteins | sample 0116_SJ02_MP15_1_FD_133139 | JGI IMG/M metagenome (GOLD analysis project Ga0187771, IMG submission 133139) | Tropical peat soil microbial communities from peatlands in Department of Meta, Colombia - 0116_SJ02_MP15_10_MG | ecosystem: Environmental > Terrestrial > Soil > Wetlands > Peat | place... | reverse complement strand
TCCCTGTTTAATGCGGAGGACTGTATGGGGAGAAATTATGATTACGACATAGGGATACTTGGTGGCGGAGCAGCGGGGCTCACTGTCGCATCCGGCGCTTCACAGTTCGGCGCAAGGACGCTCCTTATCGAAAAAGAGAGGTCACTGGGGGGAGACTGCCTGCATTTCGGCTGTGTCCCGAGTAAAACGCTGATAAGATCTTCAAATGTATACCACCTCATAAAGATTGCGCGAACTTTCGGGCTTCCTGTCTCGGAGGTGAAGCCGGTGGACTTTCAGGAAATTGCACGGAGAATTCATTCAGTGATTAAAAAGATAGAAGAATATGACTCTGTCGAAAGGTTCTGTCGCCTGGGTGCGAGGGTGGAATTCGGGGAAGCTTATTTTGCTGACGAGCACTCTGTCATACTAAACGGGAAAACCTATTCTGCCAAAAACTGGGTCATCTCGACAGGCTCTTCGCCAGCCATACCTGCTGTGGACGGCCTAGACAGTACCACATATGTCACCAACAGGGTCCTTTTCTCTCTTGAGGGTCTTCCCAAATCGATGATAGCGATTGGTGGCGGGCCTGTCTCCGTCGAAATGGCGCAGGCATTCAACCGCTTGGGTACGAAGGTCACAATCATCGAACATCACGATCAGATACTTGGCAATGAGGACAGAGATATGGCAGAAATGCTCATGGAGATTCTTAGAGGCGAAGGAATAACCATCCACTTGAATTCCGCCGTAGTCGGTGCCAGAGACCTCGGCAGTGAAAAAGAACTGGTCATAAGGAACGGCGCCGGCATGACCTCAAACATTCGAGCTGAGACCCTCCTTATTGCGGCGGGCAGGCGTGCAAATCTCGAAGGCTTGGGACTTGAGGGGATCTCGATGGAGTTCGATGTGAAGGGTCTGAAGGTCGACAATAGGCTCAGGACAAGCCATCACCACATCTTTGCCGCTGGTGATACCACAGGATCTTTTCTCTTTACCCATGCTGCCGGATATGAGGGCGGAATAGTATTGAGCAATGCGATCCTTCATCTGCCTCGAAAAGCAGATTACACCAATCTGCCCTGGTGTACCTATACAGACCCTGAGCTGGCAAGCATCGGGATGAACGAAAAGAGGGCGGCGGCCTCTGACAAACAGTATTCGGTCTGGACAGAAGAGTTTAAGGCCAATGACAGGTGCTTGGCGGAAGGAGAAGTAGACGGGAAAATAAAGCTACTCCTTGATGATCGGGAAAAGCCCATTGGGATTCAGATCCTTGGACCCAGAGCAGGTGAACTTGTGGCTGAGTGGGTAGCCGTCATGAACGGTAGAGTAAGACTTTCCACGCTGGCTGCAGCTATCCATCCATACCCGACGCTGGGAGAGATAAACAAACGCGTCGTCGGGAACTTCTTCTCGCAAAAGATTTTTTCTGAAAAAGTAAAAAAGGCCCTGAAATTTTTCTTCGGACTGAAGGGAAGAGCATGTGGATAAAGATGGAGGCAGAACAATATTGGTTTCAAGAAGGGCTCGTCCGGGGAGCTACTCAGTTGCGCCTGCAACCCATTCGGGCCCTTTCATCCGCCCCCTCAAAGAGCCCTTGAGGAGGATTTCAAAAGAGTGCTCGGGACTGACTTCGACATACCGTTAACAGCCCTTCATGCATTTATCAACATGCCGATAGGCAGGTTCAGGGATTATCTTGTAAAGAGTAAATGGCTCAAGAAACATGTTGGGATTTTGGAGAACACTTTCCATCCCGAAGTACTTGACGGCCTGATGAACAGGCGCATGGTCAATGTCGGATGAAACGGCATGCTCTACTATTGTGAATTTAACCAGATCCTTGGTCCAAATGTTCGTGTGGACCGCTTGAAGAACGTAAAGGATATTAAATATGCCAGGCTATCAGGAAGGACAATTGTGGTGAGATGCCACTATTATGGGTGCACGGGAGGGGAGAGGACGACCTTACTGGGAGCGGTGGTACCGAGCGGTCAGCCAGCAGAGAAAGCATCGACATGAACAACAAGATATCAGTCATAATTCCTGTATGGAACGAGGCATACTTCATAAATGAGACGGTTAACAATATCCTAATGCTACAGTACCAAGGAAGACTCGAAATCATTGCGGTGGACGGCTGCTCCAAAGGCGAGACGGTGCGCGAGATTTATAATGAAAGCGTAAAGAAGCTTACGTCCGAAAAGGGGCGAGCGAAACAGATGAATAAGGGAGCTCTGCACGCAGAGGGGGATATACTTCTCTTCCTTCATGCTGATACCCTGCTTCCCACAAATGCCTTTGAGAACATCTCCAAGGTGATGGAGAAAGGAGAAATTGTGGCAGGGGCCTTCGATCTCGGAATACGTTCCAAACGGCCCATATTCAGGCTTATAGAGAAGTCCGCCTCCCTTCGTTCCCGGATCACACGGTTGCCTTATGGGGACCAGGCGATATTCATCCGCAAGGACTACTTCCGCGCTATCGGGGGCTTCAGGGAAATGCCGCTGATGGAGGATGTTGATCTGATGAGGCGCATTAGAAATAAAGGGGGCAGCATCTCTATCATTTCTGAAAAAGTTAATACATCTGCACGCAGATGGGAAGAAGAAGGGATACTCTTCTGCACCCTGAGGAACTGGACGCTGATTACCCTGTATTTTCTAGGTATTCCTCCCGAAAAACTCGTCCGGTTCTACCGATAGGTGCTCGACTTTGATGCCCTTCTCATTCCGTAGCCGAAGTAAATCACAAACCCTGCCACCAACCAGACCAGAAGCCTTATCCATGTGTCCCTAGGAAGCCCGACCATCAGGTAGAGACACGTGAGGATGCCGAGAGCAGGAGTGTTTGCCCCCCATGGCGCTCTGAAAGCCCTTTTGACCTCGGGATGGGTATATCTAAGCACGAGCACGCCCGAGCATACTATGACAAAGGCGAGAAGGGTACCTATGCTCACAAGCTCTCCTACAATACCTATTGGAAGAAGTGCCGCCATTGCTGCAGTGATGATACCCGTGATCATGGTGATAAGATACGGCGTCCTGAATCGTGGATGCACCCTCGAAACAAAAGCCGGCAGGAGACCATCCCTGCTCATCGAAAAGAATATCCTTGTCTGCCCAAGGAGCAGGACCAGTATTACTGAGGTCAGCCCCGCGATCGCTCCGACCTTGAGCAGTGGTGAAAATAGATGGAGTTTCATCGCGTCCAAGGCCACTGCGAGGGGTGCCGGACCATTCAGCTCGGGATAGGGGACCACACCTGTCAAGACGAGCGAGACAGAAACATAGAGGACCGTGCAGACAAAGAGACTACCAAGTATCCCGACAGGCATGTCCTTCTGCGGGTTTTTCGACTCCTGTGCAAGAGTCGAGACTGCGTCAAATCCTATATAGGCGAAGAATATGACCCCTGCCCCTCTCATGACGCCACTCCAGCCGAAGATCCCGAACTGTCCCTTGTTCGGCGGAATGAAGGGATGCCACAGCTCAGGTCTGATGTAAAATGCTCCGACCAGTGTGAACGCAAGAATAATGAAAACCTTGATGACAACAATGACCGCGTTCAGTGCTGCCGATTCCTTTATTCCGATCACCAGAATCACGGTGAGGCAGGCTACAACGATCACTGCGGGCAGGTTAAAAAGGGCTCCTGTGGCTGCCCATTTGTGCAGTTCGGGATCAAAGCTGACTGGCGGAGATACAAAGGACTCGGGAATAGCCAACCCCACGTCTCTCAGGAAACTTGACACGTAGCCCGACCACCCTATGGCGACGGTAGTCGCTCCCAGCGTATATTCGAGAATCAGGTCCCAGCCTATGATCCAGGCGATAAACTGACCCAGTGTAGCGTATGCATATGTGTAGGCGCTACCCGCCACCGGGATCATTGAAGCGAATTCGGCGTAGCAGAGACCGGCAAAGGAACAAGCCGCTCCAGCAATAATGAAAGAGAAAACGATACCGGGTCCTGCCATCTGTGCAGCAGCATGGCCGGTCAGTACAAATATGCCCGCACCTATAATTACCCCCACTCCCAGAAGCACAAGGCTTATCGGGCCGAGGGACCTTTTAAGGCCCCTCTTTTCGTCAAACGCCTCAATCGTCAGGTCCGCAAGGGTCTTTCTCAGAAAAAGCCGCTTCATCACCTATATCCTTCAGGTAACCTTCTCAGCCTGCAATATGGATATTTAATAGCACATTACCCCCTTTGGCGTGAAACTCTTTGGTATCATGCACTGCCGAGTTGCCCCCATCATTGTACCACAGTCAAAGTTGTACTTAGCGGTCGATACTATATAAACGGCTGACCGATTTAAGAGGGGGGAGGTCAGCTCCATCGGAAAAAATCATAGATTTAAGTTAATATTACTTGAAAGAATTAGGAAAGGAGCACATATGGAGCGTCAGGTTCGTCAGGCAAAAGCGCAGTTCCCGTTAGCGATAGCAATATTATTCGTCGCGACGATTTTGTTGTTCATATCAGGCTGCTCAAAAAGCGTTACAAAGACAACGGAAAATGGCGTCTTTCGCGTAAGTATCATAGGAAAAGGGAAGATCGTCAGATACGGGAGGAACGAGGTAATGCTGAAGGTCGCGGATGAGCAGGGCCGGGGAGTTGAGGGTGCAACCATCGAGATCACTCCGTGGATGCCTGAGCATGGCCATGGCGCTCCTTGGGTGCCGGCGGTGACCGAGCAGGGCCGTGGCGCGTATAAGGCTGTGTTTCCGATTGTCATGCTCGGAAACTGGGAACTCAAAATAAGAGTTAAGAAGGATAATAGAGAAGACACCGCCCTTTTCATTTTCCCTGATGTCAAGAAATAACCCGGGATCTGGTTTAGGTGCAACTATGTACTTTGAAATAGGGATGTGGCAATAAGAGAGACCCGATGACCGCGGCGAAAGACGGAACGGGAAACTTACCCATCATTATCATGACATACAAAGCCTGACGGCATATATAATATCTTACTTTTTAACAATGCCCTGATATTTCTTCACTAGGCCCTCCTCTAATAAAGCCATAATTCCTGATTCACTCGATATCAGACGGTGACTTCAGCAAAACCAGTGATAGGATATGTAATCGCCATTGTGTGCGCCAAAAACATTTAGTACCTTGATGATGTCTATTCCGTTGCCTATCACGCATTCCTTCCCTGGCTGTGCATGATGCCTTTGAAGGTAGACTTTTATAGCTTACGGTGTGTCGTGTTCCGGGTCAATCAAGACGGAGATTGGTTGCGCCCCATCAGCTTTAAACTCAATCATCTTTTGAAAATCCGAGAAACTGACCGGGGCAAGGCACAAGTCATCGCACATGTGGTGAGAATAACATCTACCAGAACTTCTTGCCCTGCACTGACTAGTGCATTCAGTTTTCATTCTTTGTCATGTTAATTAGCGAGAGTTACATCAGGGACCAGATAGTTTTCAGGCGACCTTTTGTGCTTCTCACCGGCAACTGTTCAAACGTCTACCCACCGAGGAGAAAGATATCAGTGTAAGCGTCAAGATCATGAAAGCAGATATCGCATTTCGTCTTATCCGAAAACCTACCTTCTGCAATGAAGGTCCTAAAAGTAGCTCTAAAAGACTGCTCCCATTGAAAACTGTTCTTGAGCTGATAGTCGGCCTACACGCCAGAAAATCGCATATTTATTAAGTTGTTATACGGTCTCAGAATGCATATCGCACACCCAGCGAAGTCGTGTAGCGTGGCGCAAGCTGAACTCCATTGACGTTCTGATATATGGGCACCTGGACGAAGCCGTATACTGAGAAATGAATGGTGACCGGCACGTCCACCCCGGGGCTAAGATATAACAATGTTCCGCCGGTGCTGATTGTGTCCGCATTTGCTCCGGAATCTCGCTTTACGGCGCGGAAGTTAAGCTGGACCTGAGGAAAGAAACCGGAAACGCCAAGATATCGCAGGCCGAGGTTGAAATTAAGACCTTTACCCGGCCTGTATTCATTTTGCGAATTGAGCGGCGCCTGGACAAGAGCTTGCGCAAAGTAATCTAACTTGGGGCTCAGGGCATCGATATAGTATACTCCAAGTATCACATCAGTAGTGCCGGTTCCAGGTTGCAGGCCACGGTCAATCGGGACCGGGCCAGGTGCGGACGGATCGGTCGATGTCCCTGTTTCGGTATGGCTGCCCGTTGGCAGCTTGACACCGAAAAGCACACCAATATTTCCCCGAGGATTGAATCCCTGATAACGTCCGATAACCCTTATATCGCCGAGACTGGAAGTATGCGAGTCGTACTGTCCTCCGCCGGGGCCCGGCGTGAGTCCGTCCGAATTCGTTCCAAGTGTACTGTGTCCACGATCAATCCAGGGGACTTGAATATTTACCCCCCAACAGGGACTTATGCCGTAATCAATACCCAAGGTATAGTAATTGTTTCTGGTGAATTTCTCGACCTCCTGAGGCTGGCCGTTATTGTTTATGATCCGACTGGCCGCAACAGGCGAAATTGTCCCAGTACCGCTACGAAGCTGGTCCTGGTCCAGATAATCCCAGCGAAAATCCAGCTTTATGCCTGATGTAGAAGCAAACTGCAGGTTTTCCCAATCCGGGCTTAATGTGCATCCGCAACTGGCACAGGCCCCGGCATGTGCCGGATTCAGCATCCCGATGATTGCAGCAAGACTAAATGCGACCGCACTATAAAATGCTTGTCGTATAAGCTTCCCATGAATGACACTATGACCGGAAATAATTTTTGATTGCATTGTGAAACCTCCCCTTTTTTAAATCTTCCATCTTCAAACTTCATCATGATGTTTGAGTCGAACCCTTTCTGCGCGTTTTGCTTTCGTCTCTCTCCGATCCATGATCTTCAGTCATCATGGTCAAGTGAGGATATTCCAAAGAGAAGCCGAGTTTAGCAAGGTACAAAAGAATAAAAAATCATTCTCTTGCCAAACAGCAAATCTCCATTCCCGGGGAAAAATGACTCGAAGGCTTCGGAACTGCGGTCAGACCCTCGGAGGACGGTCTTTTTGAAAGGCAATCAATAGCGGCACTAGTGAAGGCATTGAGACAGTTGCTGAAGATGATATTTCAAATATGCGCATCCCGATGGCCGATTCGGAAATACAGGCAGATTCCGAATTGGCTGAGAGACAATGACTGCCAGCATTACAAACATTGAGCGTGAGCAGGGAAGTCCCAGTGGTATCGGACATAAAATTAAGCGACACAGGCGAAAACATCGACATTGTCATTACAATCAGCGCTATGATTATGCTTACTTTCATCCCCTTATTATATTGAGGTTCTCTTGCACGTCAACCTCTAATTATAATTACCATCAATATGGGTAATATGAATTTGAAAGGTGAGTAAGTGACATCTGCAGGTCTGGTTAGTATTATCTTATCTTTGCATTAGCCGAATGAGAAAATGCAACTGCTAACATGAAATATTAGTCACACACTGATTCAGTCCGTCGTCATGTGCGATGGTTTGCTTCTGCAACTGCGAGTGTTCCGCAGCCCTGTATTTTGAGAGGACCTCATCGGCATTGCGGTCTTCAGGCATCTACCTCTGCTTCCTCCCCTTACCAATGACCTTGCCCCGCTTTGCGATACTCTTGCTGACCCATCGGCCTCAAGTCCCTCACATCGGCAATCTCTATGCCCTTGAACGATGGACCTTCTTTTGATAGTTGTCATTTCCAGCAGGTTCGCACCGAAAGACCTTGCTTCAGTTGAATATTGTGACTTGAAGTAGAAAAACGGCAAGTGAAGCGCAGATGCAATAGATCCCAAAAAAATGCCAACGTCCGCGCTCTAACCAGTTGGAAAGCCACCGAAGAGCCAAAATACCAGCGACAAAGCTCAAGACCATGCCGAGCAGACCGGGATAAAAAAGACTCATCAGGCTTGCTGACGTCAATGAATTCATATGTTGCGCTTTTAAAAGTCTCAAGACTTCTCTACCGATGACGGGTGGGGTAAGAACAACGGCAAGGGCGAAGCTAAATTCTTCAGCTCTCGCTTTTTCAATTCCAAAAAGGAGGCCTGTGGATATCGTTGCTCCGGAACGAGAAAACCCGCGAAACGGCAAGCAAATTCCTTGCACGATTCCAATCCAACTCGAGCTCTTAGTGTTCAATACCTGCGTTATTTCTGCGCGCCGACGAGCTTTCCATCCCGCGACTAAAATCAAGATGCCCACGCTTGCAAGCGCAATCGAGATAAGAACCAAATTCCCAAACAGCAACTCTACTTCAGCATGGGGAACATTCTTCATAAAGAGCTTCTCAATCATGAATTTTAGCAATAGGCCGATTATTGCCGTAAAGATGGTGGCCACTGTTATAAATTTTGCTGAATGCAAAAAGACTTTCCGCGAAGCGAAAAAGTTTTGCCTCCACGCCCTCCAGAAGAAAAATATGACTGCCAACATGGTGCCGGTATGGAGCATCACGAGAAGCATTGTCATTTCAGGACTTGTAGGATCGAGCCCCATTAGTTTCTCGGCGACAATAACGTGCGCAGAACTGGATATCGGCAGCAGTTCAGCAACACCTTGAACAATTGCGAGCACAAATATCTTGAAAATACCCATATCACGGAGCCTCTACCCTAGTCCGGGAGAGCACGGTTACCTGCACTCAATTCCCTCCATACCTCCGATTCTAGAGCAAACGAGCATATCATAACAGTCATGAGCATGTAGAAACAACCTTATGACGGGTTAATTCAGATTTGTAGCGTAGACGCTTCAAGTAGAAAAAGTAACTTCCTAGGAGAAAAACTGTCCCGTAATAATCAGTATAAGGAGAAAGAATCCTATGACAACAGCTGCGAAACCGAAAAGACCACTTACAAGTATAAACATCACAGAGGGTGCTGGTGTCTCGTATTGCTCAAGGGCGTCTCCCTCTTTAAGCCGCCGGTATTCCAACGGCCTTTCATGCCGTAATTCTTCAAGGCTCATCTTACCTGTGAAAATGACTGTATCCATAGGAAATTTCTCAGGACGCAAATGGGTGTTAAAGAAATGAATGGTAAAGATGAAGCCCGATGCCAGAAGGGCTTCATCACTGTGGATGATGGTCGCTATGTTAAAGATCCAGCCCGGCAGAAACTGCCCGAAGAACTCTGGGAACCAGAGCGTCAGTCCTGACACTCCGATCATGCCAACTCCCCAGAAGACAGCCCAATAGTCGAATTTCTCCCAGTAGGTCCACCTGCCGAACCGAGGAGCAGGTCCTTCCCCAAGGAACCATTTTAAGTTGTGATAGATGTCTTCTATATCTCTTATACCTGGCACGATGGATTCAGGACCGAATATGTCGAACTTGAAATGCCGCACAATTGCGATGTCGTAAACTACGTAAATAATGTGGGACAAAAAATAACCAAAAGTCACCACAGCACATACTCTATGGACAAGCCCTGCACCCTCATAACCACCGAAAAGCCTCACGAGCCATTCAGCCCATGGAGCATGAGAGTACTTCAATGGCATCCCTGATGCCACAAGGCCAAGGAAACTCAGCGCCATGAAAACATGGAGAATCCTGTGGAAGGGATGAAGCCTCTGAACGAACGTCATCTCAAGTCCTCCTTCCCTCTCTTCATGCGTTCCCTTAGTGAACGGTATGCCCAAAGGAACGTATGCATGAAAAAGAAACCAAAGACGCAGACAAGAAGGGCAGTCATAAACATGTACACGTAGTAAAGCATGGGATATCTTGCCCTGTTACTCTCCTCCGCATGAGCATAGAACTTTGTGAAAGAGGTGGTCGCCTTCGGATGACAATTGCCACTCCTACAAGTATTCACTATGTTTGCCGGAGACACCGTTGACCCGGGGTCTTTTATGGCAAGAACCATATGGGCGCCATGGCAGTCCTGACACTTGGCTACAGTCGTATAGCCGAGGCGAGTTACCTTTCCGTGAAAGGTCTTGCGGTACGTATTCATCTGCTCAGTATGGCACCGTCCGCACTGCTTTATGAGCTCCAATTTCCACGTCTCTTCGTCAGTCTTCGGTATAAGGTGTTCCATATGGCAATCAAAACATGTTGCAGCTCTTGCGTCATGCCTTTCAAGAAGCATCTTCCCGTGGATGCTCCTCCGGTAGTCATCATATTCTTTTAAATGGCATCGTGAGCAGAGGGAGGGAATCTTCAGCCTGGCAGTGTCGGAGCGGTCATCCCTCGCCAGATAAATGATATGGGAGCCGTGGCAGTCCTGGCACGTCGGTGCTGCCGTATTCCCCACTGCAAGCGCCTTCCCGTGCACACTAAGCCTAAAGTCTCGCACTCTCGGTGCACCCTGGTTGCCCGTGAAGTGGCAGATAATGCAGTCAACTCTCGAGGTCTTGCCATGTGGATACTTGACGATATCGAGATGGCAAGCAGTGCAGGGGAACTTGCCATGGACCGACCCCTCGTAAAGGGTCTTGTCTACATAGAAGGGCATCCCCTTCCTGCCATGACATGAATAACAGTCGTCCGTCGCCAATGAAGGCAATGCCGTAAGGAACAATACAGCAGAATATATCAAGATAGAAACGACTTGAATTATAACTCTTCCTAATTTATCCATAAGTGAAACTTATTATCCCATGAGCAAATCGACATGTCAAGTCCCCTGATTAATTCGCATAAGAGCGTTACTAAGGTTATACCACTCGCAATTACATCAGGATTTAAAAGTGAGTGGAAAAGGGTTATTGCGCAGAGATCCCTTCTTTCCTTCGTAGCGTGTTGCTCCCACAGGTCCGCGATGAGGCTGCATGGACGGGAAGACGTTCTGAATACCGCTAGCTATCTTTTGCGACAAGGGATACAACGCTCGTCACCGATCATCTGGGCCTTTTGACCTTCGGTGTCTTAGCCGACCCTTGTCAGTGACATTTGAAGCAGTCCTGCAAGCCGAGTTCCTCGTGCATTTTGCCCATCGTGGGCTTCTTGCTGTCACAGACAGTGCAGCCGTACGCCTCATAGCTGGCCGAAGAAATCCATGCAACGATCAACAACGTTATAAACACTGACCCTTTTATGAGCATAGTCTGAGTGGCATGGACCAGTTTGTGTATTGGCCGTATCATGTTGGTCCTGTCATCACTGTCTTATTCTATCTTGAAAGTTTAGTTTCATATTTATAGATTCAAGAATTTCAACGGGGTGTCAGGTTATTCCTCATTCCGTACAGGGTCCCAGCGTTGTTTCGATTAAGTTTCAGCAAAAACCAAAGAAATTCGCAGTGAGCATAAGCCACCGACTACCCTGGGAAAATAATTACCTCAGATCCGCGAGGTTCCATTTTTTGCCAGCCCGTATCCAAATAAATCAGACTTTTGGGCAATAAAGTTTCCCAAATCTTATTTATGATGCTAATCATAGCATTCCCTTGCTGTGACGGCTATCCTTGAGACAAAGGAGGTACATTTATGAGAAAGACTGAACAAGTCCGTGAGAGAGCGTTGGAAGTTGACGAAGACGGTTTTGTTGTGAGAATTGACGAAAGGGATGTGCATATGTCGAAACAGCTTGGCAGCAAAGAAGGTATGCAGGAGTTGTCAGGCGAACACTGGAAGCATATCGCTGCTCTGAGCCTCTGTTGTGAAAGACATCGTCAGTCACCGCTGTGCCGCGACATCCTTGTAGAAACCAGATTTGCCAAAACGGATTTGAAAAGACTATCCCCCTTTGTGGGGTATAGAAGGCCCTATTAGCTGGCCAGCTTAACGAAACCTTCTGAATGTTAGGATTTCCAAAGTGACGGCAGTATGTGTCAACGCATATGGTGAATCTTTTCGTTGCTTCTATCGGAGAGGTTTACTTTTCTTCTCTGAGATGCACCTCCTTGTACATTATCTAAGTGATGAAAATGAGCCACATAATGATCATGAGCTGTTTGAATAAACTCATTAATTTTCATAAAGTGCATCAGCAACTGCTTCTATTGGATATGCCTACAATGACTGGGGAAACCTTGATTAACACTAGTAAGGAGGAACTATGACTCTGTCTCAAGGAAAATCAATATTTATTTGGGGCACGTTGATTTCAGCAGTGATTTTCCTCGTTCTCAGTTACGACTCTCTGGTGCAGATGCCGAAGAGAACTCAGGCTTCAAAGTTGGATGCGCATGTCGCTGCGGGCAAATGGGTATGGCAGAAGCATAATTGTAACGACTGCCATACGATTCTGGGAATCGGGGGATACTATGCCCCTGACGTTACGAAGGTAATGAGTTATCGCGATAACGAATGGGTTATAAGGTTTCTGAAGGACCCGGAAAAGGTCTGGCCAAATCCCAGGAAGATGCCGAACCTTCATCTGACAGACGAGGAGATTGCTGATCTGGTCGCGTTCCTTAGCTGGGTGAATGGCATCGATACAAACAACTGGCCACCCAAACCCATGGTCTCAACCGCGGTAACATCCATAACTCCAGGCGAAACAGTCTACAAAGTGCAGGGATGCTCAGCATGCCACATCGTCGCAGGCGTCGGTGGCAAAGTCGGGCCGGACCTTTCTGCGGTGGGAAAGAGGCGGGACAAGGCATGGATCGAGGCACAACTCAGGGACCCTAAGACTCACAATCCAGACTCAATCATGCCGAGCTACAAAAAACTTTCCGAAGAAGATATTGATAACCTTGCGCACTATCTCGCTGGGCTGCGATAAGGAGGGTACAGATGAAATACGAATCACAGAAGATTGCATTAAATTACTTTATTGTCGCTGCACTGCTATTTGGACTTCAAATAATCTTCGGCCTGATCTTGGGAGCTAAATACGTGTGGGATTTTGACCCGTTAATTAATATCCTGCCATTCAACACCG
>Ga0187771_10002423_pt1 | contig 12819 bp, 10 predicted proteins | sample 0116_SJ02_MP15_1_FD_133139 | JGI IMG/M metagenome (GOLD analysis project Ga0187771, IMG submission 133139) | Tropical peat soil microbial communities from peatlands in Department of Meta, Colombia - 0116_SJ02_MP15_10_MG | ecosystem: Environmental > Terrestrial > Soil > Wetlands > Peat | place... | reverse complement strand
GATTTCCCCTCACCCTTCACCTCTCCCCTCGAGGGAGGGGGCGGGGGTGAGGGGGGACAAGGTTTGGTTATTGGTTATTTTTAAAACGGATATTTTGCCATTTTTATCGTGTAATCTCCAATTTCTCGCCTTAAGGCAATCGTATTTACGGGAGTGAAGCGAGTCAGCTTCTTCAGTGCGGATAACTGCGTCCTGAGCGTATCGCCCTCGGCAATGGCAGCGAAGGCCTGTTTCGCAAGTCCTTCCACTCGACCAAACGCATCGTTCACATAGACCTTTACCATGGCCTTCTGAATCTCTGCCTTCTCATCTCCGAACTTTTCAATAGTCTTCATTGCGCGGAGCAATGCGCTTTCCATGGCGAAGACATCAATCACGATATTGCTGATCAATCCCACGACGTCCTCATTCTCGGGCTCTCCCAACTTCATCATATACTTCTGAACAGCAGCACCCGCCACGAGGAGACCAATCTTTTTTGACATCTCTATCATCTCCGCTTGTAGCGTCAGTTTCCCATCATCCGATTCCACTTTCGGTCGGAGTGTGAGGAGTTCGCTCGCAACCTTCTGAGCTGCTGCCAGCACAGGGAGGCGATTCTTCATGGCGCGTTTTGTCAGCATGTCCACGATGAGCAGACGATTGATCTCGTTCGTCCCTTCCCAGATTCGGTTGATCCGCTCATCTCGGTAACCACGCTCAACCGGATAATCATGGATATATCCGTATCCTCCGTGGATCTGAACGGCTTCATCGACTACATAGCCCGCCACCTCTGAACAAAAGATTTTGTTGATTGAGTCTTCGATGTTATACTCCTCAATCCCTTTTGCCATTTGAATCCCGACATCTTCAGCCTGGCGGTCAATACGCTTGAGAATCAAATCGGTCAAACCTCCTGTTCGATAAACCATGCTCTCCGAGACGAAAATCCGGATTGCCATCTCCGCAATCTTCTGTTTGATCAGGCCGAAATCGGCAATCGGCCTGCCGAACTGAACCCTTTTCTTTGCATAGGTGACTGCCTCCTGCAGTCCACTCTTTGACCCTCCCAGGCAACCCGCGCCCAAGCCGAAACGGGCAATATTGAGGACGTTCAACGCCACGATGTGGCCTCTACCAACCTCTCCGAGAAGATTCTCCACGGGAACTTTGACGTCGGAGTAAATCACCCCTCGAGTGGAGGAGCCCTTCACCCCCATCTTATTCTCTTCCTCATCCAGCGAGACGCCTTCGAAATTCCGCTCGACGATGAATGAGGTGAATTTGTCTCCATCCACTTTGGCATAGGTGACGAAGGTACCGGCAATTCCTGCATTGGTGATGAATTGCTTCTGGCCATTCAAAATGTAATATTTTTTGTCAGGGCTGAGAACTGCTGTGGTCTTGGCGTTCAGGGCATCCGAGCCTGCTTCTGGCTCCGTCAGGGCATAGGCGCCGATGATCTCTCCTGTGGCCATCTTGGGTAGATAACGCTTCTTCTGGTCCTTGGTGCCGAAGAAGACGATCGGAAGGGAACCAATTCCGGTGTGGGCCCCGAACGATGCCATGAAGGAGCCTCCCCCCTGGGCCATCTTCTCCCAGACGAGGAGGGAGCTGACCTTATCCAGGTCCTGTCCGCCATACTCCTCCGGGATGTCTGCACCAAGGAAACCTAACTCCCCTGCCTTCTTGAGAAGGCTGACCAAGAGCCCTTCCTTTTTCTCTTCAATATCGTCGGACACGGGTTGAACTTCACCGACCACAAATTCGGTAACTGCCTTCGAGACCAACCGATGCTCTTCATTGAAGTCTTCCGGAGTGAAAACCTCCTGAGGAGAAATCGAGTCGATCAAAAATGCGCCCCCTTTAACGAACTGTTCCATGATATCCTCCTTTCAAAAGATCAATTATCATTGAAAACCAAAAATTCTTAATTGCTATAGTGAAGGATTCAGAAGAGTAGTCATCGCGAGGACCCCGCACTAGTCGCGGGGGACGCGGCAATCCCGTGAGATTGCTTCACTTCGCTCGCAATGACACATCCTGGATGTCAACTTATTTAAGTCGTTCACTACAACTTCGCAATTGTCATTTTGCATCGGTGTTTTCAAAGACTCCGGCGGCACCCATCCCGCCCCCGATACACATCGTCACAAGACCATAGCGGATCTTCCTTCGTCTCATCTCGTAAAGTAACGTGGTGGTTAATTTTGCTCCGGTGCAGCCCAACGGATGGCCCACGGCAATCGCTCCACCGTTGACATTGACGATATCCAAATTGAACCCAAGTTCCCGAATCACATAAAGGGCCTGTGAAGCAAATGCCTCGTTCAGCTCAACCAATCCGATGTCCTTCACCGTTAGGCCCGCTTTCTTCAAGGCTTTGGGAGCCGCGAAAGCAGGACCGATCCCCATGATCTCCGGCGGAACCCCTGCGACGGCAAAGGATCGGAAGACACCCAGGGGCCTCAACTTCATCGCCTCGGCCCTCTCCCTCGACATCAGAATCACTGCGGCCGCTGCGTCACTGGTCTGGGACGAATTGCCTGCGGTCACCGTCCCATTTGCCTTGAATACAGGCTTGAGACTCGCCATCCCTTCCAGAGACGCATCGTATCGCACTCCTTCATCTGTGTCAAAGATGACCTCTTTCACGACGACCGAGCCATCCTCCTTTGTCTCTCTCACCTTCGCGGGAATAGGAAGGATCTCCTCCTTAAATTTTCCCTCCTGAATAGCCTTCACTGCCTTCTGATGACTGGAAAGGGCAAACCGGTCCTGATCTTCTCTGCTGATTCCGAATTTCGCAGCCACGTTTTCTGCGGTGAGACCCATCGAGGTATACGCCTGAGGATTATGGACAACCAAATAGGGATTGGGAGAAGGGGTGAGACCCATGATCGGAACCTGGCTCATAAACTCCACGCCTCCGGCGATCATCACCTCTGCAGCACCCGCCATAATCTCGTAGGCCGCTGTGGCGATGGCCTGGAGTCCCGAAGAACAGAAGCGGTTCACTGTCTGCCCCGGTACTGCAAAAGGAAATCCTGCCCTCATGCCCAACACCCTGGCAAGGTTCAATCCCTGATCCGATTCAGGGAAAGCGCACCCGATGACGATATCGTCGATTTCTTCGGCCTTCAAGCCAGGGACTCTTGCCACAGCTTCCTTAATGACGAGCGCGCCAATATCATCCGGCCTTGTATCTTTTAATATCCCCCTCGGGGCCTTACCCACTGCCGTTCTCACTGCTGATACCACCACTGCTTCTTTCATAAAGCCTCCCATCTCAAAAAGCGGTTATCAGGATATCAGATTATCAGACAGCGGGTATCAGGATCTCAGGGCATCAGGACAAAACCTTCTTTTTCCGTTTCCTGATATCCTTGTCTCTGGTATCCCCTGCCTACCGGCAGGCAGGTGCATTCTGATTGCCTGATCTTCTGATTCACTTTAAATGCGAATTTCGTGCTTCGAATTTTTAATTTCTGAGCGGTTTTCCCTTCTTCAGCATATATTCGATTCTCTCTTGCGTCTTTCGTTCACCGCAAAGACTGACAAAAGCCTCCCTCTCCAAATCCAAGAGATATTGTTCGGTCACTTCGGTCCCGTCCGGTAAGTTCCCTCCTGACAAAATCTGGGCCACCTTCTTGCCTACATGTTCATCGTATTCACTGATGTAGCCACCTTCTCTCATATAGAAAAGACCCATCTGAAGAAGGGCGTGCCCTCTCTCCCCCATGACCTTGATATTCTTTTTTGGCCGGGGCGGACGATATCCTTCTCTAACGAGATCAAGGACCGCTTGCTTAGCGTCGTGGATGAGAAAATCTCGGTTGATGGTCACTTTGTCGGTCATTCTCATTAAACCCATCTGCTGTGCTTCTTTCGCACTGGTTGCGACTTTTGCCATAGCTACGTTTTCGAACGCCTTTCTGACAAATGGAAGTAATTCTACGTCCACGACCCCTGGTGGAATCCCTTCTGTGCATCGGAGCAACATCTCCTTTGTTCCCCCTCCTGCTGGGATCAGACCCACGCCCACTTCGACAAAACCAATATAAGTTTCGGCAGCGGCCTGCACCTTTGAACTGGCCAGACAGACCTCACATCCACCTCCCAAAGTGAGGCCGAAGGGGGCAGCTACGACTGGCTTCTCAAAATATTTTATCGCCATCAGCGCGTCCTGAAGGGCCTTCACACCATCCTCAATCGTATCCCAGTTCTCATCCTGGATTTCGAAAAGGACAAGCATCAAGTTGGCCCCAGCGGAAAAATTGTCTGCCTGGTTTCCAATGACCAACCCCTCGAATTTTTCTCTTACCTGATTCAAAGAATCTCTCATCATCAGGATCGTATCCGCTCCAATCGTATTCATCTTTGAGTGGAACTCGAGGCAGACCACGCCGTCACCAAGGTCGATCAGACTCGCCCCTGCATTTGAGAGGACGGTTCTGTTCCTGTCCTTCAGGCTCGGTAAAAGGATTATCTCCGGTTTCTCTTCAATCTCCCGGTATTGGCCTGCTCCCAGGTCGAAGTAAGAAATATTACCGTCCTTCTTCTCATAAAAGGAAGAATAGCCTTCGCTGAGGACATTCTCCACCAGAGGAGGGATCGCCTCTCCTTCTTTCTCCATCTTTTTCACAGAAGATTTTAGACCAATAGCATCCCAAATTTCGAAGGGACCAAGTTCCCAGTTATATCCCCACTTCATCGCCCGGTCGATATTAATGATGTCATCTGAGATTTCAGGGATCTTCTCCGCCGAATAGAGCAGCGTCTTTTTCAAAACCTTCCATGCGAATTGCCCTCCCCGATCAGGACTATATACGAGGGTTTTGATCCGTTCTCGAACGTCGTCAATATTCTTTCCCATTTCCACAGAAGGAAAATTCGCCTTCTGCTGAGGACGGTAATCGAGTTTTTCATAATCCAATACGAGAGTTTCCTCTTTCCCCTCCTTTTTCACCTTCTTATAAAAACCTTGCTTGGTCTTCTGGCCCAGCCACTGGTTCTTGATCATCTGTTGGATAAAGGGAGAAGGTGCAAAATAATCTTTCTCTTTCCCTGACGGAAGGCTCTCATAGAGATTCTTGGATACATGGGCCATGACGTCCAGCCCAACCAGGTCGCCCAGCTTGAAGGTGCCCATTTTTGGCCTTCCCATCGCGGGACCCGTGATCTGATCCACTTCTTCAATCCGGTAGCCGTCCTCCACCATCGTTCTCATCGTCATAGCACCTGAAAAAGCTCCGATCCGGTTGCCGATGAAATTGGGTGTATCCTTAGCATAGACGACGCCTTTTCCTAAAATCCTCTCGCCTACATCAGCCATTCTTTCCACGACGCTTTTGGAGGTCGATGGAATCGGGATGATCTCCAGAAGTTTCATGTATCTTGGCGGATTGAAGAAATGAGTTCCTAAAAATCGTTCTTGAAAATCCTTTGAAAACCCCTCGCACATCTTCTGAATAGAGATACCAGAGGTATTGGAGCTGATTACCGTCCCCTCTCTTAAGAACGGGACCAATTTCTTGAAGAGCTCCCTTTTCAGATTCAAATCCTCAACCACCACCTCAATAACCCAATCCGCCTCGGAGACCCAGGAGAGATGATCCTCAAAGTTTCCTACGGTGAGGAGTTCTGCGTCACCCTTCAGATAGAGGGAGGCCGGCCTTGATTCTTGAACTCTCTTCTTCCCCATAACGGCGAACCGATTTCTCACTTCCGGGCGTTGGAATGTCAGCCCCTTTTTCTTTTCTGCATCTGTCAACTCCGGAGGGACAATGTCGAGAAGAAAGGAAGGAATTCCCACATTCGCCAAATGAGCGGCAATCGTACTCCCCATCACACCCGCCCCTAATACCGCTGCCTTTCTGATTTTCTGTCTCATGGTTTAACCCCTTTTTGGTTTAATAAATACATAAATCAAATTCGTTCCCACTCTACTTCCTGATCACTCCATTGACGATGAAATGGATAAACTCGTTGGTCTGACTCGATCCAAACGGGTGGTCAGGACTATTTCGACCATAGGTCAGACGTTTGAATAGTAATGAGATGCAATGCCCGACGATCTTTTCATCCATCTTACGAAACACACCCTGTTCGACGCCCTCTTTCAGAATCGAGACGAAAATCTCCTCAAGCCCTGTTTCGATGATCTGGGGCTTATCCTTGAGGAATGGTTTAAAGAATCCGGATTCATCATGGAGGACGCTGAGGATAAACGAGTTTTGGTCGAGGTATTTTAACGCCAGGCGGATAAAGGTTTGAAGTTTTTCGGCTGGATCAACAATCTTCTTGATCTGATTCAGGATGGCTTTTCTAATAGATAGGATTTCAAACATGACAAGTTCTTCGAGAATCGTTCCCTTATTTTCGAATTCCTCATACAAGGTCCGCTTCGATATGCTGGCGTCTTTTGCAATTTCATCGACCGTGGTCTTGGTGAATCCAAACCTCTCAAACCTCTTCTTGGCAACGGTTAGAATTTGGGCTCTTTTTTCTGATTCCATAAATCTTAGAAAACTGATTTAGTTTTTTTGTTTCTATCATAGGGGATATCTTTTGTCAAGAAATTTTTTAGAGACTGCGAGAAAATTTTGAGAGTTTTAAGGCAGACATAACTTGCGGAAATTATTTGATATATTTTGACATCTATGATTGGAATGTTTTTCTAATACTTATATCGAGTTAGGGGAGGGTTGATTTCTTGACCGGCCAGAACAAAATAAGAAACAATAAAACTGAATAACAAATTTAGTTTAATAGTTTTTGTATCACCATGAACGCACGTTATTCGCCCGAGACCTGTACGACCGCCCCGTCTCCTTGGGCTAATCCTCCGCAGATGGAGGCAACCCCAATGCCTCCGCCTCTCCTCCTCAATTCATAAATCAGGGTCGTCAAAATTCTGGCTCCGCTTGCACCCACAGGATGGCCGATGGCGATGGCGCCACCGTTGACGTTCGTTTTTTCCAGGAGAACTTTCATCTTTTCAGGATCTCCATCAGCCAAAATCTTCGCGCTCACCAGTGGCATGGCAGCAAATGCCTCGTTGACCTCAATCAAATCAATTCGGTCGAGGGCAATCCCGGCCTTCTCCAAAGCCTTCTGAATGGTGAAGCCCGGAATGGCGGCGATGAGCCGGGGCGTGGTGGCCGTGGCAACCATGGAGAGGATCTTGGCTAAAGGGTTTAACCCTTTCTCTCTCGCCTTCTTTTCGCTCATGGTGAGGATGGCGGAGGCACCGGTATCAAGACCCGGCGCGTTTCCGGCCGTTACAGTCGGGCTGCCATAGACAAGCGGAAGTTTTGAGAGCTTCTCAAGCGTCGTATCCGGCTTTGGGAATTCATCTTTCTCGAAGACCAGAGGAGGGCCTTTCTTCTGCGGAATCTCAACCCTCATCAACTCCTCCCCGATCTTGAATTTCCCTTCCGAAATAGCTTTGGCATGTTTCATCTGGCTTTGATAAGCCCATCGGTCTTGGTCCTCGCGGGTGATTCCGTACTCAAGCGCCACTTCCCCGGCATCCACTGAAACAGGATTGAACCCTTTGTAACCCAGTCCGTAGAGACCATCCCACATTTCAATATGGCCCAATCTCTTTCCCCATCGGATCTCAGGGGGGACAATCAGGGGAGTCCGGCCCATATTTTCGGCGCCGACACCCAAGGCCACTTCAATCTCTCCGGTCTTGATGCCTCGATATCCCAACCTTACCGCTGCCAGCGAAGAACAGCAAGCACGGTCAACCGTGATGGAGACAGCCTCGGAAGGCATCCCTGCCTTGAGCGTAGCCTGTCTTGCGGGAACGTCCGTTTCCAAAGCCACTTCTGCTAGGACCGCTGATCCGTAATACGTTTCTTCCACTTCCTCTCCCTTCACATTCGCCCTTCTTAAGACTTCACGGATCACCATGGCACCCAGTTCAATGGAAGGAACATCTTTTAATGTCCCGCCGAATCTCCCAAAAGGTGTCCGAACAGCGCTCACGATCACAACATCATTCTCTTCCATATCTTCCCCTGTGTTGAAGTCATTGGTAATTTAGTTATTGGTCATCGGTGAATGGCTCTCTGCCCTCTGCTTACTGCTTACCGCCTTCTGATTTAAAGTACTGCACCGTTCCATCTGGATAAATAGCCACATTGGCTATGTTTCCCCACTCTTCTCGCAGCAGATCCAAAACTTCTTCCCATGTTTTTACCCAGAGGATCGAAGGAATCTTACCAAAAAAACAGGCGCCCGCATGATCTTTAAATGGCGACAGGACGATAAATCGTTTGACGTTTGTGGGCAAAGGTTGGGGAAGCTGAAGGCCTCCCTCTCCGCATTTTCCAAACTCTCCGAAGAGGTAGTGGACGACCTGTCCCGCAGGCTCATTGGCGATGATGACGAGGTCTCCTCCATCTTCCTTTAATGAAGGAATTCCAATAAAGGGGGCAATCGCGCATTCATTCGGTTTTGAATAGGAGTTGACGATGACAATGTCCATATGCTTGGCTGGAGTTGTCGCATAGACTTCCTTCGCCAATCTCATCCCCTCTTGATGCTCCAGAATAGGATCCCCCACAAAAAGGTTCGTGATTTCTCCTCGAAGGTTGAGAATCGCGTCGATCTTCACGTCGAGCCCGGCCATTCTTGTGGCCTCTTCGATGTCAAGGCGAGGAATATTCCCCTCAATTTTTCCAACGCCGACACAGCCCGGATGTTGCTTCACCAGGGTGCCGTGGTTGTATGCAATGGTGTCGATGTGGGATACTCCGGGAAGAATCATCTTCCCTCCTCCTCCAAACCCTGAGAAGGGATGAGGGACAATGCAGCCGATCCCGATCTTCAGGTCACACGCCATCACCTCCCGATTGATCGAAACCGGGGTGCCCCGGCTAGTCTTACCCAGATAATTACAGTAATCAAATGGATGGTGGTTATAGACCGGGAAACGGTCCAACACCTCTTGCCCCAGTTTCTTCCGAAAGTCATTCGCTGTGCTTGCTCCGTGGGCTCCGAGGGCGGCAATGAATCGAATTTGCTCATCCGAAACCCCGGCCTTCTCCAATTCCCTGATCACGAACGGAGCAATTTCATAAACGGGAGTCGGTCTTGCCAGATCATCAAAAAGAATGGCAACTTCCTTCTTCCCCCTGGCCAGTTCCTGAATGGTCTTTGAGCCAATCGGTTTTTGAAAGGCTCTTTCCATCTCCTTGTGTGTAAGCTTCTTTCTTTCTCCTCCCTTCATCGGACAGAAAAAGAGAGACCAGGGGGGAGGAAAATCGAGCTCCCTCTCCGTATTCTCATACCAGAGAAGCTGTGGAATTTTTACTTTCATAGCCGCAATTCCAATCGTTTCGGAAGAGGGAACGCGTGGACTTTCGTCCCCGCCGAATTCCCTTTAAAAGAGAAAAAAAAGAGAGCCCCCTGAAAGGAAACCTATGGAGACCTCACCATTTGACTTCAGCAGGCCTCATTTCTTCTTAAGCGACATCGTTCCTTTTTCCCCGTACCAGAAATATTTTCCTTCGAGCTTCATTTTACCATCATCCTTATAAAGCGAAAGCTCTATTTCGGTGCTATCCCCTCCCCCTCCGATTAGCAAATTGCCCTGTTTATTTATCCTACCTTTTTTGAAATCAAAAGCTACCGTCCTGGGAGGCCTGCCTGGTGCTCTGACCTCATAAAATGTAAACTTGCCTTGTAATGGGAGGCTGTCATTAAGGATTTCCAAATCCGTAATGGGTATGTGGCCCGGTCCAACGCTTCTATCCCCTCTCCAGATTCCTTTGAGATCCGCAAGATTGTCTTTCGAGATGGCTACTTTCTCCATCCCCGCATAACTGATGACTGCCATCGAAATGATAAGTAAAATTGAACCCCAGCCCAAAATCGCTCTTCTCATATATTCTCCTTTCAACAGAACAAAAATGTCTTAATTGCAATCTTCCTATTCTTTAACAGAAGCGTCAAATTAATTTCATAACCCAACATGGCTCTCACCGATATGTTGGTCTCTAATGAGCCTTTGAGAAAGGATAACGATAAATAGTCCTTCCCGTCCCGCCTCCGAATTATTTAATTAAAGAATGCCATCTCTCGTTGACCTCTTTATAAGATAAACGATGAATGGCTTCAACGATCTGATCAAAAAGGGGACATGCGACATTGGCTTCCCTGGCTAATTGCCGTGCATGTTCTAAGTCTTTGCGGGCGAGTTCAACCGTGACTTTAGATGTCTCAAGATCTTTTGAGAATATTTCGAAAATCTTACGGCTGTTCTCCCAGTCCTTCGTCATAAAAATCCGGCCCGTGCTCTTTTCGAAAATGGACGCTAACGTCGAAAGGTCCATCCCCAGCTTCTGTCCAATCTGAAAAGCTTCCGCGCACAGGAAGAGATTTGTAAGGCCAATGATGTTGTTAACTAACTTGGTGGTGCTACCGGTGCCGAGCGACCCCGTATGATAAATATTCTCCCCCATCGTCCCAAAAACTGACCTCATTGCCTCTAAATCATCCTTTTCACCACCCGCCATAATGGTGAGTTTTCCTTTTTCCGCGAGCACAGGCATCCCACTCACAGGTGCATCCATGAGACGAACATTTTTGTCTGCGCAGCGGGAAGCCAACTTTTTGGCTGTTCTCGGCAGAATGGTGCTCATAATGGCCAGCAGAGGCGGGCTCTGGGGATGAACGGCTTTCAATAACCCATCGGTCCCAAGCAGCGTTTCCTCGACTTGAGAATCATCACCCACCATAATAATTACGATTTCTGTCTGGGCACAATCCGAAGGTTTCTCTGTGACGGAGACCCCTATTGCTTGAAACTTCTCCAAGGCACTGGATCGTTTATCACATACGACCAGTTTATAACCCGCTCGGATTAAACACATGGCCATGGGAGTCCCCATGTTCCCGACGCCGATAAAGCCTATCTGCTTCATAGTACCCTACCTCTTGCCGTTATTTCCTTATCAGTTGCAAGGCTGATCAAACCTTCACACAAATCACTCTTTCGGCAGGTTCATCAAAGGTCATAAACGGACCATCTTCTTTCTGACGATCGCCGGGAGGAGAGTGGCCCGACGAGGGTTCGATAGACGTTATCATGGTGATTTTTTTTGTCAAGCAAATTGATGACGGAGCGAGATGGATATCTTGATTCTTAAGAAGGACTCTTCAGAAAGGACAAAAGAAAGAAACTCTGTTTTCTTTGTCGCCAAGACTAAACCAATAAGTATTTTTTTCTCACTTCCTCATTATCTCTCAACTCCTCGATGCTTCCATGATAACGGATCTGCCCGTTATCGATGATATAGCCACGGTCGCTTATCCTCAGTGTTGATCTCACATTCTGTTCAGCAATTAAAACGGTTAAACCAGCCTCCCTTAACTTTCTTATCTGATCTTCGAGCGCTAATACGAGGAGGGGTGCTAAGCCTTCAAAAGGTTCATCAAGGAGTATAAACTCTGGATTTCCCATCAATGCCCGGGCAATGGCTAACATCTTCTGCTCCCCGCCACTCAGACAGCCACCCCTGCGAGACTCTATGTCTTTCAGTGCAGGAAAGATCCCGTAAATCCTTTCCCTGCTCCATCCTTCCCCTCCCCTCGCTTTCCTCTCACCGATCTCTAAGTTCTCCCCCACCGTAAGGTCGGCAAAGATCCTTCGATCATCAGGGATATATCCAATGCCCTTTCGCGTAAGCAAATACGGCTCGATGCCTATGATCTCCTCTCCCTTAAACTTGATGCTCCCTTCCTTTGGGGGTATGATGCCAATGATGCTCTTCATGGTGGTCGTTTTGCCCGCACCGTTTCGTCCCAAAAGACAAACTACTTCCCCCGGTTGAACCTTTAAAGAGACACCGAATAGAATATGGCTCAAGCCATAGAAGGTGTGAATTCCCTCCACCTCAAGCATCACCCACCTCCAAGGTATGCCTCCTGCACTTCTTTGTTGCTTCTCACTTCTTCGAGGTTCCCCTGAATGATCGTCTGGCCATGACGCATCACCATGATAATTTGAGCAATGGAGAAGACGATATCCATGTCATGTTCGCAGAACAATATGGTCAAGCCCCGCTGTTTGGCCAAGCGCTTCACTAGCTCCATCGTCTCCTGGGTCTCCTCAGGCGACATGCCGGCCGTCGGTTCATCTAAGATCAGCAACTCCGGCTCATTCCCCAAGGCAATGGCAATCTCCAATATTTTCTGGTCGCCATGTGAGAGCGAACCAGCGATGTTCCCTCCCTTCTTGGATAGACCCACGCTTTCCAAAATATTCCTCGTTTCTTCGACCGCGATGTTTTGGGCGGGCCGGAACAGATTGGAACTCCTTCTCTGATAGGAAAGCACAGCGACCTGGACATTCTCAAAGACAGTCAGCCGAGGAAAGATGTTCACGATCTGATAAGACCTGGAAATTCCCTTCTTGCAGATTTCGTAAGGAGGTAATTCGCTGATGTCCTCACCCCTGAAAACAATTTTTCCCTTGTCCCGCTTCAGTGCACCAGTGATCAAATTAAATAAAGTGGTTTTGCCGGCACCGTTGGGCCCGATCACTGCCACGATCTGCCCCTTATCAATGGTGAGGTTCGCTCCATTGACTGCCATGAAGTCGTCAAAACACTTGACGAGGCCTTCCACCTGCAGCATCTATACCTTACCCCTTTCGGCTGCTTCTCCCTTCCCGGGTTTAAACAAATCCTGGAAAAAACCCATGACCCCTTCTGGCAGGAAGAAAATCACCAAAATGAGGATCACCCCGAGGATTAAGGTCCAGTACTCGGTATATTTTCCGACGAAAGTTCGAAGGGCGACGATGATGCCTGCCCCCAG
>Ga0187771_10002422_pt1 | contig 12820 bp, 10 predicted proteins | sample 0116_SJ02_MP15_1_FD_133139 | JGI IMG/M metagenome (GOLD analysis project Ga0187771, IMG submission 133139) | Tropical peat soil microbial communities from peatlands in Department of Meta, Colombia - 0116_SJ02_MP15_10_MG | ecosystem: Environmental > Terrestrial > Soil > Wetlands > Peat | place... | reverse complement strand
CGGGTTTGCCTGATTGGATAAGCAGTGTCTCATCGTCTTCCAATTGTGTTAGTGATTCGACGATTTTGTCGAAACACTCCCAGTTCCTAGCGGCTTTCCCTGCTCCGCCATAGACGATCAAGTTGTCCGGGTCTTTGGCGACCTCCTGGTCCAGGTTGTTCATGAGCAGGCGGAGAGCGGCCTCCTGAGGCCAACCCTTGCAGGATAGTTCCTTGCCCCGAGGGGCACTAACATTGCGTCTCGACACGAATGCGAGTCGGTTGTGCGTAGATATAAAAGTGAGACAAGACGTGATGCCAGCCGAGAAGGCGTAGAAGGGGAATAGGGGTAGGAGGCTACTTTTCAGTCATGAAGCCGGACCTGGTGCTCATCAACATCGGAGAGCTCGTTACGATGTCGGGGGACTCGGATTCCCTGGGCATCGTGGAAGACGGAACCCTGGCGGTCGCGGGATCTAAGATTCTCTGGGTCGGGTCGACGAAGGACTACAAGAAGAAGAGTTTCGCGAGGCCTCGAATCCTCATCGACGCAGCAGGTGGATTGGTGACTCCCGGGTTCGTGGATCCGCACACTCACCTGCTCTTTGCGGGTAGCAGAGAGGATGAGCTGCAGCGGAAAGTTTCTGGTGAGAGCTACATCAGCATCCTAAAGACTGGTGGAGGGATAAACAGGACGATCAGAGACACACGCGAGGCTTCGCTCGGGGCGATAGTCGAACAATCACGCAACCGTGTGAGTCAGTTGAGAAAGAATGGAGTCACGACCATCGAAGTCAAGACGGGGTATGGCCAGGACCTGCGGAATGAAGTCAAACTCCTGAACGCCATCTCAGCGCTCTCAAGAATAGAAAGGATGGACCTGGTACCCACATTCCTTGGACTCCATGCGAGCCCTCCTGAATTCAAGAGCAGCTCAGATTACGTGAGATACGCCATTGAAGTCATGCTTCCCGCCGTTGCCAGACTGAAACCAGCGTTTTCAGACTGCTTTTGTGAAGAAGGCGTTTTCTCAAAAGAGGAGTGTTCGAGGTACCTTCGTGCATCACAGGCGCTCGGGCTACGCCTGAAGATTCATGCCGACGAGTTCGAAGAGTCCGGAGGTGCCTCGCTCGCAGCTCGAGCTGGCTGTGTCTCGGCTGACCATCTGGGCAAGAGCGCCCGTGAAGGCCTCGACGAGATGGCGGAGAAGAATGTGGTTGCGGTCCTGCTTCCCGGAACTTCCCTGTTTTCGGGGATACGCTTTGCTGATGCCAAGGCCGTTCGCGACGCCGGCTGCCAGATTGCGCTCGGAACGGACTTGAGCCCTAACTCCTGGATTGAATCTCCACAGTTCGTGATGGCATTGGCCTGTGTCGGAATGAGAATGACTCCTGCGGAGGTGCTGCGAGGCTTCACCGTAAACGCGGCCAAGGCGATAGGAAGACCAGACTTGGGCCGACTAGCGCCCGGATGCGCGGCGGATTTTGTCCTCCACAGGCTACCGAGCCACAGATTCCTTCCTTACAGAGTCGGAGGGAATTACGTGGAGAAAGTCTTCAAAGGAGGAGTTGTGGTCCACTCCGCTTCTTGGAATTCGGATTAAATCGCACGCCATTTGTATCAGGTTGCTCCGTGGCTCCTTCGCAGACACCTTAGGAAGAACCTAGAAATCTGAGAAAGAGATGCGGACGTCCACCGTACCTCACGCTCTTTTCCAGCGGCCCGCACGTTTCACCCATCTTCCGCAACCGTGTAATCTTTATCTCGATTATAGACACCGGTTCACGCTGTTGAGGACACCAGCGACGTATCAGGCCCCTCGGTTTTACGACCCGATGGACAAGAGGATGTATTCCATCATTCAACCGAGCAGGGATGCCCAGATGAATGCGGTTAACATCGTAGGCGTCCCCTACGACGGCGCAGTGATTGGGAGGAAGGGAGCGGCGGAGGGACCCGCGGCAATCAGACGAGGGGTTGGGGTGGCGGCGAACTACAGCCCTGAACTCGGAGTAGACCTGCTTGATGCGAGAGTTTCCGATCTTGGGGATTTGGTTCTAGACTCGCAGGAAGTGGAGGCAGTCCAGGCCCAGGTTAAAGACGAAGTGTCGAAAGCCCTCTACGAGTCGTCCGTGTTACTCATATTGGGTGGGGACAACAGCATTTCTCTCGGATCCATATCCGCCTGTGCGGAGAAGTTTGACAGGATTGGGCTGATTGTCCTCGACGCACATTATGATTTGCGCGGGAAGATTGGTGGGAGACCAACCAGTGGTTCCTCCTACGGACTTGCGATAAGGACATTGATGGGACACGTTGAACCGAGCAGGGTCGTGGAGATTGGCATCCGCGGTTTCGTGAATTCGCGCGACTACGCTGAGGAAGCCAAACGGCTTGGCATCACGACCTACACGTCGGCTGACGTGCGAAAGCAGGGACCGACCTCAATCGCGCATAGGGCATTCGAGTTGGCGCGAAGAGGCGCCGACGTGATATATCTCAGCGTCGACATCGATTGTGTGGACATTTCCCAGGTGTGTGGTGTCAGCGCCCCAAGCGTCGGGGGGCTCGAACCATGGGAGGTGAATGAGATGGTCTATGAGTTCGGAAGACAGAAGGAGACGGTCTGCACTGACTTGGTCGAACTCGCACCATCTCTCGACCCGTCTGGCAGGTCTCAGATCGTCGCGTCGTCGATCGTCCTCCACCTTATCGCGGGCTTCAAGATGAGAGGTACAGAGAAGGGCGCCGGTGGTGACCACTAATCTCAAATCCAAGTCAGGGGCAAAGCACAAAAGAAAACCTTCGGTGGGTCGAATGGTGACGCGCGGTTGAGTGTGGAACAGTTCCGCGAGTGGGTCAACAGGAGGTCACGTCTGCCCCTGGCTGTAAGGGGTCATACGTTTGTACTGAAGGGTGACAACATGGTCGGTGTCGACGGAGGGCAGTTTGTCTATGAAGAGGCGTTGCAGGTCGTAAGGCTGCTCAACTCCAGAAGCCCCGTTGATCAGCTGAACGCGAACTTCATGATTGCGGAGAGGAACGGGACCCTCAGACTAATCGTACTGGTCCTGATAGCCATCATACTCGTGGTGGTCATCCTCCTGGCTCGTCACTAGAACAGAGGTCATGCTCAGAGAGTCTTCCGACTACGGCTTTATGGTGATGTAGTACAGCTGAGTTACACCCTGTACGGGCGTCTGGAGCACTCCGAAGTTTAGATCACCAGAGCTGTCTACCCAACCATAGACGGTCTTGCCGACGCTCTCTGGCCCGTAATTCTTGAGCAAGCTGTTGACCAAGCTGACCGCTTTATTCTCTCCTGCATTGAACGATATGGTACCCACGTTTATCCAAACAGTCGGATTAACAGATGTAGCGTTCACAAGATTGTAGCCCTGAGACGTAACAGAGTTTGCAATCTGCTTAACCAAGGCTTCGCTGGTTTCGGTTGCGTTTGTCGATGTGGTAGTGTTGACGTTGCTGCCCAGGCTCTGGAATGCCAATACGGCGTTGACTCCCACCGCAACCTTCGCTGTGGTGGGATTGACCGCAGTCATGAACGGGAGCTGCGTGACGACGCCGGTCGTCCCCGGATTCGTGTAGACGGCGACGAAATATGTAAGTTGACCGCCAACGGAGTAGAGTAAGTACGATCCGATTCTATTGTTGGGAAGCAGGGTCAGTTGCGTTCTAACCTGCTGGTTGGTCTGGATGGCGTTGTACACGGCCGAAGGACCGATTAATACTGTACCTGATGGATTCTGATAGAGGTAGATCTGTCCCAGCCTGTCGCCGCCGTAGGCTATGTAGAGAGCCCCGAGATTCTTGCTGATGATTCCCTGGTATTGTACCAATTGGAGGCCAACAAAATACGTCTTGTTTCCGACTGCGAATGGTATGTACTGCACCGTACTGTTCGCGGGTCGTTCATAGAACTGCGTGCCTGACCTGAAGATGAAGGGGTCGCTTACATGGTAGACGAAGTCGTAGTCGAGTTGCCCGGGAACGGTTGGCGTGCCCAGAAGCTGCTCTGGATACCGTATCTGAGGGACAAGCCAGGCGGGAGGGGCCTTCCAGCTGCTGTAGTAGTTCTCATAGTACTGAGTAATGAAGTCAGTGTTGTTCACTCCGCCCATGAGGCTAGGGACGGTGTAACCCTGCATCGACCCATCTTGAATGTTCACCAACACCACTCCGAAGAATCTAAGGTATGGACTGGCGGCGAACCCCGACTGGAGCGGGTAGTTGATGTAGACTTGAACCGCGTAGTAGAGGTTCTTCCCGTCTGACACTATGTACGCTGACGGGTCCATGACCAGGCCCGGAATCAGTATGTCTCCCACTCGAGTGAAGATGTTCCGGTTCCACAGCATGTCTATGGTCTGGCTCGAGAAGGCGAATCCGAGCTGTCCCTCGGCAAACGTGAACCACATCGCTTTCTGCCATCCGCTCAACACGTAGTCTGGCGCGCCCGGATACGAGACGTTCTGGACTTCATCGTAGCCAGGGACATGGACATACACTTCCTGGTCGAAGCCTACGCCTTCGCCGTAGTAGATGAGCGGCCCTGACGGAATCCCGTACGCAGTGGTTGCGTTTATGACTGCCCCGCTGTGCGTGTTGACCACGAGGACCTTGGCGGCGTGAGTGTAGATGAGGTGCTCGCTGATCCAGTCTGTTGATGGGAAGGTGGGGGTGGTCGGTGAGACCCAGTACTCCGTCCCGTTATAGAAGACTATCTCGGAGCTCGCTAGACCCATCCAGTTGTAGGCCCCGATCTCCTTCGTGTTCGTTACGGCAGCCGCTGTCTGGTCCCACTGTCTCACCAGATTCAGAATCGTGGTCGGATTGCTCGTGGGGAGACCGCTGATGTTGCTTACCTGGATTCCGTTCAGACCGGCGGCCCATCGAGTCACCGTGATCTGCTTCTGGGTCTGAGGATACCATTGATATTTGAGGTAATTGTTGTTCCAATTGAAGTAGAAGAAGGCTCCAGCTGCAATCTGAATAACCAGTATTACGGTGAGCAACACAGCAATCCCCTTGATGATGTTCACCCGTGGGACGAGAGCGTTCCTTCTGGTCAGGTAGGCGAATCCCGTCAGGGTAAGAAGGAAGCCGCTCCACACGATTCCGTACACATACGGCGTTGCGATGTTCATCAACCAGTAGGGAGCGCTCAGTATCACCTCGAAGAAGATGGCACCGATTACGGCGAGCAGATTCTTCAACCAGACGTCGCTCCGTCTTGTGGTCAGGTTTGCCAGCAGACGGAGGAACATTCTGATTGCGAAAACCAGAAGAAAGGCTGACACCACGTACGAAATGATTGCGTATTGAATCTGCATCGACGGCATCAGAGATACCAGCTGCGTTCCCGAGGCCGGGAACAGCGGAAGTACGAAGACTCTCGGTACGTTGCCCCAGCTTCCCAGACCCATTATGGCCATCATTATCGGATTCATCGTGTTGCCAAGGAAGGGGAAACTGCCTGATACCACGAAAGCATAGAACCCGATGGCCCACTTCAGTGTCTGCCACAGAGCCCAGAGCCAGACGTTCATCTTCTCGCTCGGCCGCGTCACTTCGCGTTCGACATCGTATGGCCTAATGCGAGCGTAGGCGATGCCAGCGAGGCGCCAGAGGTCACTCCCTCCTGGCTTCGGGTAGACCAACAAGAGTGCGAACAAACCCGCTGCCAGGAAAGTGTAATCGTGGTAGAAGGTGATGGCAAACCAGTTCAGCCCCGCCTTGGCCGAATAGACTGCCAAAGCAATGGACCACTCAAGTATCACCCAAGCGACAGCGAGTATGGCGACTATGGCTATCAGGGCCAGAACCAACCATGTGAGTCTCCTGTAGAGTCTGGTCCTCCCGTCTCCGAGGTCGGCGTCCATTCGCTCAGCAATGCCGTGGACCGCTATTTATGTAGGCCCTCGGGACGCACCAGACCGACGGTATCTCTTCCTTACTTCACGTGGTGAGGGTCTTTTTCTGATTTCGGTGCGAGACCTCCCGTCATCTCCCTTCTTCTCTCAAGAGTACCAGTCAGGTCGTGGCCGATATCTCACTTGTGGAAAGTGGAGAGTTCTGGGAATCTTTTTAGTACACTGGCTAGACGCGTCGGTTTCGTGCTCGACAGAGGCGTCCGTTCTTGAAAATGTCGGTTTCTGACGTCATTGACCTGACGAGGAAGTTTCTGAAGAACGAAGCTGGATTCAGCGACGTGAAGTTCTCGTCCGTTGAGGCGATAGAGCCCGACTCGAAGTGGAAGGTTATCGCGAACGTCGAAGACCTGCCTCCCAATAGGAAGGAGCTTATTGTCGACGACAAGGACGGAAAAATCATCTCCTACAAGCAAGTCTGAATCCATGCTTGGTGCGGTACCATCTGGAAAAAGAGGAATGCTAGCGTCAAAGCTTCCCAGTCTGTGTCTCGTCGTTTGTCCTCGGCAGAACGGATATACTCCGGTCCGAAGACAATGGTCTCAACGGGAGATGGCCTAAACTATTTACTACCCCTCGAGCTGGAGAAGTAGTGCCACGATATGCAAGACATATCCCATTCCCCGCCTTCCTGGCTAGGGCAGTACGTCAGACGCATAGATTCCCGGATCTCCGGCATCTTCGGTCAGGGAGAGACTTCGCTCGACAGGGCCGTAAAAGAAGCTCTTGGAGGGGGCAAGCGAGTGCGAGCGGTCCTTGCCCTGCTGTGGTGTGAAGCTCTTTGTGGCGATTTCGAGGTCGCGTTGCCTCTGTCGGCTGCCTACGAGCTGGCCCACGCAGCAGCCCTCGTTCAGGACGACATCGTGGACAACTCCGATTTCAGAAGAGGAGAAAGGTCCATTGTGAACAAGTACGGTTTGAGGTCGGCGATGTTGGCTTCGAATCTGTTGTTGGCGCAAGTGCCGCGAGAAATTGCGGAGTATGGAACGAGTGATCCCAGCGGAGAAACCCTGAAGAAACTCTTCGAGTTGCTTGGCGAATCCTACGGCGCGTCAGTGCTCGGGGAGTTCCTCGACCTAGAGATGGCTGGAAAAGAAGGGGGAGACGAGAAGGAATACGAATCGATGATCAGACTGAAGACGGGTGCCCTCGTCGGGGCGTCTTCCGCAAGTGGCGCGATAGTGGGTGGCGGGCTGCGGCGCGACGCAATCGTAAAGGCCGCCTATGAATTTGGCGAATACATCGGAATGGGGTATCAGGTTCGCGACGACCTCCTCGACATAATAGGAGACGAGAAGACCCTCGGAAAACCGGTCTTTTCGGACATCAGGGGCGGAAAGAAGAACATCGTGATGATACACACTCTTGAGCGTTGCACCCCCGACGACAAGAGTTTCTTGAACGCAATGTTAGGCAGCGAAGGTCCGTTCGACCGCGCGCGAGTCGCTGCAGCCAAGGACCTGTTCGCTCGATACGACTCTGTGGAATATGCGCGAAAGGTCGCTCTGGACTACGCCGAGAAAGCCCGAAAAACGCTGGATTCGGTTGAGCTGGACCACACTCGTGACAAACTCCTCGAGATGGCTGATTACCTCACCGACAGAGATTATTGATTCTGCACCTTGGTTTACCGCTCTTGGACGCCGAATTGCTTCGGGATTGTGCTCCGAGCAGGATGTGGTGTTTGGAAAGGCCGGCTCAAAGCCCAATGAATTTCGCCCTCGAGAGTCGTGCATCTCAATTAAATACGCATGCGCTCTGATTTGGGTGACAAGCTGTTGGGTACCTCAGGAAAGGGTCTTTCGCTCAGCAGAGAGGAGCTGGCCAGGCGGATAGACCACACAGTTCTGAAACCGAACACGACTGCGGCTGACGTCGCGAGGGTCTGTGGTGAGGCGGTCACATTCAACTTCTGGTCCGTGTGTGTCGGTCCATATTTTGTGCGGCGCGTGTCCCAACTGCTGACGGGAACGGACATCAAGGTCAGTGTGGTGGTTGGATTCCCGTTTGGATTCGCCGAGCCGAAAACCAAGGTCGATGAAGCACGAATAGCAATCGAGCAAGGGGCAGACGAGATTGATGCGGTCATGAACATCTCGGCCTTCAAGTCAAGAGACTACGACACGGTGAAAGAAGAGGTCGAACTCCTTGCAGACTCCTGCCGAAGCGAGAACAAACTCCTGAAGATAATCTTGGAGTGCTGCTACCTTACGGACGACGAAAAGATCTCGGCAGCAGGAATAGTCGAGAAGGCTGGTGGTGATTTCGTGAAGACGTCAACAGGCTTCGGCAGTGGAGGCGCGACCGTTGAGGACGTTCGCCTATTGAGGCGATTTCTTTCTGGTCGGGTCAGAATCAAGGCTGCCGGAGGTATCGGAAGTGCGGAGAAGGCGCTCAGCATGATCATGGCCGGAGCGGACAGAATCGGCACGAGCTCGGGTACCAAGATCATGGACGAATGGGCCGATACGCTACAGAGATAACCACCGAGAGCGAAGGCGCCACGCTCCCTGATTGACATGGTTTCGAGTTCGTTGCTGCTGCACCTCGTGTCCGCATTCGCGGTCGGGGGCGCCTGGGTTTCTTTCGCCACTCTGATGGCTGAGAAATCGGGGAGCGCTGTGGGCGGGTTCGTAGGCGGGCTTCCATCGACCTCGGTCTTTGCCTTACTATTCATCGCGTTGAATCAATCTCCTTCGACGGCAGCCCAGGCGACTACCGTATACCCGCTGGTCTTCAGCTTCACGTGTTTCTTTCTCTTAATCTATTCATTCCTGGCTCATAGAGGGTTCATTGTTGCCATAGCGGTTTCCCTCCTGATTTGGTTCGCGCTATCTTCACTGGCTGTCGTCTCCAATGTCCAGTTTGGCGAGTCGGTGGCTGGATGTGTACTCGTTGGGTCCGCAGTTTACTATCTCTTCGCTACCAGACTCAAACTCGAAGACTATCACCTTGTGAAGATTGCCCATCCTACGGTGGTGCAGCTCCTTGGCCGTGCGGTACTGAGCGGGACCGTGGTCTCCCTGGCCGTGCTTCTCAGCCAGGTGGGGGGACCGGTTTTCGGAGGTGTGTTTTCCGCGTTCCCCGCGGTCTTCACTTCCACACTGTATCTTACGGATAGGAGCGGAGGAGCCAGCTTTTCCAGAGCTATTGCCCCGCACTTGATGGTGACCAGCATCTTGACCACTGTCCCGTACGCCATTGCACTGAGATTCCTGTACCCGAGCTTGGGAATCGGACTTGGTACGGTCCTGTCGTACCTGTCTGCACTTCCTGGCGCATGCATTGCCTACACTCTTTCGTCTCGGGTCCGTGGAGGAAGAAGGGAACCCCCGGGCGCGAACCGAAAGGAGAGGGTGCCTACAAGCGAGACGCCGGAATCGCCCGCGGCGGCAATCTGCAGACACACTTCGGTGGGTTCCACCCATTTGGGGAAGAGTTACGACTGCCACTCGGCCTGTGCCACTTGTGGACGCCCCGTATACTTTCGGTACACGATTGGTTGAGCGACGGACAGATATTAGGTTCCTACTGGGGTATTTCCGTGGCAGAGTCCTCAACCCATCGGTCCATGAAGGAAGCCGTACGGGCCGAGCTTGTACGCGAACACTATCAGGTGGTTGAGGAACCGCTGTTTCCTCCTGCCCGGTGGATAGCGTGGGCTGGGTACCGACCCGACCTGTTGGGATACCGTTCAGACGATCAGACTCAGGAGCTGGTCCTGGTTGAGTGTGAAACCCATCCAAGCATGCATAGGTTCCTGGCGAAGAATTTCTCCAGTCTTTCGTTTCAGCCTTCGATCACACGGGTGGGTTCGATTCGACGGATACTGGCGGTGCCGCAGGGCAGGCTGCACGCCGTTGATCTCGGCCTTCGTCACCGATGGGACATATGGCTCATTGGGCGCGCAGGGTCCGTCCAGAAGTTGCTGAAGCTGGACTAACCGCAGGACGCGCGTCCAGACTGGAGTTCCTCCCGGAATCGGGTGTAGAAATGCGTCGAGAAGCTTCGGAAAGTACCCCGCCAAGCTTAAAGTTGAGTCCCATCACGGTCGGAAGACGGTTTGTCCCAGGCAATTCACTATACTGTTTCCATGTTGAGGCCAAATACCCACTACTTCGATGTGACTCTGGACCTGCGGGTGAGCCGTCCAGGGGATGAGGGGCTCTATCTGGCGATGCCCGTCTGGACTCCGGGCCACTATCTGGTCGAGGATTTCTCTCGTTTTGTATTGGACCTAAAAGCGATTGACAGGGTGACGGGTGAGAGTCTCAAAACAACCAAGCGAGCCAAGAACCGTTGGTTAGTCGAGGCTGGGCTGTCGGAGGATGTTAGAATCGAATATTCAGTGTACGCTTTTTCCTATGACGTCGACAAGAGCTACCTTGACCAATCACATGCGTTGATCAATGGAGCGAGCGTCTTTCTGTATCCGGAGGGTATGGAAGCGAGTGGCATCACGCTGACACTGGTGCCTAATCCTGAATGGAAGAATGTGTCCACTGGTCTCGAACGACTCTCCGAATGGGACTTCGCCGCGGCGAATTACGACATCCTGGTTGACTCTCCGATAGAAGTGGGTAATCAGCGCATGGATTCATTCAATGTTGAGGGAATCGAACACGAAGTCTCCATGTTCGGCAGCGCGCCGACCAGTGTGGAGAAGTTTGTCGTTGATTTGAAGTCCATAGTAGAAAAAACCATGCCAGTATTCGGGCAGATTCCTTACAAGAAGTACGTCTTTCTTGTGAACTTCACCGATGACGTAGGAGGGGGTCTTGAGCACCTGAACAGCACGATGTGCATGGTGCCCCGTCTAAGTCTGGCCCCGAGAGAGGAGTACAATGTCACCATGGGTCTCTTCTCGCATGAGTTCTTCCACACGTGGAATGTAAAGAGGCTCAGACCCAACGGCCTGGGCCCGTTCAACTATGGGGCCGAGACCTACACGAAGTCGCTGTGGATAGCAGAAGGTATCACCAGTTATTATGACGACCTGATTCTCAGGAGAGCCGGTCTCTACTCAATCGAGGAGTACCTCGATGCATTCGTTCTCAACGTCAACATACTGAAATCACTCCCGGGCAGCAGACGACAGAGCGCTGAAGAATCGAGCTTCGACACGTGGATAAAGTTCTACAAGCAGGACCCCAATTCGCAGAACGCGACCTCCTCCTATTACACCCAAGGCGCGGTCATTGGCTGGATGCTGGACATGGAGATTCGTAGAACAACGGGGAGCACCAAGACCCTTGACGATGTCATGCGGAAGATGTACGCCGAGACCTACCTGAAGGAGGGAAGAGGTTACGCGGACGGAGAGTTCGAGTCGACCTGCCGTGAATTAGGAGGGATGGGCGTGAAGCAGATATTTGACTCGAGAGTTCGTGGGAGAGATGATGTGGACTACGACATGTATCTGGGTTATGCCGGTCTGAAGCTCGGTGAAAAAGACGATCGGCCCGCTCGGGACAAGGGCTTCCTTGGCGTAAGAATCAGTGCTGATGGTGGACGCACGACGGTGAAGACGTGCTTGGCCGGATCGCCAGCGGAGGGTATGGGACTGGCAGTGAACGATGAGGTAATAGGCGTTGATGGGATTAGAGTGGATGCCGCCGAGCTTCCCTTCTTCATTGCGACCAGGAACCCTGGGGACGGTGTCGTGCTAACAATCGCCAGGAACGGAAGACTGATGGAGGTAGAGGGGGACCTTTCGAGGAGGCCCGTGTTCGCCTACAGGATTCTTCCGGCCAAGGAAGCCAGCGAAGAGCAGAAAGGATTGTTCAGAGGTTGGCTTCTCGGCGATTGGACTCCTGAATTCAAGTATCCGGAATACATCCACTCTCCCGCAAGAAAATCGTCACTTGATTTTATCTGATTCCGTCTGCGTCTGAATAGAACGGCTCCGATAGGATCAGAGGGCGAATCTCTCTGGCAGATTTCCCCAGTCAAAGCGCCATGCCTAGGGTACGAAGACCGCCGCGGCGACCACCGTGGTCCAGAGACTGTCCTTGTCTCCGGTTGCTGATTGAGTGACGTTGGTGGTCTTTATTATGCGTCCCGAGGCCTTGAAGAGCTGTTCCCTCTCGTCCCAGGCTGCGTCGAGGTCGAAAGGCAACCCCATGGTAGTCGCAAGCATGCTTGCGGCCAAATCCTCCGAGTAGTCTCCCGCCGTTTCGTCAGTTTGACCGAAAGAGTGGTGTTCGGACAGGTACCCGTATTCTTCGGGCTTCGAGGGAATTGCCACTCCGATGGACGCTGCCAGCAATCGGTGAGGTTCGTTGGTCGAGTTACGCGCGAGCACCAAGAACACTATCTCTCCTGGTTGGAGCATTTCAATCCCCTTCTCTCGGGAAATCAGCTTGCACGAAGGCGGAACGATGCTAGATACCGTTACCAGATTGAACTGACTTATGCCTGCGTCTTTGAGAGCAAGCTCGAAAGACTGCAAACCTTCCTTGTGCTTTCCAACCCCCTTTGTCACGAAGAAGAACCTTGGTGTCAAATGCGGGGTGCGGGTTTCTTGTCCTCTATTTGTCTCTTTGCACGTGTTTCGCCATCTTTACCTCAACCGGGCGACAGTTTCCTGGCCCACTTCGATGGAGTCCAGAGCCAATCAACCAAGACGTCGCTCCATCTCAAAGTTCGTGTGAAAAGAACATACAGTAGGGTCGCCCTTCCGACGATTCCGTGCTTGACCCCATCATGCCTTATCGCGGGAACCACCAAGGAACGAGGAAAACAGTATCCATTCAGCGGTCAAGTCAGCCAAGTGACTGTCTAGACGATGGTGACCATCGCGGAATTGCACTTGATGCACCAAGACGTGTCCTCGTTCGGCTTGCCGGACTTGGTCGAGCCGCACATTGCGCAAGTCAGTATTCTTGGGTTGTG
>Ga0187771_10002421_pt1 | contig 12821 bp, 11 predicted proteins | sample 0116_SJ02_MP15_1_FD_133139 | JGI IMG/M metagenome (GOLD analysis project Ga0187771, IMG submission 133139) | Tropical peat soil microbial communities from peatlands in Department of Meta, Colombia - 0116_SJ02_MP15_10_MG | ecosystem: Environmental > Terrestrial > Soil > Wetlands > Peat | place... | reverse complement strand
GGAAACAGACGGGCTTTTCGCCTCATGTCTTCGTACATGAAATACTTTGGTTTTATCACGAGTTCATGCGACATTTCTGGGTATTCACGGACAAGGTTTTCCAAAAGCTCCCAGATCACTCTCTTTTTCAGTTTTAGTTCCTGCTTCCATAAATATTCTGGATTGATCAACGATTGGTATGGAAGCATAAGTTTTTCAGCGACAAATTCGCCTATTATTGCGTGCTCGATGTCTCTCTCGAAAACTCCATTGTCGACAACGAGAAAAAATACGTTCATGTCGTTCAGCAGTTTAGGATATACCATGAGTCTTGAAGGATAATTCCTAACGATTAGCAAAGTATGCAAGCCACTGCTTTCGGTACCATAACCACTGACTCTGGCGCCAAATATGCAAGCACCGGCGATTCTTCGAGATCCTGCCACCTGCCTACAGCAAGCTAGCAATTCTTGTTTTTGCCTTACGTTGAGAGTTCGGTTTGCCATCAGATCATTCCGTTTAAAGTGTCTGCTTGACATGTTCTCTCTTGATTATTCGGCACGCGCGAAGTGCGCTTTTCTCCGCGCGCACTTCTTTATTCATCTTTTCAACTATTTTGGCATAAAGCCTCAGTGCCTTCATTGCCTTTGCAGCTTTTTCTGGAAGATTGTATAGCGGTATGTTGCTCTTTTCTAGAACTTCGTGTACAAGGTTAAAGTCCTCCCCGCCGGCCGGCACGTCTACGATGGGCTTATTATGATACTCTTTTGCAGCGCTTACTATCACCAAAGCATCTTCTGGCTCGAAAAAAGTAGACTTTAACATGTTGATTACCAACACTCCGTCCACGTTAGGGTCCGAGAGAACGTGACGAAGCACAGTGGCGTACCGTTCTGTTCTTGCGTCTGCAATTATGTCTATGGGGTTTGTAGCATCAACGCCTCCGTAGCGCGTTTCTATTCGCTTCTTTGTTGTTTCCGAAAGGGGTGCGAGTTTTAGTCCATTTCTTGCCACTGCGTCTGCTGCAAGTATGGCAGGTCCGCCCACGTTGCTTACAATAGCTATGTTGTCACCTTTTAGTGGCGGTTGTTTTGAAAGTGCTATTGCAGCGTTTAGTAGTTCTTCAATGTTTGCGGTTCGGATTATCCCTGCTTTCTTAAGAGCTGCATCAAAGACTTCGTCCGTGCCTGCGATAGAAGAAGTATGCGACAACGCTCTTCGGACTGCTTCTTTCGTTATACCACCTTTCAGTGCCAAGATGGGTTTGGTTTTGACGATCTCTTTTGCGGTTTTTATGAAGTCGCGTCCGTTTTCTATGCCTTCTATGTAGAGACATATCACTTTTGTTTTCGGGTCTTGGCTAAAATACTTAAGCAAGTCTACGTCGTTTACGTCGATTTTGTCGCCCATAAAGGCGAACTTGCTTATCCCAATGGCGTAATAGCAAGCCCAGTCTAGGAGACATGCGCCGACCCCTCCGCTCTGAGAGATTACAGCGATCTTGCCTTCACTTGGCATGGTGTTTTTTTCGAAAGTTGTGTTCAATCCATTAGCGGTATTGATTACGCCCATGATAGTGTTTGGTCCCAAAATTATTGTTCCATAATCTCTTTTCAGCTCTAGTAGTTGCTTTCGTTGATGATTCTTGTAGCCACCAGTGATCATGATGAGGGCTTTAGCGCCTGCCTCTGCACATGTTTCTGCTTGCTCAAGCGATAAATCAGGCGGTAACATGATCACGGCGAGTTCTGGCTTCTCCTTTTGAAGTTTCGATGAGCGCGCGCGCCCATCAATATCGATTGAGATGATCTTGCCATCAAAGTATTTTCTCATGTTATATGTGACGCTTTCGAAGAGTTGCGGTGAAGTCATTCCGACTTTTTCTCGGAGTTTACTTGAGCCGACAAGTGCAACCCGTTCAGGTTCAAAGAGATATTTTGCACAACTCATGAGTTTCAACCTTCAGCGGCAAGACGAGGGACAGAATTAGTCGCATGTTGGTTCTTAAATGTTTAGCGAGTATCGTTTCTCTTCACTCCGTCTTTCTCGCCTTGTCACGCTTTTAGGGCCCTAAAATTTGATTCTTGTAGAAAAATCTTCGACAAAATCGACTTCATAATAGCTATTCTGCATTTTCTAGATAATACACAACACTTGGCCTAATGGCATCCGATAGGTACAGCCAAACAGAAAAGGCTACCTTAAAATATTCGCCTAATCTTGTTTCATAATCTTTAAAGCTGGGCCTTAGTTTGGCAAAGCCAGTGAAAGTCACAGACACAACCTTTAGGGATGCGCATCAATCACTAATGGCAACCAGGATGCGCACAGAAGCCATGCTCGACATAGCAGAAAAAATGGATCAAGTAGGTTTCTTTTCGATAGAAATGTGGGGCGGGGCAACTTTCGATGTGTGCATAAGATTCCTTAATGAGGACCCATGGGAAAGACTTCGCGTTTTGAGGAAAAAGATCAAGAAAACACAACTGCAGATGCTCCTCCGTGGACAAAACATAGTAGGTTATAGGAACTATGCAGACGACGTTGTAACTAAATTCGTCGAAAAGGCCTCCCAAAATGGCATAGACGTTTTTCGAATCTTCGACGCGGTCAACGATATCCGAAACTTGAAGACGGCTATTCAGGCAGTCAAGAAAACAGACGCACACGCACAAGGCACAATCTGCTACACGATAAGTCCAGTGCACACCGTAGAACATTACCTAAGAGTAGCTAATCAACTTGCTCAATTGAATTGCGATTCAATATGCATAAAGGACATGGCTGGCCTACTAGCGCCCCAAGCGGCTTACGAACTCGTATCAGCGCTGAAAAAAGAAGTAGGCTTACCAATTCAGCTACACTGTCACTCGACCAGCGGAATGGCTTTGATGACCTATCAAAAAGCCTGCGAGGCCGATGTAGATATCTTGGACACATCGTTCTCTCCGTTCGCATGGGGCACGTCGCAACCGCCAGTCGAAACGCTTATCGCAGCTCTGAGCAACACGCCTTGGAAACCAAACTTTGATTTAGAGTTACTCGTTGAAATCGCCGAATACTTCAGGAGCTTACGTGAGAAGTATTACGATCCCATGCGCTTGATTGACCCGATCGCGGAACGCGTGGACACTTCAATCTTGGTTCATCAAATCCCAGGTGGAATGTTCTCGAACCTAATCTCTCAGCTTAAGGAGCAAAATGCATCAGGTAGGCTAAGAGAAGTTTTGGAGGAGGTACCTAGAGTTAGAAAAGACTTGGGCTACCCTCCGCTCGTGACGCCGACTAGCCAGATCATAGGTACACAGGCAGTCCTGAACGTTGTGTCAGGCGAACGCTACAAAATAGTGCCGAAGGAAGTTAAGGACTACGTCAAAGGATTATACGGCAAACCGCCGGCGCCGATTGCGGAAAAGATAAAACAGAAAATAATCGGAACTGAAAGGGCTGTAACTCGACGGCCAGCAGACTTGTTAAGATCCGAGCTCGGCAATGTCCCGAAAGAGGTAAAACCACTGCTGAGAAACGAAGAGGACCTGTTGACCTACATACTTTTTCCAAAGGCAGCCCTAGAATTCTTCAAAAAAAGAGAAGTCGAAAAAGAAGACAGACTGAGCCAACTAACACCTGAGAAAAGAGAAGGACTGAAAGAAATCGCAGCCATCGCTGCTGCTTTAGCCACCTATGTTAATAGCACGCGCGAAGTCAAGGCAGTCATTCCAGCAAGAAAGCCTGGGACAACTTCGCTTTGGACCCTGAGCGCAAGACAAGCACTGCTGAAACAGGGTGGATACGTTGACTAAATACACGGTGAAAGTTGAAGATAAGCATTACAAGATAGGTATTACCAAAACAAACAATGAAGGGCGTTATGTAGTCGAGATAGATGGCAAACCATTTGACGTCGAACTCGAGGGAACTGGAGCTGACATTGAGAAACCATTACGATTTAAAGTAGGCGGCAGGATTTACGCTGCCAAAATCAACAAAACAGGCAAACAAGCACCACTTCTAATCAAGATTAAGAACGTTCCTCTCAAGGCTGAAGTTAAGACTGAATTACCCTTCCGGGCCATTCAACCTATGGAAACACCCTTGCCCGCGCCCATGGTCAAGAAAGGTCCTGTTGACAAGATCGCAATTGAGGGCGCAGTGGTCGCTCCAATGACAGGAAAAATAGTCTCGGTTAGGGTTAAGAAGGGCGACTCGGTGAAGGTCGGCGAAATCTTATGCGTTTTAGAGGCGATGAAAATGGAGAACGAAATCATCGCGACTAGAACAAGCAGGGTCCAGAAAGTCATTGTCTCGGAAGGCTCAACCGTGAACGAAGGCGACATACTGATTATGTTGGAATGATTCAAAAGAAAGTTTTCTGGACACACTTCGACTGTCAGAATATAGATGGCGCTTTGTATTCACCATAGACTTCCCTCAAAGTATCACAAATCTCACCAAGCGTGGCATAGGCTCTTATGGCCTTAAGAATTGGCGTCACCAGATTTTCCTCTTTTTCCGCTTTTTTCCTCAATTCGTCTAGAGTAGCCTTGGTTTTTTTACTGTTTCTGCGGTTTTTCAAACCTGCAAGCTGGTCGATTTGTTTCTTTTCCACTTCTGGATCGACACGCAGTATTCTGATGGGCACTTCCTCAGTTATGGTGAAATCGTTGACTCCGACGACCGTTCTTTCCTTTTTTTCGACTTCACGCTGATGTTTGTAGGCGCTTTCCACGATTTCTCGTTGCATGTAGCCTTTTTCAGTCGCAGGAACGGCACCTCCCATGTCGTCGATGCTATCAATGTACTCCCTGGCGCGTTGCTCTATTTCGTTTGTCAAAGTCTCAACATAGTAAGAACCTGCTAAGGGATCTATAGTATCCGCTATTCCGCTTTCGTAGGCTATGATCTGTTGCGTACGCAAAGCTATGCGCACTGCCTCTGAACTTGGCAATGCATAAGCCTCGTCAAAGCTGTTTGTATGTAGTGATTGTGTACCCCCGAGTGCTGCAGCTAACGCTTGCATTGTCACACGAATAATATTGTTGCGAGGTTGCTGGGCAGTTAGTGCTACACCGCTGGTTTGAGTGTGGAAGCGTAGCATCCACGCGCTTGGATCTTTAGCTTTAAACCTATCGCGCATTATTTTGGCCCACAGCCGGCGGGCTGCGCGGAATTTGGCGATCTCCTCGAAAAGGTTGTTTGTAGAATCGAAGAAGAAAGAAAGCCGACTCGCAAACTCGTCTAGGTTCAATCCTCGATTAAGCGCTGCTTCGACATAGGCAATGCCGTTTGCGAGCGTGAAGGCAACTTCCTGAACTGCTGATGCTCCTGCTTCTCGAATGTGGTAGCCACTTATGCTTATCGTGTTCCACCTTGGCATATTTTTGGCACAGTATTCGAAGATGTCTGTAACGAGTTTCATAGAAGGTTTTGGCGGGTAGATGTACATGCCTCTAGCGATATACTCCTTTAAGATGTCATTCTGAACGGTCCCGCCGAGTTGGGCCTGTGGAACACCCTGATTTTCAGCAACTGCAACGTACATGGCTAATAGCACAGTTGCTGGTGCGTTGATCGTCATGCTCGTTGTGACCTTGCCGAGTGGAATTCCGTCAAAAAGAGTTTCCATGTCCTCCAAACTACAAACGCTAACCCCCGCTTTTCCAACTTCGCCCGCTGAAAGCTTGTGGTCACAATCGTAGCCAATTTGGGTAGGAAAGTCAAAAGCGACGCTCAAACCTGTTTGCCCTGCTTGAAGAAGATATTTAAAGCGTTGGTTTGTTTGTTCGGCAGTTCCGAAGCCTGCGTATTGCCGCATTGTCCATAGACGAGCGCGGTACATGGTTGGATATATGCCACGTGTGTACGGATACTCACCTGGAAAACCGACGTCGCGGACGTAGTCATACTCTTCCAGGTCAAGTGGAGTGTAAACCCTAGCAACAGGAATACCTGAAGCAGTTGAGAACCCTCGTTTGTGTTCAGGCAAAGTGACAAAACTTTTAGCCAAAGTTTCTTTTTCCCAGCCTTCTTTCCTTACCCTAATTCTTTCCAAATTTTCTTCTGGCATCGATTTCACCGAGGCAACCAGATGATTATTCAAAAGAGCCTAAAAAGAATTAAGGCTAAATCATTAAAGCCTTAAAATATGCCAAGAACCGTGCCATTAATGAACTCTGTCAGTACACTTTTGAACTGGCTCGAAGAGCCACGACCAAAAGAATTTCGCACGGTTGTCATGCCGGATTTCTTCTTTGACCGTTTTGTTCGGTACGATAGGAGCTTCGATCGATTTGCGAAAGAAGCCGCAGAGGTTATCCGACGAAAAGGCGGAAGTGTGGATAATGTTAGCCAGATTGATTCCAGGGGTGGAAATGCTGCTAACACTGCTGCAGCACTGGCGACTCTAGGAGTTTCTGTCTGCCCAATTATTGAAACAGACCCGTTCGGAGTTACCTTGCTGAAACATTATCTCGGACCTCTGAATGTGGACCTCTCTCACGTTACAGCGAAAGGAAAATCGCCTATAACAACAGCCCTTGAGTTCTCGCAAAAGGGCAATAAAGTCAACTTGATGCTTAGAGATACAGGCTCGCTCGCAAACTTCGGCCCCACGAATTTAACTTCCGAAGATTACCAGCTCTTGGCTACTGCGGACATCATCTGTGTCTTCAACTGGGCTGGCACACGGCGGCATGGCACAGATTTTGCCGAAACAGTTTTTCATTTCGTGAAGACAAAGGGGAAGGGCAAGACATTCTATGACACAGCAGACCCAACGCCTAACAAAGACAAAATCCCAGCACTAATAAAAAGAGTCCTTTCGAAGGACATAGTCGATATCCTGAGCTTAAACGAGAATGAAGCGATTCAATATGCGACGTGTATAAGCCCAAAACAAGTATCAACTTTCAGAAAAAAGCAGAGGAAACTCGAGAAACTAGCCCTGACATGCGCTGCTGTTCTCGCTGAACACCTATCAGCACGTATAGACCTGCACACCACCGCTTATTCCGCGACACTCCAAAAAAACCGAAAGCCAAGAATTGTACCCTCATTCAGGGTAAAAGTCCATAGAGCAACAGGTGCCGGTGACGCGTGGAACGCTGGCAACATATACGCCGATCAACAAGGCCTCTCTAATGAAACGCGTTTAGCATTCGCCAACGCGGTTGCCGCTTACTACGTGTCAAACCCGAGCGCAACACATCCCACACTTAACCAGTTGAAAGATTTCTTGAAAAATGCGTCATAAGACAACAACCAACAGAACTCCCAGCAGACCCAAAGCTATAGAGAATGGTAAACCGGGAAACATGCCTTTCCTTTCCAGCATTTTGAAGGACAAGAAAGAGCCTGCAAGAACTCCAACTATTCCACCTGTGGACGCCCAAGCTCCGAAGAAAATCCATGCATGACTGACGAGCATTGAATAGAATGTCAAATCGCCCAGGCCCATTTGTATGTCTCTGAAGGAAAAACTCAAGCCGCGAAGGTACTCACTACCTTCTGTAGCTATTTTGCCGACCGGTCCTCGAAAAACCGCTATGATGTCATAGGCGGCCAAGAACAAAAGGATCAGAACCGCGCTTAAAGTTGGGATGGCTGCGCCGAGAAAGGTGCCCAAGGCGCCTCCTAGACCGAGGATGATTATTTCCCCTCCAATGTTATGCAGAGCAAAGAGTTCCAAATCGACGATAACTGTGATCAAGACTCCGTCCAAAAGAGTAAGTAGCCCCACGTCAGCAACATTTAGCATTGAAAGCAGCATCCACAAGTACACGTAAGACAGAAAAAAGGTGACTAGGGTAATAGAAAAGCCTATCAAGAAACGAATAACTCCCCGCATCTTGCGCCTTAGAAACAAGTAAATCATAGAAGCGCCTACGCTTACGAGCACTACGAAGATAGCCGCATTAAATATTGGGCCAAAGCCAACGTCAGGAAGAGGGGTGACGCTAGGGAAACGAACTTCCGACTTGACGATCAAATAGGCACAGCTGACACCTACTATCAAGCTGGCGGCGACTGGAGCTAGAAGAACTGGGTTCGCGTGGAAGGGTTCTTCTTCTGTTTTATCGCTCATATTTCTGCAGAAGCTCCACGACATCAGGAAAGTCTATGCTAAGTGTTTTAATCTTCTCGAGAGTTGGCACGCCGTTAGAATTCCACCCTCGCCTCTTGTAGACAGCATCAATAAGTCTTTCGTACTCAGCCTCACGGTGTTTCCTTAGAACAGCCATCTTCTCTTCAGTTGACTTTCCTTCAGGGTTGTAGCCGAATTTTTCTTTAAGCTGCTTGTCATAACGTTCTGCGCGACTTTCGTATTCTTCTTTAGTTACTGGTCCAACCGCGCGGTAGGGTATCGCATCATATCCACGCGTGCCAAAGCCCATCCTTAGGTTGAAGAGTCGCTGGAAATTGTAAACTCTCTCACTCATCAAAATGATGTCGTCAACTGTGACCTTCTTGCCAGTCACGGCGTAGAAGAATTGCATATAGTTTTCGACGTGTTTAATAACTTTGGCTGGTTCTTTCGTGCTCTTGTTGTCCTCTGGAACAACATCATTCCATGGAAGTTTGCATAGACCGTTTAAACCGAACCATGTTCGAAACATGGGGAACCAATGTAGGTTCTCCGCCTTTTGCTCAAAAGTGGGCATCAAATTGTCCACCATGTCGAGAAAAATAAGCCAAGCCTCGTCGTGTTGGGGGCCCTTTAATGCAAGCCCATAGCCGCCTTGTTGCGCCAAAGACTCCTTGGTTACGTATTCAGAAAACTCTAGGCCTTTGGCTTCCATGCCAATGTCCCGCAAGATCTTCGGATTTGCACCGCACTTTTCTGCGAATATTTCTTTCATCCGTCTTATGCCTTGGCCCACCATAACGCCGAAGCCTTCGCCTTTGGCCATCTGATGAACCAATTCTAGTGCGGCTTCCTTATGGCCGAACTTCAAATCCAAACCCTCTGTAGCTTTCTTATCGATCAGGCCTGCCTCGTAGCATTCCATAGCGAACGCTGTGGCTGTGCCAACAGAAATTGTGTCCAAGCCGTATACGTCACAATAATAGTTCATCTCGATAACATAGTCTGGATCAAAAATGCCGCAATTGCTGCCCACGCCGGCGATGGTTTCGTATTCTGGGCCGTTCACAAAGACTTTTTGTCCCTTGTAAGGACCAGTTTTTAGTTCAAAATCGTTAACTCCGTGCGAACACGCCATAGAACAACCAATCCAGCAACCATCATAACCTTTGTGAAACTTCCTCCTGTACACCTCCATGCCTAGTTTCTGAGCATCGGGATGACAGCCAAACCTGAAATTGTTCACTGGTAACAAATCGAAATCGTTCATGATAGTTACAAGATGAGTGGTCCCTACGCTTGCCATCTCGCCCTGTTTGGGGTCAAGAGCTCGTATCTCCAAATTATAGGCCGATCCAACTTTTTTCAGCAGTTCTGCGTCGGCTGGGTCGTTGGTTTCGACTGATATTTTTCCAGAATACTTTGCAACTACCGCTTTCACCCCCTTATTACGCAAGACCGTGCCGATTCCCCCTCTGCCAGCCTGTTTATATCGATTGATCTTACGAGCGGCGTCATACCATGAAAAGTTGAGGCAACCAAAAAAAGTGTGTTCCGCACCTGGGCCCGAAGAAACCACAGAAATGCTTCGAGGGTTTTCATCACCATACTTCTTAGCTAGGATGTCCACAAGCAAATGAGTCTCAGAAGGCACCTCAGCTGCATCTTCAACTTGAACCTTGCCATCGTCGCCGTCGATGAAGATAACTACTTCAGATTTTGCTTTGCCTTGAATTTCAAGAGCATCCCAGCCTGCGAACTTCAGATAACCGCCAAAGTATCCGCCTACGTTTGAATCAACAACTGTGCCCGTCAATGGCGATACAGAAACGACAATGCTTTTTCCGCTGCCAGGATAAACTGGAATGCCTCCTAAAGGACCTGAAGAAATGCAGATTTCGTTCTCAGGATCATCCCACTTAATGATGCGATCTCTGGGCAAAGCGTTCCAAAGAAGCCACAGGTCAAAGCCGCGACCGCCTACAAACTTGTCTTTGACTGCTTGCAAGACGATCTTACTGGCGATTTCCATGCTTGAAAGATTCACGTACAGAGTTCTGTTGTTATAGCCTCTTTCAATTTTGCTAAGATGGTATTTGAAATCACCGAGCACCAATTGTAGCACCATTAAGTAGCGTGAAGCAGAGACTATGTAAAGCGCGCAAATAGGCTTTTTGGCACAAGTTACAGAATGAGTACAGAAAGGCGACCAGAGCATTTAGTGCAGAATTGCCGTTTTTTCTCATCCACTGCACCGATATCGTTAGAAAAGGACATCACACATGACGGGTCAGAGCAGTGCGGTAACCCGATGACATGTCCGATTTCATGTACTGCCTCCTTAACAGCCCGTTCCAAGAAAAGAGTCTGATTTTTTGGTTCATTATAGACTTCTGGCTTAAGCCTACGTAATGATATTACTGCGGCTTTGCCAGCGAGTTCCGCTTCGCCAAAGACAAAATTCAACTGAGACGCGTACAGATCGGCAGCTGTTATTCCTAGGATCATGTCTGCTCTGGTTTTTTTGGGGTACTCTCTAATAGTGTTCAGCAAGAGACTAGAATTATATTGCTTCCTTAGAGAGGTGTAGGCTCCTTGCGGAAGCATCATAACCCCTTCGATAATTATGCTTTTTGTGTTTGGCAAAATCTTTTGAATGTTTTCCTTTATGTGCTTCAGATCTTTTCGTTCAACTGATCCAACTTGTGGGATGGCGACTTTCATATGTTTATCCTAAACCTTGAAAGTGTCTCCCGAATTAGGTGCGACAGCGTTTAGTCCGGTTTCTTTTTGAACCCATTTGGCAAATCTTTCGCAGTTGCCTTCTGCGCCGTGCACGACGTATACAGTGGGATTGCCTTTCAAACTCTTGACAAATGACTGGAGTTGACTTGCGCCACAGTGAGAAGAGAAGTCGAAATGCTTCACTTTAGACTTTACTTTTCTCATCTTCCCGTCTATAACGCATCTTCCGTTTTCCAATAATTCCTTTCCAGGCGTGCCGGGAATTTGATAGCTGACAAGAAAAACGGCGTTTTGTGCCCTTTTTCCGATCTTTGAGACGTAAAACATTGCTGGTCCGCCTTTTAGCATGCCAGCCGGAGAGATTATTACACCGGTTTTCTTGGTCGCTAATCTACGGTCTCGCCATCCGTCTGCCCACTTGCTTGAGTTCGCTGCTTCTTGAAACAATCGTGGGTCGCGCAAGTAATTCGGGTAGTTCAGCATTACTCTATTCACTTCACGTGCCATGCCATCAATTGTGATTGGATACTCAAAATGATGCGCTGTAAGGATGCATGCAATTTCCTGCGAACGTCCAACGCTAAAGGCGGGCACTAGAACCGTTCCGCCGTTTTCCAGGACTTCGACAACATCGTCGACGAACTCTTTTTCCAGGGTCTTTCTCTCGGGATGATCGGCGTCGGCATATGTGCTTTCCATTATTACGGCATCGAGTTCTCCGTAATCCATGTCTGCGGCCGATAGAAGGCGCGTTTCTAGAGAATTGAAATCTCCAGTAAATAGAACTCTTTTGTTCTGAGTTTCAATGAGCGCTTGAGCGCTGCCCGGAATATGGCCAGCGTCTAACAGTTGGAAGTTAATGTCACCAACGGTTTTCGGAGTTCTATAATCAGTATTAACACAGTTTTTTATCATACTGCGAAGTTCGAGAAATTCGAATGGAAGATAGTATGAGGATAAATGAATAAAGTCCGAGATTAAAATCTGGCTTAATTCAAAGGTTAACCGAGTCCCATAAACAGGTTTTCGTTCTCGAATGTGAAAAACTGGAACAGCACCTGAATGGTCGAGGTGGCTATGAGTTAATATAATTGCGTCTACCTCTTTTGGCGGTACGTGCATTGGAAATCCCGGTTGGTTATCCATCATAACGCCGTAATCAAGCAGAATTTGCGTCTTCTCTGTCTTCATTGCTATGCTTATTCTGCCGATTTCTCTTGCGCCGCCGAGAAATTTGATTTCTGCTGGAATACTACTCACCTTCAGTGGGCATAATTATCGAGTCACAAATATGCTTCTTGATGATTCTCGAAGTTGCAACTTTCTTAAAGCTTTCTTCATTGCTTAAAAACCTATCCTTTAGCTTTTATAGTTTAAGCATTAATGTTTGAAACTTTTCAGGCGTCTGTAGATATGGATACTGTTGAACTCGTCGAATTTCTGGAAGCCTGCTTCCGCGAGTTTCTTAGCTTCGTCAACGGTTATGGCCATGGGGCGGTTTCGAACTCGTCCCCTTCAAAGTTTATCGGGCCGACGTACTTCATTGAGCTCGTGATTGCTTTGTGTCCAAGCATTTTCTTTACTGTAAGCATGTTTCCTTTGGCGAAGTAGGCTATCATGATTCAAAATAGTCGCATAAGTCGAATCCTTATGCGCATCCAAACCACAAACAAAGGCGCTCATAACATGGCCTGAGCGCCAGCCAGCCTTAACACTTCCCATACCATCGCGCTAAGAAAAAAAGTGAAAACATGGAAATCTAACCTTCATGTAGATGAGACTCTTGGAAAAGTTTAAAAGCGCATTTCTCTTAGCTAAAATTAGGGTTGAGGGAATTGCGCAGGGAGTTCTTGTCAATTGTCGTTATACTCGTGGCCTTGGCGTTTGTGCGTGTGATTCCGGCGCACGCGTGGGCGCCTATGCAAGTCGATATTGGACCTCGGTGGGCGACGATTGATCTTGGCCAGTCTGAACGATTCTGGGGAGGCGTGTTTTACGGTTCGGGCAACTATTC
>Ga0187771_10002420_pt1 | contig 12821 bp, 12 predicted proteins | sample 0116_SJ02_MP15_1_FD_133139 | JGI IMG/M metagenome (GOLD analysis project Ga0187771, IMG submission 133139) | Tropical peat soil microbial communities from peatlands in Department of Meta, Colombia - 0116_SJ02_MP15_10_MG | ecosystem: Environmental > Terrestrial > Soil > Wetlands > Peat | place... | reverse complement strand
TTTTCTTCAAGCTTGCGTATTCTCGCGCTCACGGCTGGCTGCGAAATCTTCAAACGCTCGGAGATTTCGGCCTGCGATAACTGCGGTTCGTCGGATAACATGGATAATATCTTTTTGTCGACGGCGTCGACTTTGGCCAAGTCGTTTCACGTCCGTTCCTAATAACATATTCAAGTCTCTTGCATATATATCTTCTAGGTGTTAAGCATTTCTGCATTTCTACTTATAGTCTATAACAGAAACGCTTATTATTGTATTATTACACCGTCATACATAAGAGTTCTCAAAAGGCTTGATGAGAATGGTAGAAGAAGAAACGTGGGAGAACAAATGCTGCCGTTGCGAGGGCGAACCAAAGGCAGACCTGCATCCAGGTAAGAGAGCATGCCACATAACCTGCGGTCCGTGTCTGTACCCCGAAGACTGGGGAAAGTGCGTCTCGTGCGAAATCGTGAGCCACTGCGCTTACGCTTTAGACTATCTCAAGAACCTGAAACCTAATGGCTTGAAGAAAGGATGCTTCTTTGCCCAACAGCTCACTGGAGAAGAAAACCTGTACCAAACCCTCAACTTCGTGAACGGACAACAATACCTCATTAAAGAGACCAACGAAAAAGAGTATCTCGAAGGCCTGAGAAAAGCGAACTTAAAAAGCCCGTGTCTCCAAAAATAACTCAGCCAAACCGCACCGCACGATCAATTACCAAAAAGAATATCGACAGTTGAGGCATTTCGAGCCCGAAGCGTTCCTCCCGACTCAGCGTCAACTGACAGTTCATCTCCTTTATTGAAAATTTCGATGATCGAAAAGCAGATTAGACCAAGAAAACCAAAAATGAAGTAGGTGTTCGAGAGTTGATCATTGCTTATGTGTTGGCCAAAGTGGAAGCAGGAAAAGACAAAGAAGTACTTAACGAAACCCAGAGATCGACTGGCGTTATAGAGGCAACTCCAACCTATGGCGTTTACGACTTGCACATCAAAGTGGAATTCAGCACAATCGAGGAACTCGACGAATTCATTTTTAACAAGATCCGCAGAATCCCCGGAGTGAGAGAAACAGTTACACTAATAGCCTTTAGAGGAACCTAGATGCACAAGATCGGGTGCAGAGAAATCTATTTCGTGGAAACAAAACAACCACAACCAATCGATTTCTTGATCGACAAGGTTAAAGAAGTGGTAAGCGAGATGAGCCTCCCACCCGAGTACGATGTAAGAATTTACAAGAATGTCTACGCATGCTGCGGAGTCGGCGGCCACAGCCTAATCATCGAGGTTATCGGACCCGAAGAAGAAAAGATAAAAGCGATCGATCTCAGAGCCATGTCGAAAATCCTGGAGATCTGCGAAAAAGAAGGCTACGAGATAGGGCATCACTCCTTGGGACAATATGAATCCGTCTAAAGCACTAGTCGAAAACATGCGCCACGACGTCCTTTCTCCGTCCAGCCTAGAAAACTGAGCCGTGCAGTCAGTCACCAAAGAAAGAGATAATCCTCGAATTCTGCGAGCCCTTTTGAGAAGACTATTAAGGCTAGAGACTGCCGCTTAGGCTTTTTGGACCCCCTAAACAGCGAATAACGCTGCTAATAATCAGTTAATAGTCAGTTAATCACTCAGATTCTGGCGATTATGTCAGCCATGGTACAACTATGAACTTGGCGACTTGAGGACATAGAAGAATCATGCAGACTCGCTTTATGGGTGCTTTTCTATAAGCTTTGTAGCCTCAATCCAGAATGTGGCGACAAACGACGCAACTAGCACGAGAAGCCAATCCGACAAGCGGAGCGAGGTTGTCCTCACTAGAGGGTGCAGAGCCGGTACGACTGTTACTGCGAAGAGCATGGCAACAGCAGAAACCCCCCAAACAACCATGACCTTGTTTGAGAGCAACCCACGTTTCACAAGTGGCTCTGTCTCAGACCTTGTATTAAAGGCCAAGAAGATGTGGCTTAGTATCCATGCCGAGAAAGCGACAGTCTGTGCGTATACCGTGTTATGTGTTCTGTAATAGGTGAAGACATAGCATACGGAAACAGCCACGAACAGACACGCTGCGCCGATGAAGATGCGCGTCAACGTTTTCCTGTTCAGCATCCTCTCCTTTGGATCTCTAGGAGGTTGCTTCATGATGTTCGGGTCCAACCCCTCAGCCACGAAGCCGCTTGAGGCTGCCAAGTCCATGAACATCTCCAGTATGATTATCTGAATGGGTGCGAAAGGCAGCGGTATGCCCAAGACAATAGGCAGCAAAAATATTAGGACAAGCGCCACTTTCACGGAAAGGTAATAACGGACACCTTTCTTCAAGTTGTCGAAAATCTTTCTTCCTTCCCTCACCGCGCTGCCAATCGACACGAAATTGTCATCTGTCAGGATGACGTCGGCCGCCTCCTTAGCCGCATCAGTGCCCTTCTGACCCATAGAGATACCTATCGCGGCCTCCTTGAGAGCTGGAGCGTCATTGACTCCATCACCAGTGACCGCCACCACCTCGCCCATATCTTTGAGGAGCCGAACTATCCTCAGCTTATGCTCAGGCGTGATTCTAGCGAAAACAGATGTTGTTTTAAGCGCCTCCTTCAGTTGATCGTCGTCCATCGAGGAGATCTGTTCGCCAGTGAGCAAATTTTCAGGGTTAACCATACCAACCTGCGTCGCTATGGCCTTCGCGGTCTCCGCATGGTCACCGGTCAACATTATTATTCTAATCCCAGCATCCATGCACATCGCTATGACGCCCTGAACCTCAGGTCTAGGCGGATCGAAGAAACTGACCATTCCAGCAAATACAAGATTATCTACGTATGTTTCACGTTTCTCGTTGGGCCCAAGAGTTCGGTATGCTAGCCCGATCGTTCGTTCCCCGTCAGAAGCAACTTTAGCTATTACTTCCGCTACTTTCCTTCGCTCAGAATCGCTAAACGCGACCTCCTTCCCCTTCAAAAGAATTCTAGACGACTTTCCAACGATGGCTTCAGGCGCCCCGCTTGAGTAGACAATTCTTTTGCCACCTTCATAGTACACGAACGAGGCCATCTTAGTTCGGTTGTCAAAGCTGAACTCGTCCGCTAAAGCATAGTTGCGCAAATCACTCACGTCAAGCCCTGCAGTTTCTGCCGAGCTAATGATAGCTGCTCCCATCGGGTTAGAATTCCGCAGCTTCTCAAATTGCTCCGTCATTTGTGCTCGAGTCGCCAAGACGCCGACCTTAAGAAGCTGCTTTTCGGAGGATGATCCATAAGGCTGGATCAGTTCGTCATCGAGATACATATGCCCTAGCTTCATGGAGTTTTCAGTTAGCGTTCCAGTCTTGTCTGTTGCGATGACTGTAACACTACCAAGTGTTTCGGACGCCCTAAGGCGCTTAACGAGAGCGTTTTGTTTTGAAAGCGCGTAAGTACCGACGGCCAAAACCATAGTGATTATTATGGGCAGTTCCTCAGGGATGACCGCGAAGGCGAGGGAAAGACCTGTCAATATCATTATCGTGAGAGGCTGCCCTCGCAGATAGCCAAGAACCGGGATCAGGATACTGAAGAAGAGCGCTAGCCAGACAAGAGTTTTGGAGAGTTCTTCCATCGTCTCCTGAAGCGGCGTCTTAGACTCCTTTGCCTCCTTAGCTAACTCCGAAACCCTACCTAGCTCAGTGTTCCTGCCAGTAGAAGTGACAACCGACAGCCCTTCACCTTGCGTTATTAGTGTCCCAGCTAGAACCATATTCATTAAATCTGTCACCTGCGCCTTCGGCAGAACGACAGCTTCAGCGTCCTTTAGAACGGGCAGCGACTCACCAGTGAGAGATGACTCATCGAGTTGAAGACCGTAAGCCCTTATCAACCGGGCATCAGCGGATATTCTGTCTCCAACACTGAGCAGAAAGACATCGCCTGGCACGAGCTGGGTAGAAGGCACCTCACTGACCTTGCCCTCGCGGAGCACAAGAGTGGTCGGACAGGTAAGCTTTTTTAGTGATTCTATTCCCTGCTCAGCTTTGTACTCGTTGTAGACTTCTACAGTGACCAGTACCGTAATTACAGTGAAGATAGTTATCGCGTCCAGAATAGAACCTCCCCGAGTGCCTAAAATGCTGTACAAAATTCCAACTGCTATTAGGAGAAGAATCATTGGTTCTCTCGCTTCTTCCTTTAGCGCATCTAGAAAACTCTCCCTTTCCTCCTCTACTAAGACGTTCTCTCCGTATTTCCCCAGCCTAGCCTTGGCCTCTTTAAAGGTCAATCCTTTCTCGGAATCTGTTCCCAGCTCTTTAACGACATCCTCGATCTTTTTCGAAGCCCACTCAACGGACTTGCTCGATTCACTCACCAAAGCATTCCCCAGTAATCATTTTCGAGCAGTAGTAGAAAACATTCTTGTTCACTTTGACATAAAGAGAGAGCTCCTCTTTTCTCTTGTTGTTTTAACTCTCTGTAAATCATCGTTTGAGTGGTCACTCCATTTCAACTGTCAATGTGATCTGAGTTCTCATTCGAGAGAGATCACCGGCGCTTGGTTTGAGATCGATTCTAATGAGTTTCTTGTATTGAGATTGAAGGAGATAAATAAATTATGACCAAATATAACAGACCTTACAAAACATTCTACCTCATAGCAGACTTGCCTCAGAATAGTGGCAAGACAACATTCCGAACTTTGCAATAAAACAAGAGCTAATGGAAGAGCGGGCGCACTTTAATCGTTCAAGATGGTCTTCACAGGCTCACTTTTGTAAGGCGCAACGTGTTCAGAAGGACCAGCATGGTTAATCCGTCGTCACCAGAGGCTACAGTAAACCACAAGGGAATAAAACCCATTAGCCCCAGCGCACCTAACAGTATCTTAATCGCTAGCGATGAAGCGATGTTTTGCTTAGCGATCTTCACAGTCTTGTCGCTCAGCTTGATTAAATACGGCACGCCCATCAATTTGTCCTTAACCAGAACGACATCAGCCGACTCAAGGGCAACGTCGACCCCCTTGCCTCCCATAGCTACACCTACATCTGCGGCGGCGAGCGCGGGAGCATCGTTGACTCCATCACCAACCATCGCCACCGTTCCGCGCTCCGCCTTCATCTGACTCAGGATTCTCAATTTATCCTCGGGAAAAAGCTCTGCATGTGCTTCATTGATGCCCAGTCTTTCAGCGACGTCTTTTGCAAATTCAGCCTTGTCCCCCGAAAGTATCGCCGTGTGCTTATCAGCTTCCTTCAAAGCCCTGACAGCTTTGACTGCGTCATCCCTTACTTCGTCAGACACGCAAATAGTAGCTATCGCTGCCTTGTTCACCGAGACGCAGATAAACGTGTGACTATCATTTTCATAGATGCCTTCAATTTGATCGCAATTGCAACCGCGCTCTCTCATTAGCTCCATATTCCCAACCATCACATATGCATCGCCGACATAGCCCGTTACCCCTTTGCCTGGCACTTCATTTACATCTTTGACTTCATACCTGCTGAAATCCAAATTGCGTTCTTTAGCCCTGTTTATGATGGCTTGCGCCATTGGATGATGGGAGTACTGTTCTAGGGCTGCGGCATACGTCAAAGCCTGGCTATCGGCTTCTACAGTGGTGTTCACGTTATGAACTGAAGGTTCGCCCATAGTCAAGGTTCCTGTCTTGTCGAAAATCACGGCCTTGACCTTAGCCATCTTTTCAATATAGACTCCACCTTTAACGATCACTCCTTTCCTGGCAGCGATCGTTATCGCCATAAAAATGGTCGCTGGAACGGAGATAACAAAAGCGCTGGGGCAGGAGACCACTAAAAGTATCAGTGACCTGTACAACCACGTGTCAAACGGCCCGCCAACAATTCTCGGAATCACCAGTGCAGTAAAAATCGCCAACACAACAACTACTGGAATATAAAATCTGGCAAATCTATCGACCAATTTTTCGATCGAAGCTTTCCTTTTCCTAGACTCTATAACAAGCCGCGTGATTCTCGATACAAGAGTATCCTGTGCGCCCTTCTGGACTGATATTCTAAGAACCCCCCTCAGGTTGAGTGTGCCCGCGTAAACGTCATCGCCAGTACTCTTCAGCACGGGAGCTGATTCTCCAGTGACGAGCGACTGATCAACGGTGGAACCTCCTCCCATCACAACGCCATCGAGCGGAATCCTTTCACCAGGTCTCATAAGTACTACCATGCCTGGCCGAATTTCTTCAACGCTCATGCTCCTCTCCGAACCGTTAACCATCACCATTGCCTTGTCAGGCATGAACCGAGTGAGCTTTTCAACCGTCTTCCTAGCTCTGTCCTCAATGTAACCCTCAAAATACTCAGCTAAAGAATACAGAAATAGCACTGTTGCCGCTTCGAAAAGAAAACCCAGGTAAGCAGCACCTAGAGCGGCCACGGACATGAGAAACTCCACCGAAAACCTTCTCTCAACGACGAGTTCCCGAAGTCCAGCAGCACCTATGTATAGTCCTATCACGATGACAACTGCGCTATACCAGATTCCGGAAAGAGTTGCAGGCTCGTTGAGCAATGGAATAGTAAAGCCTAGCGGAATCCCGCGTAATAGAAAGCCAAGCAAACCCGCCGTCACGATAGTGAAACTCAAAACTAGGGCTAGCACAATCCATGCTCTTCTGTTTCCGTCCACTTCGCGTGCCTCAAGTTCTTTCCTGCAGATATTCACCGTATTGCCCTTCATCAATACACTAAAGCCGCAATTAGCGTATTAATGTGATGCTGAAAAACATCGACAAAATATTAATTCAATAATACATTTATACTACTATATTAGTAACAGCATTTGGTGAACTCCATGACTGTCGTAAGCATAACTCTCCCAAACGAGCTTCTCAACAAATTCGATGAATTCATGAAGATGCGCGGGTATTACAGCAGATCAGAAGCTTTTCGAGACGCCGTCAGAAATCTCATCGCTGAAGCCGAGATCGCCAAATTAGAAACCGGAAATGTGGCCGCAACGATAATGATTACGTGCGATTACGCAAGAAGAGACATCGACTTGAGAATGACCGAAATAAGACACGAATTCGACGACGTGGTAGTTGAAAACGTTCACAGACACATCGACGAAAGATACTGCCTAGAGATCTTTATCGCACAAGGAAAAAACGAGAGGATACTTGACCTAATCGGCAGAGTCCGAGGAATGCGCGGAATTCAACAAGTCAAAGCCCTGTTTATGTCACTTTAGAAACGCAGGACGATTAACGATAGCCATAGAAAATCAGATCGAAGGGCAGAGTGCTACTCAAATCCTTCCTTCTTCAAACAAGCCCTCTTGAACCGCCGCCAAGTTTGAGCGCGCGCGATGCAGCGAGTGCACTCAACTTTTCCGAAAAAGGAAGGGGGATCAACGGCCAAAACCAGAACGCAACTGCGTTGGCAGAATTTGAAGAAGCACATGCCAACGACCTAATTCTAAGACCAAACATCTCTAACTGAACCACAACCCTTGAGTATTTTCCCCGGAAAATAGAAAACGCTACAGTTATAGTTTCAAACCCAACCCTAAACGCAGCTGAGCGGAGTTTCAACAGCAAAGATGTCGAAGCCATTGCCGAACCCGAGAGTGTCTCTCTGGCACTGGTTGTCACCGCTTCGCTGGGCGTTGCCTTAACCCTACCCTGGCTCTTCTTCACGCTAAGAGAAAACCAGAAAGCCAAAAAACCTACCTAAAAGCAGAGACTTCGCAAAGCTTATGTTCTAAAAGGAAAATAGGACGATGACGAACAAAGCTCAGAAGGTCCCGATTTGAAAAAAGACTTGGAAGGCATCCTTGAGAAAAGAGGCGCAAAAGCGCTTCTTCACTACTCCGAAAGCTACAAAGACTCAAACATGTACTACCTAACGGGTTTTCTAGCGCCTGACCCCTTCATCTACCTAAAGAAAACCGACGGGTCCACCTTAATCCTAGTAAGCACGATGGAGTATTCACGTGCGAAGAAGCAGTCACAGGTGAAAGACGTCTGTTTAAACGAAGAATACGACTACTCGAGAATAGTAAAATCCTCACCAGACCCTAACGTTGGTTTTTCAAAGTTCATCGCAGCCGTAGCGGAAAAAGAATTCGGAAAGGGAACAGTGATTTGTGTGCCGCCGAATTTTCCAGTATCCGCGGCCGACGCCCTGAGAAAGGAGGGATTGACCATAAAGCCCGTGTTCGATGTGGTCGAAAAAGCAAGAGAAACGAAAGAACCTTATGAGTTAGAAGCTGTTGGCGCCACGCAGAAAGTTGTTGAAGAAGCCACAAAGAAGATAATCAATCTGTTAACGGAGGCCGACGTTGACAAGGATGGGACACTGCTTTATCAGGAGGATGGCAAAAAGAAACGCTTGACCGTGGGCAAAATAAAGGCAGTGTTCGGTCGTTACTTCATCGAGAGAGAGGTTATCCCAGAGACGCCACTTATAGTCGCTTGCGGCGCGAAAGGATCGGATCCACATTATGACGGTGAACCGGGCGACCTTCTGAAAGCAAATCAGCCTATAATACTCGATATTCCTCCAAGAAGTGTGCTCACGCGGTATTGGAGCGATATGACAAGGACAGTTGTGAAGGGCAAGGCCTCTAGGAAAATCGAGAAGATGTTTGAGACCGTTCTTGAAACAAAGAACGCTTCGATAGATGCTATTCACGCCGGTGTTCTTGGCAGTGATATGCAGAACTTGTGCTTCGACATATTGGAAAAGGCTGGCTACGCAACTATTCGCGGTGGAAAGCAGATATCCAAAGGTTACACTCACGGTTTAGGGCACGGGGTGGGCTTGGAGATTCATGAGGGGCCGAGAATGAGCGAGTTTTATCCCTTCCCACTCGAAGAACACAATGTCATTACCGTGGAACCCGGGCTGTACGACCCCGAGGTTGGTGGAGTGAGAATAGAAGATATAGTTGAAGTGACCAAGAAAGGGTGCAATAATTTCACTAAGATGGAAACTTGTCTAGAAATCTAGTGCTCTGACGTTAACCGCCGCTCATGAGCGACATCAGAATGACGTTGTCTCCGTTCTTCAACAGCGTGTCAACGCCGCGCAACTGATCCATCAAAACGCCATTCACAGTGACGACAAAACCATACTTAACGTCCCTTTGACCCGCCTCATACACTTGCTTCTTAAAGTCTGCACCGTAACGTTTGGACAAGTCGCTCAGTAGCTCCTGCAACGAAGTCCCTTCACGAAGCTGGAGCTCTTCCATTCTCTTGCTGAGCATGTTACGAATAAAGCCTAAGTACTCAACTTTTACCTTCAATGATGCTTTCACTTCAGTGAGGCGTTCTGGGTCTTCTCAGTCCATATCAAACAATGTCATAGAAGTGTATTTATCGATTTCCAAACCGGGAAGCAAAATTTTCTCAAGCCCCTCAAGATGGAGCGAGTATGGAAACAGATATTTATCAGTACACAAGCTTATCTTCATTCATCGAAAATAGCGTGAAAAGGAGAAAGCGATTTGCTAGGCTATGCAGGACGAATACTAAGAGTTGACCTGACCGATGGAAAAGTCGAGACCGAACCGCTCGACATTGAGCTCGCGAAAAAATACATCGGCGGCTTGGGACTTGCAATGCGCCTCTACCTTGACAATTCCAAGGCTGGGGTTGACCCCCTCAGCCCAGAAAACCCGCTGGTCGTCGCGACTGGACCATTAAGCGGGACGATGGTGCCTACAGGCGGAAACGGACATGTTTTTGCTTCGAGATCACCTTCCACGTTTGGTGTTGGTGAGGCGAAATCTCATGGTACGTTTGGCACAGAAATGAAACGCGCTGGCTATGATGCCATTATTCTTACGGGCAAAGCGGAGAAACCTGTTTACCTGTGGATAGACGATGACGCAGCGCACATTTTGGATGCCCAGCATCTGTGGGGCAAGTCGCCTGCAGAAACAGAAGACGCATTACAAAAGGAGCTAGGGGATTTTTACGTCAGAGTTTCGTCGATAGGTCCAGCCGGCGAGAACCTGGTACGGGTTGCATGCATTTTGAACGAAAAAACGAGGGCCGCGGGTAGGTGCGGTCTGGGTGCGGTCATGGGTTCCAAGAAACTCAAGGCAATCGCCATCAGAGGAACAAAAGACGTTCAGGTTGCAAAATTAGAGGACCTTAAGACGTTCATAAAGGTCATTCACGAAAGAATGAAGGGCCCTGCATCGCGAAAGTATAGAACGCTAGGCACCTCGGAAAACGTGCTGGTTCTTAACGCGCTAGGAGTATTACCAGTTGATAACTTCGCACGTGGCACTTTCAAAAACGCGGACAAAGTGAGTGGCGAATATCTGAACGAACACTTTGTCGCAAAGATCATCGGCTGCAACTCTTGTGCCATGCGATGCGAGCACACCGTCGTCGTGCCGGAAGGTCCGTTCAAGGGAACCACCACTAGAATGGAATACGAATCACTCTGGGCGCTTGGACCAAACTGCGGCATTGACCGTTTAGATGCTATCAGCAAAGCGATGGACACGTGCAATCAATACGGAATGGATAGCATTTCTGCGGGCGGAATAGTCGGGTTCGCCATGGACCTCTACGAGCATGGAGTGCTGACAAACCAAGACACCGGTGGGCTGGAGCTGCGATTCGGTAACTATGAGGCAGAGTTCGAATTGCTGAGAAAAATCGCGCTCAAAGAAGGAATAGGTGCCGTTCTGGCCGGCGGCGTCCGACTGGCAGCGCAAGAAATCGGCAAAGGCGCAGAAAAATATGCTAATCACATCAAAGGCTTAGAACTCACAGGCTATGACCTAAGAGGCTTAAAAACCGCCGCCTTAGGCTTTGCAGTTTCCTTCCGAGGCGCTGATCACAACAGACACGGTGCCTACGCACCGGACGTTAAGGGTTCGGTGGATCGCTTCAAGGCTGAAAAGGGACGAGGAAAGCTCGTGAGAGAAATAGAAGACATGTACTCCATAATCGATTCATTGATCGTGTGCAAGTTTTCAAGAGGAACCTACTACGATGGCTTCAAAGACCTGGCGAAGTATTACACGCTAGTTACAGGCTATGAAATGTCTCCGGAAGAACTCACACTAGCCGGGGAGAGAATCAACAACCTTGGAAGGCTCATTAACATTCGAGAAGGCTTTTCGAGAAAAGATGACACATTGCCTTACAAGATAATGAATGTACCAATACCTGACGAAGGGGTTTCAAAGGGCGCGCACGTGACCCAACAGGAGCTGGACCTTCTCTTGGACGATTACTACGAAACGCGCGGATGGACAAAAGACGGCGTTCCAACCATTGAAAAACTCAAGGAGCTTGGAATGGAAGACTTGGAAGGCATTGTAAGAGGCAAGTGAGATGGCAAAGATTTCTCCCTTGAAGAGGAAATTCGTGTCAGCCGACCCAGACAAGTGCGTTGGCTGTGGAGTCTGCGAATACGCGTGCTCCATGACAAAGGAGAAAGCATTCAACCCGCTTAAATCTCGAATACGAGTAGTGCGTCTGCACCCGCTAGTGAATATGTCTATAACCTGTAGACTCTGCGAAAACCCACCGTGCGTGGCAGCATGTCCAAAAAAAGCACTGAAACAGTCAGAAGAAAACGGCACAATTACAGTAGACGAGGAGAAGTGCAATGGCTGCGGCTGGTGTATCGAAGCCTGTGACTATGGCGCGATAACGCTTCACCCAGAGAAGAAAGTCGTGTTCGTGTGCGACCTGTGCAAGGACAGAGAGAAGCCCCAATGCATCGCATGGTGCCCGGAAGAAGCTCTCGACTTGGAAACTAGTGAAACACTGTCACAGAAAGCCAGAGTTACAGCGGTTAGGAAGTTATTCCAAGAAGCAATGACCACCAAGTGAGAGGAAGAGTGATCATTTCTCCTTTACTTCCTTAGGGCAGTATCTCTATTAATAAATCGGATATTCTCTCTTCAGCCTTTGCTATTTCCTTTGTCACGCCTTCACCCATACTGGTGTCCTTGGGCTGAACGATTAGCAATAGAATCTTTGCGCTGATTGCCTTTTCTAGGTAAGCACAAAAGACCTCGAGCTGAAGCGTGTGGGTTGAGATCGGAGTTTTCACGTTTTCATTAGGCTTCAGCAATTTTGCACTGCCCGGTCTTTTTCCTAGCAGTCCAGAGTCTATGATTAAGATGTGCGATGGGCGGAATTCAAGGAGAGGATCCATGTAGTTTTCTGGCATTGTTTCAGCTTCCACGAGGCTGACTCGCTTAGAAACCTTGCCCTGCAGAAGCTTCACTATTTCAATGCCTAGAGCATCATCTCTTCGCATCGCATTGCCAACGCCGACGACTGCCACCCTTTTGGCGCTGAAGAGCCATGCCTTCAGCTTCTCTTCGAAGCTCTTTTCGTTTTCCATTATCTTCAGGCTAGAAAGTGCTTAACGTCTTATCGTTTTGAGAAGGTTGTGGTTGTTGTCGTAAATGTTGACTTCTAACGGCATCTGTCCGATGGCGAAGTGGGTTGCGCAACCCATGCATGGGTCATACGCTCTGAAGGCCATTTCCACCATGTTCAGCAAGCCTTCGTTGACCGTGGCACCCCTTATCAATCCTTTTGCTGCGTCACGGATCGACATATCGATTGCTGCAGAATTGTTCGTGGTTGCAACTATCATGTTCACGTTTTCAATAAGCGCGTCCTTGTCCAGCTTATAGTGATGAATCAGTGTTCCCCTCGCTGCCTCCACGATGCCCACTCCCTCGCCGGGTTTCCCGACTTTATTGCGCACGTCTTTACTTGTGATCTCTGAGTCTTGGCTCAGTTCCAAGGTTCTTTCAGTTGCGTATTGAAGTTCTATCAGCCTTGCCCAATGAAACGCCAGGGTGTTGTGGACTGGTTTGCCGCCT